>Ga0207702_10000082_pt1 | contig 107098 bp, 103 predicted proteins | sample KBSCornC62_FD_184302 | JGI IMG/M metagenome (GOLD analysis project Ga0207702, IMG submission 184302) | Corn rhizosphere microbial communities from Kellogg Biological Station, Michigan, USA - KBS Corn C6-2 (SPAdes) (version 2) | ecosystem: Host-associated > Plants > Roots > Rhizosphere > Soil ...
GGAAGCGTTAACCGGCGGCGGCCCGGATGAGATCAAGAAACTCATTAACGCTTATGACTTTAACTTTTGGAAACCCAACCATTTTCCCCCATTTCAGGCGCGAGTCTGACGACAGGGCCTTTAGCGCAAAGGCGACTCGTGCCCCGCTGACAGGTAATGAACTATACAAGGTACATTACTAAACTGCAATAAGCAAACGGGTAAGCATGGTTGCTACCTGTCAGCGTAGCACGAGTCGCCATTGCGCACGCGGCTAACGCGTCAGACCCGCGCTTGAATTCAGGGACCGGATAAGATCGAGAAACTCGTTAACGCTTATAACTTTAACCTTGGGAAACTCAACCATTTTCAGCGTATTAAAATGCTGATCGTTCGTTACGATAAAATCCGCTCCGCCGACAATAGCGGCATCCACGAACTTGTTGTCATCGGGGTCTTTTTTAATTAATTGCCATTCGAAATAAATTTCAACTTTATTGAGGTCTTCCAGGTTAAGCAACATTTCGGCAATGTTATTCGCAACGAGGGCACCTGCTTTTTGTTCGATTACTTCAACATATTCCGAAAGGATATCATTACTGAGGACAAGCTGGAATTTGCTTTCAATCAAGGCATCCATTATCGGCCTGTAAATTGATTTTGTGGGGATAGCAACCAGGAGGGCATTTGTGTCTAATACCACTTTCATGGGTTACTTTTTCCTGAGATGCTCGTTGGCCCAATCGTTCATAGTTTCATCTGACCAATTATTTTTTTCCCATAATCTGTCCATTTCGGCAGTGGCGGTTTCGGCGAAGTATTTTGCCAGCAGATTCTTAATTTCTGCCAACTGTTCCTCGGGTAACTCGAATTGAAACAACTTAAGCAACTCAATCTGCACGTTTGTTAGCTTTCGGGTGGCTTCCATCAGTAAACGTTTTAAAAACAAATATACCAAAAACGCTTGTAAAATACTAAAACACCCTGTTGTGCGTAGGGTAGGTTCAAGTCGCCGCTGTCCGAAGTCTCCGGACAGCGGTCAGCGGTTCCGGAAGACTACAGACATGTGGGACTTCGGACAGCGGTAAAAAGGTATCACCATCACTATCGTTTCATGCTAAAGCCTTCTCGGCCTTGGTTAAAAGTGTTTCCAAAGTGAAATTTTATATAATGAAAGTATAATTGAGGAATGATTTTAACATTCTCCTCCATTACATCAAAGCTTAATGCCGTAAATTCGAAGCGTGTCGGTATTGGATAAAAAAAGATTTGCGAGCCTCCGTCGTAGGCGTTTGTTTGTACTCTATAATCAGGAAAAACGCGCACTACATCTATACCTTTCAATGCAAATTTCTTTCCGTAAAAACTTAAAAAGTCAATTCTTTCGTCATTATCAAATAAAGAAATGTCGGGATTAATAGAAATCGAATCAAATCGTTCGTCAAATGGTAAAAGAAATTTGGAACCCCGAAAGTTACCATCGGGATTCGGCTTTTCTATACCTATGATTTTTATTAATTTTTTTACGGTAGGATTATTATCACGTTTTAGTATTTCGCATATACTATGAAACCACTCTAAGTCGCTTTGAGCAATCAATTTTTCGATTAATATTTCTGAGCTATCCACCGGTTATATTTTATCATTTACGTTCGAACGCCGCCGACGGGTAACGGGTCTTGCTGTTGGTCATGATCTAAAGTTACGTACTTTATTCCGGCGTAAAAAGAAGCCTTTAAAGCTGCCTGCCTGGCAGTATCAAACCGCTCCCCTCCCTGTAGCAATCTATTCACCTGCCCCAGGCTGATGTGTAACTTTTTACTGATACGGCGCTGGCTGAAGCCCTGCGCAGATAAGCGGGCGGCTTTGGCCGCTATAGGAACGCTGCGTGCAATGGCGCCCGCCAGGTGCGGCAGCTCGGCGCTGTACCCTTCGAATTTGAAACGGAGAAGGCCGTCGTGCCGCCGGGCGATGCGGCACAGGCAAACGTTATTGTCGCCGTATACCTGTTCGGTATTGCGCTGTTTGATTTGTTTGAGGTAGCACAGGCCGCGGCGGTGGCTGCTCGAACCGATGGTGAAGGCGCTGTCGGCAAAGTTAATGAGCAGTTTGCTGCCGTGAAGGTCGTCGGCGCTGAGGGGCCGGTTGGGGCTGCGGCGCTTGGGGGTATGGGCCAGCAGCAGGATGGACAGTTTATGGTTGGCCTGCAGGGCTTTGAGGTTTTGCATGAGGCGGAGGGCTACGGCGGCATTTTCGGTGCCGCCGCGCAGGCAGCTGAGGTTATCGATGATCAAAACATCGGCTTTTACCAGTTCGATCTTTTGCTCAATGGCGGCGATCACGAAGTCGTCGTACAGGGCCGGGTGCGGGCAAAGGGCCGGATCGGCGTTAAACTGGGCGCGGAAGAAATTGTCGGAGAAGTTATACTCGCTGCCGGGCTGGTTGTAGCGGGTGCGGAATTGCTGTGTGCTCAACTCGAAATCGATGTAAAGCACTTTTAGGGGCGTTTTCAGTCGCGGGGAAAACGGGGCTGATGTGCGTACACGCGACAGGGCGTCGGCAATTTGTACGGCGAGTATGGATTTGCCTGCATTTGCGGCGGCGAACAGGATGCAGAGCTCGTTTTGGTGCCAGAAATCGCCAAACAGGCGCTTTTGCGGCGGCACGCGTGCGCCCAGTTCCATCCAGCGGTTGCCGGTGCAAACGGTGAAGAGATAGCGGGCGTCGCTAAAGTCGGGCGGCTCGGGAACCGGCTTCGTTTTGCGCGGCGGCGGTGTGCGGATGCCACGGATAGACTCACGGATGTCTTCGATGATAGCCGGGCGTTCGGCGGAGGGGTGGTTGGTAGATATCATTGGTGAATGGTTAAAGAAAGTGGCAGTGGCAGTTAGGTGAAAGGAAGTGGCAGTGGCAGTAGCAGTGGCATTGGCAGTGGCGCAAAGTGGATGCTGTACAGCCTTTCGCCCCTCAACTTTTTCGACTTTTACTTATAAAAACAAAGATAAAGGGTCCATCCAAACAAAGTGGTGACAGTGTTTTGTCAGTATTCCGCTGTAGGTGTTCAAAAAAAGTCTCAAAACTGTCCGGATTTGGGGTATCTTGCTTTTATAAACGCCTAAAAATGAGTGGTTTCGTATGCCGTTTGAAGGGTGATCGTGTGTAAATATTGAACGCTTTGAAGGGGCATTTTTTTGGAAAATATCAACTTAGTTATTGGGTTTGTTCGGCGCGTTTTGCGTTAGGGGGCGTCGCGGATACCGGCCGGCCTATTTAGTGGCAGTGGCAGTTGCAGTAGCAGTTAGGCAAATGTGTGGAGTAGAATAAGCGCCTAAGGCCCTGTGACGTATGAGCAGAGCACCCGACCCGCCTCTACCGGCGGGGAACGCCCAAATAGAGTCTCAGCTTTTCTATCTTCAAATTTTCAAACCCTCAAATTTTCAACTCAAAAGTTGTGTATCTTTCGTGCATCAAAGCTGGTAACATGAAACTTTTTTGGGCTTTTTTTTGCACCGCCATTACGGTGGCGCTGGTTTGGGCGCTGAACACCAAATTGGGCGATCTGCCCCCTTTAGGCAAACTGCTGAACCCGGGCACCGGCTTTTGGCAGAACGCGGAGAGCAGAAATGCCGGCGCCGCGGAGGACCTGCAGATCAGCGGGTTGCAGGACAAGGTGGTGATCAGGTTTGATGAGCACCGCATACCGCACATTTTTGCTCAAAACGACCACGACCTGTACCTGGCCCAGGGCTTTATTACCGCCCGCGACCGCCTGTGGGAAATGGATATACAAACCCGCAGCGCAGCAGGCCGGCTGGCTGAGATAGTGGGTCCAAAAGCGCTGGATATTGACCGCTACCACCGCCGCATGGGCATGGTATTCGGTGCGGAGAACAGCCTGCGCGGGCTGATGAAGAACCCGGTATCGGCCATGATGGTAAATGCTTATACCGGGGGGGTTAACGCCTACATCCATACCCTTAAACCAAAAAATTACCCGATAGAATTTAAACTGCTGGACTATGCGCCGGAGGAATGGAAGCCGATCAACTGCGTTTTCCTGCTCAAGCTGATGTCGGAAACGCTGGCCGGCGGCAGCGACCAGTTCGGGATGACGAACGACCTGCGCCGCTTTGGCGCAAAGGATGTGAACGACCTGTTCCCGGATTACCCTTTCCGCGAAGACCCGATCATCCCGGCGGGCACCAAGTGGAACTTTACGCCGCTGCCGATACCAAAGCCCTCAAAAGGCTTTATGGCGCAGATGAACCCTGGTATTCATGACAAGGAGATCATGCCGGGCATCGGTAGTAATAACTGGGCTATCAGCGGGGCTAAGTCGGCAAGCGGCTACCCTATCCTGGCTAATGACCCGCATTTGAACCTGACCTTCCCGTCTATTTGGTACCAGGCGCAACTGTCGTCGCCCACGGTAAATGTGTACGGCGTGACGCTGCCGGGAGCGCCGGGGGTAGTGATCGGCTTTAACCAGAAGATCAGCTGGGGAGTTACCAATGTGGACGCCGATGTGCTGGACTGGTACCAGATTAAGTATAAAGACGCCCAACGCAACGAGTATTGGTATAACAACAAATGGAACCTGGTAAAGAAGCGTGTGGAAGTAATAAAGGTTCGCGGGCAGGCTGATTTGATTGATACGGTGCGTTACACGCACCACGGCCCGGTGGTTTATGATAACGAGGCCGAGCGCAAAAAGGACAGCCACGAAAATATACCGGTGGGCAATGCGCTGCGCTGGATAGCGCATGATGAGTCGGACGAGTTTATGTGTTTTTACCTGCTTAACCGCGGCAAAAGCTACGACGATTACCGCAAAGCCCTCACCTTTTACACCGCCCCGGCGCAAAACTTCATTTTTGCCAGCTCGGATAAGGACATTGCCATTACGCCAAACGGCAAATTCCCGCTGAAATATAAGGACCAGGGCAAATTTATTATGGATGGCAGCGACCCGGCCGACGACTGGCATGGATGGATCCCTTACGACCAAAACCCGACGGTTAAAAACCCGCAACAAGGCTTTGTGCGGTCAGCAAACCAGTCGCCGACTGACCCTTCATATCCTTATTACATCAATTGGCGGTATGAGCAATATTACCGCGGCAAGCGCATTGCCGACCGGCTGTCGGCCATGAGTAATGCCACCGTTGACAGTATCCGCCTGATGCAGATGGATAACTACAGCATATTGGGCCAGGATGTGCTACAGGCTATGGTGAAGTATGTAGACACAACCAAACTGAAACCCGATCAACTTAAAGCCTTTGCTATCGTTAAAAACTGGGACAGGCATTATGCGGCCAATTCCATGGGCGCCAGTATCTTTTCCAGGTGGTGGCGGCAGTTTTATGATACCACGTGGAATACCAAGTTTGCATCGAAGAGTATCTACCTGAAAAAACCTTCCTACGATAAAACAGCGCAGTTGCTGCTGACTGACCCTAACTCCAAATGGTTTGACAACCCGGCAACTCCGGGGAAAGAAAGCTGTGCGGATATCGTCAACATGGCCTTTGCAACCGTGGCGGATGATATGCTCCGCAAGTATGGCCCCCCGGGCGAAAAATGGCAATGGGGCAATGTAAAGGATACTTATATCGATCACCTGGCCGGCTTGCCGGGCTTTGGCACCGGGCAAATATTTACCGGCGGTACAGGCGGCGTGATCAATGCGCTGCGGGACAATAATGGCCCGTCGTGGCGCATGGTGGTGCAATTGGGGCCGGTGGTTAAAGGTTATGGCGTGTTCCCGGGCGGTGAATCGGGCAATCCCGGAAGCTTTTATTACCGCGATATGTTTGAGACCTGGCGCGACGGCAAGCTCAATGAGCTATTGTTTTTGAACTCGGCTGAAGACCCTTCAGCCAGAATTAAAACAACGCTCACGCTGACAAACAAGTAAGACTTGTATCTTTAGGGCGCCAATTGATCCTCAAATGAAGAAAAAACTATTAGCTGTTTTATGCGCTGCCAATTGCTTACTATTAACTGCCAACTGCGCAAATGCCCAGCAAAAACAGCGCACCTATTGCAACCCCATCAATATCGACTACGGCTATACGCCCATACCGAATTTTGCAACCGAAGGTAAACACCGTGCAACAGCCGACCCGGTGATCACCATGTATAAAGGCGACTATTACCTGTTTTCCACCAACCAGTGGGGGTATTGGTGGAGCCATGATATGTACCATTGGAACTTTATTTCACGCTCGTTCCTGCGGCCGGAACACCATGTTTATGACGACCTGTGCGCGCCGGCAGTTTGGGTGCAAGGCGATACGCTGATGGTTTTCGGATCGACCTACTCTTCCAACTTCCCAATATGGATGAGCACCAACCCTAAAGCCAATGAGTGGAAAGAGGCCATCCACGCATTTGAGCCCGGCGGCTGGGACCCTGATTTCTTCCGGGACGATGACGGAAAACTTTACATGTATAACGGTAGCAGCAATACCTACCCGTTGTACGGCGCCGAGATCGACCCGAAAACTTTTCATTTAAAAGGCTACCGCAAGGAAATGTATTTCCTGCAGCCTTACCGCTACGGATGGCAGCGCTTTGGCGAGTATATGGACGATACCTTCCTCGATCCGTTTATAGAAGGATCGTGGATGACGAAACACAACGGGAAGTATTACCTGCAATATGGCGCTCCGGGGACAGAATTCAGCGGATACTCGGATGGTGTGGTAGTTGGTGATAACCCGCTGGGGCCTTTTACGCCGCAGTCGATGCCGTTTAGCTACAAGCCTGGCGGCTTTGCCAGGGGGGCCGGGCATGGGGCGACGTATACCGACGCCTGGGGCAATTACTGGCATATCTCCACCATGGTGATCGGCGTAAAAAACAGCTTTGAGCGCAGGTTGGGAATATGGCCCGCAGGATTCGACAACGATGAAATACTGTATTGCAACACAGCATTTGGCGATTACCCCACTTACCTGCCCGATGGCAAAGAAGACCACCTGCAAAGCCGTTTTACCGGCTGGATGCTGCTGAATTACAATAAGCCGGTGCAGGTTTCGTCGACATTGGGTGGATACGCGCCGAATAACGCGGTGGATGAAAATATTAAAACGTATTGGAGCGCCAAAACAGCAAACCCGGGTGAGTGGATAGAAAGCGACCTGGGCAGCGAAAGTACCATCAACGCCGTGCAGATCAACTATGCCGACCAGGATGCCACCGTTTTGGGTAAATCGACCACTAACTACACGCAATATAAACTTTACTACTCGTCTGACGGCAAAAAGTGGCAAATACTGGCCGATAAAAGCCAAAACAAAACAGATGTACCCCATGATTACATCGAGTTACAAACTCCGGTAAAAGCCCGGTATGTTAAACTGGAAAACGTCCACATGCCTACCGGCAAGTTTGCCATAAGCGGGTTAAGGGTATTTGGCAATGGCGGCGGCGAGAGACCCGACACCGTTAAAAACTTTATTGTTCTGCGTACCGAAAAAGATAAGCGCAGCGCCTGGATAAAATGGCAAACCGTTGACAACGCCTTCGCGTATAACATTTATACCGGCGTAGCGCCCGACAAACTTTACAACTGTATAATGGTTTATACCTCAAACGAATACTATTTTAAGGCCATGGATAAAGACAAGCCGTATTATTTCCGGATAGAGGCTGTTAACGAGAATGGGGTATCTGCGCTGACAAAGGTGATCAAGGTGGAATGATCCATAATTTGCCAACCGGAACTTGTTAACACCACCGCAACGGTGTTAATAAATTATTTGCGGGTTTGCAGTTGGAAATATTTACTTTGAATGACGATAGAACCGGTATGTGCCTTCGTAAGTTGATTTTGGGGTTGTTGCTCTTTTTGGTTTGCGATAAGCTGTTCGCAGCCACCTTCGTGGTGACCAGCAACGCCGATTCAGGACCAGGCACTTTGCGGCAAGCGCTTTCTGACGCAGCTGTAAACGGCACGGCTACAACCGATAACATCACCTTTAACCTGCCCGGCGCTACACAGGCAGCCATTACAATTACGTTACTTTCCCAACTTCCGGATATTACCGCCAATGTCATTATTGATGGTACCACTCAGCCGGGCCTGGCGCTCGGCGTCAGCAATGCCAAAGTTATTATTACTACAAATGCCCCTGCGGCAGGCTTCAACGGCTTAAATATTTCGCCGTTAGTAGGCGTTAATGATGATGTGGAGATCTATGGACTTTACATCGAAGGCTTTTCACCAAATCAGCCCGCACTTGGCAATGGAATCACAACGGGAGCAAATTGCAAGCTTATAGTCGGCGCCCCGGGTAAGGGCAACGTGATCAGCGGTAATGCCTTTGCATTTACGGGTTATTTTAAAAACGCCATCGTTCAAAGCAACCTTATCGGAGTACAACCAGACGGGGCTACCGCATTTGCCAACGCTACTGTTTTTTTTTCGCAGCAGGACTATGATAATCTGCTGATTGGAGGCGCAGCTGCACAGGACGGAAATGTCATATTGTGCGGCCCTACGGCCGGTATTAACCTTGGCGGAGGCGCCGGGAATGCGGCTAAAAAAGCTATCATTGAAAACAATTTTTTTAACACTGATTATACAGGGACAACGTCCATTGCCGTGGCCAACAACTCTTGTATTTTGGTAAATGACCCCAACACCCTTGCGCTCATCATTGGAAACGTGTTCAGTGCAACAGAAATTGGCATATTAGGTATCAATAAACCTGCATTCATAATTACAGGCAACTTCTTCGGTACCAATAAAGCCCAAACAGTCCAGCTCGGGTCGGGCAGTTGGGCAATTGAAAATAATAATGCAGTTTCAACGATAGGCGGTAACACCGCCGCTGACCAAAATGTGTTTGCTTATTATCAAAATCCCATTAATACGTTCAATAATTCTTTTACCAATGTTATTCAGAATTTTTTTTACTGTAACGGCAACGTACAGCTTAATGACCCGAGCGGGGGTAAAAACTTCATCAGGATAACAACCTTAACCAATACCACCGTAGGCGGCGACGCACCTGCTGGCGCAACGGTGCAGCTATATTATACCCAGTCAAAATGCAATACCTCTTGCAATCCAAATTCATGTTTTGCAACGATAAATGCCAATGCGGCCGGCAAATGGACTTATACCGGTGCCATTACACAAAATGTTTTAGCATCTTCTACTTTGTTTAATAATACAGTTGGCTTCCAGTTCGATTCACTCGCCACAGATGAAATGACTGTTGTGAATTATGATTGCCACCACGCGGGTTCCCTAACCCTTAAAGAACCCAGAACAGGCAATTTCCAGTTTATATGGCGATCCAGTAAAGGTAATATGATAGCCAACACACAAAACATAAATGGTTTGCAACCGGGCACCTATAGCCTCCAGATCGATGAGAATGGGACTTGTCCGTCCATAATCAACACTTTTACTATAATTGATCTGACGCCGAAAGTTTTCCCGCAAACCGCGCGGCTTGACTGCAACAACAGTACCGCCAGCTTTACCACCTACCCCAGCACAGGCCCGGGCATAACAGTTGCTAAATATTACTGGCAGGATGCCAGCGGAAACACGATATCTACAAAACAGTCGGTGGACAACCTTGGGGCAGGGAATTACTCTCTTTATATAACCGACAGTAACGGCTGCAATTCGGCCAAAGTAGCTATACAGGTGCTGCCGCCTACAACAGCTCCTACTATTAACGACGGCGGCGCAACGGTTACCGACGCAACCTGTAATCAATCGAATGGGTCGGTCACCGGGTTAACGATGACAAACGGCGCCAATGCCAGCTACGGTTGGAATACGGTTGATGACAAATTATTCAGCAGCGGGCAATTAGATCTGAAGAATGCGCCGGCCGGACAGTACTACTTTTTTGCTTTTTATGATTTTAACTGCCCGCCGGTTAAAAGCAAAATATTTACCATTAATGACAACGGCGTGATCACCCTGGACGGAAGCGCCGCCACGACCACATCCTCAACTTGTTCCAATAGCAACGGCGCAATAAAAGGCGTGGTTGTTACCGGAGCGACCACCTACCAATGGTTCAACAGCCAAAACCAGGTTGTAGCCTCGACGATCGATTTAAGCAATGTGCCTTCGGGCGATTATTACCTTATCGCTTCCAACAATACCTGCAATCTCCAAAGCAACGTTTTCACTGTAGGAAACATTCCCGCATTCGACAACTATCCGTCAACCCATACCGAAACCAATGCTACATGCAACCTTCCCAACGGCGGACTGGCTGTTGAATTTGCAAACGACCCGGACGGGTCACCGGTTTCGTACCGATGGGCTGATGCCAGCGGGAAAACCATCATCACCGATGACGATCTCACAAACGCAGCAGCCGGCACTTACCAATTGTACGTTACGGATGTTAACGGGTGCGAAAGTCTTTACCAAACCTACACCATAGACGCCACACCTGTTGTACAGGTTAATGTCGCATCGGCACAGATTACTTCCGACGAATGCCAGGCCGGTATGGGTAGTATCCAAAATGTGACGGTTACCGGGGGACAACAACCCTATACCTACGCATGGATAAACGCCGCAAACCAGGTTGTGAGCACCTCGTTAAACTTAAGCAATGCCATTGCCGGCACGTATACATTGCAGGTAAAGGACTCGACAATATGCGGCCCCATAACGCAAACATTCACCATTCCGAATCAAACCGAGTTTGTAGGCGCGCCCGAGTTGGACAACCTGCAGGTTTGCAGCCCGGGCGAAGCCATGTTGCTGGTGAAAAATCCGCAGCCCGGCTATAGTTATCGCCTGTATGGGTCGCCGGGTGGCGCCGACACGCTGGCGCAAAGTGCCAATGGTGTATTTACCATAAACGTCAACGGTTCAAATTCCTATTATGTAACACAGTATACCGGGACTTGCGAGAGTGCCAGGGTAGTGGCAAACATTACCATAGGGCTAAGCGGCCTCACCATTCCAAACACCTTTACGCCTAACAACGATGGGGTAAACGATTACTGGAATATAAAAGGGATTGAAAATTACCCGGGGGTTGTGGTTCAGATATTCAGCCGGTACGGGCAGAAGGTTTTCGAGTCGAAAGGGTATAGCCAGCCTTTTGACGGCCGGAGCAGCGGCTCCGTGCTGCCTCCCGGGGTTTACTATTACATCATTAATCTTAACGCAAATTGCAGCCTGGTTGCGGGCAGCCTAACCCTTGTGAGGTAACGGCTGTATCTAATTAATAGCTTATTTAAGTATTTGTACTATTTTTAGCACCCGGAGGCGTACCAGTATCGAACTTCGGAACGTTATCATAAAAAATCACGCTATGCCAAAAATCAACCGTCTGCTATTGTTGCCGCTTATCATGATTACTTTTCCTTTTTTAGCGTCCGCCCAAAAAAGCAAATCCTTCGACCGTGGTTCCTTCGCGCTAAAAGGCGACACGCTGCCGTACCGTATATTGTTTCCGCTGGATTTTGACCCTGCCAAAAAATACCCGGTTATACTGGTATTGCATGGCGCCGGCGAGCGCGGCACGAACAACGAAGATCAGCTAAAATATGGCACGGGGCTTTTTTTAAACGATACGATAAGAGATAAATATCCCGCTATCATCGTTTACCCGCAATGCCCTGCAAACGGATTCTGGTCGAACGTTAAAATAGAAACCGACTCGGTTAATCATAAATACCGGTTTATTTTCCAAACCAATGATGTTCCGCCGACGAAGGCGATGATTTTATTGCTTGGCCTGGTTGATCAGTGGCTGGATAAACCATATGTTGATAAGCACAGGATATACGTCGGCGGCCTTTCTATGGGCGGCATGGGTACATTCGAGATCATTGGCCGGAGGCCAAACCTTTTCGCTGCGGCATTTGCGATATGCGGCGGGGATAATACGCTCAATGCCAAAAAATACGCAAAGAAAGTTCCGCTGTGGATTTTTCACGGCCAAAGGGATAGTGTTGTACCCTATATCCATTCCGAATCAATGGTAACGGCTATAAAAGATGCAGGAGGCGATCCAAGGTACACGCTTTACCCTAATGACGACCACAATAGCTGGGATGATGCGTTTAAGGAACCGGATTTGATCCCCTGGCTCTTTTCGCACTCAAAATAGCATCAAAAACAAAAGGAAGTCATGCTGAACTTGTTTCAGCACCTCATCAAACAAGTCGCCCACCGATAGGTCAACGCGCGACAATTGATCAGCTTACCGCTTACTTATCGCGTGTTAACCTTTCCCTTCATCACTTAGCATGTGGGGTGCCGAAACAAGTTCGGCATGACTAAAAAAACTAATTCTCCGGCTTCGGTGGAATATTCTTCATATTAAAACGCGGCTTGTAAGCAGGCTTTGCAGTTGGCGGTTCTGGTGGCGGCTCATCTGTCGGCTCTTCCGCAACAGGCGGATTTTCATTTTCTTTCTCAGCTTCAGCGCTCGGTTTTGTCGTAGCACCTGCCTTAAACCTTGGCACAAAACCCATTTTAGCCACAGGTTTTTCTGCGGAGGGAGCTTCCTCAAGAGATGGCTTTTCTTCTTCGGTAATGGCTTTGGGAATGCTTGCAGCTTTGAATTTCGGCACAAAGCCCATCTTAGGCGCCGGCTTAGGTTCAACCGTTTCGCTTAAGCTTTCGGCAATCGTTTGTTCCGCTAAGGGATTGGGGATATTAACCTTTTCAGGTTTGATCTCAGGCGCCAGGTGGTACGAATGCCTCAGTTTGTTGAACCAATATTTTTTGGTATGATCGAAGCTTTTTTCGCCCATCTGAAAAAAATGGGTCTTAAATTCAGAAAACAACAATGGCTCGGCCTTTTCCAAAGCCGGCAGGTCGATTCTTTTCTTTATAAAAAACTCTTCGAAAGTCATGTGAGATATGAGATATGAGATGTGAGATATGAGATAAAAGAAGGTGAGCAGACTAATCGCGAAAGACAGTCTCAAATCTCATATCTCATATCTACCTTATAAAGATACGTCCACGTCGAGCTGATTAAACCGTATGCCGTGCTCAGTTTGTGTCCAATCGTCCCGTTCTTCGTCATTAGCATTCATCAGTTTAGGGAACCACTCCAATGGGAATGCCTGTTGTTTACCCCCCTCACGTTCCACAAAAAGCAAACCGTTGCTAAAGGTAACTTTAACTTTCTTGTCGTTTTTGCGGGTGTTCATTAATGGCATAGACCTAATTTGAAAATTTGAAGATTTTATAATTTGAAGATGTTTAATTTTGTCGATTTTCAATCTTCAAATCAACTCATCTTCAAATCACTCTCCCATATTATGATAAACCGCCTGCACGTCGTCATCCTCTTCCAACCTATCAATCAGTTTTAGCACATCGGCAGCTTGCTCTTCGGTTACCTCGTGGAATGATTGCGCTACACGTTCCAATTTGGCAGATTTTACCTCTATCTCCTGTTCTTCCAATGCCTTTTGCATTTTGCCAAAATCCTCAAAGGTCGCGTGAAGGACGGCAATATCGTTGCCTTCCTCATCCGCTTCAACAAACAAATCCTCCAAACCTGCGTCTATCAGTTCAAACTCCAGCTCTTCCAGGTCGCGGTCGCCCGGCACAAACGTAAATACTGATTTACGCGTGAAAATAAAATCAAGCGAGCCGGTTTTGCCCAGTGTGCCGCCTGTTTTGGTAAAATAGCTGCGCACATTAGCCACGGTACGGTTAATATTATCGGTCGCGGTTTCTACCAGCACAGCCACGCCATGGGGTGCATAGCCTTCGTAAACTATTTCTTCATAATCCTTTTCGTCGCGGCTGATCGCTCTTTTTATGGCTGCTTCTACGCGGTCCTTCGGCATATTTACAGCTTTGGCGTTCTGCACGGCTGTCCTTAACCGCGAATTGGTGTTCGGGTCGCCGCCGCCGGCTTTTACCGCCATTACTATTTCCTTACCCAAACGGGTAAACTGCACAGCCATTTTGCTCCAGCGCTTTAACTTTCTTTCTTTACGGAATTCAAATGCTCTTCCCATTGTGTGTTAGTTCATGGTTAATAGTTCATGGTCTGAACTATTTCCAACGTCAAATATAGTTGTTATTTCGGATGTCGGAATTTCGATTTTGGATTTTAGAAGTTTGATTTGGGATTTAGACTATAGCAAACCGCTCCGCATTCAGATTCCAACTTCCGCATTATTAAATCCGAAATCGAACATCCGAAATTCTTCAAACCAGTTCTTTCAAATTGCTCAACATATCCTCCACAATCTTTGGCAGGTCGTAGTCCAAGTGCCAGCCCCAGTCCTTTTTTGCTTCGCTGTCATCAATGGATTTCGGCCAGCTGTCGGCAATAGCCTGGCGCGGATCATTCTCCGCGTACGTAATTTCAAAACCAGGAATATGTTTTTTGATCTCCCCGGCCAATTGCGCAGGTGTAAAGCTTACCCCGGCTAAATTATAGGCCGAGCGAATGCGCACGTTTTCTGCCGGAGCATTCATCAAATGAATAGTGGCACGGATGGCATCATCCATATACATCATCGGCAGTGCCGTATTTGACGAAAGAAACGATTCATATTTGCCGTTTTTCAACGCCTGGTGAAAAATGTGCACAGCATAATCGGTAGTGCCACCGCCCGGATTCGCCCGCCATCCGATGAGGCCGGGGTAACGCAGGCTGCGTACATCCAGGTTGTATTTATTAAAATAATATTCGCACCAGCGCTCGCCGGCCAGTTTACTAAAACCATAGACAGTGTTGGGGTCCATCACGCAAAACTGTGGGGTTTCATATTGAGGCGAATGCGGGCCAAAAACAGCAATAGAGCTGGGCCAAAATACTTTCTTTACTCCAAATTCCACCGAAAAATCCAACACATTGAGCAGGCCGGTCATGTTCAAATCCCAGGCCATTTTTGGTTTCTGTTCGCCTACGGCGGATAGGATGGCCGCCAGCAAATAAACCTGCGTGGGGCGGTGCTTATCGAAGATGTGGTGCAGGTTATCTTTATCCAGCACATTGACGATCTCATACGGACCTGTATTTTTCCGCATGTTATAAACGGGACTTTTGATATCTGAGGCAACAACGGCATCAGCGCCATAAATCCCCCTGTAGGCTGCAACCAGTTCTGTCCCTATCTGGCCGTTAGCGCCTATTACCAATATTTTTTCGCCCATAATGAGGTAGTTGGGCAAAGGTAGGTTTTTAGTTGAAAAATGTTAGTCCGAAAGTCCGGAAAGTCGGAAAAGTCCGAAAGATTACTACAGTTTACACCCCTAAAATCTATACTGTTTTAGTAGATATTTTTCCGTTTAATGCCGAAAAAATCTCATATTTGCACTTAAATAAATAATTCAATAACAATTTAAAACAAAATGAAAATCGCAGTAGTGGGTGCCACAGGATTGGTGGGCACCAAAATGTTGCAGGTCCTTGCGGAGCGCAACTTCCCCGTTACAGAATTGATCCCGGTAGCTTCCGAGAAAAGTGTTGGCAAAGAAATCACTTTTAAGGGTAAGCAGTACAAGGTGGTTTCTGTTGAGGATGCGATAAAACAGCGCCCCGATATTGCCATATTTTCGGCAGGGGGCAGCACTTCATTGGCACAGGCGCCGCTTTTTGCGGCCGTTGGCACAACTGTTATTGATAACTCATCCGCATGGCGCATGGATCCCACCAAAAAACTGGTAGTGCCCGAAGTAAATGCTGATGTATTGACCGCCGAAGACAAGATCATTGCAAACCCCAACTGCTCCACCATACAAATGGTGGTGGCATTAAAGCCTTTGCACGATAAATACAAAATAAAAAGGGTGGTAGTCTCTACCTACCAATCCGTAACCGGCACCGGCGTTAGGGCGGTCGACCAGTTATTTAACGAACGTAAAGGCATTGACGGGCCAAAGGCTTACCCCTACCAGATCGACCTGAATGTGTTGCCGCATATCGATGTATTTACCGAGAACGGATACACCAAGGAAGAAATGAAAATGGTGAAGGAAACGACCAAAATAATGGGCGACGACAGCATCAAAGTAACCGCTACCACCGTACGAATCCCGGTCATGGGCGGGCACTCCGAATCGGTAAATATTGAGTTTTTGAATGATTTTGATCTGACGGAAGTTCGCGAGTTATTGGCAAAATCGCCCGGCATTATTGTAGTGGATGATCCTGCCAATTTAAAATACCCGATGCCGCTCGACGCACATGATAAGGACGAAGTTTTTGTAGGCCGCATCCGCAGGGACGAAAGCCAGGCAAACACTTTAAACTGCTGGATAGTATCGGACAACCTGCGCAAAGGTGCCGCTACCAATGCGGTGCAGATTGCGGAGTATTTGTATGCACACCATTTGGTGGGGCAGGCGGTGGAGGTTTGAGATTAGAGGCTGGAGATTAGAGATTAGTTTTTAGCCGGTGGGATAAAATTTGATAGGGATGATCGGGAGATTGTCCCTATTTTTATTTACTGACTATTAAAGTCCCCCTATTTTAACCGCAAAAATAAGTTCGGAGATGCAAAATATACTCGTACTTTTATTAAGTGAATTTTAACCTGAATCATTATGAATGACCTTTTTTCTAAAATAGAGAATTTTTTATTTGACATTCTTGGCTTGGTTTTGCCGGGAGTAATTTTTTTATTAATAATTATTTCGCCAGTTTCTTTTTTTGACAGCAACAAAATTCAAGATCAAACATTAAGCAACTCATTTGTTTTATCTGCGATGGTTACCATTCTAAAAATGTTAAAAACATATTGGGCATCCAACTTGAATATCACGCTACTTGTTTTAATAATAATTGCCTATTTAATCGGTCATTCCATAAAAGTATTTTCAATAATTATTTACGAATTTTTTACCGCTATTTTCGATAAAAGCTTAAATCGCTTAGTCATATTTTTATTTAGACAATGTATCAGGTTCTATGCATACGTTAACTCATGGTTCACCAAGACTCCATATCAAAATACCTATTTGTATAAGCAGATTAAGATTTTATTTACGCCGATAAAAAATACAATCGCTAAAATATTCACATTTAATTCCGACAACTATTTCAACGACAACGAACAACTTAAATCCGATTGCGTTAGTCTGATAAACCAGCGGCTAAATACAACATTTCCTAATGTCTGGTACTCAGTCTACAAACTTTCTACAGTGATGCAACAACAGGAAAACATCAAAGCTTTATCGGGGTTTTTTTTAGTAAAATATAATTTATACAGATCGCTTTCATTTATTTTTATTTTCACTACTATTTATTACTACTGCTTCTTTAAAGCTGCCGCTGCGTATATCTCGCCTGAACTAACCAAAATATCGCCAATAATTCTTTTTTCATCAACAATCCTGTGGTTCACCTTCCATTATAAATATAAAAGGTATTGGACGTTATGTGGAAATGAAACATTAGTATCTTTGTACTATTTCCTTAATAAAACAAAAATTAATGAAGCCTGATAAAATTTTATTCGTTGATACCGAAACTGGTGGGCTTGATTCGAATAAAAATAGCTTATTGTCAATGGCGTTCGTTGTTTGGCAAGAATTTGAAATTATTGGAACGAAAGAAATATTAATCAATGACGGCGTTTTAGACGTTACAGAAGTCGCTCTCAAAATAAATGGAATAAATATTGAAAGTCACAAAAAAAACGCAAAACCGCCTTTAGAAGCTATTAGCGATCTAGAAGATTTTTTGGCCAAGTATTTCCGGCCGGATGAAAAAATAACTCTTGGGGGCCATAACATAAATTTTGATGTCAATTTTATTAGACACTTTTTAAACCAAAACAATTATAATTTTAGTAAAAGGTTTTCTCACAGATATGTAGATACTGCCACAATACTTTATTTCCTATATCTATCCGGTAAGCTGAAACAAAAAGCACTGTCATCGCAAGAGGCATTTGATATTTTCGGGATTTCTGTTGACAACAGACACACGGCTTTGGGGGATGCTATTGCTACGGCTGAACTTTTTACAAAACTTTTAAGGACAATTTTTAGAGATGTTAAAATAAAGAAATCTGATATTGCAAAGATGCCAAGTCTGTTTGAGCAGGAACTTTAATATTTTCTCAATGCTCTTTTTAAGTCTCGTCAATATCTAAATCGCTGCAGATCACTCTGGTAAATCTCCTATCCTTTATAACCTTTTCCTATCTTTGAAAACGTTATTACACTATGATCTCCTTCTCCCACCGCGTATTTATTCAAGTTGCTGCCAACCTGAGTTTCAGCAAGGCGGCGCAAATGCTTTGTATTAAGCAGCCGGCCATCAGGGAGCACGTTAGGGCGCTGGAAGATCAATACAAAATGACTTTATTTGAACGGAAGTGGAACCACAATTTGAATTAAATAAAAATGTTCGGGCAGCATTTTATAAACTTAATCAACCCAACATAGTCAACTTACAAAACAACGATGATTGGAACATTATCCCTATTTTTATGTAAATAGTTTCCCTGATGAAAGCCACTTGCCCGTTCACCTTTTTATGCGCCTTTGTTTATTCGTTCAGTTCATTCGCCCAAAGTCCAAAGGCTGTTGAAGCCGATATTATCAATTCTTTTAAAAAGATTGGGTATTGGAATGCCTATCGATTTAGTCATAGCGGCAGCGCGGATACCAGCGTGAATGCATACGATTCCGTAGGGAAGGCAAACAAAACATTCAGGGGAAAACTGGCTAACTACACATCAAAATATCCCTTTACTTTAAATCTTAGATTTAAGGATTTGGATGACAGCTTTTTAACGATAGTTACTTCAAAAGACGGGTTATTCAGGATTTACTCCTGGGATAACAGCTTGGGCGGCACGATGCGGTATTACGAGAATGTTTTTCAATACAAGACGGCATCAGGAGTTAGCAGCGCATTAAAGGCCGATACCGGCGATGGCAAGGGCGAATATCATTATGATTATTCAAAACTATACACCTTAAGATCGCATAACCGGACTTACTACCTGGCCATCTATCATGGCAAATTTTCGACGAAGGATCTGGCAGAAGGCATACACATTTTCTCGATTGAAAACGGGACCTTAACGGATAAAGTAAACCTGATCAAAACTGCCGATGGATTGAGTGATAAGTTATATTACTACTATAATATGTTTTCGGTAACCGACAAAATAAAGGATAAAGACATCCGGTATAATGAAGCCAGCAAGACGATCTCCTTACCTGTAATTGTCGGGCATGGGAAGTTAACTACCGGGCGTATTGTTTATAAATTTAAAGGGAGATATTTTGAAAGGGTAAAGAGCTAATATGAATGCTTTAATATTTATTGTTGAACAAGCAGAAGAAGGCGGATACAACGTTCGTGGAGAAACCATGTCAATATTCACCCAGGCAGATACGCTTGAGGAATTAAACTTTAACGTTGGAGATGCGATCAAATGTCATTTTGATGATCGTGATGCTTTCCCAGGCTACATGTTAAAGTTTGTTTAAATATTAAAGTCATCGCTTAATAAAATTGGAAATTGTTTTGAGAAGGCCTACCGGACAGGTTTTTGTTTTGGATATTTTTAGTTAAATTTGATTATGATACAGGTGAGTGGAACTTACAGCAAGGGCAACATTCAGTTGGATGAAAGGATCGATATTGATAAGCCTGTTAAGGTTATCGTTACTTTTATTGACGAAAACGCTGATGAAAATAAGCGTTTAATGCTCAGTGATTTTTCTTTCGCTAAATCAAGAGCATCGCTTAAGCATGTCAAAGGTAACATTTCCGATGCTGTTATCGAGGAAAGAAGATCCGAATTGTGAAAGTATTCTTTGACACATCTTCGTTAATTAAATTGTATTTCAAAGAAGATGAGACACCCGTCCTAAAAAAAATATTCCTTGATAATGTTGTAACTGAAATATTTGTCTCGGAGATTACAAAGGCTGAATTTTTTTCGGCTATCTATAAAAAATTAAGAACGAAAGACTTACTTACGCAAGAGGCAGACGCAATTATAGGTGCCTTTGTTGCTGATGAGCGTAAATTCAGTTTTATTTCTGTCGATAGCGAAATTATTGGTTCATCTCAAAAGTTTATCGGTAAATATGGCATTGAGAGCGTTAGACGCAATACAGCTCGCTTCGGCATATAGCGTTCGGCATTCAATCGGTCTGGCTGTTTCCAATGACAAGCTACTAAACTCATTTTTAAAATCGGAAGATATTGAGGTGTTGCAAGACGCTTATTAAAACTTCATTGAGCTAATCGATATGTTTTTATCTTTGAAAACGTAAATGATCTCCTTCTCCCACCGCGTATTTATGGAAGTGGCTGCCAACCTGAGTTTTAGTAAGGCGGCGCAAACGCTTTTTATTACGCAGCCGGCTATCAGCAAGCATGTAAAGGCGCTGGAAGATCAATACAAAGTACCTTTATTTGAGCGAAAGGGAAACAGCATCCTGCTGACCGACGCTGGCAAAAAACTAAACGAATACTTGTTGCAGGCAACGGAGATTGAACGTAAGATTGAATATGACCTGTCGGTGGTGAGCCATTTATCGCAGGCGGCGGGGCATTTGCGGCTGGGCGCAAGCACTACCATTGCTTTGTATATTTTGCCTTCCATCCTATCCGGTTTTCAGCGCGAATATGCCAATGTGGATGTGCAATTAGTGAACCGCAACTCTGAGTATATCTTAAATGCGCTGCTCAATCACGAGGTGGATATAGGCATTACCGAGGTGGAGAGCAAATTGACAACCGTGTCGTACAAAGCATTTATGCGTGACGAGGTCATCCCGGTTTGCTCGGCCAAAAGTCCGCTGGCGGGCAAATCACTGACATTGAAACAATTGGTAAAAACGCCGCTTGCTTTGCGCGAAAGAGGTTCGGGGACATTAAATGCACTTTTGCGTTCGCTGTCCGCCTTACACATCAAACCTGCCGACCTTTCAGTAAAAATAAGGCTTGGCGGTACGGAGGCCCTGAAGAATTTCCTTTTGGCCGATCAGTGCCTGGGCTTTATGCCACGGCCCTCCATCATCCGACAACTAAATGAAGGCGACCTGGTTGAAGTGCCCATAGAGGGGCTAAAAATCACCCGCGACTTCTTTTTCATCCGTCGAAAAGGGACGGAGGATTACGGGTTGACGAGCAATTTTATGGAATACGCGCTGAAGCATGTGATGGATTGATGCCGTTTTAAGTACTTCCTTCCCTGCAACTGATCTCCCACTCGCACTTTGGCGCGGGAAGCTTATCCACCCGTCTAAAAATTATAAAACCTTCCCAATTGGCATCTGTTTATACATAAGATTAATTGTAATCTGGTATAAATAGATAAATCTATGGCAACACTAAGTAATCATAAAGTAGCCATCCTCACCGAAGAAGGATTTGAGCAGGTGGAATTAACCAGCCCTAAAGCGGCGCTGGAAAAGGCAGGTGCTACGGTACATGTAATATCGCCCAAAAGCGGCAAGATAAAAGCCTGGAATAAAACCAATTGGGGGATTGAGGTGGATGTAGACAAAAAACTAAGTGACGTGAGCCCCGACGAATACGATGCGCTGATGCTGCCCGGAGGTGTGTTGAACCCGGATAAGCTAAGGCAAAATGTGGAAGCGGTAGCTTTTGTAGCTACATTTCTGGAAGATGGCAAACCAGTGGCCGCCATTTGTCACGGTCCGCAAATGCTTATTGAGACCGACATGATCTACGGTCGCAGGCTTACCTCCTATCCCTCCTTGCAAACCGACCTGAAAAACGCCGGCGCTGAATGGCTGGACGAAGAGGTGGTAGTAGACAACGGCCTGGTCACCAGCCGCCGACCGGCTGATCTCGATGCCTTTAATAAAAAAATGATCGAGGAAATTTCAGAAGGAATTCATGAGGAGAGGTAATTTTGAGTTGATTGGGTTGATTAAGTTGGATTAAGTTATGATGTTGCGTAACGCTCATCGTTGCGCTACTCGATCCAACTTAGTCAACCCAATAAACTTTATTAAACCAACCTACTGTATCTTCTTCAATATGTCTGTCCCAACCGCATCAGTGCTTTCTGCTGCGTTGGATAGCACCACTACCGCCATATCTTTTTCCGCGTTAAAAGCCAAAAAACTGCTGCTGCCGTTAGTGCCGCCATTATGAAAAATATAATCCACTCCATTTACGGTAATGATATGCCATGCCATGGCAATCTTTACGTCTTTGCTAAAAGTGATAGTGTGCGTCGCTTTAATAGCTTTTGAAAGCACATCCGTTCCCGGGTTTAAATTTGCTTTTGCATAGGTCAGCATGTCATTCATTGTCGACCGAAGGGCGCCGCAGGCGGCCAGCACATCGAAATCCCATGGCGGGGTAGGCTGTCCCTGTGTATTGTATACCTGCACAAAACGTGGTGTCAGCAGTGGATTTAAATACTGATCGGTACTAAACAAACCCAATGGTTTGCAGATGATCTCCCTGACCATTTCGGCATATAGCTTTTGGCTCACACTTTCCAGGATGCTTCCCAGCAGCCCTACGCCAAGGTTTGAATAAGCGTACTGCTCTCCCGGTTTGCTTTTTAGTTCGCAGGTTTTGAGGTAGGCGTACAGCAGTTTCAGGTTATAGTCCTTATAGGGGTTTAACGGATCCGTCGCATGAGGGATGAGGTTGTCCGGTATCCGTTCAAGGCCTGATGTATGGTTAACCAGTTCCAATAGTGTGATTGATCTCAGCTCGGGATTTTCAGCCACCGAATCAGGCAGATATTTAATGATCGGGTCGGTTAATTTAACTTTCCCGGCGTCGGCATAATAAGCCAACAGGATGGCCGTAAATGTTTTGGTGATCGATCCCAGCTCAAAAAAATTATCATCGTTGGGTATTTTGCCGTTGCCCTTTATCGTTTCACCGTAGCCATAGGTAGTTACCTTCCCGCTTTTTATAATGCCAATACGCATGCCCACCGTATTCGATTTTTGAATATAAGTGCGTGCGACCGAGTCGACCTTTTTATCCATATCGCTCGACATCGGGTTTGTAGTGGCCACCAGGGCAGTTTTGTTGGCAGACGGTTCGTGGTATTCCTGGAAAAGAAAAAGTGACAGCTTATCGCGTTTATCCAGGCTCATCAGCAACTGCAGTGTCACCGATGCAAATTTCAACTTATAAGTAGCAACGCTGTTGTTTACAAAACTGATCAGCGACGACTCTTTGATCTCGCCTATCGGGAAAAGCTGTTTGTTGGCTACGGTGTTAAAGGCATCGATGCTAAGTTCTTTCTGAAAATCTGCGCCGGCCAGGTTATAGATCGCGTCCGCATTTTTTTGGTTGAAGTATGTTTTAACCTGCTGAAAAATCGAATCCACCTTTTGTTGCTGCCGGCTTTGGGCGAATACCATAAGGGAAGATATTAGGAATAAAAATAGAATTGCTGCTGACTTCATGTTTAACAATATTTGAATATAACGGACGAGCGGGCCATTTAATTCAAAGGATCAGTGAGACGGATAAATTTTTTTTCATTATATGTCCATGATACCCTGTACACAATGCTACCAGTGATAAATCCGGCAACATAGGTATAGATCATAAAGTTCAACATATTTGCCAAACTGGCTTTAATGTATTCAATAGTTCCACTTACGGCAATCAAAGTTAGAATACTATAAACAAAGCATAATGCAAATCCGAAGAATATCCCACCATCAATAACCGAATATTTTACCATTCCTTTCTTACGGGTTTCATGCCATCGCCGGGTAAATTTTATATTACGCAAATCCTCGGCAGTTAATCCCTTTCTTTGAAGCCTTTTCCGCTCGGCAATATTAGTACGGCTCCGTTCCATGTCGGAAGCGTACCCCAAGGCGTACAGGGCAATAATCGTGAAGGAAAGTAATTGCTTTCTAAAATAAACATCGAAAATAAACGCAATCACCGACAGCGTAACTAATATATCAAAACGATGTTTTTTTATATAGTCCCACGCCTTTTCCATGAAATTCAATTTAAGGATTTTGCCCTGCCAGTAAAAACAGCACTGCCATGCGTATCGCTACGCCATTTTCAACCTGGTCAAGGATGATGGATTGTTTGCTGTCGGCTACATCGCTGGTGATCTCCACGCCGCGGTTGATGGGGCCGGGGTGCATTACGATGATCTCTTTATCCAACGAGTCCAGTATCTGCTTATTAAGCCCATAGAGCATGGTATACTCCCTTAGCGATGGAAAGTACTTAATATCCTGCCGCTCCAACTGTATGCGCAGCATATTGGCCACATCGCACCAGTTAAGGGCCTTAAGCAGGTTATGTTCGACCTTTACGCCAAGTGAGCCAATATATTTGGGGATCAGTGTTGTCGGCCCGCAGACCATTACCTCGGCGCCAAGTTGTTTAAGACAAAGAATGTTTGAAAGCGCTACGCGCGAATGTAAAATATCACCTACAATGGCCACCTTTTTGCCCGCCACGTCCCCCAATTTTTCGCGGATGGAAAACGCATCCAACAGGGCTTGAGTAGGATGCTCATGCGCGCCGTCGCCGGCGTTAACGATCTGTGCCTTTACATGTTTCGACAGAAAAATGCCGGCGCCGGCGTAAGGGTGGCGCATCACCACCATATCCACCTTCATGGCCAGGATATTGTTTACCGTGTCGATCAGCGTTTCCCCCTTGCTAACCGAGGAAGACGAGGCTGCAAAATTGATGGTATCTGCCGACAGACGCCGTTCGGCCAGCTCAAAGGATAAACGGGTACGCGTAGAGTTCTCAAAAAATATATTGGCAATGGTAACGTCACGCAGCGAAGGCACCTTTTTAATAGGCCGGTTTAAAACCGTTTTAAAACCGTCGGCAGTTTCAAATATCAGGTTGATATCGTTAGGGTTTAAATCTTTGATACCTAGTAAGTGCCTTGTGCTTAGTCCTGCCATTTTTTTATTTCGGATTTCGGATATTCGATTTCGGATTTATTATTTCGGCTATAAAAACTTAAAAAATGTGTGTGTTGCGATCTATTTTCAAATTTCGAAATCGAAATTCCGAAATCCGACATCGCCTCACTTTTCATCAGACAATAATGTAATCCTGTCTTCGCCATCCATCTCTTTCCAGCTTACCACCACTTTTTGCGACGCGATGGAGTCTATTTCAATGCCCACATAGTCAGCTGCCACGGGTATATGTCTTGAGTAGCGGCGATCAACCAGTGCCAGCAATTCTATTTTCTCCGGCCTGCCGAATGCCTGCAGTGCGTCCATAGCAGCCCGGATGGTGCGGCCCGTCCACAGTACATCGTCCATCATGATCACTTTCTTGCCTTCGATAATAAAATCAATTTTGGTTTGATTGGGTACCAGTTGCGACTCCCTGCGACGGAAATCATCACGGTAAAAGGTGATATCCAGGTCGCCCTGCAAAATTTTGCAATCGGGTAGCATCACGCGCAGCTCCTCCGCTATTCGTCGGGCCAGGTAAATACCCCTCGGTTGGATGCCAATCAATACCGAGCCTGAAAAATCATTGTGATTTTCAATTAACTGACGACATAAACGCTGTAATGTGATTTGAAACTTTTTACCGTCGAGCAGTACCGGGTTTTGCATCGTTTGGGTGGATTTGGGCAAAGGTAATTATTTAGTCCGAAAGTCCGAAAAGTCCGAAAGTCTGAAAGAAAAAGTTTGAAGTTGTTTTTCCACGAAAAGGGAAATAAAAAAGCCCCGCCGTTTAAAGGGCAGGGCTTTATGGAAAATTTATTTTAAGCTTATTGTGCTTCTTCTTCAGATGCGGGTTTTTTTGCAACCGCTTTGCGTGCTTTACTCTCAGCGCCTTCCATCTGTTCTTTAAGCTGGGCCAGTACGCTCAGATCACCCAAAGTTGATTTTTCAACCGACTCTTTAACCTTCTTCACCGCATTGCTTGCTGATTTTGCTTCCTTTTTACGGGATTCAAACTCTTGTACCCTTGCTTCGGCACGGGCTTCTTCCCATATACGTGAATGAGAGATAACGATGCGTTTGTTTTCCTTGTTAAATTCGATGATCTTAAACTCAGCAGCTTCTTCAGCTTTCAGGCTCTTGCCATCTTCTTTAACCAGGTGTTTGGTTGGGCAGAAGCCTTCAACACCGTAAGGTAATGCAACAATTGCACCTTTATCGGTTACTTTGATAACGGTACCTTCATGTATCGAGTCGATAGTGAAGACGGTTTCAAAAGTATCCCATGGGTTTTCTTCCAGTTGTTTGTGGCCCAGGCTCAGCTTACGGTTGTCAACATCCAGTTCCAGTACGATCACGTCTAATTTCTCACCAACTTTAGTGAATTCGTTAGGGTGATTTACTTTCTTAGACCATGAAAGGTCGCTGATGTGGATCAGGCCGTCGATGCCGTCTTCCAGTTCAACAAACACACCGAAGTTGGTCATGTTTTTAACAGTAGCCAAATGCTGGGTGCCGATGGCATATTTCTCAGCAGCGTGCTGCCATGGATCAGGCGTTAATTGCTTAATGCCTAAGCTCATTTTGCGCTCGTCGCGATCCAGGGTCAATACCTGTGCTTCAACTTCGTCGCCAACCTTCAGGAATTCCTGGGGGTTGCGCAGGTTTTGTGACCACGACATTTCTGATACGTGGATCAACCCTTCAACACCCGGGATGATTTCAAGGAATGCGCCGTAATCAGCAACAGTAACAATCTTACCCTTAACTTTCGATCCGATCTGGATGTCTTCAGAAAGCGACTGCCAAGGGTGAGGCGTTAATTGTTTCAAGCCAAGAGCGATACGTTTTTTCTCATCATCAAAATCAAGCACAACAACGTTGATCTTTTGATCCAATGATAAAATTTCGCGCGGATGCTCGATGCGGCCCCACGAAATATCGGTGATGTGCAGTAAGCCATCAACGCCGCCAAGGTCGATAAACACACCAAAGTCGGTGATGTTTTTAACGGTACCTTCCAGTACCTGTCCTTTTTCAAGTTTGGCAACAATTTCGGTTTTTTGGTTTTCCAAATCGTCTTCGATCAGCACTTTGTGCGATACCACTACGTTTTTAAACTCGTGGTTGATCTTAACAACTTTAAATTCCATTGTTTTGCCCACATAAACGTCATAATCCCTGATAGGTTTAATGTCGATTTGCGAGCCTGGTAAAAAGGCTTCAACGCCCATTATGTCAACGATCAAACCACCTTTGGTCCTGCTCTTCACAAAACCGGTGATGATCTCGTCATTATCCAATGCAGAGTTAATACGCTCCCATGATTTTTGGGTTTTGGCACGTTTGCGCGAAAGCACCAACTGTCCGTTAGCATCTTCCTGCGATTCAACATAAACCTCAACCGTATCGCCGATCTTCAGATCAGGCGTATCACGGAACTCAGATACGGATACCAAACCATCCGACTTAAAGCCGATGTTTAATACCACATCCTTGTTGTTAACATTTACAACCGTACCGGTGATGATCTCGCCTTTGGTGATGGAGTTAAAAGTACCATCATACATTTTTTCGAGTTTCTCGCGGTCGGAATCGCTGTAGTTACCGAATTTCTTTTCATCGGCATCCCAGTCGAAATCGTCGTTCGACGCCGTAATTTTTGATTTGATCTCTTCGATCGAGATTGAATCCGCTTCCGATTCAATCGTTTCTTTTTCCTGGGGAGCTGCAACTACGTCGAGTTCAGCCTCCTTAGCTTTTAATTCTTTTTCTGCTTCCTGTTTTTTTGCCATTAAATAAATTTTCTCCTTTTCCCAATTTCTTAATTGGGACTGCAAAGGTAGATATATAATTTAATATGCAAGAAATTAATTTAGAGGAAAAAGCCGGATATTGGCCTGATTTTGAACTAAAAAACACTTTTGAGCGATAAAAAATCCCGAAAGTGTGTAGCCTCCTCTTATCAATGTATCAATTTAACCTCGATCTCATTAAAGATCGACATAAAATTATCCGACAAACTTGTCCTGTAATCCATTAAAATAGCAGTCATAGCAGCTTCATTCTCACTGGTGAACGGACTAGTCCAAATCCTCATACAAATGCGCTTGAGGGCATACGCGATTTCCTTTGTTCGGGAATAGGTATACAAATATTTGCTTCGTTTAAACTCATCGTAATATTTAAAAAAGATAGCCGTGCTTTTTAGCCCGGCGGATCGCAAAAACTCATCCACCACCGTTTCCTTGCAGCCATTAAGATGTTCATAAAAGCCTTCCGCTGTAACTCGTTGTGTGGTTAGCAAAAGGTTATCCAAAATAAGTTCCAAAGCAATATGCCCTAAGAAGAAAGGCTTTACCGGCGAACCTTCTATCGCAGGCAGCAGTTTTTTTTTCAACTCGTGGGAGTGGCTCAGAAAGAATTCGGAAGAATGAAAATATCGATCAACCTCAAGGTGTTTTTTCCAGCCGCGAATGATCGAATTTACCGCCTCGTTGGTATGAACCAATTTTTCGGGGTGAATGATCACATTTTTATCCGCATTTTTTAAAAGATCGGGCATTACCGTTCCTAATACCAAATAGCAATCAGTGGTATCCCTGTCGAAATAAAAATGCGAGAGGAAATTCATAGGCTTTTTTGCAAGATAATACTTGATGTGCGGATGTGCAAATATGCGGATGTGCAGATGTGTAAATGTTTGGATATACAGATATACAGATGTGCAGATGTGCTGATGTTCAAATGCGCGGATTCCCATTTCAGGCGATATAGGCATGTTTTTGATATTTAACCTTTACACCATTTGCTTAATTTGCATATTTGCAAAATCTGCACATCTGCACATTCGCATATTTGCATATCAATTGTATATGAATTTTGTTGAAGAACTACGCTGGCGGGGCATGCTCCACGATATTATGCCCGGGACTGAAGAATTACTGAATATAGGAATGGTTGCCGGCTATATTGGCTTTGATCCGACTGCCGACTCACTGCATGTAGGTAGCCTGGCCCAAATCATGACGCTGATCCATTTCCAGCGGGCCGGGCATAAGCCTTTTGCGTTGGTTGGTGGGGCTACCGGGATGGTAGGCGACCCATCGGGCAAATCTGCCGAGCGCAATCTCTTGTCAGAGGAAGTTTTGCAACATAACCTGGAAGGTATAAAAAGTCAGCTCGAAAAATTTTTAGATTTTGACTGCGGCGCGAACAGCGCGCAGATGGTGAATAATTACGACTGGTTTAAAAATTACAATTTCCTCGAGTTTATACGCGATGTGGGTAAACACATCACCGTTAACTACATGATGGCCAAGGATTCGGTTAAAAACCGGCTAAGCGGCGATACGGGTATGTCGTTCACCGAATTCAGTTACCAACTGGTACAGGGCTATGATTTTTACTATTTGTGGAAAAACCATAGCTGCGCCCTGCAAATGGGCGGGTCGGATCAATGGGGCAATATCGTTACCGGGACTGAATTGATCCGCCGTAAAGATGGTGGGGAGGCTTTTGCGATCACCACACAGCTTATCAAAAAATCTGATGGCACCAAGTTTGGTAAAACAGAAGGCGGTAACATTTGGTTGGACGCCGAAAAGACCTCGTCTTACAAATTTTACCAGTTTTGGCTGAATACCAGCGACGATGACGCAAAAACGTATGTGCGGATATTTACGCTGTTCGACAGAGAAACAATTGAGTCGATAGAGGTTGAACAGGATGCTGCGCCGCATTTACGCATTTTACAAAAAGCGCTGGCAAAAGATATTACTATCCGTGTGCATGGCGAAGCGGAATATGAAAAAGCAGTGAAATCATCAGAATTTTTGTTTGGCAACACTGGGATCGAGTTTTTGAATGAATTGAGCGATGTGGAAGTATTGGGCCTGTTTGACGGCGTGCCAAGCTTTGTTGTAAATGCAGATATTATTAAACAAGGCGTAAATGTTACTGATCTGCTTGCCGTACATAGTTCGGTTTTTTCATCAAAAGGTGAGGCGAAAAAGATGATCCAGGCCGGCGGGGCATCTGTAAATAAAGAAAAAGTTCCCGCTGTCGACGTCGTCTATAACTTCGCCAACCTGGTAAACGGCAAATATCTTGTCGCTCAAAAAGGCAAGAAAAATTATTTTTTAATTATTGCTGAATAAATTGCAAATACGACAAATGGTACATATATTTGTATATATGTCGTATAAATCAAAGGGAGATAATCCAAATATGGTCAACGAGCCGATGATTGCCTATGCCACTGGCGGCTCTGCCAATATGTTTTATAATCTGCTTGGTGGCCCAAAAAGTACCTATTCAAATGAATGGGATATTGTTAAACTGGCCCGCAATGGTTTTTCAAAAAAAGCATTGCTGTCGCTGGCAAAAAAAATTTCGCTTACCTTACAGGAGTTGACCAACATCCTCCACATCTCCGAGCGCACCTTACAACGCTATGATGACGACGCTATCATCAAAACTGAATATGCCGAAAAAGCCGTTGAACTGGCCCGCTTGTACACTCGCGGGCAGGAAGTATTTGGCTCAATGGATAAATTCAAGTTATGGATAAAGGCCCCGAGCCTTATTTTTAACGGCGAAGCCCCGGTTTCGCTGCTGGATACCTCCGCAGGCTTTGATATGGTTTTTACCGAATTAGGCCGTATTGAACACGGCATTTTTGCCTGATGATACTTTACCGCATCGGCGACTGCAATTACATTAACGATTTAACCGGCACCGGCACGCGGCTTTTTGGCGGTCGGTGGAGCAGTAAGGGTAAACCGGGCATTTACCTGGCATCTTCCAGGGCTTTAGCTGTGTTGGAGGTATTGGTGCATCTGCAGCCATTAATGATACCCGATAATTATTGCCTGGCCGAAATTGAGGTGCCCGACAACAACATTGAACAAGCCGGCATTAATCATCTGCCGTCAAATTGGAATCACGTTTCGCCGCCGGCAGAAATAAAAAAAATAGGTGACGACTTTCTGCTGGCTAAAAAACACCTGGCGTTGCAATTACCATCGGCAGTTGTGCAGGCAGAGTTTAACTTTTTGATTAACCCGCTGCACAAGGATATGCGAAAAGTGAACATAATAAAACAGGACCCATTCAGTTTTGATGAACGCCTGGTACATTAAACGGTCGATGTTTTACAGGTCGCTCAACAGGTCCAGCTTTTTCATGTTGTATTCTTCCTGTGAGATCAAGCCATTATCATAAAGCATTCTCAACTTTTTCAACTTTTCAGTAAGTTCATCGGGCTTTGGGGTCTCTGGTGCTGGAGGAGCCGGTGTATGTACAGCAACTGGCTCAGGTTCCGGCTCAGGAGCGGGAACAACCGGGGTTATAGGCTGGGTCGCTGCTTTGGCGCCATTTTCAAATTGAACGGCGCCGGATTCGGCACGTTTTTCTTCCAGGTCGCGCAGGCGGCGGGCTTCGCGCTCGGCTTCTTTGCGCTCCTGCGCGTATTGGTATAATTTGCGGGCCTGCACTTTGGGCAGGTAATCCACGCCCATTTCGGCTCCGTTAGTGGTTTTTATGCTAAAAATTGCGCCGATGATCTCTTCTTTGCTATATACGTCGACAATATCTTTCCAAACAAAATCAAGGAATTTTATGGTGAGGCCGAGATTGGCCGGGGTAAAAAACAAAACACGTTTGTTGGTAAGCGCAACACAATCAGGAAAAAGATTTACGATGGGCTTTTTTTGAACCGCAATGTATATGATCTCTTCGCCGCTGCTGAGCAGGTCAGCCAGGCGTAAATAAATTTTTTCGACTGCTTTGGGGTCTTGTTCTTCGGTCAAAAATTTTTCTATCATAACGTTAATTGATTGTGGGGGCAAAAATAGTAATATTATGTTAGTTGCAAGTTAAATTCAGGCGATGAGCAGATTGCAGCCGCGGATATCGGAATTGTCAAATCTGCCTAACACCTCAAAGGAATTATCCGCATAAACCTTGCCGAGGTCTTGCGTAGCGATAAATGAGCATGAGTTGAAATTCGCAAGGTCGATCACGCTGACGCCCCCTGCCCTGCCGGAATTGACGATTGTAAACGGGTCATTTGTATCCCTGATAACGATCTTCATCCATGGCGGACAATTGAAAATCCCATTGCCCTTTGAATAGGCTTGTGAAAGCAATTCCGTCATGCCATATTCCGAATGGATAGTTTTAACACCAAATCCACTATATAATTGGCTATGCAATTCCTCGCGTATCATTTCTTTTCTCCGTCCCTTCATGCCACCTGTTTCCATTACGGTCAGTTCGGGGAAATTCAGGGTATAATTTTCGATAAAATCCAGCAAAGCAAAGGTAACGCCGATCAGGATGGTTGGTTTTTGAACTTCCTGCTGTTTTCGTAACTGACGGTATAGTTTGTCATGATCATACAGAAAAAAGCCGCTGTCGGGGTCCTTTGACCGTTTGATCAGATCATCGGCCATGTAAATAAGTGATGAACCCGGGCGCTCTAAGTAGGCGGGCAGCAGCGCCAGGATGGTATATTTTTCAATATCACCGTAAAATAAATCAAAGGCCTTTCTGAAACTTTCTGTATACCAGTTCACTTCAGTAACAAAATGGCTGCTGGTTACTATTCCCGTAGTACCGGAACTGGTGAACGTAATTTCAGGCGGCGCCTTGCAGCTCACAACTGCATGTGACTTAAAAAATTCGATAGGCAAAAAAGGGATTTGTTCAACCGATTGAACTGTTTTCGGATCGATGTTCAATCCGGTAATAAATTCACGGTATATAGCGCAGTTTGCAGCCTGACGTCTGAATGTTTGCAGCGCGGCCTGCTCAAACTCCTGTTCTGTCTTTATCGAAAATACCTGCTGCTTATCCATCGCGGCAAAGATAGGGAAATCAAAATTCCCCTTTTAATCCCAATCATTGCCGGCATTTTTACTCCAATAAAATAAACAGTTTTGCGTTTAAGGGGTTGGTAAACTGACGGTACTTTTTATTTTTGCCGCGATTTAAAAAAACAAATACCTATGAAAACGATAAAACTTTTGCTGCTGCCTGCTTTGCTTACGCTTTTAATTATGACGACATCCGCTACAAGCGATGGCAGCAAGGAAACTGAACGCATCCACAGCTCCATTAACGTGCTGAAGGATTTTACCCAAATGGAGGAAAGCATCCCGCACGACCTGATCAAAGAATGCGAGGGTGTGGTTATTATACCTAAAATGATCAACGCCGGCTTTGTTGCAGGTGGAAAACGCGGTCGTGGGATAGCGCTGGTTAAGCTGGATGACGGCAGGTGGAGCGACCCGGTGTTTATTACCCTTACCGGCGGCAGCTTTGGCTTGCAGATCGGCGTGCAGTCGGTTGATCTTGTGCTGGTGTTCCGCCATAAAGGCGTTTTAACCAAGGTGCAGAACGGCGACTTTACCATCGGCGGCGATGCCTCGGCCGCGGCGGGCCCGGTTGGGCGCAGCACCTCGGCAAATACAGATTATAAGCTTGAGGCGGAAGTGTATTCATACTCACGCAGCAGGGGTTTGTTCGCCGGGATCAGCATCAACGGGTCCAACCTGGGTATAGACAAAACCGCTATCGCCAATTATTACGGGTCCGGTGTCAGCTCACAGGATATTTTTTCGACAGCCAAAAGCAATACAGACGCTGTCAGGGAACTAAAAGAGACGTTGAAAGGTATGCAATAATTGTGTCACGGCGGCTTGCGTGGATTGATCTGTAATAGCGTGTTATCCCTTTTTCGCCAGGGCACGCCTTATTAATGCGCCCGACAAAGCCGACATGCCGCCCACAATTCCTCCGACAACGGCTGTTACGACTAAAACCCATGTCCAGTTGTTTGGCAAAGGAAATAATTGAACCACCCGCCCGGCGAGGATATTATCGTTGGGGATGCTTTTCATCAGAGCCAAAATCGTCCAGGCAATAAAGATAGCCCCAAAGCCTGATAAAAACGATTTTCCGGACTTACCGCCGATAATCAGCGCCACTAAAAAAGCGATAACAGCAACCATCCACCAGGGCAAAAAAAAGCTGCAGGCAAAGGACAATAAAAGGATAATGAGGAAAAGCATATGGATTGTTTGTGGTAAAGATAAAAAGTTTCGGCAACTAAAAACAGCATTTTACTGCCTGAGTTTCGCAAAGTTAAGGTCAGAAATAAGCCCTTCGGTCCTGCTTGAACCAGCTCCGTAGGAGCTAAATATCGGTAGGAAAAACAACCAAAAGAGATTAGCGTGCCGTAGGTACGCAACCTAACAAAGCGGCATTACCGCCAATGCACGGCGGATATTCCGTACCTGACGGCACGGCCATCGGGTTGTATTTCTTTGCTACCGATATTTGATCCCTACGGGATCGTAAGTTTTTAAAAAAGAATCCTTATTTCAACATCGGACTCTCAAAATGCAACTTTTTCAAGCCGTGCTGTATTTCGGGGCAACTCATAAACAGGTTCCAGATCAGGCCGCTACGGTAATTTTCAATCATCACCACTATGGGGCCCTCATCAATTGCCAAGTACGATTTGGCGTACCAGTTACGTTGCTCGCTAAAGGCATCCACAAAACCGTAATCGCCCCAAATTTTATCGCCCAGGTCATAATAAAAATGGCGCAGGGCTTTCATGGAATATTCCGGCGTATACGGGAATGCTGATAAGGCTGCAGTAGGTGTGATTACCCCTAAATCATTGGTTGGCGAATGTGCGTTATACCCTTCAAAATTATCGCTGGCAGTAAGGCCCCAGCAGTCAGCGCCGTAGCCTTTGTATTTTTTTGGATTATCCACGCAATAATCGTGGTTGATCAAAGTATGGTTAAGGTTTTGTTCCCAGTAATCGGCATACTGATCTTTCAACCCTTTCGGATCAAGCGCCATAAACGTGTATTGCGAAAAGAAAAGCGGGCCACCATAATCAAACCCTAACGGCAGTACGTGGCCGTAAAAGGTTTTTCCATTTTTAAAGAAATCGCTTTGCGCCCAACCGCCGTAATAAACATTTGTGCCGATGGGATAATGTGTGGCCGATTCGCCCAAAATATAAGTGATCATGCACTCGTTAAAGCCGCGGATCGGAAAGTTCGCCGCCCATCCGTTATTCGGCGACCAATGCCAGTACAAATTGTCTCTGCCATCACGGGTGTACCAATCCCATTCCACGTCACTCCACATCTGGTTCACCAGGTCCCGTATCCTTCGCTCCCGCCAGTCGTTCCCGGTAAAATATTGCCTGGCGCAAAGCAGGCCTTCAAAAAGATACGAAGTCTCCACCAGGTCGCCGCCGTCGTCCTTTCTTCCAAATCGAATTGTTTTGCCGGTAGCGCCGTTCATCCAGTGCGAAAACACGCCATGATACTCATCGGCCCTATCCAAAAACTCAGCCATCTTTAGCATCCTGCTTACCGCTTGTTCATGGCTTATCCATTTGCGATGGTCGGCAACAATCAGGGCCATAATACCGAATCCCGATCCGCCTGTGGTTACGGTTTCATCGCCGTAATCATAGGCTACATTGCTGCGTTCGCGCGCCAGGCCGCTTACCGGGTGCCCGAAATCCCAAAAATAACGGAAAGTCTGGCGCTGTACTACATCAAGTAATGCGCTGTCGGATAGGTTTTTAATGATGCCAACGGGTTTAATCGGGTCGAAAGCTTCCCGCTTTACCGTGTTTTGCGCAAGCGCGTAAGTTGAGAAAAGTACGAATAAGGGAAGTATTAGTTTTTTCATTATTTAAGAGTGTCTGTCAAATAAAATATGTTAGCGTTGAAATTAAACGCGATAAATCCCCTCTTGAGAGGGGGTGCGGCTGTGCGTGCGGTGGCGGGGGTGTGTTCGCTGACTTGCTTTTACACCCCTCCCTCCCCTCTCAAGAGGGGAATCGCACAGGCCGCGCTTTTTCTTTCGCTTCTTTCAGTTGCTTTCAAACCAAAACAGGTGTTTGATATTCTACAAATTCGGGCTTGTAAAGCCCAAATTCTTCATGCCGGTTTTCACCTCCGGGCAGCTCATAAATAAGTTCCACAGCAATCCGCTCCGGTAATTCTCTATCATGCCAACAATCGGCCCTTCGTCTATTGCCAGATCGGATGTGGCAAACCAGGGACTGTCAAGGTCAAATGCATCATAAAAACCATATTGCCCCCATAGCTTATCGCCAAGCTTATAATAAAAAAAGCGCAGCGCCGCCATGGATTGTGTTGGGGTATAAGGCAGGGAGGCAATTGCGGCTGTCGGTGTAATCACTCCCTTGTCGCTGGCGGGCGAATTGGCGTTGTATCCGTTGGGCACATCGCTCGCTGTTAGGCCCCAGCAGTTAGCGCTATAACCATAATAACCAGCCGGGTTAGCCACGCAGTAATCATAGTTGATCATCGCGTGCGCTTTATTTTGAACATCGTAGCTGGCATAAGCATCCGAAAGATTGTTTGGATTGATACCCATAAACGAGTAGTGCGCAAAAAATAGCGGGCCTCCCTCCTGCGGGCCAAGCGGCAGCGTAACACCAAAATAAGTGCTGCCATTTTTCATGCTGCCGTTGCCTGCCCAGCCATTATCATAAACAGCTTTGCTGATGGGATGAGTGGTTGACGACGCCGCCAGCGCATAAATTACCAGTGCTTCGTTCCAGCCATTGATCTGCATATTGCCCTCGTAACCGTAATTAGGGCTCCAGTGCCAAAACAAAGTATTCTGCCCGTTTTCAAACCAGGTCCATTCCACGTTATCCCAAAGCGTGTTGATATCGGCCACCAGCTGCATTTCGGCAGTTGTGGGCTGATTGAAGTATTGACGCGCGGTAAGCAGCCCTTCCATTAAAAATCCGGTTTCTACCAAATCGGCGCCGTCGTCCTGTGCGCTGAACGGCACTACGGCGCCTGTCGAGCCGTTCATCCAGTGTGGAAAAGCGCCGTGAAATGTTTGTCCTTTGGTTTTTAAAAAGCCCACGATTGTTTGCATCCGGGCCAGGCCCTGCGCGCGGCTGATATAACCCCGGCTGGCGCCTGCAACCAGCGCCATAATGCCAAAGCCTGATCCGCCCATCGTCACCACATCGCCTGATGTATTGCGCTCACGCGCCAAACCACTTACCGGGTGACCGAAATCATAAAAATATTTAAAGGTCTGCTTCTCCACAATGTCAAGCAGCTGGCTGTCGCTTACCACCGGGAATTTGTTGGTGCTATCAATTGCGGTTAGCAGGTTAACCGTCACGGGTGAAACCAGGCCGCCGCCACCCGAAGATTTGAGCGATGTGGATACTGTTAGGGTATATTGGGTGATGGGCTGCAGCCCGGCGGGCGTAATTACCACCGTGCTGTCGTTGTTTTGGTAAGCAGTAGTATAGTTGACCGATGCGCCTGCTTTGCTGGTGAAGGAGACCGCGCTTGCCACTGAGGTATGACCCAGGGGCGCTGTAAAGGATATTTTAATAACCGGCACCGAATTAACGCCCTTGTAGGTGTAGCCGTTATAAATACCGTCAACTTTCAGCCCGCTAAATTCAATTGAAGAAGGAGGTGGCGGCGGCGGCTTTTGCTGCGTACCTTTGCTGCAGGCGGCTATCATAAAACAACAAACCGCTAAAATATAAATGCCTGTTCTGCTCATCACGTTCCCCCAAATTATAAAATCATTTAAAAATAACCGGTAAAAAAGAGGCTGCCTTGCCTGCCCGCAAACCACGGGCAGGCAGACAACCTCATAACCAAATCTAAATCAAATCAATTATCTTCCCTGCTTCTCTAAATTATAGAGCGCATTTACTTCAGTAGACGAAAGGGCTTTGTTATATATCCTAAAATTATCCAGCAAACCGGTATAGCTTTCCGACCATGACTGTGCAGTGGCCGATGTAGTCAGGCTTGGGTTTGTATCAAATTGCCAGGTGCCCAAAACCGCTTCGGTTGTAGGGAACTTTAGCAGGCCGTACGGCGTAACCGGCGGATTTGCCGGATCGGAACCCGGAATTGTCGGGCCGACTACGTAGCCGCTGGTGCCTGCAACACCTGCAATTCCAATTGCCGTTGCATTTTCGTAAATGTTGATCACTGACGTAGCGCCATTGTAAGTAATAACCATATGGGTCCACTTATTGATCTGCGGAACCTTTGATTGAAGGAAATACCCGGCAAAGGGTACTCCGTTGGTGTTCGTCATGTGCACTTTAAACATCAGGGTATCACCATTGGGGTCAGTCGGCAGCGGATTGTCCAGGTAAACATCCAGGCTTCCCCAAAAATCAGTTGGGTTGTTAAATGAAAATATCCCCCTGGCCAAACCAGCAGTTTTAGGGCTGTTCATCCAAAACGACAATGTATAGCTTTGCAGATCTTTTCCCGGGCCTGCGCTGGGGAATACCACGTAGGCGCCAGCCGCTCCCTGGTAGGCCTTGCCGCTTACGCCCGGCCCGAAAGTAATGTTACCCGCAGTTGTGCCGGATAAGTTGCCCAGGCTGTCTTTAACGTTACCATCGAAGGTAAAATAATCCTGTAAGCTGCCCGGCTCAATATCCTTCGATTTTGAAAAGCCACCGTAGGAAGGAAGGGGCTTGCTTGGCGCATAGCTTTTAGGATCGAAGCTTTTTTGGCAAGCTGCGATGCCGCATATTACAGCCAAACCCAACAGGCAAACCGTAATTTGTTTTTTATCTACTAATTTCATTACTGTTTTTTTAAATATTAATAACCGGGGTTTTGTGTTAACGTACCTGCGCTCAGGTCAATCTCATTCTGCGGGATCGGCCAAACTTCGTTCTTGCCGGCCTTCCAGCCGCGCGGGCCAAATACGGCAGCGCCTCTTCCCTGGCGTATCACATCAAAATAACGATCAAATTCCATACCTAATTCTACCCGGCGTTCGTGGTAAATGGCGGTACGCAAGGCGCCCTGGTCGGTAGTGGTAACTTTTGGCAATATCGCCGCGTTACCTGCCCGGGCCCGGGCCCTAACCAATTCAAGCGATGCCAATGCAGCAGCCGAATTGCCAAGCTCGTTATTGGCTTCGGCGTTCATCAGCAATACATCGGCGTAACGCAAACATATTTTATCCTGCTGGCAGCCCTGGTTGTAACCCGATACATATTCGTCAAACGGCACGTATGATTTCATATTATAATAAGGATTGGGCGCCGAGGCGTCGATCATGTCTCCTTCAGGAGTAGTTGTACCGGTTATGATAACAGTGCCGATAAAGCGTGGGTCGCCCGATTCAAACTCAGCAACAAGGCTCGGGCTTGGATCATTGAAGCCCCATCCGCCTGCCGGCTCGGTAACCCTGGGCATTTGCACCTGTGAGTACTGCGAATTTGATGCCGCTGGATTATTCGGGATCAGCATATTCTGAATTTCGAAGATCGACTCCACGTTGTTTTTATTTTGTGTCCTGAACATCTTTTCATAGTTAGGAAACAGGGAATAAACGCCTAAGGCAGTTACGGCATTGGTGTATTTTACAACGTCCGCCCAGTTTTTAAGATATAACGAGGCCTTTGCGTTCAGCGCTAAAGCTGCGCCTTTAGTGACGTGGCCAACGTCGGCCGCACTGTAGGTGGTGGGTAACACCGCAGCTGCCGCAGTCAAATCGCTTTGTATTTGCGCCCACACCTGCGCTTTTGGCGTGCGTGCCAGGTTATAATCACTTGCGTTTTTGGGTACATGTATACGCAGTGGCACATCGCCATAAGCGCGCACCAGCCTGAAATAATCCCAGGCCCTGATAAATTGCGCCTCGGCCAGGTAACGGGCCTTTAACGAGCCGTCCATGCTGATGCCCGGTACATTATCCAATATCTGGTTGGCAAAGTTGATATTGTTATACATGCCAGTCCAGAAACCCTCCAGCTGACCTTCACCGGCGGTTACGGTAAAGTTGTTGTACTCGTTCATAAACGTGGCATCCGTAGGCACTGAACCTTTGGTTACATCGTCAGACCCCATGCTTTCAATGGCAATCGGCGCGAAGGCAATGTCGTTCCAGTTGTGCAGATCGGCGTACATGGCGTTAACCGCCGATGTGGCATCGTTCTGTGTCTTCCAAAACTGGGTGGCCACGGTCGTCGTTGCCGGTGTGGCATTTAAAAAGCTCTTTTTACATCCTTGCGCAAAGAGCAGGGCAGCCATAATCCCAAATCCGGTGGCTGCGTTCAAGTAAATCTTTTTATTTTTCATCGTATCTCGAATTAAAATGTAACGTTCACACCAAAGTTATAAGTAGCATATAACGGATATACGTTAGCATCGATGCCAAGGTTGGTTGGTCCGCCACCTACTTCAGGACTAAAGCCCTTGTATCCAAATATATTGAGTGCATTTTGCGCATTTGCATATAATCTAATGCTTTGTATACCCCATTTGCGCATCAGGTCGCCCGGCAGCGTGTAGCCCAACTGGGCATTCCTCAACCTGAAATAAGCGCCGCTGGTTACATAAAATGAATTAGGCGCCGAGTTTGCGGTAGATCCGATATTTACCGAAGGATAGGTATTTGACGTACCATCGCCATGCCAGCGGTGATCATAAAAGTCCTGGCTAAAATTCTCATTACCGAAGCGGTAGGCAAGGTTAGCGTTATAGATGCTTACATCAGCCCGTCCCTGCAGGTCGAGCTGCAGGTCGAAATTCTTAAATTTAATATAAGTATTCACGCCATAGCCAATTTTTGCATTTGGGTTACCCAGGTTAACGCGGTCGGTGCTCGAAATTTGCCCGTCGCCATTCACATCCCGGTAGATAAAGTCGCCCGGCTGCGTGCCTTTTTGTGCCGAACCGGCAATTTGCGATGCATTTTGGAACACGCCTACTACCTGGTAACCGTAAAACTCACCAATAGGCGACCCCTGCACCGTGCGGGTTGCCAATGAGCCGTTGGTAATGCCATTGCCGCCGCCATAAATCGGGTTATTACCCGACAGTACTTTGGTAACTATGTTATTATTGATGCCGAGGTTTGGACTGATAGAATAAAACCAATCATGGTTAACCTGCTGTCTCCAGGTAAGGGTAAATTCGAATCCGTCGTTTTTAATGTCGGCCTGGTTACCCAGGATACCCCCATTGGGGCCATTTTCGCCGGTTGAACCCGGAATTGGAATATTAAACACGGCATTTTTGGTTATCCTGTTATAATATTCAGCTTCGATTTGCAAATGGTCGTTCAATATTGCAGCCTCTATACCCACATCGGTGCCCTGGGCCTTTTCCCAGGTGGTGGTCGGTGGTACTACCGTATTGATACTTTTACCCGGGTTTGCAGTCTGCGGATTTCCAAAGATCGCGGTGTATTGCGTAGGGTCATTTGTTACGGTAAGCAGGCTTGGATTGATGGGAACATTCGCGTTACCTACCTCGCCATAGCTTGCCCGTAATTTCAGATTGCTGAAGAAATGCTGACCTTTCATAAAATCCTCATTGCTGATCACCCAGCCGGCGCCCACTGACGGAAACCAGCCATAGGGGTTGGGATAAAATTCCGATGCGCCGTCATGACGTATTGAAGCGTTTATCAAATACCTGTTGTTATAGGAGTAGTTGACACGGGCAAACTGCGACAGTTGGGTCGTTAAAAATTGAGCGTTTGCCGGATAGGTCAGGTTTACGTTTGTACCTGAAGGGAACGAGGTGTGCAGGTTACCGCTTGCGGCATTGGCCACACTGTCGGCAAAAGCATCTGCATAACTGGTCCTGTTTTTCAGCGCGCTATAGCCCAATAAAGCGGTTATTTTATGCTTTTTGATGGTTTTGTCGTACGTTAAAGTATTATCCCAAATCCAGTCCCGGTTTTCGGTGTGATTCACATCCAGCGATGAAGTAATTCTTTGCTGACCGCCGGTTGCAAAATAGATCGGATCGTATCCCCTTACTTCGGATTGTGCCAACTGACCGCCAAAACTCATCCTGAATTTCAAGCCCTGGATAATGTCCCATTCGCCATAAACGTTTCCCGACAATTGCTTGGTCTTTGATTTTTGATGGAAAAAGTCTATGGTGGCTTCGGGGTTATAATTAGCGCCGCCGCCCACGTTATAATCGGCAGGATCGCCATAGGCGCCATTGTTGTAAAACACAGGCACTATTGGAGCTGCGGTATACATCTCGTGAAAGATGCCGCCGTCGATATCTTTCGAAGATCCTGAAAGTATGTTTGCGGTAAAACCGATCTTCACGGTTTTGGCTACTTTAAAATCGTTAGCCACATGCACCGTATAACGCTGATAATTGTTGGTCTTAACAATACCATCCTGATCGAGGTAACCGAAGGAGACGTTATAGTTATATTTATCCGAGCCGCCGCTGATTGATAGCTGATGATTGGTAACGAAAGCGTTCCGCAGGATTTGGTCGTACCAGTTTGTACCCGTACCGAATTGGGCAGGATTATCACTGAAAGCCGGCGTTACACCGTTTTCCGAATACAACTCGTTGATGGCAGTGGCATACTCGGTGCCATTTGCCATTTGAACCTGGTTGGTAACCGCCTGCCAGCCTATATAAGCATTGTAGTTAATAACAGCTTTACCCGCCTTACCGCGTTTGGTAGTAATCAGGATTACGCCGTTTGCTGCGCGCACGCCATAAATGGCCGTGCTCGATGCATCTTTTAATACGGTCAGGTTTTCGATATCATCGTTATTCAAAAAGCTTATGTCGTCGTACCAAACACCGTCAACAACAAACAATGGCTTGGTGTTACCATAAACAGTACCCATGCCGCGGATGTTTATTTGGGGTGATGAGCCGGGCGAACCGCTATTGATGATCTCGACGCCGGCGACCTTGCCTTCCAACGCGCTCAGCGGATTGGTGGAGGCCTGCTTGGCGATGTCGGCCCCTTTTACAGTCGCAACAGCTCCCGTATTATCGATTTTCCGCTGCGTGCCGTAACCGATAACCACCACCTGGTTCAGCTCGTTTTGTGCTGCATTTAATCTGACATCGATAACAGATTTTCCGTTCACCGGCACTTCCTGCCCGGCATATCCAATATAACTGAATACTAATGTCGCATTTGATGGCGCGCTTAATGAAAACGCACCATTTACATCGGTTTGTGTACCTGTAGTAGTTCCCTTGACGGTAACGCTTACGCCAATCAGCGTTTCGCTGGTGGCAGCATCGCTAACCTTGCCTTTAATGGCAATGTTTTGCGCATAAGCGGTTATAATGAAAAAAGAAAACAAAAGCACTAACCCCGAGATCGTAAAAATTCTCTTCATAAGTGGTTAATTAAAAAGTAAGAAGTAAGATTAATTAAATTGGTTTTGTACAGTTCGAAGTTGGGGAGATAATACTGTTTTAACAAAAAATGTTCCTCTACATTATTACATCATCGTAAGAACACTTTCTCATCTTATTTATTTATATTTTATAATTCATTTATAATCAATTAATTACATCTTATTAGTGTACAAAATACATACTACAACAGGTATTGGGAAGGTACTACAGGACACACCCGCTTTGAGAGGCAATGATGTAGTGTTTTCGGAGGGGTGTGAAATTTTAAAAAGTAAAAAATTATCCGGAGCGTTAATTTACCATGCGGTTTCAGGCAATATAGCGGATAATTTCTTCCCTTTCAGCGGTGTATAAATCGCAAAACAGCCAGGCTAATTGTTAATATAAAATTTACAAACTACAGCTCCATCAAAAACTCGGTGAGGTTTTTATCGTGCTCGAGGTTCAGCTTTTTGCGCAGGCGGTAACGCCTTATCTCCACTCCACGCAATGAAATGTTCAACAGCGAGGCCATTTCTTTACTGCTCATATTCATACGCAGGTAGGCACACAGTTTCAGGTCATTGGGCACCAGGTCGGGGTGACCGGCTTTCAGCTTTTTAAAGAAATTTTCGTGTGCTTCGTTAAAGCTTCGTTCAAATACATTCCAGTCGCGCTCATCGTTCATGCCCTCGTCAATCACCTTTTGGATCCGGCGCAGCTCGCCCTCAGCCAGGTGCTTTCCTGTGCTATCCTTTAAGTGGGCAAGTTCCTCGCTCAGCTTTTGCAGCAGCTCATTTTTATAAACCAGGTTCATGGCCGAATTGGCCAATTCGCGGCTTTTGCCGGCCAGGTCAGCCTGTAACTGTGCATTTTTTATGTTTACGATCTCCTGTTCATTGGCTATCGCTTCCTGTTTCAGGAATTGATCCTGCTCACGCTGCAGCTTTTCCTGTATTTCCGCCTGGTGCCTTTGTAAATTCAGCCGGTAATAGTACCTGAAAGCATAAACCGCAACCAGCAGCAGTAAAAAATAAATCACCCTGGCCGTAGCAGAAGAATACCAGGGCGGCAGAACGGTAAAATTGAAAACGGTAACAGGCGATATATTTTCGTCGTTGATCTTGGCCCGTACATTAAACTTGTAAGCCCCTTGTGCGAGGTTAGTAAATTCTTTCTGGCTCTGGGCCGTCCAGTCGCTCCAACCCCTGGAATAACCATCCAGGTAATACTGGAATTTGATTTTGGCCTGCCGGTAATAGGGCAGTGAATATGATATCCTGATATCATTTTCCGAGTAGGGTACTTTGACATCATCACTACCGGCATCCTGAGTGTTTTCGCTGATCACTGAAACCTTATCAGCAATATCCTCTACCTTCCTGATCAAAACGGGCGGTAGATTAATTTGGGGAGCCGCCATCGTCTCGTTATCGTCCAGTATCACGAAACCATCATCTATACTGATAAGGTAGATAGAATTATTGATAAGGTTAATGTTTTCGTAATGCTGCACCATCTGCCCGTTCAGGCTGCTGAACCGGTTTGAGTCAATGCTTAGTCTACCGGGCACCGACAAGTCGGCCAGTGCAACCCGCCCATGATTGATAAACCAGTATTTTTTGCCGATGGCTTTTATAATTTTATTCGAGGAAGCAAATGTGCCCAGCATTTTGTTCAGCTGGGCGTACTTTTCAAACCTGTCGCTGATGTCATCATAAACACAAAATCCCGAATCGGACGAAAAAACAATACGGTTATCGAGATTGAACACATTTACATTATAGCTATCGGGCAGCCCTGAGCTTTTGTCATAATACTTTTGATTCACAACATGGCTCAGGTCATCGCTCAGCGTGATCTTGTAAATACCTTTATAGGCGTGGCCAACCCATATCTGCCCCTTATTATCCTCCTCAACATATCGTGAAGGTTCACCAAATAGCCCCACTTTATGGTCAAACACCCAGTTGCCGGCGCCATTTTTCCGGTAGATCACCAGGCCGGTATAAGTTCCCTGTATCAGCAGGTTATTTTTGAACTTTTTTATAGTCCATCCACCGTTGACTGACGATATTTTGGAAATGGTGTTGCCGTTAACCTGGAAGGTTCCTTCGTTATGCCCGCACAAAAGGCGCCCGTCGATCAGGGAAAGGTCCCAAACCTGGCCCTGCGAGCCCGGTATCAGTTTGAAATCAAAACTTTGCAATAACTGGTTATTACCGCCGGGCAACCATTCGCTATAGAACAAGCCCTGGTTAGTACCCAGGTATATTTTATTGTTAAAGATGATACTGGAATAAACCGTACCGAAACGCCCGGTTTTGTCGAAATAAAAATATAAGGGAGAATTTACTTCGATGCGGTCGATGCCATTATCCAGCCCGGCCCATAAATTTTGTTCCGGATCAGTAAACAGGCTCAGCACCGTGTTATTCTGCATGCCGCTTGATTTGTTGATATGCTGGACCACCTTACCCGTAGTATCAATGATAACGATGCCATTCAGAATAGTGCCATAAGCAAAATATTTGCCGGGTATTACGGCGCCATTGTTTAACTGGTAGGTTTTCAGGAAATCATTAGCCTGGTTGTTCCACGGACTGATTTGCTTGCCGTCATAAATAAAAAGGCCATTGCTGCCGGTGCCGATAAGGTATTTGTTATGCTGAAACGGCAGCACCGAAAGCACACCCGAGTTGCAGGGTTCCCGGCTGCCGTTGATGTATTCAAGTTTATTGCCTTTCAATTCAAACAACCCGGCGCCAACTTGTTCTACAAAATACCTGCCGCCTACCTTGAACAAAAAAAGATATGGCTTAGGGGCGCGGATGACCGTAACTTTTCCGCCGGCGTAAATAAATATCGCCCCGAACGATTGAAAAATCACCCGGTCGCCGTCGACATAAATTTTCCATATCTCCTCATTGGGTAAGTACGTTTTCCGCACCAGCGGAATAAGGGAATTGTATTTCAGGAAACCCTGTTTATCTTTTTGCCAGTAACCGAACTCGCCAAAACCGCCGGCGTATATTTTGCCCTTGCCGTCCGCCGCTACCGAGCGTACAATGAGCCCGTTAGGCATCCGGTACAGTTGCCAGTATTTGCCGTCGAACGCCAGTAAACCCTCGGCATTGCCAAAATACATTACCCCGTGCTCATCCCTGGTAACGCTCCAGTTTTGATTACCCGACTGGTATTGCGCCTTGGTATAATTCTGCACGTAAGGCACGCCAATGCTTTTAATATCGGCGCCGCGGGCCTTTACCAGGCAGCCCGATAAAACTATTAAAAACAGCAGGCGGTATTTGTACATTGGCTGGAAAACAAAAAGAGATGCAAATTATTGCATCTCCGCGAAAATAAGGTAACAAATTGAGATTTTGTAAGAGACACGACATTTTGCGTCTCAGGGCCAAATGCTATTCAGTCACCATTTTTGCACGTTTTAAAGTATTCACCGGCTGCGGCACCTTCACATAGTACCCGGTACCATCGTACACCCGTTTGCGCGGATGCTGCCGGCATTCAGGGCTGCAGCAGCCTTCCATTTTTTCGCCGCATTCATCGCACTGGGTAAAATGCTCGTTACATTCCGGATTGGCGCAGTTGATCATTTTTGCAGTGGTTTTGCCGCAGTTAAGGCAGGTAGAAACCACCACCGGGTTAACGCTGTTCACATCAACCGAAAGCCTGTTATCAAATACATAACACTTGCCTTCAAAATCTTCACCGCCGGCCTCCTTGCCATATTTGATGATGCCGCCATGCAATTGGTAAACGTCTTTAAAGCCCTCGTGCAACAGTAAGGCCGATGCCTTTTCACATTTGATGCCGCCGGTGCAATACGTGAGTATCTTTTTATCCTTGTATTTGGCCAATTCATTGATCTTCGCCGGGAAATCGCGGAAATTTTCGATATCCAGCGTAACGGCATTTTTAAACTTGCCCAGGTTATGCTCGTAGTTTGAACGGACGTCCAGTATAACCACATCTTCGTCATCTTTCATCGCCAAAAAGTCCTTCGGCTCCAAATGTTTACCTGTTTGTTTTTGGGGATCGATGATATGGGGATCGCGCAAGCCAGAGTGCACAATTTCGGATTTGTACCTCACGTGCATTTTGATGAACGTTGGCTCATCTACTTCATCAACCTTAAAGTCGATCGCAGCAAACCTTGGGTCGGCGTGCAGCGTATCCACATAGGCTTTACAAGCGTCATCCGTACCGGAAACCGTACCGTTCAGACCTTCTTCAGCCACAATAATACGACCTGTCAATCCTAAACTTTTACAGAATTTTAAATGATCGGTCGCAAATTGCTCCGCATCTGCTATTGTTGAATAACAATAATACAGTAGTGTATTATACTTTGCCATAAATTCATTGATGCCGCTGCAAACGGTGTTAAATGAGCTGCAAATGTAGTATTTTGGTTGAATATGTTGATTAAGTTGATTCGGTTGATTAAGTTAAACTGACTGTTTTAGTTTACTTAGTAAAAATGTTAATGCACCTGAAGTTGGACCGACTTAACTAAATCAACTAAATCAACCCAATCAACTCACCCGCTATTTCAGCCCGATAAATATCCTGAAGCCCTGAAGGTATTCGCGATTGCCTAAATAGGATACGCCGTAATCAATGCCATAGCTAAGCCGTTTGATACCAAAGTAAAACTCTGAGTAATTTGGCCGTGATGCGAAATCAAGATAATTCGCGCCGACAATTTCCTCGAGTTTAAAATTCCTGATCAATGGCACATTATCCAAAATTGCCCCGGCAAAATTGTGCTGGTAATGCAGCTCGATAAAATTTTCGTTGGTGCTGAAAGTATAAAAAGGCAGAAAGTGAAAAACGCCAACATAGGTTGGATCGGAGGTGGTACCTTCGTTGCCATAAAAATGGTTATAGTCGGTATAATAAAGCGTTTGCTTATTTAAAAATGCTCCGGCCCTGATCACAAATGCTGAGTGACCGAAGAGCCCCATGGGTATCCGGTCCTGCCTTACGTCAACGCCAAGAAAATCAAAATTTGAGGTAGAGTTGAACACACCGTTAATACCCTTCCGGTAATCGACCGTGATCACCGGGTATCGCGATGGAAGATAAACCCGACCCGATGGTTCAGTGATATATTCCTGATCGAAAGTAAGCCTAACTGACGTATTTAATATGAATGCATTATTTTGAGGGAAGAGAAACGAATCATCAAACACCGGCGCGGTGATGGGTGCAAGCGGATTATTTGAGGTGTAAGCCAACCCTTTGTAGGTGAAAATATGGTTATCGGAGGTATTGTACAATTGCGTGCGTTGCGCGTACGACAGGTTGGCCATCCATAAAATGCCGCGCGCGAGCTCCCGCTGGTAGCCAACATCGACAAATTTTGACCGGTAGAGTTTCACAAAGTTTTGCTCACTGAGCAGCGTACTCAACGTATTAAAGTAAAGTGAACGTGTGCCCAGGCTGTTCAGATCGAGCAGGTCATCGCCGATGTCGAAGGAAAATTTGCCTGCGTTCGCCTGGTCGTAAGTATAAACGGTATGGATATTGGCATCAAACAATTTGTTTGAAAATCCGTACCGCACCCCCGGGGTAATGCTGTATGAGCTGTTATCTTCGAAGGTTTTTGAATATGTTCCCTTTAGGTAAAAGCCCCATCCTTCAACGGTATTATAAAAAACAGTTTGCGCCAGCGGAAATACGAATATCGTATCCCGGTTATGTTTGTAGGTTGCGGTATAGCCGTCGACCAGGTATGGCAAGGGGGCAAACTTGTTATTTTCGTGCTGTACGGAATCCTGGTAACGTTTGGTTTGTTCGGCTTTAAACAGGCTGTCGCTGGTATGATAAACCCGGATTTCGGGCTGCGTGAGCGGCACCGGCCTGTTCTCGGCCCAAAAGGATGGCGACCTTGTTTTGGCTTCAGTATCCACATGCAAAACCTCACCGGTAAAATAACCTTTTGTAAATGGGGTATCGATATGGTAGTGATTGTATATGCCAAGGTAATAGCCCGTATACTTTAGTCCGTACACATCGGCATGGTAGCGATATTGAAAAGAAATGGGCGCCCAGGTATTTTTTACAGGAATGTATTGCTGGCTCACCCGCAGCGTATCGATAAAGTTTAGGTTATTTTCTTTTTTGGTGAGGAACAGGTCGACACTGTAAATACGCCAGTCGCCTTCAATGATATAAATACTGCCCTGGAATGACCGCACGCTGCGGCGCCTCGGGATCACCTGTATCTTATCGATTGTTTTACCATCCTCAACCACACTGCCCAGTAACTTATACTTATAATAAAACCACGCATATTTGGCCAGCGGCGAAACAAACCCATGGCTGTTTAAACCATCCACAATAAACAAGTCCTCGTAAAAATTTACGTTCAGGTCAGATGCTTTATTGTACCCGAATGGCGGATCGACACCCGACACTTTCGACCCGATAAAAACTTCTTTTACCTTGTGTTTCTGTTCGAAACTATATGAAGAGATCGATTCGGATTGATAGGATATGCCTTTTGCCCCCGTATCCAGCTTTAACAGCCTTTGCATCCCTTTCCCCAGCAGCGTTTTGGGCGTATCAGTAATGGTTTTAACCCCTTTTATATAAACAGCGCATGAATACCCGTTTATCTCGCGTAAATGATAAAGCCGGTTGTCGACCACCTTTCGCATAATTTGGGCAGCCGGGTTATAATTTTCATCCACTTTTACCTTTCCCTGAATTAACGTAAAAGGCTCTTCAACCATTTGTATGTCCTGGCGCTGGTCGCTCCCGCTTATCTGTACGCGCTGTGTAACCAGCTTATAACCAACAAACCGGTATATAATATCGTAACTGCCGCTGTTAAGCTTAAAAAAATAGTCACCGTTTTCGTTGGCAGTTGTGCCGTAGGTGGAACTTTGCACATAAACTGAAGCAAAGGGCACGGGCCGGCCGTTTTGATCAGCGATATGTCCTGACAAAATTGATTGCTGAGCTGAAACCGCAGATACCACGGTGAGCAATAAGATGGTTAGTAATATTTTAAACATATATGTATGTTAAATGAATATTAAGTCAAATTGTTTTTTGCAAACCTCCTGTGGCCGGTGCTGTTTAATTTTATTTAAAGATGCATGTGGTCTTTAATTTTTAATTTTGCCCGATAAAACCCGCATTATGTACAACACACTAAAGCCTGTTTTGGAACAGGAGCTTGCCGAAATTGAAAAGGCCGGCCTTTATAAAAGGGAAAGAATTATCACCTCGCCACAAGGCGCGGATATTACCGTGCAGGGTGGTAAACACGTCATTAATTTTTGCGCGAACAATTATTTGGGGCTTTCCAGCCATCCAAAGGTGATCGCGGCAGCAAAAGCAGCGTTGGATACACATGGCTACGGACTCTCTTCAGTACGTTTTATCTGCGGTACCCAGGATATACACAAGCAATTGGAAGCAAAGATCGCCGAGTTTTTAGGGACTGAAGATACCATACTTTATGCCGCGGCATTTGATGCCAACGGCGGTGTTTTTGAACCTTTATTTAACGAGCAGGACGCCATTATTTCGGACGAGCTGAACCATGCTTCCATTATCGATGGGGTGCGCCTTTGCAAGGCGCAGCGCCAGCGTTATAAACACGACGACATGGCCGACCTGGAGGAAAAGCTGAAGGCCACCGAAAGCTGCCGTCACCGCATTGTTGTTACCGACGGCGCCTTTAGTATGGACGGTACTATCGCCCAATTGGATAAAATATGCGCCCTGGCCGAAAAATATAACGCCCTGGTGATGATAGACGAAAGCCACTGCTCGGGCTTTATGGGAAAGACCGGGCGCGGCACACATGAGCACCATAACGTGATGGGCAAGGTCGATATCATCACCGGAACCCTCGGTAAAGCCCTGGGCGGCGCTTCAGGAGGGTTTACTTCCGGCCGGAAAGAGATCATCGATATGCTGCGTCAGCGGTCGAGGCCCTACTTGTTCTCGAATACACTCGCCCCATCCATAACCGGCGCATCCATAGCAGTATTGAACATGCTGAGCGAAACTACCGACCTGCGGGATAAACTGGAGAGAAACACCCAATACTTCCGCCAAAAAATGACTGAGGCGGGTTTTGACATAAAACCCGGGGTACACCCAATAGTACCGGTGATGCTTTACGATGCCAAGCTAGCGCAGGAATTTGCCGCAAAAATGCTGGAAGAAGGCATTTATGTGATCGGTTTCTACTATCCGGTAGTACCGCAAAGCAAGGCGCGCATCAGGGTGCAGTTGTCTGCTGCGCATGAGCAGGAGCATTTGGATAAGGCGATAGCGGCATTTACCAAGGTTGGCAAAGAGCTGGGCGTGCTTAAATAACAGACCGGTGAATTTTTATTAAATTTGTAGCCTGAGATTTGACAACTTTTAAAAAGTTGTCAAATCTGCTTATAACAATCATACTGCTATTTCATGAAAAAAAGGTTAACACTCTATTTACCGGCAGATGTCATAAAGACTATAAAAGAAGAGGCAAAGGCGCGTAACATCTCTGCTTCCAAATATGTGGAGCAACTGTTCTTTGATTTACTTGCTGAATATGAGTCGCAAAAGAACCTAAAAAAAGTATCGTAATGCAATCCGAAATAGATCAATATACCAACGAGATCAAAACCTTTAAACCCGCCAATGCTGATGCGCTGGAATCCTTCCGCATTAAGTATTTGGGTACAAAAGGAATTATTAAAGATCTTTTTGAACAGTTTAAAAGTGTTAGCGTTGAAGAAAAACGCCACCTGGGTAAGGTGCTTAACCAGCTTAAACAACTGGCTGAGGAAAAGTATAACGAGCTGAAAGAGTTGCTTACGTCGGAGATCGAGAAACCGGAATTCGAAATTGACCTCACTTTGCCCGGCGACGGGTTCAATATTGGCTCGCGTCATCCACTGTCATTGGTGCGTTTGGAGATCATCGACATATTTAAACGCCTCGGCTTCGTTGTTGCCGAAGGACCTGAGATTGAGGACGACTGGCATAATTTCTCGGCATTAAACTTCCCCGAGGAACACCCGGCAAGGGATATGCAGGATACCTTCTTTATTAAAAAGAACAATGGCAAAGATGATATTGCCCTGCGTACGCATACCTCATCAGTACAGGTGCGTATGATGGAGAACGGCAAACCGCCGTTCCGCGCCATTATGCCGGGGCGCGTTTATCGCAACGAGGCGATATCGGCCCGGGCACATTGCTTCTTTCACCAGGTGGAGGGTTTGTATATCGACGAGAATGTGTCCTTTGCCGATCTGAAACAAACGCTTTACCACTTTGTTCAGGAGCTTTATGGCGCCGATTTCCAGGTTCGTTTCCGCCCCTCCTATTTCCCTTTCACCGAGCCGTCGGCCGAAATGGACATTTCCTGTACCATCTGCAAAGGCGAAGGCTGTAACATGTGCAAATACACGGGCTGGGTAGAGATTCTGGGCTGCGGCATGGTTGACCCTAACGTACTGGAAAACTGCGGTATCGACAGTAAAAAATACACAGGGTTTGCCTTTGGCATGGGGATAGAAAGAATAGCCAATTTAAAATATGTAATACGCGATCTGCGTTTATTCTCAGAAAATGATGTGCGATTTTTGAAACAGTTTAAAACTGAGATCATATGAAAAAATTAATACCCCTGGCGCTTATAGCCTTGCTTTTTAGTTCGTGCGTTAAAACAGGGGCCAATATTCCTAATGTCGCCGTGAATTTTGCAGATGCCACTACCGACCCGCGGCTAAGCGCATTGAACGTGCCCGGCGGAGCAGTGCTGATCAACGGGTACGGCGTTGCCGGGCTTATTTTATACCGCGAAGCTGATGGCAGTTATGCCTGTTACGACCGTTGCAGCACCGTTAATCCCGAAAAGCGCTGTGCTGTAACGCTTAACTCGGGCAATTTTACAGTTACGGACCCCTGCAGCGGCGGCCAGTGGGACCTGATCGACGGGAGCCCTGTTAAGGCCCCTGCAACTATTTCGTTAAGACAATACAATATTACGGTAAGTAATTTCGAGATTTACGTATCGAACTGATACATGGAAGCTGAAAAAATAAAAGAAAGCATTAAGCGGGCGGCGCAGGACCTGTTCCGCAAATTCGGCTACCATAAAACCAGCGTAAACGAGATCGCCAAAAAAGCAAAGATCGCCAAGGCTACCATTTACAAATATTTTGACAGTAAGGAGGCAGTGCTGCATGTTCTGCTGATGGATTATATCCAAACCAGCGTAAGCGAGCTGGTCCACACCAACACTGGTGAAGATGAGGAGGCCCACCTGAACAGCCTGATCATGAAAACCTGCCGCCTGAGCTATACCGTTTGTAACGAGTTTATCGGATGGGATTTTATCCGCGAATCCGCCAATTCACAGGAGTTTTTAAAAAACCTCTCTAACGAGCTGGAAGAACTATTGGTAAGCGCTTTTTCGCAGCTTAGCGGCATGCGTAAACAGGAAAACTACCAGCAGCGCCTGCGCTTCCTGATCAAGTGCAGCAAAAGCATCGTCTTTAGCTTTGCCTTCACTTCAGTAAGCGATAGTGATGTGCGTAAGAATTTTGTTTCTTTTCAAAAGGAGATATTGCCGTATTTGGTTAAGGCTGCGATAACGATTTGACTTCGGAATTCGGACGTTCGATTTCGGATTTATTTCAGCTGCAAACTAGTTTGTCTTTTTTTTAGCACTTTTCACGCAATTTGTTCTATCCTCGCGTTTTCACATTCGGGATTAGAGTTGATGAAATCATTTATAGAATCTCTCATTTCATTAAATGAATTTCCATAAAAATACAAAGCCGTTTCAGTATTTCCCTGCCAATATCTTAATACATCACTTTTAATATTGGCCAGTCTTCTGATTTCAGTTGCAAGGGCTTCGGAATCGGAATTTTTATAAACTTCCTCCGAAAGATTTATGCCGTCTAAATAAACCGCCAGGCCTTCCAGTTTACCAAACTCAACTTTTTCACCCGTACTTTCGATAATGAGCTTTGAGCCCTTGGGTGCGCCACAGGCTTCAAGTTTGTCTATTATCTCATGAATGGCTTGTCTGCTAAGTTCCTTTTCCCTAAGTTCTATTTCTACATCGCAATATTCTATCTCACCACTTTTGCCTTGTAAGGTACCGCCGCCTGACACCGCACCATACCATTTTTGTTTTAAAAACTCATTTAAAGGATCTTCATAAACATCACCCCTGTCTATGGGCATTATTTTATCATTTAATTGAGCGAGCACATAATTGCGTGGCTGCGAATCCGCTGATTTTGAAAAAAGTTTATTCCATATTTTTTTTATCACTTGATCTCTGTCTTGAAAAAATTGACATATAAAACTACAAATACTTTACGTTTTCTAAGAAGCTATTTAAATACAACTTGAATCGATTTTACCCGTTGACTGAAGTCAACGGGTAAAATCGGCTATATTATTGGGCTTTAACCCAAATTATCTGGCGTGTTTTGGCTAAAGCCATTAGTTTATTTGTCATTAGTCCCGCCGGCTAAAGCCGACGGCAATGAGTGTTGCGATTAGTAACAGCTTCTAATAAATAAACCGGGGTTATCTGCCAATTACCTAACAAAAAGGGGTCAGAATCAGCGAAATCCAATAATCAACTTTCGAATCTTCCCTTTTAACCACCTCCCGATCAACGCCCCAACAAGCCCACATCCCCCACCTACCAAACTGAACAGCATATCGATTGTCATAAAAATCGTCATGCTCTTCAGGTCTGTTTTGCCGTGGTACTGTAAATAAATATAAACCAGGAACAATACGTACCCCAATACGGCTCCAAAAATAATGGTATTGCGCCTGGTTTCGCCGATAAAGCCAATCAGAAAGCCAATTATAACCCAGGGAACCAGGTTGTAATACCCGGTAATAAAATAATTCGACACAGCGGCCATCGCTACCGCTGCCACGATGATCACCAAAATTTTTAGGCTGTTTTTTATGATCTTAAAATTTATTTGGAGATCAAAGATAATTTATTTTACTTTGCAAAACAAAGTACTTTAAAATGGAAGAAAAACAGATCCATGATGACCTGGCAGCTATCCGCAATTTGATGGAGCGCTCGCAGAAGTTTATATCGCTGAGCGGGCTGTCAGGTATCCTGGCGGGGGTTTACGCGCTGCTTGGGGCAGCACTTGCTTACATTATTCTTTACAATAATGCGCCGCCTTTTAATGACACAGACCCTTCAGTCATTAATAAAAACGTTGAGCGCGGGGTATTTTTCGGACGAGACATTTCTTTTTTGACCCTTGAATTGTTATTCATAGCGCTTGCCGTGCTGCTGCTATCCATAATAACCGGCATTATTTTAACGCGACATAAGGCAAAGCGGAAAAACCAGGCTATGTGGGGAAATATTAGCCGCACATTGTTATTCCATATGGCAGTGCCGTTAGTGAGCGGCGGCATTTTTATATTCATACTACTTTTGCATGGCCACTATGGTATCGTTTCTGCAGCATCACTCATATTTTACGGCCTATCACTGATAAGCGCCAGTAATTTTACGTTTTCGCTGGTAAAATACCTCGGTATCTGCGAAATCGTACTTGGCCTAATTGCAGCTTGTGTACCCGGTTACGGTTTATTATTTTGGGCGATTGGATTTGGCGTGCTGCATATTATTTACGGCAGCTTGATGTACTTAAGATACGACAGGTGAAGATACCTTTTGAAAAATTAGATAAAGCGTTTGAAAACCGCCTGCGGTTACAGATCATGAGCGTGCTGATGGTGAACGATCGCTATGATTTTAATTCGCTTAAAGAGCTGCTGGAAACTACCGACGGCAACCTGGCCTCGCACCTGAAGGGGCTTGAGCGGGAAGAATATATTGTCGTACATAAGACTTTCTTGGGCCGCAAACCCAACACCACCTATGAAGCGACAGAAAAAGGTAAAGAGGCATTCAGGCAGCATTTGGATGCGTTGGAGAAATTGATCAAACAGCAAAAAACCGGATAAATGACGGTAGAGACGCAACATTTTCCGTCTCCCGCCGGAAATTGACTGATAACAATGAATTATTTAAATATAACTGATATGAAATCAAAAATCATCCTTTTACTAAAATCAGGCGCCATAGCCGGGAATATTTTATTCGTTCTTTGGGTTAGCGTTAACGCACTTAAAGAACACTTTTCAGGAACCATCTACGAAAAAATATCTTATGTGGCGCTTATGGTATTGCTGATCACCAATTGCTTCCTCCTTATTCGTTCTTTTAAAATGGAAACAAAATCAAATTAATTTTTTTATTTATTAACTCTGAAATACAAAGTACTTTTAATAAAAATCACATGAACGAACAACCATCAAACCCATCCAGATGGAACCAGGATTCCATTTTACTTAAGCTCGGCTTTATTACGGCGCTGGTACTGCTGCTACTTATCCCTTCAGCATGGATACAAAGCCTCATCAACGACCGGCAGGATTATCAGCAGCAAAACGCCGGTGAAGTGGCCAGCAAATGGGCCGGCAACCAGTTGATACAGGGGCCGGTGCTGGCCTTGCCCTACCGCAAGGTGATCACCGAAAGTAACAGTGCAGGTAAGCCGGTGACGCACCCCGTAACCAAAATACTGTATGTGCTGCCGCAAACTTTACAGTTTGATGCAGACATCAAAACCGAGAATTTTGACAAAAGCGTTTACAATACAGTGGTGTATACCTCAAAAGTAACCGGGCAAGGCAGCTTCAATCAGACTGACTTGCTTGGGCAGGAAATAGATCCGTCCACCGTGTTATACGAAAAAGCGCGGTTGATCCTGAGCATATCCGACCCGAAAGGCTTGAGGGATAATCCCCAGGTAACTATCGACGGGCAACGCTGCAATGTAGAACCGGCCGAAAATGAAAATGTGCCACTCAACAACGCCTTCAAGGTTACTTTCACGGTTCCGAAAGACAGGAGTTTTACCTTCGCCTTCGTGCTGAGCCTCAAAGGCAGCGATCAACTCAACTTCTTTGATATCGCCAAGACCACCAGTGTAAACGTTAACAGCGATTGGAACCACCCGGATTTTAATGGCCGTTATTTACCCGACACCCGCACTAAAAAAGATAAGGGTTTCACCGCCGCCTGGCAGATCATGAATTATAACCGACCCTTTCCCCAGCAATGGACGGACGGCGATTCGCTGCTGACAAATAAAAAGGCTATTACCGCAGCATCATTCGGCGTACGGACAACCCCGGCCATTAACGAGTATCGCAAGATCACGCGTACGGCCAAATATTCTATCCTCATCATACTACTCACTTTTGTGTCGCTCTTCCTTACGGAAATGATCCGCAAACAGCGTATCCATGTGTTCAATTACAGCCTCATTGGGGCCGCTATGGTGGTTTACTATACCTTGCTGCTATCATTCTCGGAGCAAATAGGTTATAACCTGGCCTACTTGGTATCATCTTTAGCTACCATCACTCTCATTGCAGTTTTTGTGGCTTCGCTGCTGAAAAACAGGGGCATGGCTTACCTGTTTGCGATGATACTGTCCATCTTTTACGGATTCATTTTCATCATCATCCAGTTAGAAGAATTATCGCTGCTGTTTGGCAGTGTGGCGCTTTTTATAATTATTGCGGTACTGATGTATTTTTCGAGAAAGATCAATTGGGATAAGCAATCCGCTTACGCGCCAACCACTGCCTAAGCGATAAATATACCCTTTTAACATAGTACGAAGGTTTATTCACCAGGCAGGCGGCATCTGGATCCGCCTGCCTTACTAACCAAAAAATGAAAAATAACGCTTTACAATACACCTTCAGGGTATGGATAACAAGTATCATCATATCACCCTTTTTATTTGTTTTGATATTGATGGTGAAGCAACTGTTTACCATCCGTGAATTATTAGATGATGGTACTCGCCTGGTAGGGATGTATATCCTACTGGTAGTATTGCAGCTGTTATTTTCCTTCGTTACCTGGCTGGTTTTTCTTTTATTGGTAAATCTTGTTTCGTTGATACCCATACCCCGTTTACTGATCAGGCTGTTAATTTTTTCTATAGGTATACTGCTAACGATAGGCACTTTTATGGCACTGGACAGCTTTATCGGCTCACTCAGCGATCGCGACAGCTTAATTAACCTTGTGTATGCCAACTGTGCCGGCATTGGATGGGGCGTTTGGTATTATAAGCTGGATATAAAGGCAAAGGAGCAAAACATAACGGCCGAAGAAATATAGCCCGGCATTATTAAAAACATCATTTCCAATTCGTTTTAAACATGAAATACGCTTCATTAAAATACAGCCTGAAAGTTTGGCTGACCAGCGTTGTGGCCGCGCCTGCGCTGTTTATCCTGATTTTATCCTTAAAGAGAGATATGGATATGCCGGAAATGTTTAGAGAAGGTCTCAGTGGATTTACTTTCTATTTCATGATGGTAGTATTCAGTTTTATATTCTCGCTGGGTACCTGGTTTGCCTTTTTGCTGGCAATCATGGTTGTCAAATTCTACTGTAAAAAGAAGTACTTAATAAAATGGCTGGTTTTCCTTTCGGGGATGGCCTTAACTGCAGGGAGTTTTCTGTTAGTTTTAGGCACTCACGAAATATTTCATGATGAATTTGGGATTTTGATGTGTGCAAATTGCGCCTGCATTGGCTGGGGTGTTTGGTTTTATAGATTGGATACACGCCATGTCCGACAAAATGACCAAGCAGAGCAATTATTAGAAGAAGTTACATTTTAACAAAAAATTAACATAATACCGTTTTGGTTTTTGGTATATAATTGCTTTATTTGTATTAGTTTAATGCTTTTACCCATGAGCCCGGAACTACTTGAGTTTTCAGACCTGATAGACGAGCACTTTGCAATGCCCGATCCGGAGCCGGAAGATTTCTGGCAGATGATCATCAATATGTTTATCTGATTCTATCCTTGCCCGTGGTTTGTGTCCCCACAAACCATCTGTGTAAATCTGTTCAGGCCCGGATTTTGTCAGTGCACTAAAACACCCTTGATTCGTATTTTCTCGAAACCACGCACAGAAGTCTGTGGGGACACAGACTTAGGGATGGTGAGACATGCACCAAAACATTCCAACCTTACAACATTCCAACCTTACAACATTTAATTAACTTTGCCGCCTGATGAGCACTCCCCCGAGACAAAAGTTTTTTGAAGATATAACCATTATTGATATTGCCGAAGAGGGCAAAGGCGTTGGCAAAGCAGGCGACCTGGTGCTTTTTGTAGAAAAAGCAGTGCCCGGCGATATTGCCGACATTGATGTTTATCGCAGCAAAAAAAACTTTGCAGAGGGTAAAATAGCAAAACTGAAGCAAGCTTCTCCCTACCGCACCCAGGCCTTTTGCGAGCACTTCGGTACCTGTGGCGGCTGCAAATGGCAACACATGACCTATGAGGCGCAGCTGAAATTTAAGCAAAAATCGGTTGCGGATGCGTTAACCCGCATCGCTAAGATAGATGTCGAGGGCATGTCGGCGATCATCCCCTCGCCGGAAGACAAATATTACCGCAATAAACTTGAATATACATTCAGCAACAAACGCTGGCTGATGGATGGCGAAAACCGTGCGGATGAACCGATGAATATGGATGCCCTGGGTTTCCATATCCCCGGCCGGTTTGATAAGATACTGGACGTTAACCACTGCTGGCTGCAGGCAGAACCATCCAACAAATTACGAAACAGCATTCGCGAATTTGCTTTAGAGCACAGCTATAGCTTTTACAATCTGAAAGCACACAGCGGTGCATTGCGCAATTTGATCGTTCGCACATCATCAACAGGTGAGGTGATGGTGATCGTTGTTTTTGCTTATGTTGAACAAGCGGAGATTGATAAGTTGATGGTTTTTGTGGAAGAGAATTTCCCCGAAATAACCTCGCTGCTTTACATCGTTAACCAAAAAAAGAATGATACCATTTTCGACCAGGAGGTGATCGCCTGGAAAGGACCGGAATATATTTACGAAGAGATGAACGGCATTAAGTTCCGCATCGGGCCGAAGTCTTTCTATCAAACCAATTCGGTTCAAGCAAAGCGGCTTTATGAAGTTGCGCGGGATTTTGCCGGATTTACAGGCGACGAACTTGTTTACGACCTGTACACCGGCGCAGGCACCATCGCTAATTTTATTGCGGGCAGCGTTCGCGAAGTGATCGGCATTGAATATGTACCCACTGCGATTGAAGATGCAAAGATCAACTCGTCCATCAATAACATCAGCAATACCAAATTTTATGCGGGTGATATGAAGGATGTTCTATCGCCCGAATTTGTGGCCGAACATGGCAAACCGGATGTGATCATCACTGACCCCCCGCGGGCGGGCATGCACCCTGATGTAGTGAACAGGCTGATGGAGATAGAAGCCCCCAAAATTGTTTACGTAAGCTGTAATGCCGCAACCCAGGCCCGCGATTTGCTGGTATTAAAGGAAAAATACGACACGGTAAAAATACAACCGGTAGATATGTTCCCGCATACGCAGCATGTGGAGAATGTTATTTTGTTGGTTTTGAGGACTTCCGACGGTTCATAGTTCATGGTTAATAGTTCATAGTAGAAAACAAAAGCAATCCTGGTAATCGCATTGAATCTTAAAAATCTTAGTTAATGGATCCTGAAGAATTATTGAACGAAGGCGGCACCGGCAACCAGGCAAAGAAAGAAAGTCCGCTGATCAGCCTGGAGCGCGACCTGAAGTTTTTTTACGAATCGATACGCGAGGTTGCGGTTGAAATTATGGTGGAGGGGTTATCCAATTACCCCATTTTTATTGCTCACCAGCATGAACTAAATCTCGGCGAGTTGATACTTGACCGTAACGATCTAAATACAGACTGGAGCATCCATGCCTCCACCCTGGAAGAGTTTGTGGATAAGGGCGTGATCAAATCCGTGCTTAAAGACCGGTTTATAAAAACCTATAAAGACCCCTACGAATACATGTGCCTGTTTGTAGTAGTACCCGAGGGGGCTAATTTTGTATTTTATCCGTATCCAAAGTAATAACAATTGTTGCAAGGTTGGAAAGTTGTAATGTTGCAAAGTTGTTATCTTTACCCTGTATTTAAAAGGAATTGAATTTTAACATTTCAACCTTCCAACGTTCCAACATTTCAACAGCGACAATGACCGAAAAACGGATACTTATCCTCAATGCCCACCAGATTCAGCAAAGGATCATTCGAATTGCCTACCAGATATTGGAGGATAATTTTGACGAGGACGAAATAATCATCGCCGCTATATTGCCCAGCGGCGGCAAATTGGCGGCGCGGCTCAAAGAAATACTAGACGATATCGCGAATTTTAAAAGCACACTGGTAGGCATCGAGATTGAGAAGGAAAGCACGAAAATGGAAGCGGAATTCAGTTTCGACCTGGAAATTTGCAGCAATAAACCGGTTATTTTAGTCGACGATGTATTGAACAGCGGCCGCACGCTGGCCTATGGGTTTTTTGTATTCAAAGATATTCCGTTAAAAAAGCTCCGCACTGCTATTCTTATCGACCGTAATCACAAGCGCTTCCCCATGACCGTAGATTTTGCCGGCCTGGCACTATCAACCGTGTTAAAAGAACATGTTGAGGTGGTTTTGGACGCGGAGGGCGAAGAGGATGCGGCATATTTGAGGTAACTAGTTAATTTTTATGTCGGACGCTGAAAAGCAAGAAATAAAATCAAACCTGATCGCTTGGGTCGTGCAGCTGTCTGACTCAAGAATGCTATCAAAATTGAATATTATAAGGCTTTCGAACTCAGAAGGCGATTGGTGGGATGATTTGACTGAAGCTCAAAAGCAGCACATCAATGAAGGGCTGGAAGACATTGAAAACGGCCGCGTTATGTCATCCGAAGAGTTTTGGAAAAAGCTAAAAAATTCATGAAAACTCAGCCATAAACCCTAACGATTTAACAACTCCTCCACTCTCTCAGCGGTCAAACTCAACCCATTGGCAATAATATTTGCCTTGTTATAAAACGGCTCCCGTTCCTCCAGTTTTTCTGCAATAAACTGCACCAGTGCTTCACCATGTCGTTCACGGAGCAGCGGACGCTCGTCCTTTTCATTTTGCAGGCGGTCAGCTAATGTCTTCGGCGCAAGTTTGATATAAACCGTTTTTCCATGGGCGTTCATCCATTCGACATTATCAAAAAAACAAGGCAGCCCGCCGCCGGTCGCGATAACAGCATTTTCGGGATAAGGATTGTTTTTTAACACCTCTGATTCCAGTTTCCTAAACGCATCTTCGCCGTACTTGGCAAAATATTCGCCGATCGTCATGCCTTCCTGTGCTTCGAAAATATGGTCGAGGTCCATAAACATATATCCCAACCGCGATGCCAGCTTACGGCCCAGTGTGGTTTTGCCGCTGCCCATAAAACCGATGAGAAAGATCAGGCCTAATCCTTTGTTTTTTGCATCGGGTGCGCGTTTTTTTGACGATATTTCTTTTTTCATCATTTAAACAATGGCTATGGTATACGGTCCATTAACTATGGTCTCAAGCCAATTTAACCCTCGGGTCGATCCAAACATAGATCATATCCACCAAAATATTGATCACCACAAAAATAAACGCAATGAACAGGATAGAACCCATTACTACGGGAAAATCCGACATCTCGAGCGCATCTACCGTTGTTTTACCAAGCCCGTTATAGCCAAATACATATTCCACAAAAAACGAACCGGCCAGCAGCGACGCAAACCAGTTGGCAATAGCGGTGATCACGGGGTTTAAGGCGTTTTTTAGCGCGTGCCTGTAGATAATGGTGCGTTTGCTTAAACCCTTTGCCCTTGCTGTGCGGATATAGTCTTTCCCCAGCTCATCCAGCATGGCATTACGCGTTAGCTGCACGATGATAGCCAGCGGCCGCAAGCCAAGCGTTACCATCGGCAATATGAGATTGCGCCAGGAGATCACTTCGCCTCTGAACGGGTCATAGGTGTACAAGCTGCCCGACATATTGAGGCCGGTATATTTAGCCAGTTCAAAGCCAAATATCCAGGCGATGATTATTCCTGCAAAAAAAGACGGCGCCGAAACACCAAGCGTCGAAAGTCCTATGGCCAACTTATCTATCCAGGTATTTTGATGCACCGCGCTCGTCACCCCAAAAAACACGCCGATGATAATGGCAAATAACATGGCTGTTGTGGCCAGCACCAGGGTGTTGGGTATTACATCAAGTAACAATGAGGCAACTTCGCGATGGGTCTGATATGAACGCCTTAGGTAGGGCCATTTGAGCGCCAAAACCCTGTCTGAGGAAACCGGGAATAATTTAGCGTAATGATATTTTTGCCGCTCTTCATTGTTATTCAGGTGGAAGCCCAGCGGCGAAAGATCGTTGATATAGTAAAGGAATTGCACAGGTACCGGCTTATCCAGGCCAAACTCCTTACGTACGGCCTGCAACGACTGCACATCCGCCCGCTGCCCCTGCGTCATCCGCGCCGGGTCCACCGGCAAGATATTGAACAGGAAAAACACCACCACCACAATGCCCAGCATTACTGCACTGCCGTAAATTAACTTGCGGATGAGGTAGCGGATCATGGCCCTTATTGCTGAAAATATTGTTTTTCCAATTCCTCAAAACCGGGCATGGAATGGTAATGCCATTTATTAACGATCGTGCCATTTTTAAGCAACAAAATGCCGGGATTGGATCTCACCATTTCCTTTAAAGGCACTTCATCAGCATAAAATATCTCAAACATTAACTTGTGCTCTTTACCAAACGCCTCTGCCGACTTTGCCGAATTGGAAGTGATCAGGATGGTGCGCGTATTAAAGCTATGCGCCAAATTAATAGCCGTTGCATTTAATCGGTTAATAGCATCTTCGTCGGCTTCATTCAAATTGGTAGCAACAATTACCATATTGTAAAACGGATTGGCCAGCAGATCTTTGGTATAATCATTTCCTTGTGCATCCATGATACGCAGGTCCTGTATTTTGGGGGTGAAGCCTTTTTTTACCAGCCGCCGTTCGGGGTCGCCCACTATCTTCCAGTTATTATCCTTCCAGATATTGCTTTTGGAATAATCGGTACTGTTCATTTCCTTTTTTGCGCCGGTTTTTTTGTTTTGCAGCTGGTAAGTAAATTCGTACTGATCGGGTTGAGCGCCCGGCGGCGTTTTCATTTCGTCGGGGATATTTGCGCCAATTTTGTAAGGCAAAAAGTCGATCACCGGCGAAAAATTATAAGTGTACAGCCCCATGCAAACCGATACGATGCCGGCCCCGATCAAAAACCTGTCGCCGATATTTGGCGCAAACACGGGCGTTATTCTCTTTCGATTTACGAAAAGGACGATGATCAGAGATAGTAATAGCAGGTCTTTACTGAAGGATTGCCAGGGCGTTAACACAATCGCGTCGCCAAAGCAGCCACAGGTTTGAACCACCTGGAAATAAGCCGAGTAAAAAGTTAAAAAAGCGAAAAAGATAATGAGCAATAACAGTCCCCAGGCAATTTTTACCGGGCGCACGCCGATCAGCAGGGCAAAACCCAGGGTAATTTCGAGCGAGCACAAAACGATAGCAATGGTTAGCGCCCAGCTATTGAAAAACATAATATGAAAGACTGCAAAATATTCCTGCAGCTTATACGAAAAACCCAGTGGATCATTAATCTTAATCAGCCCCGAAAAGATAAAAAGCAGCCCGACGAATATCCTGCAGGCCCATAACCACCAGGGGTTTGATTTAGTACCAGATTTTTTTTTCATTCTTGTTGAAAAGGTCGTAATGTTGTAATATTAGATAGGCAGACTTACGAAGTTTTAAAAACTTCGTAAGTCTTGGGTTATCACCTTTCGACATTACAACAACCAATGGCTAAAGATACGTTTTTTCGGAAAAAGGCGACCATAAATGCAGGCGGAAGGCTTATTGATTTAAGTACGCCGAAGGTGATGGGCATAATAAACCTTACGCCTGATTCCTTTTTTGCAGGAAGCAGGAAGCAAGGCGTTGACGACGCCGTAAAGCAAGCCGGTCAAATGCTGGCAGAAGGCGCTACCTTCCTGGACTTGGGCGCCTATTCTTCGAGGCCCGGCGCTGATGATGTTTCGGTTGATGAAGAATTGGAGAGGCTGATCCCTGTTGTTGAAGCCATAGTTTCCGCCTACCCGGACGCAATTTTATCTGTCGATACTTTCCGTTCAAAAGTCGCAGAAGCTGCCTTTCAAGCCGGCGCTCATATTATTAATGATATTTCGGGCGGGCAGTTGGATGACGAAATGTTTGCTACGGTGGCCAGGCTCCAGGTGCCTTATATTTTGATGCACATGAAGGGCAATCCGCGAACGATGAACAAAATTGCTGAATATGAAGATGTATTTGCGGAAGTTTATGATTATTTCGCTGAACGGTATTACCAGTTAAGAATGCTGGGCGTACACGATGTGATCATTGACCCGGGTTTTGGCTTCGCGAAAAAACGCGAGCATAGTTATGCCCTGATGAGCCGCCTGCAGGATTTCGACCGGCTGGAATTGCCGGTACTTGCCGGGGTGTCGCGCAAAACGATGATCTATGGCTTATTAGGGGTAACTGCTGACGAAGCATTGAATGGAACAACAGCGTTGAACACTGTCGCGCTAACTAAGGGCGCAAATATTTTAAGGGTGCATGATGTGAAGGAAGCCGTTGAAGCGGTGAAGATTTGGGAAAGCTGCTAGTAGCGCCCACAGCCCTATCTATTTTTTCCGAACATATGAAGAGGTAACCCCATCTGGATAGGTATTGCCGATAGTAAGACTATCTGACTTCAGTACGACAAAATCGGCCGGATTGCGGTTATCGTATAACAGACCATCATAAACCTGGCCGCCGATGGTGGCGCCATCTTTAATGATCTTATAAGTGCCCCGGGTAGTTTGCTGATTATTAGTGAACAACTGATACGTATTATCGGTATTGAACTGAACCAGCGAACCGTTGCCCGGCGGATAGGTTTTGGTAACCCCGGCGATGGTGCCCGATGTCATCCGAAGCTCCCAGGTTCCGGTGATATTAACTCCTGCGGTGCTGTCCTTTTTGCATCCTTGTGCAACTATTGCCAAAAATGCCATCAATAACAGAACTTTCATATAATTTCTCATTTGAAGATTAAAAATATAATTCTGCATTTTTTAACCATCGGTGGTCGGGCTATATGAGAACAAGGGCTTTATCGGTTAACAGCACGAATCTTTTCAAACGCGAATATCTGTTTATATACGAAAGGTAAATGCCAAATGCTACATTTTACCTGCAATAATTGTCAACATTGGTCTTGGCAGGCTTGTAGCCCAGGTTGTAGGCGGTGTTCCAATCCTGGCAGGCGCCGTCCTTGTCGCCCGAATGATTTCGTACGTTTCCACGACAATAGTATGCAAGGGCACTTGTTGGGTTAAGTGTTAAGGCTGTCTCATAATCCGTCAACGCCCCCGCGTAATCATTCATATCCTGCTTTATTTCGCCACGGGCGCGATATGCGATCGACTTTGAAGCATTGGTGCCGTTATTTGCCTCGTAGAGTCCGATGACTTCATTAATATCGTCAATTGCACTTTTGTAGTCTGCCATTTTTCTTTTTAAAGCCGCCCGGTTGAGGTATGCAAGCGGATACGCTTTGGTCTTGATGGATTCGGTAAAATCGTCCATCGCACCTTTATCATCTTTTTGACTTAATTTAACTACTCCCCTGTCGTTGAGATATATGCCCCTGCTATCATCACCAAAATAAATCGCCGAACTATAATCCTGTATGGCGCCGGTGTAGTCTTTATCGGCTGTTTTTGCGCGTGCCCGCTCGGCGTAACCTTTTGCCTGGTCGGGCACAAACGAAATATAACTGGTATAGTCATTAACGGCATCCTTAAAATCCCTGTTGCGATATTCAGCAATCGCTTTCCAATAAAAAGCGTTTGAAGCTTTGGGATTAAGCTTTATAACGACTGCGTAATCCGCAATAGCGCCGGCGTTATTTTTTTGCCCCATCCGGGCCGTACCTCTTTTCCAGTAAGCATCGGCATATTGGGTATCTAAAGCTATCGCCTTGGTAAACAATGCTTCAGCATCGCGGTAAAGGCTGCTGTCTAACTTTTGATTTCCTTCTTTGTAAAAAGTTTTGGCTGATTGCCCCGAGACCAACAAGGGGGAGAGTAGTAGTATAAAAAATAGTTTTTTCATTAAAAATTACCTGCTTAAGTTGACAAGGCAGCTGGTTCCATAATTTTCAAAATAGCGTCGATGTATTCGCGGTTATTAGCCAGCCGGGGTACTTTATTTTGGTTGCCCAGCTTACCTCTTTCCTTCATCCAGTTAAAAAAGGTACCATCAGGAGCCCTACGCACTATAGGCCTGCGCAGGGCCAGGTCCTTAAATCGCTTGGCATCATAGTCGGAATTAATGCGGCGCAGAGTTTCGTCTAGGATATCGGTAAAACGGTCAAACTCGGCCGGGCTCTTTTCAAATTCGATGATCCATTCGTGTGCGCCGTTTTCATCCCCGTTAAAGTACACCGGCGCGGCGGTATATTCGCGAATGATGGCGCCGGTTTGTTTGCAGGCTTCGTCAAGCGCGCGCTCAGCATTATCAATAATCAGCTCTTCGCCAAAGGCGTTGATATAATGTTTGGTGCGCCCGGTAACCTGTATGCGAAAAGGACTGAGTGATGTAAATCGCACCGTATCGCCTATCATATATCGCCAAAGCCCCGCATTAGTGCTAATGATGAGTGCATAATTTTTGTCCAGTTCCACTTCATCCAGTGTAAGTGTCTCCGGGTTTTCTTTATGGATATCTTCCAGTTTTAAAAACTCATAAAAAATGCCGTAATCCAGCATCAGGAGCATTTCGCCAGGTTCGCGGGTATCCTGGATGCCAAAAAATCCTTCGGAGGCATTATAGTTCTCCAGGTAATACATGTTATCGCTTGGGATCAGTTTTTTAAACTGCTCGCGGTAGGGGGTAAAGTTTACGGCCCCGTGGAAATACATTTCAAGATTGGGCCAAATTTCAAGCAAATTGTTTTTACCAGTGATCTCCAGCATCCGTTTGAATAACAAAATATTCCAGGTGGGCACACCACTCAGGCTCGTTACGTTAACGTCGCGCGTGGCATGGGCCATTTTTTCTATCTTTTCTTCGAAATTGTCCAGCATGGCGATATCCATATCAGGGGTTCGGTGAAGCTCGGCCCAAAGTGGCAGATTTTTCATCAGCACCGCGGAAAGATCGCCAAAAGACGTATCCGCGCCCAACTCGCTTGCCTTGTAACTGCCGCCCAGCGTCAGTATCTTGCCCGTAAACATCCTCGAATTTGGCTGATTATTAAAATAAATGGTCAACAGGTCCTTCCCCCCTTTAAAGTGGCATTCTTCCAATGCTTCTTCGCTTACAGGTATAAACTTGCTCCGGTCACTGGTAGTTCCTGATGATTTGGCGAACCACCTGATCTCGGACGGCCATAACACGTTGCGTTCGCCATGCAGCATCCGTTCGATGTATGGCTTTAACGTATCGTAGGTTTGGATGGGAACGCGCCCTCTGAAATCGTTGAGGCTTTCGATGCTTTTATAGCCATACTTTTTCCCCCATTCGGTTTGCTCTGCTCCGGAGATGAGTTGCTCAAACCACTCCTCTTGCACCTCGTTGGGATATTTCATAAAAAGCTCTATCTGGTGGATACGCTTTTTCATGAACCAGGTAAAAACAGAGTTAAAAATTGTCATAGGCTTTTTATTGGTGCGGTTCGATATCAACGCCTCACGCAACCCCTCTTCATCCAAATACCCACCGGGAAAGTTGGGCTTTAAATGTGGATAACAAATTATATCGAAACGGTTTTATTTTATATTAGCGAACGTCTTTCTTTTTAACACAAAGTTGGCGCCCAGGTAAACCTTCCGCACCATTTCATTCGCCGCCAATACCTCGGGTACGCCCGATTCCAATATTTTTCCTTCAAAAAGCAGGTAAGCCCGATCCGTTATCGAAAGGGTCTCCTGCACGTTATGGTCTGTTATCAATATGCCGATATTGCGCGTACGCAATTTAGCCACCATTGACTGTATTTCCTCAACAGCAATGGGGTCGACCCCGGCAAAAGGTTCATCCAGCAAAATAAAGTTAGGCTCTGCCGCCAGCGCGCGGGCAATTTCGGTACGCCGCCGCTCACCGCCTGATAACAGGTCGCCACGGTTTCGGCGCACTTTATGCAGGCTGAACTCGTCTATCAGCTCTTCCAATTTTTCTTTTTGCCGTTCCCTGGACATCGATCCCATTTCAAGCACCGCTTTTATATTATCTTCAACAGACAGCTTCCTGAATACGGATGCTTCCTGCGCCAGGTAACCAATACCTTTTTGCGCACGCCGGTACATCGGGTCGGTGGTGATGTTTTCATCATCCAAAAATATCTGGCCTTCATTTGGTTTAATTAGGCCCACAATCATATAAAACGAGGTGGTTTTGCCGGCGCCGTTGGGTCCCAGCAAACCTACGATTTCACCCTGCGAAACATTAAAAGATACATCGTTTACTACGGTGCGCTGTTTGTATTTTTTTAGAAGATTATCTGCGCGAAGAATCATTTTTATTTTTTGGGATTACACCGATTATTATTTGATTTCACCGATTCGTTTTTTGGGAGTAATGCGATTTTAGCTGAAGATTTCGCCGATTTATTGACGTAACAACTAATCTCTGATCTCCAGTCTCTAATCACTAAACCTGATCCCCTTTATATTTAATTGTATAGAACGTTTTTCCCGCCAGATATTTTCTTCAATAGCGTAACAAATGTCAAAAGGCTCATCTTTTTTTATTTGCGGCAGCAATTCTCCCAGCCCAAAGCCGATACTGTCAAAACCTGGCGAACCTTGCTGTATGACCGTCATCTTAATATGATTGCCGCCCACGAGGCCGGCAATTCCGCTAACATAAACATTTCTGCTCAGGAATACAGGCGCCATATTTTCCGGACCGAACGGTGCAAAGCTATTCAATATCCTGAAAAATTTCGGTTCTATTTGGCTAAGGTGCAGTTCTGCATCAATATTTATTTGTTGTACCATTTGTTCAGGTTTGATCGTGGCGCTCACTACCTCCTCAAACCGCTCGGCAAAGGCTTCGATATTTTCCGGGTGCAGCGTAAGCCCAGCAGCATATTTGTGGCCGCCGAATTGTATCAGCAGGTCGCTACAGCTGCACAAAGCTTCATAAAGGTCATAACCGTGTACCGAGCGGGCCGAACCTGCCACATGGCCGTTTGAGCGGGTTAACACGATAGTGGGCCGGTAGTATTTCTCGGTAAGTCGCGATGCCACAATGCCGATAACACCTTTATGCCAGTGCTCACTGAAAACCACGGTTGATTTGCGGTTGATTAAAACTTCATCGCGTTCGATGATACCCAAAGCCTCGTCGGTGATGGACAGGTCGTGCCCTTTGCGTTCGGTATTTTTAAAGTTGATGTCGAGGCTTTTTTCTTTGGCGGTATCCTCGTCGCTTGCAATAAGCAATTCAACGGCATGTTTGGCATCGTCCATGCGGCCGGCCGCATTTATACGCGGGCCAAGCTGGAAAACCACGTCCGAAATGGTATAAGTACCCGTTCTGCCGGCCACTTCCATCAGGGTTTTAACGCCCGTGCAAGGGTCGGTGTTTATTTTTTGCAGACCCAGATGCGCCAAAACCCGGTTCTCGCCGCTGATATGGACAATATCGCAGGCGATGCTGATGCAAACCAGGTCGAGATAGCAGGCTATTTCTTCAAATGGGATATCATTCTTTTCAGCATGGGCCTGTATCAGTTTAAATCCTATTCCACAGCCCGACAATTCTTTATAAGGATATTCGCAGTCTGCACGCTTGGGGTCAAGCACCGCAATCGCAGCCGGCAGTTCATCTCCCGGCAAATGATGATCGCAAATGATAAAGTCAACGCCTCTCGAGTTGGCATAGGAAACTTTTTCTACAGCTTTGATGCCGCAATCCAGCGCAATAACCAGTTTAAAACCGTTATCAGCTGCATGATCTATTCCTTTTATCGAAACGCCGTAGCCTTCAACATAGCGGTGAGGTATGTAATATTCTATATTATCATATCGCTTTTTAAAAAAACTATATACTACTGATACAGCAGTAGTGCCATCCACATCGTAATCGCCATAGATCAAAATCTTTTCGCCGGCGGCAATGGCTTCTTCTATTCTTAAAATAGCTTTTTCCATATCCGCCATTAAAAAAGGGTCGTGCAGATGGCGGTCATCGGGGCGAAAGAATAGGCGGGCGTCGTCGTAATTCCTGATGCCGCGGTGAATAAGCAGTGTTGCCAGGATCGGATCGATATTTAACGCGGTAGCTAAAGAGTTTACTTCCTCATGATCAGGTGTATCCTTTAAGGCCCAGCGTTTATTCATATCTTTGCTTCGAAACAGTAAATATAGATGAAAATAGTGAATGGTGAGAAGTGAGTGGTGAATAGCATAGCTGATCAGGCGATATGCTCTTTGAATGTTTAAAAAATAAAATAATTGCAGCTACCCTCTTTCCGCCGAAGGCGAAGAGAGGGTCGAGCAGCGCAGCGCACTCGGGGTGAGTCGACGCGGCGGACATTGGCGCTAATGCAATAGCGGTAATGTCGCTTGGCATCTACTCACCCGGTCATCGCTTCGCTCGACCACCCTCTCTTCGCTTCGCGGAAAGAGGGTAAATTACATTTATTATAATTTAAACATTCAACGAGCCAATCACATTGCTATCACCCGACACAACTATTCAGGATTTTCATCATACCTCCTCTTATAAAAAATGAAAATCTACCCCCTCAACGAAGGCTCCTATTCTGTAGATGCTACTAAAAAATTCATCCCCTTTAACCCGGAGGTCGATAATTTCCGCGACAGGCCGGCATCGCTTTTTATCCATGTAAACCCTTTTTTAGTTGAAACTGCCGGTGAGCTGATGGTTTTAGATACCGGGCTGGGTTACAAAGACACCCGCGACGAGTTAAATATTCATCAGCATATTCGCAATAACGGCTTCGATCCGGATGATGTGAGCATGGTGCTGATGTCGCACCTGCATTATGATCATTCGGGCGGATTAGTGGTAGAGCGCAATGGCAAATTATTGCCAAGTTTCCCTAATGCCCGGCACATCGTCCAGCGAGGCGAATGGGCATTTGGCTTAAGCGGGAAGTCATCATCTTACCATAAGGAGATATTTGAAGCTTTGCAGGGAAACGTTAAAATCGAACTGGTTGAGGGGAGCGGGATATTACAACAAGGTATCCGGTATGAGCTATCCGGGGGGCATTGCCCCTTTCACCAGGTGTTCTGGCTGGAAAGCGAAGGGCAAAAATGTTTTTTTGGCGGCGATGAGCTGCCCGAACCGGAACAGCTGATCAGGAAATTTATTGCAAAATATGACTATGACGGCCGCAAATCGGCACAACTGCGCGAAGAATACGGAAAAATAGCTGCTGACGAAGGATGGACCTGTTTATTTTACCATGCCAAATCGATGCCGGTAGGCAACGTTGCCCGGGACGACGATCACTTCAGGGTCGAACACGCTTAGGCGTGGTCTTCTACCTTAAAAAGCTCCACAATTTTATCAACGTTCAACGGTTTGGAGATAAAATCTTTTACGAGGGGATACGAGCGGGCTTTATTGATATCGTTGCTGAAAACCGAAGATGAAATAATGAATATCTTGGTTTTACCCAGCGGGTCGATGTTCAGGCGTTTGTATTCATCCAAAAACTCCCAGCCATTCATGATGGGCATATTGATATCCAGCAGGATATAGTCGGGTAGTTTGTTGATATCATTTCGCTGAATCTCAACTAATTGATCGATAGCAAACTTACCATTAAGGCATGCCATGATCTCGGTGTTTAATAAAGCTTTCTTTATTAATTTAATGGAGATGAAGTTGTTGATCTCATCGTCATCTACCAGTAACACACTAACGGGTCTGCTATTGAATTCCATGTTATACCATTTATATTACCGCTTTATACGGGCCGAAAAATTAAAAGGTTATACGCTTTTAATAATAATTAGAATGTAATAAGGCTTTTTTAATGCAGCGGACCGTTTTCGATAGCGTGTTTATTTATATTAGACCGTGATGTTAAATAAATATTAATTAAAAGTAATATCTTTTTACCAAGAATTGCAAACATATAAAAATGAAAAAAATCATCCCGCCGTCATTTCTTATTTCGAGGCCGACCCAATTTTCTTTACTAAATTAGCGAAAACTTTTTATTCCCGCAAGCTATATGTCAAAACCAATCATCACCGGGATAATGTCATACGGCATGTCGGGCCGGATATTTCACGCGCCGTTCCTACACACAAACCCCGGGTTTGAACTAAAAGCAGTGGTGGAACGTCATGAAAAAAAGGCGGCCAAACGCTACCCGGACATCCTTAGTTATAATTCGATCGATGACTTATTACGTGACGATGAAATTGAACTGGTGGTTGTGAACACTCCTAACGACACACATTTTGATTTTACCATAAAGGCCCTTAATGCCGGCAAACATGTACTACTGGAGAAACCGGCCGCAGCCACCGCTGCAGAGGTAAAGATCATGTTCGACCTGGCAAAAAAGCTTAACCGGCATTTATTACTTTACCAGAACCGCCGGTGGGACAGCGGTTTTTTGCAAGTAAAGCAGATCATCGAAAGTGGCCGCCTCGGTCAATTGCAGGAAGTTTACTTCCGGATGGACCGGTATAAAAGAACGCTCAGCCCGAAGACCTTTAAGGAAACCGCCGCCACCCCGGCAAATGGCCTGGTATATGATCTTGGCGCACATTTAGTTGATAATGCCATTGCCTTGTTTGGGAGGCCACTCAGCTTTACCAAAACAACCGGCATTTTTCGGGAAGGATCAGAAGTGCCCGATTATTTTACTTATCATTTAAAATATCCTAACCAGCTAAATGTGTTTTTAACGTCGGGGCTGCTGATCGCGGAGGTGCTGCCGGGGTTTACCATTCATGGCACCGAAGGTAGTTTTATAAAAGACCGCTGCGACGTGCAGGAAGCACAACTGGATGCTGGCATGATGCCCACCGATAAGGGCTACGGCGTTGAGCCCGAGGGCAGCGAGGGGAAACTTGTATTAATGGACCTGGATAATAAGCGCAATATTGAATATCTGAAAGCGCCCAACGGCGACTATAACGGTTTATTTAACGCCGTTTATCATACCTTGCGCCAAAATGCGTTATACCCCATAACCGAAGAACATATTGCATGGCAATTGGAATTGCTGGAAGCGTAAATTTTTCGTAACTATGCTGCCAATGAAAATGATAAATAAACTACTCCTGTTTTTTGGGTTGATCACTATCGTTTCTGCAAGCTGCGCGCAAAACCCACCAGTAAGCAAAAGCAAAGCCGCCCAGGGCATCCCCCCCTACCGGATATTAAACACCGACAGCGTTTATGTAACGCCGGCCGACCTTAAGAAGAACATGCCGGTAATGGTCATCTATTTTTCGCCGGATTGCAGCCATTGCCAGCATTTAATGTACGAACTAAAGCCAAAAATGAATGAGTTGAAGCATGTACAAGTGGTGATGGTAACTTTTGTTCAGCAGATCAAAGCTATACAGGTTTTCTACCGTGATTTTGACCTGAAGAAATACCCCAACTTTACTGTTGGTACCGAGGGTTACACCTATTTGGTGCAGCGATACTTTGATGTGCACATGACTCCTTACATTGCGCTTTATGATAAAAACCGCAAGCTGGTAAAGGCCTGGGAAAAAGCGCCCAGTGCGGATGAACTTGCTGACGAAGCGAAGAAGTTGTAATTTTTATATTGCTATGCACGTATACAGAGGCAACCGTAACCCGGCTGCCTCTTTTTTTGTGTATGTGCGGGGGTAAACAAAATCATGTTTGGATAATAATATTTTGGTATATTGAAACCGGTTTAAACCACACACAACTTTACACATCCGATGCTGCGATATAACCCGACTACCCTGCCGCGCTGCAAAAAGAGCGTGACCTTGCTTATACTTTTATTTTTGCTGGGCTGGCTTGCGCCGGCCAGGGCGCAGTTTCATCAGGTGCACATCGAACCGGATGTTGACCACGCGGTTAAGCTCAGCCTTTACTCGCCCAGCGAAGGGTTTGTGGCTTTCAATAAATATATTGGCTATACTACGGACAGCGGCCGCACTTATACCAAAAAAACAATCACCAGCACCAATGTTGATTATAGTGGCAACCCGGTTAACCTCACCTTCGCCTTTACCATAAACGGGGTAAAGGCTTTTGATAAGAACAATATTTTTGTTTATGGCGACTATGGCTTTCAACCGACCATCCTGCACTCGACGGACGGCGGCAACACTTTCAAGATCGTTTTCTGGATCGCGCCCAGCCTGTCATTAAGCACGCCCAGCATTACCGACCTTGTTTTGCCGCCGAACGACAACATTGGCTATGCGATATATAACAACAATGTAATTAAAACAACCGATGGTGGGCAAACCTGGAGTGAAAATGCGGTAATTAACGACAATAACTACACCAACCTGCAATTTATAGACGATACGCACGGCTATGCTTTTGGTGCTAACGCGTATGTAATGTCATACACTATCGATGGCAGCAGGTGGTTTACACTTGCCGCAACAGGCGGAACAATTCAATGTGCCTTTTTTCTAAATACTACCAGGGGATGGATTTGCAATACCGACGGAAGTATTTATCTCACGCAAAACGGCGGCGCCAGCTGGACACTGCAGACCATTCCCTCGATCAGCAATATGGTGCTAACTAAAATGCAGTTTGTAAACGACAGCACCGGGTACGCCATCAGTACAGGGTTCGATGTTTACAAGACTTCCAACAGCGGAAAAATATGGGAGCGACTGCCCCGCAACACCACTTATCATTACCTGGGTTATTCATTGAACGACCTGCAACTGATGAACAATTTCACCTGGGCCGCAGGCGGGCATGGTTATGTAGCGCTAAGCAGCAATAATGGCGGCCCGACCGTACCCCTGCCGCTTTTTACAATCGATACCACCGGCTATTTCAATACCGGCGTAGTGAACCTTGTGAATTACTCCAGGTCGGGTTACAAATATAACTGGTATGTAAACGGTAAGTCCATCAGTACATCATACAACACATCATACGTGCATAACCCGGATCGCTTTTATGATACAATTACTCTAATTAACACCAATGGCAAGTATAAGGACACGTTAACACAATATGGCAACCATTACTATGAGGTAATTGTAAAAAGCTTTAGCCCTGCCACCGCCAAACAAGGCGATGTGGTCACTATTACCGGCGCCAGGCTGGATTATACCATCGGGGTTGAATTCGGCGGCGTTCCCGCGTCATCATTTACCATCGTATCGCCGTCTACCGTTACGGCGGTAGTCGGAACCGGGGCCTCGGGAAAGGTTTCAGTGTACTCGGCCTTAAATACCGCCTCAGTAGCCGGCTTTAAATTTTTTCCGGGGCCTGTTATCAGCTCATTTTCGCCGTTGACTGCGCAGGGGGGCAGTACCATTACGCTGACAGGACAATATTTTACCGGCATCACCGCTGTTACGTTTGGCGGGGTGCCTGCGACATCGTTTAAGGTAGTATCCGATACGCAGCTTACGGCAGTATTGGGTAAAGGCAGTTCAGGCAGTATTGTGGTGACCGGCCCCGGTGGCGCGGGCTCAATAACGGGATTCGTTATGCTGCCGGTTATCAATAGCTTTACCCCTGCCAGCGGCGGCGCGGGCACAACCATCAGCATAAGCGGTTCCGGTTTGGACGCGCCTACCGCGGTTACTATCGGCGGGGTCGCAGCGCAATCATTCGTTGCCGATTCTTTAGGCCATATTACTGCTGTAGCCGGCGCCGGTGCAACCGGTGTCATCACCGTAACCACAGCTGGAGGCACTTTCGCCTCATCGGCATCATTTACCTATTACGATCAACCGGTAATCGCATCATTCTCGCCTTTAACAGCAAAGATCGGCGATGTGATCACGATAAACGGGCAGCACTTTACCGGCACAACAAGCGTTACTTTCGGCGGCGTTGCGGCAGCATCCTTTACGGTAATTTCCGATACACAGCTCACTGCGATTTTAGGTAAAGGCAGCTCAGGGAGCGTGACCGTAACAAATCCGGGTGGTACGGGTTCGATTACCGGGTTTACTCAAATACCAATCATCGACAGTTTCACACCTTCAGCAGGCGGTGGCGGTACCGTCATCAGTATCAACGGTTCGGGTTTTAGTGCAGCAACAGCGGTTACTATCGGCGGTGTCGCGGCACAATTCGTCGCCGATTCCGCCGGGCATATCACGGCGGTGGCCGGTACCGGCGGCACGGGTGTAATAACCATAACCACGCCTTCAGGCAATTACAGCTCAACAGCATCATTTACTTATTACTATCCACCGGCAATTACATCGTTCGCGCCGTTAACCGGTCCGGTAGGCGCAACTATCACCATCAACGGCAGTCACTTTTCCGCCACCGCTTCCAGCAACGTGGTGTATTTTGGCGCTGTACAGGCACCGGTAGTGAGCGCAACGACCGGCGCCTTAAAAGTAACCGTACCTGCCGGCGCAACTTACGGGTTCGTCACGGTGCAGACACGTAACCTTGCCGGTGTTTCGCGGCTGCCTTTTACTGTTACCTTCCCCGATGGCGGCGTGCTGAATGCCAGCTCATTCCCCGCTGCAACAAAAAAGATAGCCCCCAATGCCGGGACCAGCCCAATCATAGCGGACATTGACGGTGATGGCAAACCCGACATCCTAACCCGCAACTCAACAGGTATTAATGGATTTTCGGTGCAGCTAAATACCGGGACACCGGGCAATTTTACCTATACACAACAAAACCTCGACGGCATGAATGTTTATGCATTTGCGCTCGCCGACCTGGACGGCGATGGCCTGCCCGAGCTGCTTACTACTGACAATACAACGCATAAGGTCGTTATCTACCATAACATTTCAACGCCTGGCCACGCAGCATTTGGCGATACCTTCTCCTTCACTCCAACCAGCTTTTCAACCTTTTCAATGACCATCGCTGCCGCAGATATGGACGGTGACGGAAAACCTGATATTGTGGTTGCCAACAGCAATGATTTAGACGAAATAGACCTGTACCGTAATACGTCACAACCGGGGAAGCTGTCCTTTAGTAGTGTTTTCGGGCTGGGGGGCACGGCAGACAGTTTTACTATAGCAGATTTTGACGGCGATGGCAAGCCCGACCTGCTTGCTACCTTCGGTAATAACCTGGGGGGTATTGATGTGCTGCGCAATACCAGCACACCGGGCAATTTTAGTTTCGACCGGGTGCCTGACGTATTTCCGGCGAATCCCTATCCAATTTGCGCCGGAGACGTTGACGGCGACGGAAAATTGGATATTATTATCCTGGACAGGCAAAGCAACTATATAGATGTGTACCGTAACCTATCCAGCCCGGGTAAGGTGTCATTTGCCGCAGTGGCCACTTATGCCGTGCCTGCCTGGCCGGTAAATGCGATGATGGCTGATTTTGACGGTGATGGTAAACCGGATATAGCCGTTAACGTGTTTGATGTCAACACCCCCGCGATTAATGTTGCAACTATTTTTAAGAATATGTCCACACCAGGCAAAATATCGTTGTTACCGCCGGTAAATTATGCCACCGGCGTTACCATAGGCGATTTGATGGCCGCCGCCGATGTGGATGGCGATGGCAAGGCCGACCTGTTATTTTCAGCCGACGGGCAATCGCTGCAGGCGCTGATCAGCCAGGTAAAGCCTTCGCCAATGATAACTGCGTTAACGCCTACGAACGGCGTAAAAGGCGATACGGTGCACATCAACGGCGTAAACCTGGGAACCGCGACGGCGGTAAGCTTTGGCGGGGTTGCAGCTTCTTCATTTATAGTAAACGCTGACCAGTCCATCACTGCTACGCTGGGCAACGGCGCTACCGGCGCAGTGCAGGTTACCAATCCTTACGGCAGCTCCTCCGGCCCTAACTTTATTTACGGCGGCATTCCGTCGGTTACCTCATTTACGCCTGCTGCCGGCATCGCCGGCACACAGGTAACTATTGCCGGTACTAATTTCAATACTGACCCGGCTAAAAATGTGGTATATTTTGGCGGAGGAAAAGCAACTGTTACCTCGGCCTCGGCTACGCAACTGGTGGTAACGGCGCCGGCCGGCACTACCTACCAGCCCATAACGGTGGCGACCAATGGCTTTGTTGCCTCGTCGGCCTTGCCATTTACGCTTACATTCAATGGTGATGCAACCCTCGACGCGCAATCATTCAGCAAGAAATTTACCATTCCGGGTAGCGCGTTCACCACAGGCGATATGGATGGCGATGGTAACCTGGACCTGCTGTTTATGTCGCCAAATAACGAGCTGATAGTAGCGCGCAGCCAGGGGCTTAAGGACAGCGTTGCCTTTGATGCCAATAAAACGATTGCCACCGGCCTTAACATCCGCCATATTTACGTAGCTGATATTGACGCAGACGGGAAGCCGGACATTGTATGCCTAACGGTATCGCCAAATCAAATTATCATTTATCGCAATACCAGCGCCGGTGGCAACATCAGCTTTGACGCAGGGGTTTTGTTGCCGACGGGCGGCGCCGAATATGCTTATCTGACAATTAATGATGCCGATGGTGACGGGCTGCCAGATATTGTTTCGACCAATTTTAGCCAGCAATCAGTTATTGTTTATCGCAATAGCACAACAGCCGGCAAAATAAGTTTTGCGCTGCCGGTGTATCATAATGTTGGCAATGCCAGCGACGAAGCGGTACTAACGGATCTTAATGGCGATGGTAAAGCTGAGATCGTTTCGTGCGGGATACAAAATGTATCATTAAGTATTACAGCCAATGCAAGCACGCCAGGCAATTTTAACTTCGGCGCCACCACAGTTTTGTCAGCCGGTACGGGCGGGCTGCTGCAGGTAGCAGATTTTGACGGTGACGGCAAGCCTGACATCGCGGCGGCGTTCGACTACTATTTTCAGCCAGGCCCAACGTTTTTCAGAAATACCGGCACCGGCAAGCTGGCTTTCAGCCCGGTGGTGATATCAAAAGATTTAGCGCCAACGGCTGTGATTGCAGGCGACCTGAATGGCGATGGCAAGCCGGAGTTTATCGCGGTTGACCCGGGCTTTCAAAGACTGGCGGTAATGGTAAATACCAGTATGCCCGGTACGATATCATTTAACAAAGATTACTTTATTGCAAACCGGGACGCTCAGTCGGGCGTTGGCACTACCGACGCCAATTCGCAGGTGGCTGCGGGCGATATGGACCAGGATGGCAAAACGGATCTTATCATATCGACCAACGGCACCATAACCGTTTATCGTAACATCAGGGCGACATTGACCACACTGCCCGACACCGATTTGAAGGTTAAATTTATCGGCATGAGCTGCAGGGGAACGAAAGACGGTTCCATCAACTTAACGGCGGCGGTATCGGCTCCTTATACCGCCACGGTGACCGACAAGGCCGGCAATGTAATAGCAACCGGTAATTTTACTACAACTTACAGCGCTGCCAGCCTGGATACGGGCTATTACAATATTTGCGTTACCGACGCCGGTATTGCCGGATTCCAGCAGTGCTTCAGCGGGCATCTGGGCGAGCCTAAGGACCTCTCGGCCTTTTCGATTGTAAACAACGACAAACAAACCGCCGATCTGCATTTAAGCGGGAGTGATAGCTATACCATAAAGGTGAATGACGAGACTTATCAAACTAACCAATCCGATTATACCATTCAGCTGCAAAAAGGAAATAACAAGTTGACCATTACTACCGATAAGGAATGCCAGGGTGTATTTATGCAACGCATTACCATTGGCAATACAATGGTGATATACCCTAACCCGTTTGTAGGCGGTGTGCAGATTGACGTGGGCGATAGCCAGGCTCCAAAAGGCACGGTGGAGATCGTGGATGTGCTGGGGCGAAAAGTATTTAAAGACAATATTACCAACGATTACGGTAAGCTAAACATGGATTTATCCCGGCTGCAAAGCGGATTTTACGTGGTGACGCTTACTATCGACAACAAACAATCGGTTTATAAGCTATGGAAAAAATAAGGCTGTTTATATTTTTAGGCCTGTTGGTTGCTGTACTTACATCGTGCAGCAAAAAAAACGGACCAACGCCACCACCGCCGCCGCCCGATACCACGGTAACCGTTAAACCGCCGGGAAAAGCCACCCAGCTAACGCCCGCGAATAACGAGCCATGCATCCTGGGCGCAGATGTGACCAGCAAACAAAGCAAGGTTACTTTTACGTGGACTGCCGGAACTGCAACGGATACTTATGAGCTGGATATAAAAAACCTCCTCAACAATGACATTACAGTGCTTTCGACCGCCAATTTAACACTTGATGCTACCCTTTCGCTATCGACACCATACTCGTGGTATGTTGTTTCAAAATCGAAAAAAAGCACAGAAATCGCGCAAAGCGATACGTGGAAGTTTTATAACTCCGGGCCTGGCGCCACGTTTTATCCGCCTTACCCCGCCGAGCCTGTTTATCCGTTGGTTAACCAAACCATAACATTTCCTGTTGGCGCAGGGGGTGGAAATTTAACGATAAAATGGAAGGCAACGGCGGGCAGCAGCCCGATAACAGGCTACACCTTATACTACACTAATTTGTTATATAATATTAACACGCCAAATGCGCAAATAAATACAACTGCCACCAATTCGGCAAGCGTTTCCGCAAGTGCGGGTACTACCTACTACTGGGAAGTAGTTGCGACAGATGCTGCCGGGAATACATCCACGTCGCAGGTTTTTAGTTTTTATGTGGAATAGTCCGAATCCCGATTGCTATCGGGACTGAAAAGTCCGAAAGTCCGGCCGCGTGTCGCCTTAGCTTTAGCGGCGGCGCAAAGAAGCTACGGTTGACGGTTCAAAAAACAAATTAAGTCACCCATTTATATTCTTATCTTGCCCGTTATTCTTGTGATTTGGTTCTTACTTCGCTTAGTATTTTATGAAATTCCCCGGCCTTTTATTGCTTTTGATCATATGTGGTTTTGTGCAACCACGGCACGATAAGGTCATTCAGTTTAATATCAATCCGGTACTCAATGCCAGGCCGGTAACCACATTGCACAATGGTAAGCTAACGACCTGGAAGACCGGCATCGATGGTGGCGGGAACGGCGACGGCTATCTTACTAAATCTGCGGCGGCCTTTAACGGCGACTCGGTGGAACACTCGTTGCCGGACGACCCTTTGTTCCCGCAAAATAGCTGTCACCCGGAAATACAACTACATTATGCCAATGCCGACAGTTTAAATTACCAGGCCTGCAGCATGACCGGCGAAACATCCGTTACATTTTCGGTACCCAAAGGTAATTACTCTATGCTATACTTTGCCCTGACCAGCGCCGAAGGTGATTCTGCTCTCAAGTTTTATTTGACTTATGCAAAAGGCGAGACTATCGAACAGTCCTTATTGCCTGACTATTACCAGGACCTGCCCCCGGGTGATTCCACCTTTTGCTACCTGACACACGACTTGGCCAAATGGGGACCTGCAAACAAAATGACGGAAAAGAATCATCATAATATCGACGTGATGAAAGTTAAGGCTGATCAAAAACAGACCTTATTAAAGATAAAAATAAGTAAAGGCAAAGCTGGGTATGTTGTGTTTTGGGCGGCGGCGGGGGAATGATATTAATAACCTTTGAAGCTCTATCAGTAGTAGTCTTTAAATAGTTCTATGACAGCTTTATCGCCCTTGCTTTCAATTAGTGCGGTACGCAGATCGTCGAAAAAATCTTTATACCTTGCCCAAAATAAACTAAAAGCAAACCCATCTGAATCAACAACTTCTAATCCCCCAGCAAATCTTCCTTGCTCGGATGTAGTGTTTGATATTTTTTTTCTTTAAGCAGATTTCTAACAATGGTGAACGTATTAATGTCAGTTTTGATACTTCTACCGAACACTGAATCAAGAGGTTTATCAACAAGTGGAAATACCTTTTCAACACCAATAATAATTGCCCCTATCGGCTTTAACTCCTCTCCGAAATAAATAAACCGGATTGAGTGCAAAGGCTGTGATTGGCCTCTGATCAGAAATAACATCACTATCGCGGTCAATATTATTTTCTTCATTATTAACAAAATTACCTTTTTAACCAGAAGGTCGCCAACATAGCAATTCTTTCGTTATTGTTACCGCAACGCTTTCATATAAAATGACTTAACAAATTCAGCGAAAAGCGTCTAACAGCAATGAATAATGATTAAACTTTTATATTTGGCTTATGCCTAAAAACAAACTACCTATTACCGGAAAATACATTGACCCCTTAGTTGATTTCGCCTTTAAAAAAATATTTGGCAGCGAACCCAATAAAGATTTGCTAATTGCTTTCCTAAATGAAGTATTCAGGGGACGCAAGCACATTGTTGATTTAGTCTACAACAAAAACGAACACCCCGGAGATTTAAAAGACGAGGGCGCTGCCATATTTGACTTGCTTTGTACCGGCGATAAAGGCGAGCGTTTTTTAATAGAAGTGCAAAGGGCCCGGCAGGGTTACTTTAAAGAAAGGGCTTTATTTTATACTTCGCGTTTAATCAGCGACCAAGCCCCAAAAGGCAAGCGCAGTGAATGGGGCTATAATATTGCCGAAGTATATTTGATTGCGTTATTGGAGGATTTTACTTTGGAAGATAGTCCCGCAGATGCATACCTGCATGATATTTGCCTCTGCAACAGGGATACCGGCGAAATTTTTTACGATAAATTGGGATATACGTATATTGAATTAAGTAAATTTGTAAAAACGGATACTGATTTAGACACGGATTTAGACAAATGGCTGTATTTTTTAAAGAATATGCCCAGAATGGATAGACTCCCGGTTTACTTAAGGAAACCGATATTTGAAAAACTATTCAATATAGCTGAATATACCAATTTGACTAAGGAGGAAAAAGCCATGTATGATAGCGCCATGAAATATAAATGGGATAATAAAAATGTACTTGATTACGCTGTTCAAGAAGCCCTTGAAAAAGGCAAACATGAAAACGCCATTACCGTTGCCAAGGAAATGAAAAAGGAAGGTATGCCACTTGCCCAAATCTCCAAGTTTACTAAATTATCCATCGAGGAGATAGAAAGCCTTTAACCAATTCGCTATCTATTCGATTGACTTTGAGATATAAAAGACATTCGCACATCTAAAATCCACACATTTGCACATCATCACTGCTGTTGTTGCTGCATCATTTCCATATAACGCTGGTAGCTGTTTTTCGGCATGTCGGAAACTATGCTGGTGGCGTGCGCTTCGGCTATCTGGTGATCAGAATTATTTAACACATTTTCATCATCAACCGATACGGCAACATCCAGTTTGTGCCTTGAGGAACCCTTATAAACGCCTTTTACCGGCGAGCAATCTAAAAAATTACGGCCTACGGCCAGGCGCACATGGGTTTCGTTAGCGATGCAATTATTGGTTGGGTCGATACCCAGCCAGCCATAGTCGGGGATATAGGCTTCGGCCCAGGCATGCGTTGCACCCTGCCCGCGCATACCGCCGCGGTTGGTACAAATGTAACCGCTTACGTACCGCGCGGGGATTTGCGCCATACGCAGCATTTCCATCAATATGTGTGCAAAGTCCTGGCAAACGCCGGCCTTCATTTTCCAGATTTCATCCAGCTTTGTCTCAACAGTGGTAACCCCTTTTATGTATACAAAATTATCATACACATACTGGCAAAAATGCAAAGCCGCCAGGTACGGCGATTCCAGCTGTGTTTGCTCTTTTGTTACCACCTCGCGCAATTCATCTATCCCCTCAAAATATTCCTGCTTTAAAAAATCTATATAAGGTACTACGTAGCGCAGCCGTCTTAAATCCTCCCATTGCTGTGACGGAAAAATGTCGGTCACCGGTAGTTCCCGGTGTTTGGTGACTACCCAAATTTTTGAATTAATGGTGAGCACCATGTGCGGATCGCTAAAAGTAAAGCTGCCCACCTCGTTACCATAATAGTCGATATAAGTATCCACGTGCGGATTGCCGGTTATAGTTAGTTCCTGCTTTAAAACATCCTGGTACAGGTCTTTTATCGGAAACAGAATGATCTGGTTGGCGCTGTCGCGCACAGGGCTATCATAGGTGTAACGGGTGATATGTTGTATTTCAAACTCAGGCATGGTGTGAGTAGTGAGTGGTGAGTGGTGAGTTATTGAGTTATTGAATTATTGAATTAGTGATTGCAAACCCTTCTAACTTTCTGGCTCTTCTGCCTTTCTGTCTTCCGGACTTTCCGACTTTCGGACTTCCTTACGAATTCGCAAAATAATGTTCGTTAAGTGAATTACCTATGCCGTAAAGCTCGGTGCGTATCTGGGGCAAAAATTTTTGCAGCCCTTCCGTCTCAATGCTTTTTACGGAGCTGTATTTAATGCGGCTCTCCAGGCGGCCTATCTGGAACGACAATTCGCGGAAATCTTCCAGGTTGCTGTCGTTTTTCAAACGGTCAAAATAGCGTTGGATATGAACAACCGAATAGATCACAGACCGCGGGAAATCATTGTTCAGGATCACCTGTTCCAGCACGTTTTTTGATTCGAAGCCTTCGCGGTAAGTTTTTAAATAAAGCTCATACCCGCCCAGCGATAACAACAAGTGCTTCCAGTAGCTGGTATCGGTAAGCAGTTCCTCATTTTCGTTTGCGGAGCTGTATTTGGTATCCAATATATCCACCGACTGTATCGCCCGTTCCAGGTATTTACCGATATTCATAAAGCTGCGGCCCTCGCCACGCTCCATTGATATTTCCACGGTACCGTAATGCAGCATGACTTGTTTGATCAGGTCGTCCAATACACTGATGGGATCTTCGCGGGTTAAAGCGCGCTCCAGTTTTGGGTCTTTTACAATATGATAATACTCGTTCAGGCATTGCCACAAGTCCTTGGGGATATGCTCCTGCACACTGCGGCCGTTTTCGCGCGCCAGGGTGATGATATTCAGTATCGAATTCGGGTTTTCCCGGCTGGTCACCATAAACTTCATTACCGCGCGGCTGTTATTTTCCAGCTTGCTCACATCTTCTGCACCGCTCCCTGCAAATATCCGCACCACCGGCTCCCAGGTAAACTCCTGCACCGTATCCTGCGACGAGGCGTAATTGATTTTCAGCATGCGCAGCATACCATCGCTGCGTTCGATATAACGGCTTAACCAATAAAAACTTGCTGCTACGCGGCTTAACATAACCCAAACCCCCTCCGCCCCCTAAAGGGGGGACTTAATTCTTCATTCTTTGTATTTGGTAATCTATTCATTTTTATCATTGGCATATTTGTACATCCTGCTCCCCCTTTAGGGGGCTTGGGGGGTGCACATTTTCCTCCCCCTTTAGGGGGTCGGGGGGTTAGCCCAGCACCCACGTATCCTTGCTCCCTCCACCCTGCGAGCTATTCACCACCAGTGAACCCTGTTTAAGCGCCACGCGGGTTAAACCGCCGGGGACGATCTCAATGCCATCAGGGCCGAAAAGCGCGTACGGGCGCAGATCTACCCGACGGGGGGTTAATTCGCCCTGCATATAACACGGCGATGATGACAGGTTGATGGTAGGTTGTGCGATAAAATTTCGAGGATCCTTTAATACCTCTATTTTGTACTCATCAATTTCCTGCTCAGTGGCTGCGTGACCCATCAGCATGCCGTAACCGCCGCTGCCGTTGGTTTTTTTGATCACCATTTTATTGATATTCTTAAACACAAAGTCGCGCTCGTCGTTATTGCCCAACTGGTGGGTAGGCACATTTTTTAATATCGGCTCCTCGTTGAGGTAGTATTTTATCATGTCGGGCACATAAGCGTAAACCGCTTTATCGTCGGCCACGCCGGTGCCAACTGCGTTTACTATGGCGACGTTGCCTTTTCGGTAAGCGCCCATAATACCCGCCACGCCAAGCATACTGCCTGGGTTAAATACCAGGGGATCGAGGTATTCATCGTCCACCCGGCGGTAGATCACGTCTACCTGTTGCAGGCCTATGGTGGTTTTCATATAAACCTTATGGTTATTAACCACCAGGTCGCGGCCCTCCACCAACTCCACGCCCATCAGGCGGGCTAACGTGCTGTGCTCAAAATAAGCCGAGTTATAAATGCCCGGCGTTAGCAGCACGATGGTGGGGTTGTGTATCTGCCTGGGCGAAAGCGCCAGCAGGTTTTTGTACAAAATAGTAGGGTACTCCGTAACGCTGCGCACTTTGCATTGCGGCAGCAGGTCGGGAAACAGGCGCTTGGTGATCTCTCGGTTCTCCAGCATATAGCTCACGCCCGATGGTGTGCGCAGGTTATCCTCCAGCACATAAAAAGTACCGTCGTGGTCGCGGATCAGGTCGATACCGCTGATGTGCAAATAAATATCGTGCGGCACCTGCAGCTGGTACATCTCGCGCAGGAAATGCGGGCACGAGTAAATGATATCGATCGGCACCACGCCATCATTAATGATGAACTGGTTGTTATAAACGTCCTTAATGAACAGGTTGAGCGCGGTGAGGCGTTGTTTGATGCCTTTCTCCACAAAAGCCCACTCCTCGCCGGTAATAATGCGCGGGATAATATCAAAAGGAAAAATCTTTTCGATCCCCTCGCCGCTGTTGTAAACCGTGAAGGTGATGCCCTGCGTCATGAACAGGCGTTTGGCCAGTTCTTCCTTTTTATTCAGGTCGTCAGCCGATTCGCCCGAGATATATTCAATCACCTTGCGGTAATGATCGCGCACACGGGCATTTTTCCCGTACATTTCATCCCAAACGCCGTCAATGGGGCTGTATTTATCAAAATAACCTGATTCTTGCATAGACAAATCGCATAAATTTAAACCAGTTACTTTTAGAATCGTAATTTATGAACAGTTTTTATATAAAAGCGAATATTTTGCTAAATTTTTTAATGATTTTTCAATTTATAATGATTATAGAGTGAAATATGGCAATTATTTGAGTGAAATTGAGGTGAATGGCGAAAGGTTAAAGGCGAAAGGTAAAAGGTGAAAGTAAGAGGTTTGACTTTTGAACGCAGACGGTGTTGATTCAATTTTGGAGGAAATTGCAGGATGAATAACGGCGCTGCGCGTTAGGGACAGAAGCCCCGAACGTTCGGGGGCCCGTGGCTAAGGCATGTGCAGTATGAGCGAATGGCCCGGCCGCAGGCAACGCCCAAATTGAGCTAATTGCGCTTTCCATCATCTGCATCCCGCAGATGCGGGACACATTTGCATATCTGCACATCAAAACCTTATCTTGCCCGGATGTACGATATCTGCTGCATCGGCCACATTACCTCTGATAAGATCGTAGCCCCGCAGGCTACAAATTACCTGCCCGGTGGTACGGCTTATTATTTTTCCTGTGCGCTGAGCAAGCTGGATGCAAATTACCTGCTGGTTACCTCCCTCGCCCCTGCCGAAATGCATTATGTGGATTCCTTACGCGCTAAGGGCATCAACATAAAAGTTCAGCTGGGCAAGGGGACTGTGTTTTTTGAGAACATCTACGGCGACAACCCCGACGATCGCACACAAAACGTCCTCCAAACTGCCGATACATTCACCATGGATCAATTGGATAATGTAGACGCACAGATCTTCCACCTCGGTCCATTGTTAGCTGATGACATTACCCTCGATTTCATCAAAACGCTGTCCGCCAAAGGCCGTATCAGCCTGGATGTACAGGGCTATTTGCGCAAAGTGATCGACCAAAAAGTTTACGCTACCGACTGGCCCGAAAAACAGCAGGCCCTGCAATATGTCTCCATCCTGAAAGCCGACGTTGCCGAACTGCAGGCCCTCACCGGCTGCCCAACTGTTGCCGGGGGCGCCAACCTGGTAGCTGACTGGGGTGTAAAGGAAGTGATTATCACCAACGGATCCAAAGGATCAACAATCTACAGCGAGGGCGCATCTTACACCATCCCCGCCTATCCGCCACCAGTTGTAGCAGATGCCACCGGCTGCGGCGACACCTATATGGCCGGCTACCTGTACCGCCGCATAAAAGGCGACAGCATCCAGCAATCGGGCGAGTTTGCGGCCGCCATGGCCGGGCTAAAAACGGCTGCCAACGGCGCATTTGAGGGTACCGAAGCAGCTATCATGGCCTTTAAAGCAATTCATTAAAAATCGCTGGAAATCAAAACATTGTAAGTAAATCAGCGTTGATTACTTCAACAAATTTCCAATCGTATGATAACCGCCAGAAACGCCGCAATTATGGTTACGTTGTACGTGATCATTTACATCATCCTGTTATATGTTAACATCCCCTACAACCCGGTGGCGTACCTGATCGCCGCCTTTCCGTTTGTATTGGTGTGGATGGTGATCTGTATATTAAAAGACACCTCCGCAAAATACCCGGATCTTGGCGGGCACGAATGGGGCTACCGCGATAAAAACCGCGACGAGCTGGGCCTTTTCCAATAAACACGCGATTTATTTAAATTGCCGATCCCGGCAACAATGCAATTTCAATTGTTGTGCAGTAAATTAGCATTCTAAAAATGCTGATCTATGGTCGATCAACCCAACATCCGCCTCGCCGTGCCCTTCTTCATGGTGCGCGACATGGAAGCCTCGCTTGATTTTTACACCAACAAACTCGGCTTTACCATTACCAACCAGTGGACGCCCCGCGGCAAAATTGAATGGTGCTGGCTGCAGCGCGAGGCCGTTTCCCTGATGCTACAGGAGCCCCGCGACCGAGACAAATTCGACCAGCAGGGCGCCAAAGGAACCGGCCTGTCCATCTGCTTTCAATGTACCGACGCCCTGGCGCTGTACCAGGAATTTACTGCCAAAGGCGTTCAAATTCAGGACCCTTTTGTAGGCAATAACATGTGGGTGGTTTGTTTTGCCGATCCGGATGGGTATAAACTGGATTTTGAGAGTGTTACGGATGTGGAGGAGGAGACGTTGTATTCGGATTGGGTGAAGCAGCAGGGCTAGCGCTTAACATAGGCTTTAGCGGGGTTTACCGTAACATTTATCGTTTACGCTTGAGCCGCGCCGCAGGCTGGCGAAAGCGCTTCGTTAGTTTGGGGCAACCTTAGCTTTTGGGGTTTCTGCTTGACAGTACCCCGCTCAATTGCCGCGGAGGCTGTTACTTTTGTCTTGATACAAAAGTAACCAAAAAATCAAGTCAGCAGGAATGCTTCTTTGCGCACATGGCCACTGCGCACAACCGTTAAAAAACCTTGGGCTGCAATCTTTTTACCCTACTGCGTTCGCGCGCTCCCCACGCTTCAGTAAAAAGTTGCTATGCCCTGCCCCACCGCACAGCCTTGCCGGTTTTTACCGGTTCTTTCCGAAGCTGTCCTGCTGACGGAGGAGGGCATTTTGGTTCATTATCAAGCGAAGTATATTTTGAATTAACCCGGCGCAAAAAGCGGGCAAAGGCCTGCCAAAAAAGCGGGCCGGGCGTATGGCGTGAATGCCGGTTTAGCGGTTGCGGGCCGTAACCGCAACCGCGTTAAAAACCGGCAGAGCGCGGGGAAGCATTTTTTTGGCTTGATTTTTTTGGTTACTTTTTGTATCAAGACAAAAAGTAACTAGGCCCCCCCGCGGCCATGAGCGGGCTCACGTTAGCGGTCAAGACAAATGCTCCTACGAACCCGTGATGCAACTCCGTGCATAGATAAACGACAAATACCTCGGGTAACCCCGAAATCGCCGGCGCTTTCGCCAGCCTGCGGCGCGGCTCAAGCGAAGAAGAAAAATCAACCCCTCACCCCGCTATCATCCCTTTGTCAAAATGATCCCCATCACTTTTATTTTAATCCAACAATCCTACTTTTACAAAAACAAGTTTAAACACGCAATCAACAAAAATGGAAACGTTAAAAATATTCACCCCCACTACCGTTGGCGCTATCGAAGTAAAAAACCGCATCGTGATGTCGCCCATGACGCGATGCCGCGCTATCGGCAATGTGCCAAACGATTTAGTTGCTAAATACTACGAACAGCGCGCAGATGCCGGCCTCATCATTACCGAAGGCACCTCGCCCTCGCCAAACGGCCTGGGCTATGCCCGCATCCCCGGCATTTTTAGCCAGGCACAGGTCGACGGCTGGAAAAAGGTTACCGACGCCGTGCATGCCAAAGGCGGCAAAATTGTTATACAATTTATGCACAGCGGCCGCATCGGTCACCCGGCTAATTTGCCCGAGGGAGCTAAGCTGGTAGGCCCTTCTGCCGTTAAAGCAGCCGGCCAAATGTGGACCGACTCCCTGCAAATGCAGGACATGGGCACCCCCGAGGCCCTCACCGCCGAAGAAGTGCAAAGCACCAAACAGGAGTTTATCACCGCCGCCAAAAACGCCATTGAAGCGGGTTTTGACGGGGTGGAACTGCACGGGGCCAATGGTTATTTGCTGGAGCAGTTCCTGTCGCCGTTTAGCAATGTGCGTACGGACGAATATGGCGGCAGCGTGGAAAACCGTGCCCGCTTTGTGCTGGAAGTTGCCGCCGGCGTGGCCGAAGCTATCGGCGCCGACCGTACCGGCATCCGCCTCTCCCCTTACGGCGTGGCCAGCGATATGCCGCATTACCCCGAGATCGACGCCACCTACACCTACCTGGCGCAGCAGCTCAGCAACATCGGCATCGCCTATATCCACTTGGTCGATCATTCGGCTCTGGGCGCACCCGCCGTGCCCCTGGCCATCAAGCAAACCATCCGCCGCGAATTTAAAAACACCCTCATCCTGGCCGGCGGCTACGACCTGCAGCGCGCCGAAGCGGACCTTGAAAGCGGCCTGGGCGACCTGGTAGCCTTCGGACGCCCCTTTATCAACAACCCCGACCTGGTCGATCGCCTCGAAAATAACCACCCCCTCTCGCAGGACCTTAAAATGGACTTGTTCTATTCAGCAGGCGTAGAGGGGTATGTGGATTACCCGGTTTTTGGGGCTGAAGTGGAAAGTTTGTAGTCGAAAGTCGTCACCAAGGCCGTCATGCCGAACTTGTTTCAGCACCCCATCATACAGGTAACCCGGAGATAGTTAGCCCGCAAATCGGTAACCTATATCTGTGTTACTTATCGCTTGTCTACTTAGCGTGTGGGGTGCCGAAACAAGTTCGGTATGACGGTTTTGTTCACTAATTTACAAATGCCGACCCCCGGCCAGCTACATTCCTTAATCAAACATTTCGTTATCGCGGCCAGGCGACATGGTTAGCCGGGCGGGGATTTTTTCAAGAATAACCGATTGACAAATTGTTAGGCCGGCGTGGCGACTCCTGTGATCAGATCAACGATGTAGGAAGCGCCCGGGATAAAGGTAACCTTCACTTTATGGTTGCCTAAATACTCAATAGTGCCCGAAACGGTTGTAACCAGGGTTTGAAAATTTGTTTGCGGGCCAAAATCTGTTGCAGTAGTTGTAAAACTCGAGGTACCTGCAGTAACATCTGCCGTGCCCGAAGCAAAGTTTACCCTAAGGCCAACTAAATTGTAATTAGTTGCGTTCGACTTTAAAGTGGGTGCTTCGATATTCTTTGTGTCTGCGTACGCATCCAGGGAGCCATCCATTGAAACCAATTTGTAGGTTTTATCGAGCGCCTTCACCGTGTAACTTTGTGTAACTGAGTTGGTATCGTAAATATAAAGATCATGATTTGCCACATTTACCACACTGTCGCGAACCAAATAACCGTCAACTTGTCCCGCGTCGCAGGTGTAAACAAAATGCAGATTTTCAAAATGTGTTTTTATGGTATCCACAAATGGGTTCGTTCCGGTTTTAGTATTGTATGTCGTGTCCACAACACTGCCACATAACGGAACCACGCTGCTAAACAAGCTCTTTTTACCTGCAGCGACCTGGGCACTATAAGGCGAGGTAATACTTTTGCGTACATCTGTCCCCCCATATTGCCCAATAATCGACTTGTAAAATTGTGTACCAATGGTGCTGCTTAATGTTTTGTAATCAACCGCTGATGCCTTTGTCGTACTCACGGCCGGTGGTACGCTTGCCTTTTTACATGATGCGTAAAGCAACACGGCTACTGCCATAACCAAAAATGTGCGCGTAAAATTTAATTTCATCATCGATGTTTAAATAAGTTCGTTTTTTATAGATGATAGGATGACACCTAAATTATCGCGCTTTTAAAACTAAGACAGCGTGGGGAGTGATGCATAGCCCAATACGATCATAATTTTATCAGGAATGATAAGGCAGATTTTCTTAAAACGGCCACTAAATCTATTTCACCGAATGTACACAAAAGAAACTTCAATAAGGGCACTGCTTAAAATTATTATCGTGAACTCCTTTCAGGCGCGAAAACTTAAACTAATTTGGGTTTTCCCGCCACTGATATGAGCGCGGCCGGGTGCTTTGCTAATACAGCACAAGCCTTTGCCACATGGCTCCCGTACGTACTGGACGACGCCCCCTAACGCAAAGCGCCGTAATTAAAATTATTTTTGTCATTAATTGACAAAATGCCGCCTCCTCGGCCAACTACATTCCTTAATCAAACATTTCGTTATTGCAGCCAAGCGAGACGCTTAGCCGGGCGGGGGGAAACTAATTATGTCAATTACCTACATATACCCACGCGTCAATTCCGGATTTGAGCTTTACTAAAATCCTTTTGTAGTCAGATACTTCATATGAATCTGCGGCAAGCAATTCTTTCTGGTTAATTGTGAATACGGTACCGGTTACACAATCATTATAGCGTCCGGTGAAAACAGCTATTGGATGAAATTGCTCACCACTAGTCCGAAGTACATTTTCGTCAGTGATCTCCAATTTTTCAATTCTATAGCCGCATAGTGAGTCCTTCGAGCCGATCAACCTCCTTCCAAAGGACTCAAACTGCACGTTCTCTTGTTGTAGCGTACCGTAAGAAAATAAATAATGATTCATAAATAATAAATAAAAGTACATATCTTTATTCAAACCTAAGCCAAATGTCACAATATCCAACTTATCATTTTTACGACGATACACGCCATCCCACAGTTTTAAGTCAGGTGTTTCCGTTGCCCACAGGAACTGAAGACGAAAAATTTTACCCAGATGAAAAAAAAGTATTAAAATATTTTTCAAATGAAAGGGAAAGGCGAAAATTTGGAGCCGCTCAATTTTGCTCTTTCCTTCGAGATACAATAGAAGTTGAACATTGCCTCGTCATTCCGGCAATCGTTTCATTGCGTCGAATTCCATATTCGATTCCAGATAAACCTAAACAAGATTTGTACAAAACCGCTACTGACGAGGGCTACCACGCTGAACAGGCAAACGCTTTTCTAGTTGAATTGGAGACAATTCTAGAAATTATCCCACCGCAGAATCGTTTACCCTTGTTTTTACGACGCTTGGAAAGTGCTAAGTCAAAAGAAAGCAGTGTGCTCAACAAAAACCTTCTGACAATAGTGAATGGCATAGTTACGGAAACACGCATCTCTGTTGAGTTGAGCAAATTTGCGGGTGATGCAGAATTATCACGAACGGTTCGTGAAATATGTAAGTCACATGCTCATGATGAAGCCATTCATTCAGCACAATTTCAGGCGCTGGGAAGATGGCTTTGGGATGCTTTTGATGAGCGCACTAAAGAGCTAACATCAAACTTTTTGCACGAGTCAGCGATTTCGCGAAGCGTCCCAGATATTGATTCCCTGATACATTGCTTTATTGCCGCGACCGGCAGAAGTCTAAAGGACGCTTCAAAAATCATTTTGACCGAATATTCGGCAGAGACGATGATAAATTATATGTTAGACGCCGCGAAGCCAACACTTAAATATGTCAGCCATTTAAACATATACGATTTTTCAGACTTTGATGCGATGATTGCCGTTGAGTCGAAAAGGATAGAAGAAGAGATTCACCGCAGACTAAAAAAACTAGCAAGATGATGAATCCAATTTATCCATTGTTTATATCCTATCGTAAAGTTGACGGAGGGCAACTTGCCTTTTGGCTTTTTTCTCAACTAAAAAATAAAAGTAAACTAGTTGTTGACGGGAACGAAACGCATATGTGTTATTTTGACCCTGTTTTCGATTTGAGTATCCCAGGTGGAGTCACTTGGCAGGCCTATCTTAATGAGCAATTGGAAAAGGTAAAGTCTTTAATCATTGCATGCACGCCCGGAACGATGATTAAAAAAAATTATGAAGATGACTGGTTATATTATGAATTGGAATGGTGGACAGTGCATCGAAAAGACGCGCCTCCGATTTTGGTGTCAACCGATATCTTTAAAAATAGATGGGTGCCTGAAATAATAACCAATTGTTGGCCGGGTCTTCAGGTAACCGAAATTTCAACTAGTGTTCTTAACGATACAGATAAGGCTGAGCAACGACGTATCGATACCTATCTAGACAGTATCATCAGCGGTTTAATCCTATCGGGGACACAACATAGCTCTTCTACCACTTTTATGTATCCTGAAATGAGTCTGGCGAAGATAAATGGAATTTTTGCATGGGAAAAAGATCGATATGGTAAATACACTTACGTAAATGAGAGCTACGCAAGAGCTGCAGGATTTGACTCACCCAGGTCTTTAATTGGCAAAACAGATTTCGAGATGCCTTGGCGATCGTTAGCCGAAATGTTCAGGCAAGGAGACAGAGAAGTTATGAAGGGTGACATTAAGCGCGTAATAGGCACCTACGAAAAAGAAATCATGTTTGACAAGGTAATTGATATTCTTGTTCACGAACAACCAACCTACGACAGCTCTGGCAATGTTACGGGAGTAACAGGAAGCTTCGTTGATGTCACAGCAATGACTCAGTTAATCCAATTACAAAAATTTAAAATAGATGATGAGGGAATTCATTTAGGCGATGAATTTGCTGGTGAGATATTAACTCGAAGTGAAATATTAGTTTTTCAGGCGTTTGTTTTAAACAAGACGGATGCTCAAATTAAAGTTGAATTAGGATTGAATAATAATCAATACACGGCATTAGTAAATTCGCTTAAAAAAAAGTTTTGTTGCAAAACAAAACAAGAAATGCTAGTAACGGCAGTAAGAGCTGGCTTGCCAATAAGGCTTTTTGCAAAGTAGAAATAGACTATAAGACTGTTTGTAATATTCGATAGGCAATTGTGACAAGCTTGTACATGCTTGTGAGGAGAGTTATTAACGGCCAGCCTGCTCAACAGCATCTTCAACCCAATGACAATAATTCTTATAGCCATCATCTTTAACCCAGCAATAGGTTTCAAAATAGTCTGAAAATCTGAAAAATTTGCCGAAGTCATTGCCGAACCACCCCTTTGAGAAATAGAGTGTGTTCGATTTTTTGTTATTTATCTGCGGTAAATCTTCAAATTCATACCAGCTTCCTTGTAGGAGTTCATAGAACCATATTTTAGTTCCATCATCAGAGATTTCAAAACCTAATCTATCCAAAGGGTTTAAACCTTTTGAGCATGTATTACTGTATTTATCTCGAATTTGATTAATGTGCACTCCGAGAATGCCGTTACCGCGTTCAAAGCTTTTCACGAGTTCGTATTTTACATACCGTCTATGAGCCGTCTCTGCACCTATTAATACTGCTGTCACTGATGTGCCCTTTAGTCCGTTGTCGATAATTTTTTTTATTCTTGATGATGTTTTAACACGTTCTTCTTCCCAAATTGAACGATCAAAAAAAGTCTTATCGTCTTGATGATGAAGCCAGCTATTGCGAACAACATTCACTCGAAAATTCTTAACATCTTCGTACGAAAAACTAAAAAATGAGTACCTAGCCATTAAATTAATCGATTGCTTTTACAATATCATAATTGTCGATGTTGCCATTTATTCCAGTTGCGATATCAAAATAGTGGTTTATGTTTTCAATAAACTCATCCCATTTTATCGTATACGCATATGAATGATGGCCCTCATACACAGTGTTGCCATTGCATTGCCGGGTTTGCGGATTTTTGATGTTGAACATATTTTTTTTCAGAATAGAAAAAAGGTTCTCCGTGTGAAAAGTTGTACTATTGCAAATCTCGTTTGACCTCATAAAATAGTTGTAATCCCCCAAAATATCGGGTAGTACTACCGCTAACAGTGCGTTACTCAAGCTTGTTCTACCATTTCTGGTGTGTTCCCTGAGTGAATATGATATTTCCCACGGAATCCATTGATCTCTTTCGCGAGCAGTTGTTTTCATGTTCGGAGAGATCAAAATAATAGTAATACTGCTATCGTAAATCTTATCACGCAGTATAGATGCGATTGCTTCGTCTCTGAATTCTTCCAAAGATTGACCATCTTCTTCGCCTTTATTAATGTGATCCTCTGAGTTAAGAAGATTTTGCAATTTGGTGACGTAATCTCTAACCTTAGTATAAAATATATTCGGTAATGCGCGAACGTTTGTGTCGCTATACTTGTATGTGATAAATATTTTGCGTCCCATATTATTCTATGTAATCAAGTCGTTGGTATCCTGTTCAGCAATTTATATAGTAAAGATTAAAGATAGCCCTTTAACGTTTCCTGAAATAAGTTCATGTAAGCAAAATTTGAAATCAATTCGCTAGACGGCTTCGGTTTTATTTCATCGAATAGCAATCTTGCGGCAGCACCCGTGCTTCCAATAGGAAGCGTCATCGCGTCAGGATGATATTTTTTGAAAATTTTGTATTCTTCAAAAACCCCTTCCATCCCACCAATGAAAATGCCTGCTTTAAAATCATTTTCAGCAATCATAGTGTGGCGCATCTTAATTAAACTTTTATCCCGATTTTCTTCAGCTGGAACTAATATAATATCTTCAAAATCAAAATTTTCGGGTGGAAAATGCGCTTTGAAAAATTCTGATTGATACAACATAACATGTCTTTTTAAATCTACATGCATTTGCTCAAGGACAAATCTAATTAAAGGTGTTATGGCAGGATGCCCTCCCCAAACCAAAATTGCATTAGGAACAACGACTGTTGCCAAGGCCCTAACCGAATCTCTGATTGCAATGACATCAGCCGTAACATAAAATATCTTGTCCCTGTCTTCCAAAGGGATACTCGCGGAAAGAAATATCTTGTTTAAATTTTTTCCAACCATGCTTGCCGTTCGATTAGTTTAATGGTTTTTATTGGTAAATATGTGTCGAGCCATGCTAAATGTTCGAGCCATTTTTCCCTTATGTTACGATGGTCGAATAATAGATATATCGCAGCTGTTTTTTTTAATTTTATTCTTTTAACCAATTCTTCTGACTGGTTATAAGTGAACGCTTGTGGTACGCCGACCGTTGGAATAATAACAAGTTCTTCCCCTTTTGTATTTTTCATAGTCAGGAACTTTTCCGGCTGCAGAGTGATATCTATACCAAATTTGTCGGCTGATTTAATGAATTCAGTCACAATATTATCTTGCCTCGCAGCCAAACTACGCGCTCTAAGAGACTCTGCTTTATTGACTATCTCATCTAAGCTCCCATCATTTAGAAAGCTTCTAGCATCAGTAAAATGGTTATTTCCAAAGTCGTTTTCAACAAGCTTATAAGGCAAGCTGATTTCGGCAGCTCTCTCTGGAATATTATTTGGCCAAATTAATTGCATTATTCCAATCGACATCGAGTTCGCTTGAGCCAATTCATGGGTAGTCCATTCACTTTTTAAAAATCCCTTAGTGTTTAATAACACGACAATATCAGTGTCCGCCAATCTATGCCATAATTCTTCTTGAAAAGTTTCGCCAGGTCTAATACTATGAGTATCTAAAAATACATCAAATCCAGCTTTTTCAAAACGTTCGAAAAGCTGAATAGCGACAGAACTCGACTCATCGCGTTTATAACTGATGAACAGTCTCCTTGAAAGACGGAGGAGACCAAGCCCTTCTAATATACAACTTACTAATGGCTCGACATCATTGCTTTCTGCTAATTGATAACCATTGACAGGCCAGAGAATTTCTGGCACAAACTTTTTAAATTCCTGAAGATTCTTAACTACTGGCAAAATGATCGTCGCGTCATTTTTAAGGTGTGTTAACTCTGAAAGGTTTTTAAGACTTCCTATGCTGTCTCCAAAGAAAAGACAGAACGCCGGATTATTGGAAGCATAAGCCGATTTAAAGTTTTCTTCGACAACAAACTCAACTTTGCCTAAGTCTAGGCCAAGTTCGTAAAGATGTTTTTCGAATGCTGCTCGAATTTCCCCTATAAATGAACTTTCATCTCCTAAAAAAATTAGCTGATATTTAGCATTTATCATACAATTACTGTTATCTTCGGTTTAACCAGTCACTCAAGCGCGTTATTGTCTGCACTCCTTCTTTATTAAGCGGCGTGGACACATAGTAGCCAGCTAATATCCTATTGCCATTTCTATAATATTTTGTTCCATCTTCGTAATCTATTTGAGGGTAGATTTGGAGATATTCGTTTCCTTTATATTGCGAATTATATTGTCCATACTCTTTCATTGGCAACAATGCTATATGGTCAATATATTTGTAGGTATCTCCAATACCTAATTCCCAATTACACCAATAGGATTCTATCGCTTTAGCTGTAGCTAACAAAACGAATTTGTCGCAAAACTTTATAACCTCTTTTATCCGCTTTGCGCTATCTCCACATGTCTCGCTAGGCATTTTGTTATCCATGCTATCGATATAAATTTTGGCTCCAATATTTTCAAATAGGCCGATTAAACCGCGAAGGTCAGCAAGATCGTCATGCTTATGACTTAAAAAAACAGTTGGCCTAAGTTTAGATTCGCTTTTAGCACTAAAATGCCGGACTTCGTTTAATGACCTTGTGACGAAGCTCTCGTTAACTGCTGTACTACTAAAATGTCCTCTGTTAAAAATCATAATACAAAACGTTAATTAGCTTATATCTATTCCTAACTTGGAAATAAATATTCCTATTTGGAATACTGTCGCTCATTTAATATGCCAAGTACATTTCTTGGAGAAATTTCATTTGCATTTAATAAAAATGAACAATATATTCTCTTGGATTTATTTTTTAACTATGAATAGCTGACAATATGCCACAGTTTTTTGACTTTGTGACATTTAATTACTTCTAGTTGTCCGAAGTTTTCTAAACTTCGGCTACCCTTGGCTGTCCCTAGTGTTCTCTCCTCGCTTTCCGAAGTTTCCAAACTTCTGATACCCTTTGCCTGGAGTCTCTGACTCCATTAATAATCCCGATCTATTTTATTAGCCGCCAAAATACTATCCGCTTTTTGCCGGGTTATGGTATCCTCACGATTGCCTTGCCTAAAAGTAAAAATGGCTGAATCTATTTTCCGATAGGAGTTTCTATACCGGTAATCCATGGTAAGCACTGTATCCTGCAATTTCTTTGAGCTGAACCAGTAATGATCTTGTTCGCCATCCAATTCGCAGCCATCATACACAATAAATTTAAAACCGTGTCCTTTTTCAACCTTCGCCTTTTCCCAGGTGGTATGCTTGTCATCTTTGTAAACAGGCCACTCCGGGTGTACGATGGGTATCTTCAATTGTTTGCGCCTGCCGTTAAATTCAGCTCCGAAGCTGTTGTGGCACCTGGAATAAATAAGGTTTAACACGCCGAAAAGTATAAGAGCGATTAAACCCATTACCGGGATTATACGTCGTAATGTAATGCGAATTTTCATGCAAATACTGTCGGGCTGGTTAGGTTTTAAAATATTACAGGCAATCGATTAGCAAACATAAAAATAGGAATAATTAGGTGAATTGCAATGGTGATAAATTTCTCCCACTTCCGAATCACTTTCCTTTCCAACCGCCGCTCTCACCCCTATTCGATTTCACTGAATCAAACTCCAGTCCTGCAATAGATTGACACAATTTAGCGGCCTAAAAAGCTAGGACACCTGATTATCAATCAATTGCATCAATCGCCTCAAAAACCAATTTTTATAGCAATTGATTATCAGCCACTTACAACAGTTGGGAATTTATTAAAAAGCCAAATCAACTGATAATGAGCATGTTTCATACTGTACCACGTGTTCCGCGTAAAAAAATGGAACACCGGAACGCTGCCAACCGAAATAACCCGCTATTGTTACGTTTGTAGTATCATCTTCGTATCCTTGCTAAACGGCTCCCGGGGAAACACATAAATAAGCGCTATGAAAATTAAACACCTATCTATTTTGCTGCTGGCTTGCTGCGTCGGCAGCGCGTGCGAAAAACAAAGCCAGCAATGCCTGGCTGTGCCGATGGCGCTGCAAATACTTTCGGCCAATGTGCGCATAGTTGACAAAACCACCGGCGCCGACTTGTTTTTGTCGCCAACATCGCCCTATAAACCCAGCGATTTAACGGTGACCAGCTCGGTAACCGGGAGCAACGTTATACTATGGGTAGACAGTGCACAAACCGACAAAAGGTTTGTAGTGATCAATGGCCACGAAACACAGACCTTCTATTTGAAGCTCGCCACCCTCCCCGCCGATACCATCCGTATGAACGTTTTGGATACGCAGGGACGGTGTTATACCACACAGTCGGTAAGTTCGATCACGTTAAACGGCAAAGCGGTTTGCGCGCCATGCAGCTTTAGTGATCTAATAACGATCAGCAAATTGATTGGGGGAAGCGGTGTTCGTAATTCCTTTTTAAGCTTTTTCTTTAACGGGCTCCCTGGCATAGTGGCATTTACGCCTGAGCCACGCCGCAGGGTTAGATTGGTTCGACCCGGATCTTTCAGTATAAACTCATGCATTACCCCGCTCAATTGCCGCGGAGGCTGTTACTTTTGTCTTGACACAAAAGTAACCAAAAAGTCAAGTCAGCAGGAATGCTTCTTTGCCCACGAGGCCATTCACGCACAAAGCAGAAAAAACCTTGGGCTGCAATCTTTTTGCGCCGCTGCGCACCCGCTGTGCCACGCTTCAGCAAAAAGTTGCTATGCCCTGCCCACCGCACCGCCTTGCCGGTTTTTTCTGCTTTCTCCCGAAGCTGTCCTGCTGACGAAGGATGCATTTTGGTTCACTCAGTAAGCGAAGTGTGCTTTGAATTAACACGGCGCAAAAAGCGGGCGAAGGCCTGCCAAAAAAGCGGGCCGGGCGTATGGCGTGAATGCCGGTTTAGCGGTTGCGGGCCGTAACCGCAACCGCGTTAAAAACCGGCAGAGCGGGCGGAAGCTTTTTTTTGGCTTGATTTATTCGTCTGTTGTTTATTTTTTATGGCGCTCATGAGCTCGCTGCGCTCGGTATTTTTGGTCCTTTTTTGTATCAAGACAAAAAAGGACTAGGCCCCCCGCGGCCATGAGCGGGCTCGTGTAGGCGTGTTGACGCCATTTAAAGGTCGCAACGAAAAAGAGTTTCGACCGGGCAGAACCGCGGGGTTTCGGTTTGGTGGAGAAACGCTCCAACAAAGGCAGGAAAGACCATCGCCTGTCCCACCGAAAATCGGGACCCGACACGCCCGCCTTCACACTGAACCTGCAGACGATTATTACATCCGCTTATAAATTTGCCCGCTGCGGCCAACCAAAAAAACCTGGTTATCGGCTGCAATGGTAAGTTTAAGCAATTCATCCGGGCCTGTAAATTCCAACCCGATTGTTTTCCCATTATCACCTGAGCGGTATACCTTATTACCCCCGATGAAATAAACTTTTCCTGACCGGTCGTATTTAAGCTGGGCCATGGCGCCCGGAAGGATCTTGCTGATCACCTGCCAGTGAAGGCCCCCGTCGGACGTGCCTTCAACAGTGCCGTCGTCCATCGAGATCAGGCCATGGTCATTATCCAAAAAATCCATCGCGTCTATTTGCTGGAACCGCTGTGTTTTGGCCATCCATGAGCCGGTGTCGAGTTCGGTCCAATGGTGGCCGCCATCAACCGTTTTTGACAGCACACCTACGCTGGCGATAAACTTAGTAGCATTTTCCTCAATCGGTGCGCCGCCGCTTGCAAAACCGTGAAGGCTGTCGGTGAAAACAAGGTGATGGTATCCCCCGCCTAATGAAGCCTGGAGGCTCCATGCATTTCCCCCATTGTGGCTGACATATATTTTATCGTAAGTTAAGATAAAGCCCGTTTCGCGATTAACAAAAGTTACCTGGTACGCCGTTGTACCACTCCAGTTATTCTCCTTAAGCCAGGTAGCGCCGCCATCGATCGACTGGTACAGGGAGTCCCTGGCGGCAAAAAGCACCTTATTGGTAAGGGGATAAAAACAGTTGTAAGCCAGATCGTGAAAGCTGAAATGAATGAGCAACTGCCAGGTAGCGCCGGCATCCACCGACCGGAGTATATAATCGGTGCCCGACACGCCGAATATATACCCAGTATCTTTCGAGGTAAAATAAATATCGCTGTTACTGCCCGCTATCGGGCTGCTTATCGCCTGCCACTGGTGCGGCGTTGCCGTAATCCCGGGTAAATTATGGGTATCAGTATGTTTTTTGCAGGCTGATAGAGCGATTAAACAACAAAGGGTAAAAATAAAACGGTTCATTGGTTTAGCGGGTTTACATACATTACGGTAGTAATTGGGTAAATGATACTAACTGCTGCCTGAAGTTTATAAGGTTGGGATGCATTATGCCTGCTTTAGGACAAGATAATACTAATTTTTAAACTATCGTACACAGCCCGAATGCGTTTGGCGGCGGTTAACAAGGTTTTTGCAGCCTATCAAAAAGTGATGGACACTGTTTTGCCGGTCCTTAGCTATAAGTGTTCAAAAAAATCCTCAAAACTGTCCAAATTTGGGGCATCATCAAATTGTAAACAACTAAAAACCAGCGTTTTCGTTAGTCGTTTATCGGGTGATCGTGTGTAAAAATTGAACACTTTATCTCCCCTGCAAAACACAAAAAAAGGCCCGGGAAAACCATCCCGGACCCTTCGCAGCTAAACAATGTTATATCTTATTGAGCTTTCCCGTTAAAAAGCCCTCTCCTTTGGAGAGGGTTGGGTGAGGCTCTTATTCGCCGCCGGTGGCATGCTCATGCACCCCTTCCTGGCGGAACAGCTTCGCGCTGAAATAGTCGTTATTCATGCGGCTGATGTTGGTCATTTTTATCTCTTTAGGGCATTCGGCCTCGCAGGCGCCGGTATTGGTGCAGTTGCCAAAACCTTCGGCGTCCATCTGCGCTACCATAGCCTGCACACGGCTCCAGCGCTCGGGCTGGCCCTGCGGCAGCATACCCAATTGCGACACCTTGGCCGACACAAACAGCATAGCCGATGCATTTTTACAAGCCGCCACACAAGCTCCGCAGCCAATACAGGTTGCCGAGTTAAAGGCCTCATCCGCAATCACCTTAGGGATGGGGATGGCATTGGCATCAATGGTAACCCCTGTATTTACCGAAACAAAGCCGCCAGCCTGCTGTATCCTGTCAAACGACGACCGGTCAACCGCCAAATCCTTGATCACCGGGAATGCCGCCGCGCGCCATGGCTCGATCACAATGATCTCGCCATCATGAAAAGTGCGCATATGCAGCTGGCAGGTGGTAATGGCATTTTTAGGCCCGTGCGGGTGTCCGTTGATATACAGCGAGCACATCCCGCAGATCCCTTCGCGGCAATCATGGTCGAAATGGATAGGCTCCTCGCCCTTGTGGATCAGGCTTTCGTTTACCACATCCAACATTTCCAGGAAGGACATATCCGGCGATATACCCTCTGCTTTGTAAGTAACAAATGCTCCCTTTGTCTGCGCATTTTTCTGCCGCCAAACTTTCAGGGTTAAACTCATATTACCAGTACTCATCTTTATTTTATTTGAGTAAAAATCAAATCTCTTTCAAATATGCGCCGTATGGTGGTAAACGGGGGTTAAAAAATTATCGATTGTATTCCCCACCTATTAATCACATTTTGGGCGTTGCCTTTGGCCCGCGCTATCCGTTCATACTGCACAGGCCTTAGCCACGGGCCGGTATCCACTGCTATCGCTAACGCAGCTTCTCCATCCATATATTACTTATAACTCCGTTGAGTTAAATGAACAAATTCAAAGTCAAGCATTTCCTTATTGAGCACTTCCGGCTGGTTATCACCCTTATATTCCCATGCCGCAACAAAAGCAAAATGCTCGTCATCGCGCAGCGCCTCACCTTCCGGCGTCTGCGATTCCAGCCTGAAGTGTCCGCCGCAGGATTCGCGGCGCATCAGGGCGTCATCAACCATCAATTCGCCGAGTTCGAGGAAGTCGGCCACGCGGCCGGCTTTCTCCAACGCAGGGTTAACTTCTTCGTTTTCACCCACTACGATAGCGTTTTTCCAGAAATCAGCACGCAGTTCACGGATGAGGCCTTTGGCTTTTTTCAAACCTTCCTCGGTGCGCGCCATTCCGCAGTATTCCCACATAATGTGGCCAAGATCGCGGTGGTATTCGTTAACCGTTTTGGTGCCTTTAAGCGCCAGGAATTTATTGATGCGCGCCAATACGTCCTGTTTGGTTTGCTCAAACGCCGGGTGTTTACCATCAACCGGCTTCGGCCCGATGGTAGCCAGGTAATCGCCCAAAGTATAAGGGATCACAAAGTAGCCGTCGGCGAGGCCCTGCATAAGCGCAGAAGCGCCAAGGCGGTTAGCGCCGTGGTCGCTGAAATTACATTCGCCCAGGGCATAAAGGCCAGGTACATTGGTCATCAGGTTATAATCCACCCAAAGGCCACCCATGGTGTAGTGTACTGCCGGGTAAATGCGCATGGGCTGCGTGTAGGGGTCTTCGTCGGTGATCTGGTAGTACATATCAAACAGGTTGCCGTACTTGGCGGCTACCGCATCCCTGCCGAGGCGGTGTATCGCGTCGGCAAAGTCAAGGAATACTGCAATGCCCGATCCGCCTACCCCGCGGTGTTCGTCAACCATTTCCTTGGCATTGCGCGAAGCCACGTCGCGCGGCACCAGGTTACCGAATGATGGATATTTTCTTTCCAGGAAGTAATCCCGGTCGGCCTCTTGTACCTGGTTGGCTTTTATTTCGCCTTTCTGCAATTTTTTGGCGGTCTCTACTGTTTTCGGCGCCCAAACCCTGCCATCGTTTCGCAGCGACTCCGACATCAGCGTGAGCTTTGACTGGTGGTCACCGGTTACCGGGATACAGGTTGGGTGAATTTGGGTATAACAAGGATTCGCGAAAAATGCCCCCCGTTTATGTGCGCGCCATGCTGCCGTAACATTTGAACCAATAGCATTGGTCGATAAGTAAAACACGTTACCATATCCGCCCGTTGCCAACAGTACAGCGTGGCCGGTATGGGTTTCGATAGCTCCTGTGATCAGGTTGCGCGTAACGATACCTTTGGCATGGCCATCCACCATTACTACGTCCAGCATCTCGGTGCGGGTGTACATCTTTACCTTGCCTAAATGTATCTGGCGGTTCAATGCTGAATAAGCGCCAAGCAACAATTGCTGCCCGGTTTGGCCCCTCGCATAAAATGTACGCGATACCTGCGCACCACCAAATGAACGGTTATCCAGCAGGCCGCCATACTCGCGGGCGAAGGGAACACCCTGAGCCACGCATTGGTCTATGATGTTTACCGATACCTCAGCAAGGCGGTAAACATTGCCTTCACGGGCACGATAGTCTCCGCCTTTAATCGTATCATAAAACAGGCGGTAAATGCTATCGCCGTCGTTTTGGTAATTCTTGGCGGCATTTATCCCACCCTGCGCGGCGATAGAGTGCGCACGGCGCGGACTGTCCTGGAAACAAAATGCCTTAACATTGTAACCCAGCTCGGCCAGCGAAGCGGCTGCAGCGCCACCGGCCAAACCGGTGCCCACCACAATTACATCGTACTTGCGCTTGTTGGCCGGGTTTACCAGCTTTAAGTTGAACTTGTGCTTGCTCCATTTCAACTTAAAGCTGGTAA
>Ga0207702_10000085_pt1 | contig 106728 bp, 116 predicted proteins | sample KBSCornC62_FD_184302 | JGI IMG/M metagenome (GOLD analysis project Ga0207702, IMG submission 184302) | Corn rhizosphere microbial communities from Kellogg Biological Station, Michigan, USA - KBS Corn C6-2 (SPAdes) (version 2) | ecosystem: Host-associated > Plants > Roots > Rhizosphere > Soil ...
TTTCTCCGAGGGCTTCCTGACTCAGCCGAGCCTCATGGCGGAGCTGGCGGATCGCCCTCCCGAGACCTATCTGGGGGTCTTCTCGGCGCGGCATCTAGCGGAGGGAATTGGCCTGCTCCTGCCAGGTCCATAGAGTTGAAGTCAAGTCGCTGCGAGAACACCGCGCTATGCGTATTTCGGTATCCCGGATTTCGCCGACTTGCAGGCGACCACAGGGTCCGAAGCCAAGCCGGTAAGGCGGATGAGGCTGGTACGCGGAAGCGGCTAGGGCCGCGCCGAGGAAGCTCGCCGGGACTGCAGCGCTAGCCGCAGCGGTGGTGGACAGGCGAGAGTGAAGTTCCTCGGCATCGAGCTGAAGAGATTAGCGAATCTCTTCGTCCGGTCCAGGTGACTCGAGCGCCGAGTCGGCACCTGAACCAAGAAGGCGCACGAAGGGCCGGCCGCGCTTGGAGACCTGGACTTCGGTGCCCTGGGCGGCCTGCTCCATGTAGTAGCCGAAGTGGTTGCGGAACTGATGCGCGCCGACGGTTTCGACGGCCGGCGCAGTTTCGACTTGGGAAGTGGAGCTGAGGGGGATCGAACCCCTGACCTTTCGGATGCCATCCGAACGCTCTGCCAGCTGAGCTACAGCCCCTTGGAACTCGTAATCGACCGCCCAGTTTAGCGATGCCCGCTGGTTGTTTCTCGCCTCGGCGACGCGGAGGTATATAGCCGCGCGACCATCAAAGAGCTCAGCTGGAACCAGGTAGCAGCTGTCGTTATCCCCGCAATAGACAGCAACGAGGTCGACTTCGCTTGCGGCATATTTCGAGTTGACATAGCCACGGGTGGGTGAGTGGTAAGAGGAGTAGAGCCGGACTCGGATCACCCCGTCTCTGCAGTTGGCCCACTTGCATTGGACGCGATAAAGGGCGCCGCGAATATCCAAGACCAGGTCATACCGAGCATGCTCGGTCAACGGCTTGAGCACGTCTAGTTCGAGCTTCGCGGCTTCAGCCGCTATCGCCAGCTCGGCGACGTTTCCTTTGTGATTTGGATTGTGCTCCATCGTCTGTCGGACTATACGTTTCCTATCGGACATAAAAAAAGAGCCGCTCTTTATGCTGCCCTCTGTTCCGGCCCGGGCTCCTCGTCGACGTCGAGGATCAGGTTGTCGGGGGCGGTGTGGCGGACCTTGAAATCGAGGGTGGAGAGCTCTTCGAGTTCGCTCAGCAGGTCGGTCGGCTCGTCGAGCCGCATCGAGAAGGTGGCGCGGCCCTCGGAGAAGCGGTCGACCTTGATCTCCGAGGCGCCGATCTGGCCGACGGCGTCCTCGAAGCCGACCAGCTGGGAGAAGTCGCCGAGTGGGCCGATCTCGAGCTTGACCTCGCCCTTGTAGAGGCCCTCCTCGCCTGGGGCGGCGTGCTCGGGCGCCTGAGCCTCGGACTCCGCCCGCAACGCCGGTTCCATCTCGGTCAGCTCCTTCACCTTCTTGCTCACCTCGACCGCCTCGCGCAGGGCTTTCATCCGGATCCGGGTCGCCTGGCCGCGCGCCTGCGCTTCCACTTCCTCCAGCCGCGAGGTGATCGCGTCGAGCGAGGCGATGCTGCGGTCGTGGCACGCGTTCGCCTCGCGCAGGCGTTCGTTCAGGGCGCGAATCTCCCGCTCCCGCTCGAGCACCATCCCGGTCAGCGAGGTGGTCTCACCTTCGAGCTCGGCGAGCGCATCCCGCCGCCGGTCGGCCGTCAGCTCCAGGCCCAGTATCCGCGCATCCCGCATCGAGATCGCGTCCTCGACTTCGGCGCGGCGGTACCCGAGGAACCCCCTCCTGAAACCCATGGACCGGGAACCTAAGCGGCCGGTCGGACGTTATTCATGTGGCGGGTAAATGTTGCCGGTGAATGTTGCCGGAGCTATGCGCTGGCGGCGGAGGGAGCTTCGGGAGCGTCGAAATCGACCTCCAGCCGCGGCGCCTCGTGCCAGAGGTCCTCGAGCGCGTAGCGCTGCCGCCCCTCCGGCGTGAAGACGTGGAGGACGCAGTCGAGGTAGTCGAGGATCGTCCAGCCGGCGTCGCCACCGCCGTCGACCCCGCCTGGCAGCAGGCCGGTCTCTCGCTTCACCCGCAGTCGCACCTCGTCGATTATCGCCTTCGCCTGGCGCTCGCTGCGGGCGGTGCAGATCGCCAGGAAGTCCGTGTAGGCGACCAGCTCGCGCATGTCGAGCACCACCACTTCCTCGGCTTTTTTGGAGTCGGCGATCCCGGCGAGCTGCCGCGCCAGACCCTCCGACTGCATCTCGTTCACCTGTAGATCCCCCTCTCGGCGATGAACTCGGCAACCGCGTCCGGGACGAGGTAGCGCAGCGGCCGTCCTTGCTTGGCCCGCTCGCGCACCGCCGAAGAGGAGACGCCGAACTGGGGCATCTCCAGCATCGTCGCCCGGCCCTCGCAGCCGAGGCTGCGCATCGTCTCGGCGACGTCGGCGTCGGAGACGCCTGCCCGGCGCGCCACCGCGAGGCTCGCCAGCTCGACCACCCGCTCGGGGTTGCGCCAGCTCTCGAGGCCCACGGCAGCGTCCGCACCCATCACGAACACCAGCTCCCTGTCGCCCCGTTCCTCTGCAAGTGCCTGCAAGGTCTCATACGTGTAGGACGGCCCTTCCCGCTCCACCTCCGAACCGGAAACGGAGAAGGTGTCGTCGGCGGCCGCGGCGAGCCGGGTCATCTCCATCCGCGCCTCCTTGCCGGGATCGCCGGCGATCCGCTTGTGCGGCGCCTCGCCGGTCGGGACGAGGATGACCTCCGCCAGGCCGAGCTGCCAGGCCGCCTCCTGGGCAAGCGCGAGATGGCCGAGGTGCGGAGGGTTGAAGGCAGACCCCAGCACGCCGATCGCGCCGCCGCCAGCGCTACTCACGCACCTGGCCGCTGCCGTGGGCGACGTACTTGAAGGTCGTCAGCTCGCGCATCCCGATCGGCCCGCGGGCGTGCAGCTTCTGGGTCGAGTTGCCGATCTCGGCTCCCATCCCGTACTCGAAGCCGTCGGTGAACCGGGTCGAGGCGTTGACGTAGACCGCGGCCGCGTCGACGCCGGCGATGAACGCCTCGGCGGCGGCCTCGTCGGCGGTGACGATCGCCTCCGAGTGGCCGGTGCCGTGGCGGTTGACGTGCTCAATCGCGTCCTCGACGGAATCGACGACGGCGACCGCCATCTTCAGGCCAAGGTACTCGCTGTCCCAGTCCTCGTCGGTCACGGGCCCCACCTCGACCTCGCCGGCGGCGGTACGGGCGCGATCGTCGCCGACCAGCTCGACGCCGGCGGCGGCAAGGTCGCCGAGGATCGCCGGCGCCAGGCGCTCGGCGGCAGCGGCGTCGATCAGCAGCGTCTCCGCCGCGTTGCAGACCCCGGGACGCTGCACCTTGGCGTTGACGGCGATCCGGCGCGCCATCTCGAGATCGGCTTCGGCGTGGACGTAGACGTGGCAGTTGCCCGCCGCCGCGTACATCACCGGCACAGTCGCCACCGCCTTGATCGCCGCCTTCAGGCCTTCGCCACCGCGCGGGATCAGCAGGTCGACGAGGCCCTCCTGTGTCGCCAGCTCGGCCAGCTCCTCGTGGCCGCCGCCGCCGAGCGAGAGCACGGCGTCCTCCGGCAGCCCCGCCTCCGCCAGCGCCTCGCGGACGATTCCCGCCAGCGCCGCGTTGGACCGTTCGGCGTAGGAGCTGCCGCGGAGGACGATCGCGTTGCCGCTCTTGATCGTCAGCGCCGCGCAGTCGATCGTCACGTTCGGCCGCGCCTCGTAGACGACGGCGACGACCCCCAGCGGCACCCGCAGCTTGCGTAGGTCGATGCCGCTGGCCAAGGTTTTCCGCTCCAGCTCCTCGCCGACCGGGTCCTCGAGGTCCCGCACGATCCGCACCCCCTCGGCCATCGCCGCCACCCGGTCAGGGGTGAGGCGCAGCCGGTCGCGCAGAGCGTCGGCCAGGCCGGCTGCGCGCTCGTCGGCGAGGTCGCCCGCGTTGGCCTCGAGGATCGCGTCGGATCGCTCCTCGAGCAGGCGCGCCGCCGCCTCCAGGGCGGCGTTCTTGGCCTCGGTCGAGGCGGTCGCCAGCGAGCGCGCGGCGCGCTTGGCCGCAGCGCAGCTGTCGGTGACGGTGGTCTCCCTAACTGCCATGAAGGTTAAGGGTAGCTTGGGCGGGTCGAGACCACGATCGGCGAGTTAACCGTCCTATGGCGAGGCTGACTCGCCGATGGCTCAGAGCAGGACGAAGCGGTCGCGGTGGACGACCTCATCGGCGGCGTGCGGCAACAGCTTGCGCACCTGGTCGCTCTTCATCCCGATCACCCGCTGCAGCTCGCGGGCGGAGTAGTCGCTGATCCCCCTGCCGATCGTCTCGCCGTCGCCGGCGACGTCGACCGCGTCGCCGGCTTCGAAGCTCCCCTCGACGGCGGCGATCCCGACCGGGAGCAGGCTGGAGCCGCGCTCGCGCAGGACCCGCGCCGCGCCGGCGTCGACGATCAGCCTCCCCCGCGCCGGCTTCGCGTACTTGAGCCAGAGCTTGAAGCTCGAGGTTTTGCCGCCCCCCGGAGCAAAGCGCGTTCCGCAGGGGTCGCCCCCGGCCGCCGTGCTCAAGGTCCCGGGCTCCGTCCCGTTGCAGATCACCGCCGGGATCCCCGCCTCGCTCGCCATCTCAGCCGCCGCCACCTTGCTACGCATGCCACCGGAGCCGAAAACCGAAGTCCGGTCGCCGATCGCCAGCCCCTGCAGCTGTGAGAAGTCGGTGACTTCGGCGACGAGCTCGGCATCGGGCTCAGTGCGGGGATCGCCGGAGAGCAGCCCGTCGACGTTGGTCAGCAGCACCAGCAGGCGCGCGTCGAGCAGCAGCGCCACCTGGGCGGCGAGAAAATCGTTGTCGCCGAAGCTGATCTCGTCGGTGGCGGTGGTGTCGTTCTCGTTTACCACCGGCACCACCCCCCACTCGATCAACCGCCGCAGGGTCCGGCGCGCGTTCAGATAGTTGGTACGGGCGGCGATGTCGGCGGCGGTGAGGAGAACCTGGGCCGCCCGCGCCCCCCCTTCGGCCAGCCGGCCCTCATAGGCGCGGAAGAGGTCGCCTTGGCCGACAGCGGAGGCCGCCTGCAGCTCGTCCATCGCTTTCGGGCGCTCGGAGAGCTCCAGCAGCCGCATCCCCCGTGCGATCGCGCCCGAGGTGACCATCACCACCCGCTCGCCCTCCCGCTCAAGCTCGCACACCTGCGCGCAGACGGAATCGAGCACGTCGCTGCGCAGCTCGCCGTCATCGGCGGCGACGATCGACGAGCCGAGCTTGACTACCAGGGTCATGGCGGGAAAGTAGCCGAGACCGAAGACGAGCCCACTAGCTCGCCGGACCGCAACGGATCTAGGTGACGGTGCCCACCGCCCTTGTGAAAGGGTGCGGGCTACCAGTCAAAGCCCCGATGAGCACCGCCGAGTTGAGTCTATCCGCATACGACACCGATCGGTGCAACATTTAAGTTCGGGGGTCAGGGCAAGTTCAGCTGGCGGCCCTCGGCGGGCCTAGCTAGACGTGCAGCTCGAACTCGTGCTCGCCGATCCGCACGTCGTCGCCTGATCGGAAGCCGGCGCGGTCGAGGGCGGCGATCACGCCGATCTCCTTCAGCCGTTGCTCGAGGTAGGCGAGCGCTTCCTCGTTTTTGGTGTCGTGGCGTTCGAACAGCACCTCGACGCCACGACCGAGGACGCGGAAGCCGCCGTCCTCCTCCCGCTCGATCCAATAACCCCCCTCACCGGCTGGGCGGTAAACACGGTGCTCGGCCTCGAATTCGTCCTCGCCCCCCTCCGCGGTGACGGCGGCGACCGGGACGACCTCGGGCAGCTCGGCGAGGATGCGACGACGCAGTTCGTCCAGTCCCTCGCCGGTTGCCGACGAGACGGCGATCACGCCGAGCGCCTTTCCCCCGAGCCGCCCCTCCCACTCCGCCACCACCGCCTCGACCTGCTCGGTGGGCAGCAGGTCGCGCTTGCTCAAGACCGCCAGCTCGGGCAGGCGCCCGAGTCCGGCACCATGCGCGGCCAGCTCGCCCCGCACGGTCTCGTAGTTGGCAACCGGGTCCCCCTCGCTCGGCGCCACGTCCACCAGGTGGACGAGCATCGCGCAGCGCTCGACGTGGGCGAGGAACTCATGGCCGAGGCCGGCGCCCGCGGCGGCGCCTTCGATCAGGCCGGGGATGTCGGCTACGACCGCCTGCCGGTCCTCGCCTTCGATCGTTCCGAGGACGGGCGAGATCGTCGTGAAGGGGTAGTCGGCCACCTTCGGCGCCGCCCGCGTCAGCCGGCCCAGCAGCGAGGACTTGCCCGCGTTGGGCAGCCCAACCAGGCCGACGTCGGCCAACAGTTTCAGCTGCAGCTCGATCCAGTCGGCCTCGCCGGAGCTGCCTTTCTCGGCGAACCGCGGCGCCTGCCGGGTCGAGGTAGTGAAGCGCCGGTTCCCGTGCCCCCCGCGCCCGCCGTGAGCAACGATCGCCCGCTGTCCGGGCGTCACCAGGTCGATCAGGCTGCCGTCGACGGCGTTGGCCTGGGTGCCCGGCGGCACCGGGATCTCCCGGTCCTCCCCACGTCCGCCCTGACGGTTCGACCCTTCCCCGTGCCGCCCCCGCTGCGCCCGGAAGTGCTTGCTCCCCTTCAGTGCCCCCAGGTCCCGCTTCGAGGCGTCGCAGACCAGCACGACGTCGCCGCCGTGCCCCCCGTCGCCGCCGTCAGGACCGCCGCGCGGCACATGCGCCTCGCGCCTGAAGCTGATCGAGCCGTTGCCACCGGCCCCGCCCTCAACCCAGATTTTCGCCTTGTCGTACATCAGCAGCTGAGATTAGAGACGGTCCTCGCCGGTCGGCCACTGTCGAGGAGGGACTGGTACCCCTCTCCCGAAGGCTCCAGAGACCCCGCAGGAACCCTCGGCGACGCTTCAGCTGCGCGACGGTCTTCGGGAGAGGGGTACCAGTCCCCTCTCCACCGCCTAACCGTCGGCCAGGACGCTGATCGTGCGGCCCTTGCGAGCGGGCTTGAAATCGACCGTCCCTGCCCTAGTCGCGAAGATCGTGTGGTCGCGGCCGAGGCCGGTGCCCTCGCCGGGCCAGAAGCGGGTGCCGCGCTGGCGGACGATGATCTCGCCGCCGGTCACTTTCTGGCCGGCGAAGACCTTGACCCCGAGCATGTTGGGGTTGGATTCGCGGCCGTTGCGGCTGGAGCCGAGGCCTTTCTTGTGCGCCATTAGCTTTTGCCCCCTTTGAGCGTGGTGACCTCGAGCCGGGTCAGCTCGGAGCGGTGACCGGCGCGGCGACGGTAGCCCTTCTTCGCCTTGTATTTGAAGACTTTGACCTTCGGTCCGCGCAGATGCTCGGCGACTTTGGCCTCGACTTTGACTTTGCCGAGGTTCTTCTCGCCGGCGAGGACGTCGTCACCGCGGAAAAGCACCGGGCGCAGGGCGATTTTGTCGCCCTCCTTGGCGTCGAGACGGTCGACTAGGAGGGACGTGCCTTCCTCGACTTTGTACTGCTTGCCGCCGGTTTCGACTATCGCGTAGGTGCTCATCAGTCTTTCTCGCTGCCTTGTTTGGCGCGCGAACGCCCTCGGCCACCACGGCGGCCGCGACTGCGTTTGCGCGAAGAGGCGCCGGATTCTAGCTCGGAGCCGTTTTCGCCGCTCCCTTCGGACCCGTTCGGCGAATCGCCGCCCAGCAGCGAGGCAATCGCCGCCGAGCGCTCTACCTCGTCGATCCGCACCATCTTGCGCTCGCCGACGAACCGGCCACCGCCGGTGACGCTGACGATGTAGGAGTCGATCCGGGCGATCGCGTCGTCGGCGTTGTACATGTGCGGCTCGTCGATATCGACCAGGACCTCCTCGCCGACCTTGAACGGCAAGGCCCGCTCCTCGATTTCCCCGCGACTGCCCTGCTCGACGACCCGGAAGGTCTCGATCGGCAGCGCCTCGCCGCCCTCGAAGTGGAACCGCTTGCCGGTCTCCTCCTCGAGCTCGGCCAGGCCGCTGTCCTCGGCGGTCAGCTCGTGGGCGACTTTCGGGTTCACCCGGATCAGGAAGGCCTCGTCGCCGGCGTTTTCGGCGGCGATGTCGCGCATCTTCCGCAACCCCTCCAGCGCCACCGTCTCGGCGGAGAGGACCACTCCCTCCCCGGCGCAGGTCGTGCACGGCTCGGTGAGGATCTCCCGCACCCCGTCAGTGACGTTCTGCCGGGTCATCTCGACCAGGCCCAGCGGGGAGACCTCGACCACGTAGCTCTTCGACTTGTCGGCGTCGAGCGCTTTGCGCATCGTCTTCAGGACCTTGTCGCGGTTGCTGGCCCGGGCCATGTCGATGAAGTCGATGACGATGATGCCGCCGATGTCGCGCAGCCGCAGCTGCCGCACCGCCTCCTCGGCCGCCTCGGTGTTGACTTTGGTGATCGTCTCCTCGAGCCCGCCTTTGCCGCGGCCGGTGAAGGAGCCGCTGTTGACGTCGAGCACCGTCAGCGCCTCGGTGTAGTCGATGATCAGGTAACCGCCAGAGGGCAGGTCGACCCGCCGGTTCAGGGTCGACTCGATCTCCTCGTCGACCTTCCATTTCTCCAGCAGCGGCTTGGAGCCCTGGTAGAGCTCGACGCCGCCGACCAGCTCCGGCGCGGTGCGCTGGAAGAAGTTGGTCACCCGCTCGAACTGCTTCGGCGAGTCGATAATTGCTTTCTCGAACTCGCTGAGGAAGACGTCGCGGAGGACGCGGATCGAGAGGTCGGCCTCCTGGAAGACCAGGGCCGGCGCCTTGGTGCCCTCCGCCCGCCGCTCCAGCACCTCGTTCAGCTTCTGCAGGTAGCCGATCTCGCGGACGAAGTCGCCTTTTTTGGCCCCGTGGGCAGCGGTGCGGACGATCAGCCCGCCCGGCCCTTTGTAGGTGCGGTCGACCATCTTGCGCAGCCGGTCGCGCTCTTTGTCGGCCAGCCGCCGGCTGACGCCGACGCCGCTCCCGCTCGGGGCGAAGACGAGGTAGCGGCCGGCGATCGAGACATTCATCGAAAGCCGCGCGCCCTTGCTCTTCAGCGGGTCCTTGACGACCTGGACCAGGATCTCCTGGCCGGGCTTGATCAGCTCGTTGATGCGGCGGCCGCCGCCGCGCCCGCGGCGCGGGGCCTGCTCGCCGTCGGGGGTGAGGATCTCGTCGACGTGGAGGAAGCCGTTGCGCTCGAGGCCGATGTCGACGAAGGCCGCCTCCATACCGGGGAGGACGTTGTCGACCTTGCCCTTGTAGATGTTGCCGACGATCGACCGCCGGCCGCGCCGCTCGATGTAGAGCTCGGCGACGCTGCTTTTACCGCCCTTCTGCTTTGCCTCGAGGACGGCAACACGGGTCTCGCCGCGCTCGGCGGAGACCAAAATCGTTTTTTTCATTTGTGATTCAGCTCAGTTCGGATAGGTACGCGATGCCGGAGTCTCATTCTGCGAGATCACCAGGCGAACCTGCCCCTTTGGCTGAGATGCGCTTGGACGTTGATGCTCTGAAGAACGCCGACCGCCAGGAAAGTAGCGAGCACGGAGGACCCTCCGTAGCTCATCAGCGGCAGGGGGATCCCGGTGATCGGCATGATCCCCAGGTTCATCCCCACGTTGACGAAGGTCTGGAACAGCAGCGAGACGGCGATGCCGCCCGCGACCAGGGTCCCGTAGGAGTTCTTCGAGAGCGTCGTAATCCGCAGCGCCCGCCAGAAGAGCAGGGCGTAAAGGGATAGGACGAACGCGGCGCCCATGAACCCGTAGCGCTCACCGATCACCGCGAAGATGAAGTCGGTGCTGCGCTCGGGAACGAAGTCGAGCCGCGTTTGGGTGGCTTTGTCGCCACGGCCGGTGACTTGACCGGCGCCGGTGGCGATCACTGATTGGTTCTGCTGATAGCCCGCGCCGGCTTCGTGCTCATGGGGATGGAGGAACGACGTCAGCCGTTCTTCCTGATACCCCTTGAGAACCGGGTGGCCCGCCGCCGGAGCGAGGACCAAGACCAGCGCGATCAGCGCAACGATGCCACCGCCGATGACCGCGAAGTGCGTCCAGGGGACGCCTCCGAAGTACATGACGGCGAGGGTGGCGACCACGAGCACCATCGAGGTGCCGAGGTCGGGCTGCAAGAAAACGAGAGCAGCCGGTGCCAGACCGAGACACAGGTAGCGCACGGTCCGCTGGACCGGCGAGCCCCGCCTGGCGCCATCGATCACGAACCCGGCAAGCGCAAGCACGAGCAGGAGCTTGCCGAGCTCCGATGGCTGGAAGGAGAAGAAGGGAAGTTCGAAGGCGCGCCGCGAGCCGCGGGCCGCGAAGCCGAAGACGAAGACGAGGGCGACGCTGGCGCAGAGGAAGGTGTAGAGGCCGACCCGCAGCTCGCGGAAGCGCGAGTAGTCGATCCGGGTCAGCGCGAACATCCCGATGACCCCGAGGAGAGCGTAGATCGCCTGTCGCTCGAGGTAGTAGTCGGGGCTGCCCGGGACGTCGTGCCGGGTGGCCTGGCCGAGGGTGAGGACGCTGAAGGCCACGAGGGCTACCGCGGCGAAGGCCAGCGGCCAGTCCATGTGGGCGAGGCCGAGGCGCTCGCCGAGGCTGACCTGGACCGCGAACGGCTCCGGCCTGGCGTTCCTGGTTCTGGTGGCGTACATCATCCGGTTGGGGTTTCGCCTTCGCCTTCGCCTTCCGATCCGGCGGCGGCTTCGAGCTGATGGCGGAAAAAACCTTCGAGGATCGTCTTCGCGGCGGGGGCTGCCGATTCGACGCCGAAGCCGCCTTCCTCGATGGTGACCACCGTCACGATACGCGGATCGGGGTACGGGGCGAGGACCGCGTACCAGGACTGATCGGCATGGCCCGGCCGTTCCGCGGTCCCGGTCTTGCCGGCGACGGGGATCGGGAAGGTGCCGAAGACCACATGCGAGGTGCCGCTCGGGCCCTGCGCGGCGTCGTGCAAGCCTTCGAGGATCGCCGAACGGGTGCCGGAATCGATCTTCAGGTGGCGGCGCGCGCCGGGGTCGAATTCCTTCAGCACCCGGCCCGCCGCGTCCTCGATTTCCATGCCGACGTGCGGGGTGACGATCGTGCCGCCGTTGCCTAGGGCGGCGTAGGCGACCGCCATCTGCAGGGGGTTGGTCTGCAGGTCACCCTGCCCGGTGGCGAGCTGGATGTTGTCGCCGGCCGACCAGGGGCGTTCGGTTTCGCCTTCCTTGTAGAGCTGGTCGCGCCAGTGCTTCGTGGGCAGTAGGCCATCGGTGTTGACCGGAATGTCGAGCCCGGTCGGGCGGCCGATCCCGAGCTGGTGTGCCCACTGCTGCAGCTCGTTGGTCTTCCACATGTCGTAGCCCAGCGTGTAGAAGAAGACGTCGTCGGAGACTTCGAGTGCCGGCACCAACGTCAGGGCCCCGTAGGCCGCGCCTTCGGCGTTTTCGAAACATTCGGTGCCGAGGCAGAATTCGCCGGGGTCGTTGATCACCGTGTTCGGCGTGATCACGCCGTTTTCCAGGGCCGCCAGGGCGGTGATGAGCTTGAAGGTCGAGCCCGTCGGATATTCGCCTTCGGTGGCGCGGTCGGTCAGCGGCGCAGTCGTTTCGTTGCGGTAGAGCGCGTTGACTTGGGCCTGGGAAAGCGGCGGGGTGAGTTCGGACGGGTCGTAGGTCGGATTGGAGCCGAGGCCGAGGATCTGGCCGTTGTGGACGTTCATGGTGATGAAGCCGCCCGGAAGGCCCTGCGAGGCCAGCGCGGCTTCGCCTGCTTCCTGCACGGCCGGGTCGATCGTCAGCTTCAGGTTCTCGCCCGGAGTCGGCGGCACTTCGACGAGCTGGCCGCCCGGGGTCGGCTCGCCCAGCGCGTTGACCTGGATCTTGGTCAGGCCGGGCTGTCCCCGCAGGTACTTGTTGTAAGTCGTCTCGACGCCGCCCTTGCCGACCATTTCGCCCGGTTCCATGCCCTTGTTCCGAGCTTCTTCCAGTTCTTCTTCGGAGATCTCGCCGGTGCTGCCGAGAACGTGGGCGGCGAGGGTCCCGTGCGGGTAATGGCGGACGAACACCCGGTTGACGGCGACACCGGGGAACTTCGGCTGGTTTTCTTCGATGTAGGCGACGAGGTCGAAGCCGACGTCCTGACGCAGCGTCACCGGCGCGCCGGCGGCGACTTCTTCTTCTTCCTTGATCTTCCGCCGCACCTGCGACAGCGTCAGGTGCACGAGGGAGCCGATCCGCGCCAGCTCGGCTCCTTCTTCGGCCGGGTCTTCGGGCAGCCTCGCCGTGTTCACCTGCAGCGCCAGGGCGCTGCGGTTGTCGACCAGGACCTTCCCTTCGCGGCCGAGGATCTCGCCGCGGGGAGCGATGACTTTGAACGAGCGGGTGCGGTTGTTCTTCGCCTGCGCCAGGTACTTGTCGCCGGAGAGGACCTGCAGGTTCCAGAGGCGGAAGAAGAGGATCCCGAAGAGGGCGACGGCGATGCCGCCTAGCACCGCGATCCGCAGCGCGAGCCGGCTCCCTTGCGGACGATCGTCGTTTCGCAGGTACATGCCCCTAGGCTCCCATGGTTCGCGGTCGCCTGCCGCGGCCCGGTCTCAGCGCCCGCCGCGCGGCCCGTCTCCGGGCCGGCCGCCGCCCGGTCGGCTCCTCCACCAGCGCCGGCCGCAGGACCCGGCGCAGCAGCGCGTAGATCGCCCAGCCGAGGAAGAAGGCGAAGATGCTCTTCAGCAGCAGGTCGCGGATCACCAGCGGGCTGACCGGGGCATCGTTCAGGCCCAGCATCAGCTCGACGGCGCCGAAGCCGAGCTCGGCGAAGAGGGTCAGCGCCATGCAGAGGAGCGGCGGCACAAGCGGGCTGTGGATCTCGAAGCGCTCGCGGAAGAGCCCGGCGAGGTAGCCGACGGCCAGCAGCACCAGGGAGCCCCCGCCGAGCGGCGCGATCAGCAGGCAGTCGAGCAGCAGCCCGACCGAGAAGCCGCAGACGGCGCCGGTCAGCGTCCCCCCGAGCAGCCCGAGGACGGCGACCAGGGAGGGCAGCACGTCGGGGCTGACGTGGAAGAGGGCGACCTGGGAGAAGAAGCTGAGCTGCAGGATCACGCCGAAGACGACGATCGCGACGATCCGGGCGAGGATGTTGCTGGTGAGGATCACCCGCGCGAGCCCCCGGCGAGCACTTGGACGAGGTCGAGGTTGCGGAGGTCGGCGAAGGGCCGCACATGGACCTGGTGCTGGGCCTCCTGTTCGGCGATCGCGGCTGCGGCGACCCTGCCGATCGGGATGTTCGGCGGGTAGCTCGATTCGATCCCTTCGCCGCGCCAGCCCGAGGTGACGACCATCTGGCCCTTGCCGACAATCTTTTCGGTGTCGAGGTATTCGAGGATCATGTCGCCGGGGTCGCCGACCGAGGGCTTGAGGATCCCCTGCGCCCCGTTGGGCACGATCTTCGCCGCGACCGCGCTGGAGTGGTCGGCGATCAGCGTCACCTGGGCGCTGCCGCCGGTCACCGCCGCGACGTGGCCGACGAGGCCGTCGCCGGTGACGACCGGGTCCCCTACCGCCACCCCGTCGCCGGAGCCGACGTCGACCGTGACGTCGGAGAACCAGACGCTCGGCGAACGGGCGATCACCCGCCCGGTGACCTTCTCGTAGCCCGACGGGATCGCGCCGCTTTCGTCGAGGCCGACGAGCTTGCGCAACTGGGCGTTTTCGGTCAGCGCCGCCTTGGCGCCGACAGCCTGCTTACGCGCTACTTCCAGTTCGGCGTGCAGGGTGGCGTTCTTGCCCTTCGCGTCGAAGGTCTCGTCGAACCAGTTGACGAGGTCGCGGGCCGGCTTCAGGGCACGGTCGGCGACCGACTGGATCGGGCTGAAGATGGTGCTTACACCGCGCTGGACGCCGTCCGATCCCTGCCCGTAGGTGATGCTGAGCAGGGCGAAGGAACCGACGATCAGCAGCGCCAGCACCGCGCGGCGGCGGCGTACTTGCTTTCGATACACGTTGAAGTTCTGCTCTCGGGGTTTGGCATTGAGCGCCCGCTAGCGCCGGGGGCGCGCTCCGTTGTTCTGACCGGCGCGGTGGATCGTCTCGACCTCCTCGAGGGAGATGCCGGAGCCCACCGCCACGCACGTCAACGGCGACTCTGCCAGTTGACAGGGCATCTGGCACTCGTCGCGCAGGCGCTGCTCCAGTCCTTGCAGCAGCGCGCCACCGCCGGCGAGGATGATGCCGCGGTCCATGATGTCGCCCGCCAGCTCCGGCGGGGTGCGGTCGAGGGTCTCCTTGACCGCGGCGACGATGTGGCTGACCGGCTCTTCGAGGGCGCCGCGCACCTCCTCGGAGGTCAGTTCGACGGTTTTCGGCAGCCCGGAGACGAGGTCGCGACCGCGGATCTCGGTTCGCACCTCCTCCGGCAGCGGTGAGGCGGAGCCGGCCTCGAGCTTCACCTCCTCCGCGGTCTGGGTGCCGATCGCCAGTTTGTAGTTCTGTTTGCAGTGGGCGACGATCGCCTCGTCGAGCTCGTCGCCGCCGACCCGGATCGACTGCGAGACGACGATGCCGCCGAGCGAGATCACGGCCACCTCGGTGGTGCCACCGCCGATGTCGACGATCATCGAGCCGGTCGGCTCGCCGACCGGAAGCCCAGCGCCGATCGCCGCCGCCATCGGCTCCTCGATCAGGTAGGCCTGGCGGGCCCCGGCCGAGAGGCAGGCCTCCTCGACCGCGCGCTTCTCGACCCCGGTGACGCCGGAGGGCACGCATACGACCACCCGCGGGTGGGCAAAGCGGTTGGAATGGACCGATTTGATGAAGTGGCGCAGCATCTGCTCAGTGACATCGAAGTCGGCGATGACGCCGTCCTTGAGCGGCCGGATCGCGGTGATCGTGCCGGGGGTGCGGCCGAGCATCCGCTTCGCTTCGACGCCGACCGCGTGGACCTGACCGGAGATCGAGTCGATCGCCACCACCGAGGGCTCAGAGAGCACGATCCCGCGCCCGCGCACGTAGACGAGCGTGTTGGCGGTGCCGAGGTCGACCGCCATGTCGCGCCCGCCGAGTCCGATCCTGCTGAAGAGGCCCATTTGCAGGGGTCGATGATGGCAAACGCGTCTTAGCGTTCTGTGAGTTTGGTCAGACTCGCTCGAACAGCTGCGGCGCCAGCTCAGCCAACAACCCCACGGGAAGCCCCACCACATTGGAAACGCTCCCCTCCAACCGCTCCACCAGCGACGACCCAAGCGTCTGAATCGCATAACCCCCGGAGCGACCTTCCCACTCGCCGAAGCGGACGTAACGGTCTTTTTCCTCGTCAGACAACTGCTTGAAGACCACCGTCGTCTTCTCCACCCCCACCCGGTCCTCACCATCAGCGACCACCACCAGCCCGCTCATCACGGTGTGAGCTCTCCCGGACATGCGATCGAGGTATTCCCGCGCCTCCGCAGCATCAGCGGGCTTCCCCAGCACCTCGTTGTCAAGCACAACGTCCGTATCGCAGGCAATTACCAAGCGCTGCGGGTGGGGGGCGGGCATATCGAGCACGACCCCGCGAGCAGGTGTGCCCGCCCCGCTCACCGCCTCGGCCTTCCGCAAAGCGTTGGCGCGAACCAGCTTTTCGGGATCACCTTCGGTCAACTCTGCGACCCCAGGCACCACCACCTCGAATTCGAGCCCAAGTTTTTCGAGGATCTCCCGCCTCTGCGGCGACCCGGATGCGAGTACGACCCTCAGGAGAGCTCGGGAAACCAGATCCCGATCTCGCGCTCAGCCGACTCGTCGGAATCGGAGCCGTGGACCATGTTGAAGGTCACCTCGAGCGCGAAGTCGCCCCGGATCGATCCGGGAGCGGCCTCGACCGGGTTGGTGGCGCCGATCAGCTGCCGGGCCGCCTTCACCGCTTCGCTCCCCTCGAGGACCATCGCCACCAGGGTGCCCCCGGTGATGAAAGAGACGAGCTCGCCGAAGAAGGGCTTGTCGCTGTGCTCGGCGTAGTGCTGGTTGGCGATCTCCTCGCTCGCGCGCATCGACTTCACGGCGGCGATCCGCAGGCCCTTGCGCTCGAAGCGGGCGATCACCTCGCCGGTCAGAGCGCGCTCGAAGGCGTCAGGCTTGACGAGGATCAGGGTCCGGCTCACGGGTGGGGCTCCTTTGCTCTTTGGTTGGCTCGGCCCCTTCGTCCGCCTGCGGCGCGGCTCGTTTGCGGCGCGGCGCGGCTTCGCCTCGCGGCGGCGGCGCCTGGCGCTCTTCGGGGTCACGACGTTTCCGGCGCGGCCGCTCCTCGCCGCCGCCGCGAAGGCTGGTCTCGCAGTAGGGGCAGAGTCCCCAGCGAGGGTCGACAGGCTTGCCGCAGGTCGGGCAAGGGTCCTTGAGGCGGCGCTGGCAGTTCGGGCAGCGCAGGTAGTTCTTCTCGACCGGGTACTCGCAGTTGGGGCAGGTCTGCTCGCGCAACTGCCGCACCCGCAGCTCGGCGGCTTTGATCTCCAGCTCGCGCTCGTGCGCGTCCTCCAGGTACTCCGGCGGCCGCACGATCGCGTAGACGGCGGTGCCGACGAAGGGGAAGAAGGAGGCAACCGTGGCGCAGGCGATCAGGAACGGGTCGGAGATGCGCCGGCGGGCGTCGAGGTAGGTGTAGACGATCAGCGCCAGCCAGAGGACTACCAGCAGCAGGAGGAAGAGGGTCGCGACCAGATTGAGGCCGCTGTTGCTGATGCCGAAGATCGCTAGAGACATGGGTTCAGGGGGCGCCGCGGAGGGAGCGGCAGTCTACTTCGCCGCCGCCGACGGTAACCCTGTTCGCTAAAGGAAGAGCCTTCCGAACAGGTAGCCGACGCCGAAGAAGAAGAGGATGACGATCGCCACCACGGCGGCGACGAGGCCCATCATCGAGAGCAGTTCGGAACCGGCGCTACGGGGTCGATCCATGCGGAAATCCTCGCACAGCACCGCCGACGGGACGATTTCCGCTTACGTAAAGCGGTTTTCGTCCCGTCGGCAGAGATGTCTCGTAGGTGCAATGGCGTAGTGGGAGCCCGCGACGAGGACCAGGCCCTCGGGCTCCGCGGCGGCAAGGGCGACGGCACGCTTCAGCGCGGCCTCGAACTCGGGCTCGGTCTCGACGGCAAGCCCCGCCGCCTCGCAGATCCCGGCGAGCTCTGCGGCTGGACGGGAACGGGCGCCAGCGCGGCCGTGGCCTTCCAGGGCCGCCCGCGGGAGTTCGCTGCAGACTGCGCGCTCAAGCGCCGGCGCCAGCGCCGCGACCATCGCCTCGGCGTCCTTGTCGGCGAGGATCGCGAGGCAGGCCACCACGCGGCGCCCGTCGGCCACGGCGGGGAGGGCTTCGGCCAGAGCCGCAGCACCCGCCGGGTTGTGGGCGGCATCGAGGAAGACCGGCGGGTGCTCGGCGATCTGCTCGAGCCTCCCTGGGACTGTCACGGTTTCTGCCACCTCGGCCGCCAGCACTGGATCGAAGCGGCCGAGGAACGCCTCGGCCGCCGCGCAGGCGGTCGCGAAGTTGCGGCGCTGGAACTCTCCTGCCACCCGCAGGCGCAGCTCGAACCGAGGCTCCGGCGGCGCCAGGACCAGCCGCGCATTCCGTTCCCCCGCCATCGCTTCGGCCAGCGCCCGCACCTCGTCGGAGACCTCGCCCAGCACCAGCGTCGCCTGGTCGCGCAGGACCGCAAGCTTCTCCGCCGCGATCTCGGCTTCGGTCTCCCCCAGCCACTCGGTGTGATCGAGGCCGATCGAGGTGAGGACGGTGACCTTGGAGGGGATCGTGTTGGTTGCGTCGAGGCGGCCGCCGAGCCCGGCCTCGATTACCCCCGCCTGCACCCTGGAGCTCGCGAGCGCAACGAAGCTGGCCGCGGTCGCCGCCTCGAACTGGGTTACCGCCTCTCCCTCCTCCAGCGTCCGGTTCACCCCCTCCGCCGCCCGCGCCACTTGCTCGACCGCCCGCGCCCAAGCCTCCGGCGCGACCTCCTCGCCGTGGATCAGCGTGCGCTCGGACCAGCGGCTGGTGTGCGGGGAGACCGAGGCGCCGGCGCTGACCCCGTGCGCCTCCAGCAGCGCCGCCGTCATCCGCGTCACCGAGGACTTGCCGTTGGTGCCGACGACGTGGATCGAGGCGAAGCGGTGCTGCGGCATGCCGAGCGCCGTCGTCAGCTTGCGCATCCGTTCGAGGCCGAGTCGCCAGCCGACCGGCTCCAACGAGTTCAGATAATCGTCAGGATCGATCAGCTCAGCTCGGCGAGTTCGTTGCGGTAGCGCTCGAGCTTGCCCCGCTCCTCCTCGACCACCTCGGCCGGGGCCTTGGCGACGAACTTCTCGTTGCCGAGTTTCCGCTCGCCGCGCTCGACCTCGGCCCGCAGTTCCTCGCGCCGCTTCTCCAGGCGCGCGGCGACCGCCTCGGCGTCGAGCTGGTCGGAGTGGAGGACGCGCACCGGGCCGATCGAGGCAACCGGCTCGGCCCCGAGACCGTCGAACTCGAAGCGGGAGAGGCGGGCGACGAACTCGGGCGGCTCGACGCCGTCGATCGCCGCCGGCAGCGTCGCCCCGACCGGCACCCCGGCGAGATCGCGCCAGGCGCGCAGGCGCTGGGTCAGGCGGATGCCGCCCTCGACGTCCTCCTCGGCAGCTGGGTCGAACAGCGCCTCGTCGGCGGCCGGGTAGGCGTGGACGGCGAGGTGGCCCTGGCACGCCAGGTGGAAGTTCCAGATCTCCTCGGTGACGAACGGCATCGTCGGGTGCAGCAGCGCCAGCACCCGTTCCAGCGCGTAGAGCAGCGTCGCCGAGACCTCCGCCTCGCCGTCGTAGAGGCGCGGCTTGACGATCTCCAGGTACCAGTCGCAGAGGTCGCGCCAGAAGAACGAGTAGGCCTCCTGAACCGCGTGGGCGAAGTCGTAGGTCTCGAGCTTCTCGGTCACCGAGGCGACGGTCCGCTCCAGCCGCGAGAGGATCCAGCGGTCCTCGACGCAGGTCGGGCGCGGCGCCGGCTCGACCTCGGCGGCGTTCAGCAGGATCAGCCTGCTCGCGTTCCAGAGCTTGTTGGCGAGGTCGCGACCCTGCTGGACCTTGGCGTCGGAGAAGCGCACGTCCTGGGTCGAGGACATCGCCAGCAGGCCGAAGCGCAGGGCGTCGGCGCCGTGGACGTCGATTTCCTCCAGGGGGTCGATCCCGGTGCCGAGGCTCTTCGACATCCGGCGGCCGTCGCGGGCCTGGATCACCGAGTGCACGTAGACGTCGCGGAAGGGGACCGTGCCGGGGAACTCGAGCCCGGTCATGATCATCCGCGCCACCCAGAGGAAGAGGATCTCCCGCGCCGTAGTGAGGAAGCTGGTCGGATAGAAGGCGCGCAGCTCGGGGGTGTCGTCGGGCCAGCCGAGGGTGGCGAAGGGCCAGATCGCCGAGCTGAACCAGGTATCGAGGACGTCCTCCTCCTGGCGCAGCTCGCCGCCGCAGGTGCCGCAGGTGCCGCAGCGCTCGGGCTCGGATTCGGCGACGATCGTCTCGCCGCACTCGTCGCAGTACCAGACGGGGATCCGGTGGCCCCACCAGAGCTGGCGCGAGACGCACCAGGGGCGGATCTCCCGCATCCAGTCGAGGTAGACGCGCTTCCACTGCGGTGGCGCGATCCGCACCTCGTCGCGTTCGACGACTTCGATCGCCGGCCGCGCCAGCTCGTCCATACGGCAGAACCATTGCAGCGAGATCAGCGGCTCGATCCGCTCGCCGGAGCGGTGCGAGAACGGGACCGAGTGGGTGTAGGGCTCCTCGGCGCGCAGCCGCCCCTCCGCCCGCAACGCCTCGACCACCGCGGTCTGCGCCTCGACCGCGGTCAGCCCGGCGAACTCCCCCGCCTCCTCGGTCATGCGGCCGTCGGGGCCGATCACGCCGATCTCCTCGAGCTTGTGCTTGCGGCCGATCTCGAAGTCGTTGGGGTCGTGGCCGGGGGTGATCTTCAGCGCCCCGGTGCCGAATTCGACGTCGACGTGGTCGTCGGCGATGATCGGAATCCGCCGCCCGACCAGCGGCAGGACGCAGTGCCGGCCGACGAGGTCGCGGTAGCGCTCGTCGTCCGGGTTGACGGCGACGGCGGTGTCGGCCAGCATCGTCTCCGGCCGCACGGTGGCGACGGTCAGCACCCGGTCGGAGTCCTCGACCGGATAGTCGATCGAGTAGAGGACGTCCTCGACCTCGCGGTTCTCGACCTCGAGGTCGGAGATCGCCGAGTGCGAGCCCGGGTCCCAGTTGACCAGGTAGTTGTCGCGGTAGATGTAGCCCTTGTCGAAGAGCTGCTTGAAGACGCGGTAGACCGCTTTGACGTAGCCCGCGTCGAGGGTGAAGCGCTCGCGCTCGTAGTCGCAGGAGGCGCCGAGCCGCTTGTACTGCTCGACGATCCGCGAGCCGTACTCGCCTTTCCACTCCCAGACCCGCTCGACGAAGGCCTCGCGACCGAGGTCGTGGCGGCTTTTCCCTTCTTTCTTCAGGTCTTTCTCGACCACCGCCTGGGTAGCGATCCCCGCGTGGTCGGTGCCGAGGATCCAGAGGGTGTTCTTCCCCCGCATGCGGTTCATCCGCACCAGCGCGTCCTGCATCGAGCCGTTCAGCGCGTGCCCCATATGGAGCGCCCCGGTGACGTTAGGCGGCGGGATCGCGACCGAGAAGTTCTCCTCCGGCGTCCCCTCCGCGATCGGGTGGAAGTACCCGCCTTCCATCCACTCGCGGAAGATCCGCGCCTCGACCTCGGCCGGGTCGTAGCGGGTGGTGCTCTCGAGTTTTTGCCGGTCCCCCGCGCTCACGGGGGCGAGTCTAAAGACGCTATGCGGTTTCTTCGCTGAGCCCCGGGCTGGCCGGGCCGATGTCCTGCTGGACTGCCTCGGTGACCAGCGTCGGGCGGCGGCCCTCGCTGATCGTCTCCTTGGTGACGACGCACTTGGTGACGTCGCGGCGCGAGGGCAGCTCGAACTGGACGTCGAGCAGCGTTTCCTCGAGGATCGAGCGCAGGCCGCGGGCCCCGGTCTCGCGCTCCAGGGCCTTGTCGGCGATCGCCTCGAGGCTGTCCTCGGAGAAGACGAGCTCGATGTCGTCGAACTCGAAGAAGCGCTGGAACTGGCGGGTGAGGGCGTGGCGCGGCTCGGTCAGGATCGTCGTCAGGTCGTCGCGGCTCAGTTGGTGGATTGCGGTGATCACCGGCAGGCGGCCGATGAACTCCGGGATCAGGCCGTACTCGACCAGATCCTCGGGCAGCACCTGCTCGAACCATTCGCCGGCGTCCTTCTTCTGGCGCGAAGAGATTTCGGCGCCGAAGCCGATGCCACGGTCCCCCACCCGCCGCTCGATTACCTTGTCGAGCTCGGCGAAGGAGCCGCCGCAGACGAAGAGGATGTTGGTGGTGTCGATCGTCAGGAACTCCTGGTGGGGGTGCTTGCGCCCGCCCTGCGGCGGCACCGAGGCGGTGGTCCCCTCGAGGATCTTCAGCAGCGCCTGCTGGACGCCTTCGCCGGAGACGTCGCGGGTGATCGACGGGTTGTCGGCTTTGCGCGCGATCTTGTCGATCTCGTCGATGTAGATGATCCCGGTTTCCGCCTTTTTGACGTCGAAGTCGGCGGCCTGGATCAGCTTCAGGAGGATGTTCTCGACGTCCTCGCCGACGTAGCCGGCCTCGGTCAGGGCGGTTGCGTCGGCGATCGCGAACGGGACGTTGAGGATCCGCGCCAGCGTCTGCGCCAGCAGCGTCTTGCCGCAGCCGGTCGGGCCCAGCATCATGATGTTCGACTTCTGCAGCTCGACCTCGGTCTCCTCGGACTGGGCGATCTGGACCCGCTTGTAGTGGTTGTAGACCGCCACCGAGAGGGAGCGCTTCGCCGCCTCCTGGCCGACCACGTACTCCTGCAGGACGTCGTAGATCTCCTGCGGTTTCGGCAGGTTCTCGAGCTCGAAGGCGGGCGGCGCGGTCAGCTCCTCGTCGATGATCTCGTTGCAGAGGTCGATGCACTCGTCGCAGATGTAGACACCGGGGCCGGCGATCAGCTTTTTCACCTGGCGCTGCGACTTGCCGCAGAAGCTGCAGAGGAGCTGCTCGTTCGAGTCTGAAGGACGTGCCAGCGGGATCCCCTCCTAACGGGATGTTCTCTTGCCTCCGGCGGTGTCCCAAAGCTTAGACGGGGACTTGCACCGGTCCGTGGGGGTCTTTACGGCATCGGGGCGGGCGTCCCTGCACATGAGCGCAGCCTTGCGTGGCGCTACCGTGGGCGGGTGGCCGCCGAGCTCGAGATCGCGCCGATCGTCGACGGGGAGTTCGAGGAGCTGCTGCCGCTGATCGCCGCCTACCAGCGCTTCTACGAGGTCGAGGAGATCGATGACGACCGCAACCGCACCTTCTTCCGCCGCTTCCTCGCCCCCAGCCAGGACGGGTTGCTGCTCGGCGCCCGGCGCGATGGGCACCTGGTCGGCTACGCCTGCCTCTACTGGCACTTCAGCTCGCTGGAGGCGGTCGAGAGCGTGCTGATGAACGACCTCTACGTCAGCGAGGAGGCACGCGGCGAAGGTGTCGGCCGAGCTCTGATCGAGGCGACCGCCGAAGTCGCCCGCGAGCGCGGCGTTCCCTTTGTCGAGTGGTCGACCGCTCCCGACAACCACACCGCACAGCGCCTATACGACGGCACCGGCGCCGAGCGCTCGGAGTGGTTCAGCTACGAACTGCGGGTCTAGTCGAGCCGATCCATCACCCGGAACAGCGCCTCCAAGAGCGCTCGCCGCTCGTCGCGCTGGTCTCGCAACTCGATGATGATTGCCTCGGTCCTCTCGCGCCCTTCCTCGGCGCGGCGGACGTACTCCTGACGCACGTCCTCCCACCGGGCCTCGAGCTCGCCCAGCTTCGCGGTCGCCGCCTCTTGGCGAGCGATCGCTTCTCGCTGCATCGCTGCGGCGCGCTCGGTGCGCGCTGCGCATTCCGCAACGACCTCAGACAATTCCCTTCGATTCACAAGAAGGATTGTGCCAGGCGAAAGCGCGCGTGTGGCACGGAGATTGAAGAAATTCTGCAACCCGTTAGCGTCAAATCCGTGACTTTCACCTTGGAGCCGATCGGCCGGGACGATCCGGAGGTGCGGCGGCTGTACGCGGACTTCGTCCGCGAGGCCGACGGACCGCTTGTCTACGACCGTGAGGGGGCAGGCGTCGACCTCGAGGAGGAGATCGCGAAGGGGCCGCCACCGGACCTGGTGCCGCCGAACGGCGTCCTGCTCCTGGCACGGGCCGACGGCGAGCCTGCCGGACTTGGCGGCGTCCGCTACCTCGATGCCGAGATCGCCGAGGTGAAGAGCATGTACGTCGCTCCGGCCTTCCGCGGCAGCGGTCTCGGCCGCCAGATCCTCGCCCGCCTCGACGAGATCGCGCTCGAACACGGTTGCCGGGCGGTCCGCCTCGACACCTCCGACTACCTCACCCCCGCCGTCGGCCTCTACCGCTCCGCCGGCTACCGCGAGGTCCCCGCCTACAACGAGAACCCGAAAGCCGACCTCTGGTTCGAGCGCCCCCTCCCTTGAACTGCATCAAATTGTGGTTGGTGTGGAACCAGAATTTGATGCAGTTCACGAGTAGCGGTCCCAGCGGCGCAGCTCGGGTTCGGGGTTGACCGCCACGCCGTGGACGTGGATCTCGAAATGGAGGTGGCAGCCGAGGCCGCGGGCGTTGCCGGTTTCGCCGACCGCGCCGACCCGCTCGCCCTCCCACACCCGCTCGCCCCTGTGGACCAGAGCCGGGCGGCGCATGTGGGCGTAAAAGTAGCTGCGGGTCTCGTCTTCGCCGTGGATCAGCAGGTAGTTGCCGTAGAGGACCGGGTCGTAACCCTGCTGCAGGACCCGGCCGTCGCGAACCGCAACCAGCTCGGTGCCGCAGGCGGCGGTGATGTCGAAGCCTTCGTGGATGCGGCCGCCGTCGCGCGGCGCGTGGTAATCGCCGACCGGCCCGCGAGTTCCATGCGGCCCCTGGACCGGGAAGACGTAGCCGTAGTACGGGACTCCGCCGTCTGCGCTCCGGATCGCCGCGGAGGCAGGTGCCGTCGCGCTGATCGCGAGAATCAGCGTGAGGAGGAAGAGGCGCTTCAGTGGTGCTCGATCACGCGGTCGACGATGTTGTACTCCTTCGCCTCCTCCGCGCTCATGAAGTAGTCCCGCTCGGTGTCTTTGGTGACTTTGTCGAACGGTTGTCCGGTGTGCTGGGCGATGATCTCGTCGAGGCGGCGGCGGACGTCGATGATCTCTTTGGCGTGGATCTCGATGTCGGTCGCCTGGCCCTGGAAGCCCGCGGAAACCTGGTGGATGAGGATCTTCGAGTTCGGCAGCGCCATCCGCTTGCCGGCGGCGCCGCCGCTCAGCAGCAGAGCCCCCATGCTCATCGCGATGCCGACGCAGATCGTCTGTACGTCGGGCTTTATGAACTGCATCGTGTCGTAGATCGCCAGGCCCGAGTAAACGGAGCCGCCGGGCGAGTTGATGTAGAGGCTGATGTCCTTGTCCGGGTCCTCGGACTCCAGGTGCAGCATCTGGGCGACGATCAGGTTGGCGATGTCGTCGTTGACCGGGGTGCCGAGAAAGACGATCCGCTCGCCCAGCAGGCGCGAATAGATATCGAATGCGCGCTCGCCGCGCGAGGTCTGCTCGACCACCATCGGGACCAGAGGACTCATCGTCGCCACTCTATAGAAGCCATCAGGCGCGGTTAGAGGGGTCCGATGCTCCTCCTCCGGAATTGACCTCCCCTCCGCTTCGCTCCGGGGAGAACCTGCAGCGGCTTCGCCGCAAACACCAGATTGCATTTCGCCGAACATTCCTCCGGAGGAGCACCGGACCCCTACACAACGCGCACTGCAGGACGGCCGAGTCACAGGAGCTTTCGTCTAAAGGCAGCTTCCGACTTTGCAGCGTCTGCCGAAATCTGTTGCGAGGAGGGGTGGGTGTCCCTCTCGGGCCCGGCGTCCTGTTGCCGGCACAGATCACTCAGCGAGAGCCGACTGACTTAGAGGCCGGCAACCCAGGGCCCGGGAGGGACACCCACCCCTCCCTACAAGAGAACTTTCGTCCCGAGGCCTAATCGCCGCCCGGCGTCCAGAGCTCGCCGGATTTCGGGCCTTTCTCGCCCTCCGGCGCAAGCAGTTTCTCCCGCGCCTCGGCTTTCTCGGCGCGGGCGTCGGCTTCCTCTTTGGGAATCGGTTTCGCCGACTCCGCGACCAGCTCGATCGCCTTGCGGGCGCGGAGGTCTTCGCGGACCATCGAGTCGCGGCCGGTTTTGCGCAGGCGCTCCAGCAGCTTCTCCGGGGTCGTGCGTTCGTGCTCGGCGCTGTGCTCAAGCGCCTCGACCATTTCCTCCTCGCTGACCTCGATCGTCTCGGCCTCGGCGATCGCGGTGACGACCGCCTCCCGCTTCAGCTCGGCTTCGGCGTCGGGCTTGGTCTCCGAGATCAGCTCCTCGCGGGTTTTGCCCTGCATCTGCAGGAAGGCGTTCGGGTCCATGCCGCGGCCGGCGAGCTGCCGTTCCATCCGCTCCCAGCGTTCCTCCGCCCGTGCGGTCGCGAGCCGATCGGGCACCTCGACCGTGGCCGCGGCGACGGCGGCGTCGATCGCGGCGAGCCGGAAGTCTTCCTCGGCGCGGCTGCCGAGGGCGGCGCCGACTTTCTCGCGGATGTCGGCGCGCAGCTCCTCCAGGGTGTCGAACTCGGAGGCGTCGGAGGCGAAGCCGTCGTCGAGCTCGGGCAGGACTTTCTCCCGCACCTCGTTGACCTTGACTTTGAAGACCGCGTCTTTGCCGGCCAGGTGCTCGGCCTGGTAGTCGGCCGGGAAGGTCACCTTGACCTCGCGCTCCTCTCCCGCCTTTGCCCCGACGAGCTGCTCCTCGAAGCCCTCGATCAGCTGCCCGGAGCCGAGGGCCAGCAGGTAGTCCTCGGCGGTGCCGCCCCGGAAGGCGGAGCCGTCGACGAAGCCCTCGAAGTCGATCAGCAGCGAATCGCCGTCCTTGCCCTCGCGCTCGACCTGCTCCAGCCGCGCGAAGCCCTCGCGAATCCGCTCAATCTCGGTGTCGACGACTTCGTCGGGGACCTCTTTCTCCTCTTTGCCGACCTCGAGGCCCTTGTACTCGCCGAGCTTCGCCTCCGGCCGCACCCCGACCTCGAACTTGAACTCCAGCGGCTGCCCCTCGTCCTCCGGCGTCGAGACCATCTCGATGTCCGGGTCGCCGATCGGGCTGACGCCGGAATCGAAGAGCGCCGCTTCGTACCACTCGGGCAGCGCCTCGCGGATCGCCTCCTGCAGGACCGAGTCGAAGCCGATCCGCTGGATCACCAGCGACGCCGGCGCCTTGCCGGCGCGAAAGCCGGGCATCCGCATCTCCTTGGCCAGCGCCCTGGCGGCGCGGGAGGTCGCCTTGTCGACGTCCGTGGCAGGCACCTCGACCTGCACTTCGGCGCGGGATTCAGGCAGCTCTTTAAGGGTGGTCTTCATCGCAGGCGACCCTAAAGGAATCAACCGCGCGGCCTCATTCCGCTGTTCCTTTTGGCGCTAGGGCAACCAAACGGAACAGCTTTAAGCGCCTCGGCGCGCCAGCATCGTCCGTAGGGCGACGGTGAAATCGATCACGAACGAGAGGCCGCGCCCGACCGGGCCGGTGACCAGCCAGGCGCGCGCCCTATCAAGCGGCGACATGTGGCTCCTTCGCGGCCTCGAGGATCTGCCGCTCCAGGCGCTCCCCCTGCCCGGCGGCAACCGCCCGTTGCGCGCGCGCCTCATCGAGCTCGACCCCGCGCTCGAACGCCAGGTCGAGCAGCCGCTGCTTCTCGATCCCTTCCCGGGACCACTCGAAGAAGAACCAGGCGAGCAAGCCGAGTCCGAGAAAGGTCCCCTCGATCATCATCACCACGCCGGCGGTGCTCTGGTCGGTCAGCGCCGAGATGCCCCATTCCCGCTCGCCCTTCGCGTAGACCGTGTAAAGGACGGTCCCGCTCCACATCAGGACGTTGCCGAGAATGACGCCGGCGAAGCGGACCGCGATCACGTAGACGACCTTCCAGCCGGCGGTGAACCACTGCGGCTTCGGCAGCGGGCCGAAGATCGGCATCCACATCAAGCAGCCGAAGAAGATGAAGGTCGCGTGCTCGAGCGCGTGCAACGGCGCGCCTCCGTAGGCAGCGTCGTAGAGCGTCGGGATGTGCCAGAAATAGAAGTTGAGGACCCAGAGCGGAAAGGCGACGAGCGGGTGGGTGAGGATCCGCAGCCGGTCGAAGAAGCGGATCGCCAGGACCGGCTGCAGCAGCGGCCCGGTCAGGCCGAGCACCAGGAGCAGCGTCGCGATGTCGCCGAGCAGCAGGTGCTCGACCATGTGGGCGATCACCAGCTCCTCGGCGGCGTCGCTGATCGGCGAGACCAGGGCGACGGCGATCAGCAGCAGCCCGCAGGCGAAGCAGATCTGGCGCCAGAGCGGCAGCGGCCGGCCGCGCTCGGCCAGGGTCATCGTGCGCTTTGCATAGAGCGCGGCGGCGATCAGCAGCGGCGCCAGCTCCAGCGGCGCGAAGACGCCGTCGACGTGGGCGATCGGCAGGTTCATCGAGATTCAGCGTAGCCCGCTGGTAGCTTGGCATCGCCCGTGAGCTCCCGCCCCGATCAGTTCCCGCCCATCGCGAGCTACGGCTTCCTCTCCGACTGCCATACCGCCGCCCTCGTCTCCTTCAGCGGCAGCGTCGAGTGGCTCTGCTGCCCGCGCTTCGACTCGCCCAGCAGCTTCGCCGCTCTACTCGACCGGGGCGCCGGCCACATGTCCCTGCGGCCGAAGGGCGTGATCGTCCCGATCAGCCGCCGCTACTCGCCGGGAACGCTGGTGATCGAGACGACCTGGGTCACCGACACCGGCTGGGCCGTGGTCAGGGACGCGCTGACGATTGCCGACTGGGTTCCTCCCCGCGGCGAGAGGGGGGCCGGGACCAAACGGGGCAGGCCCGACACCGAACACGAATCCGACAGCTCGCTGCTGCGGACGATCACCTGCATCGACGGCACGGTCGAGATGGAGATGGAGTGCCTGCCGCGCTTCGCCTACGGCGCCGAGGCGGCGCGGTGGAGCGGCGGCGAGCTAGGCGAAGCGCTCGCCTGCGCTCCCGACGGAACCGAGCTGCTGCTGACCAGCGACATGGACCTCGAAATCGCCGACGGCGCCGCCTGCGGCCGCGTCACCCTGCACGAAGACCAGCACGCGTTCTGCGCACTGACCTGGAGCGACGACGGCGTCGGCGGGCCCCGCAGCGCCCCCGAGGCGCTGGAGCGGATCGACTCGACCGAAGAGTTCTGGCGCGAATGGCTGCGCGACGGCAAGTTCCCCGACCACCCCTGGCGCATCCACCTGCAGCGCTCGGCCCTGGTCCTCAAGGGCCTCACCTACACCCCGACCGGGGCGATTCTCGCCGCCCCCACCACCTCACTGCCGGAGAGCCCGGGCGGCGAACGCAACTGGGACTACCGCTTCAGCTGGATCCGCGACTCGACCTTCAGCCTCTGGGCGCTGCACACGCTCGGCTTCGACCACGAGGCGCGCGACTTCATGCGCTTCATCGTCGACGTCTGCAGAGACCATCCCGATCTCCAGATCATGTACGGGATCGGCCACGAGCGCGAGCTCTCCGAGCAGACGCTCAACCACCTCTCCGGCTACGGCGGCGCCAAGCCGGTGCGGATCGGCAACGGCGCCTATTGCCAGCGCCAGAACGACGTCTGGGGCTCGCTGCTCGACTCGGTCTACATCCACGAGAAGGCGCTGCGGGGCAGCGGCACCCCCGCCGACCGCGAGCTGATCCGCTACCAGGTCGAAGCCGCGATCGAGGCCTGGCCGCACCCCGACCAGGGGATCTGGGAGTCCCGCGGCGAGCCCCAGCACTACGTCTCCTCGAAGCTGATGATCTGGGTCGCCGTCGACCGCGGCGCCCGCCTCGCCCGCTGGGTCCCGGAAGGCGAGCGAGGCGACGAATGGCAAGCCATCGCCGAGGAGTGGCAGGCGAAAGCCGACGAGATCAAAGCCGAGATCCTCGAGCGCGGCGTCCGCGACGGGATCTTCCGCCAGCACTACGACACCGACGCGCTCGACGCCTCGCTGCTGCTGATCCCGCTCTTCCGCTTTCTGCCCCCGGACGATCCGCGGGTGCGCGAGACCGTCAACGCGATCGCCGTCGACCTGACCGAGCACGGCCTCGTCTGCCGCTACAAGGTCGAGGAGACCGACGACGGCCTGCAGGGCAAGGAGGGGACCTTCCTGATCTGCTCCTTCTGGCTGGTCTCGGCGCTCTCGGAGATCGGCGAGCGGCGGCGGGCACGGGAGCTCTGCGAGCGCCTGCTCGAGGCGGCCGGCTGGCTCGACCTCTACGCCGAGGAGCTGGATGCGGAGTCGGGCCGCCACCTCGGCAACTTCCCGCAGGCCTTCACCCACCTGGCGCTGATCAACGCGGTCTCTCATGTGATCGCCGACGAGCGGCGCGAGGACGGCGGCTACACCGCGGTCTTTACGGAGATGGGCGGGGTTCGCGAGGACGCTTGAGGCGCTTCCGTTACAAAGACGTTTCAGACAGGACACCGACAGACAAGATGTCTCCGACGGTCCCTATAGTGCGGCGGGAATTGACGGCGGGACCGGGGAGAGTTCCGGCGACGCCTCTACTTGAAGACGGAGGGGCTATGAAGATGACGGAGGAATACAAGACCACCTGGGCAGAAGACGAAGACGTCGAATCGGCGGTCCTGCAGCAAGTGCTGGACCTGCACCCGGCGCAGCTGACGCTGGAGGAGCTGGCGCGGGAATTCGGGGTCAGGCACAACGACTTCGCCGCTCACGACGCAGTCGAACGGGCAGTCCGCGACCTGAGCGGCGCCGGCCTCCTCCATCGCGGGGAGGAATTCGTCGTTCCGACGCGGGCGGCGCTGCGGTTCAGCGAGCTGTTGGATCGGTAAGCGAATAGGCAGGACGGCGATCGCGGCGACTACCCAGGGGGCACCTCGACGCAGGCTCCCCCGAGGCTCGACAAGCCCCGATCGCCGTCCTGAGAATCAAGAACCCTTGACGAAGCTGGCCGTCGGAGTGACGCGCTCCTGCATCGTTCCCATCTGCACGGATCCCACCTCCCTTTCTCCCGCTTGCAGTCTAAATCAACTGAGCAATGGATACTCTAAATGATTCCAGCAATCAAGGTGGATCCAGGAAAACTCGTCAATATTCGTAAAAAGCGGGAGCGTTGTGAAATTCCTGATTGACAAGCTGTAAAGTCTTGTTATCGGCCAAAGTCCTGCAACCGAACTAAGGAACACGGCCTTGCCGAAGACGAAGAACAACAAGAAAGACGGCGTCGAACAGATCGTCGCCAAAGCATTCGCACACCCCCTGCGGGTGCAGATCCTGATCATTCTCAATGAGAAGGTCGCGAGCCCGAACATGCTCGCCCAGCAACTCGACGAGAGCCTCAACCTCGTCGCCTACCACGTCCGCGTGCTGGAGAAATACGACTGCATCGAGCTCGTTGACACCAAGCAGCGCCGCGGCGCCACCGAGCACTTCTACCGAGCCACCCGCCGCCAGCTACTCAGCGACGATCAGTGGGCGCAGATGCCTGCCAGCCTGCGACCAGGCATGGCCACCGCTGTCCTCAAATCGATCTTCGAAGACATCGAGGCCGCTTCGAAATCGGGCACCCTGGAGGAGGTGGACGACGTCCACATCAGCCGCACGCCGCTGGTCCTCGACAAACAGGGCTGGAACGACGTCTCGGCCCTGCTCAAAGGCACGTTCGACCAGTTGCTGGAGATCCAGACTGCTGCTTCCGAGCGCGTCGCCGCCGGTGAGAACGAGGGCACCCTCGCCAAGGTGCACCTGCTGCATTTCAAGTCGCCCAAGCCGAACCAGCTGAACGGCGCCGAGAGCGCCGACGAAGCGCAGTCGGCCACCTCCTGAGCCGTTTCTTCGTCTCAGCCGCGCCGCTTCGGTGAAGCGGCGCGGCCGGCCAGGCAAAACCCTCCCCGCCGCGGCCCGGCTGCCGCTTCGATCGATGTTTCGGTTGATGCTCTCCCCGGGAATGGAGTGGTGTCAGCACCATTCCTGAGGAGAGAGGAGCGGCGATGAGCAACGGGAATGCGCAGACGGGGACGATCGAGACGCAGGTCCCCTCCCGCCTCGACCGCCTGCCCTGGTCCCGGTTCCACTGGATGGTGATCATCGGCCTCGGGACCGTCTGGATCCTCGACGGCCTCGAGGTGACGATCGTCGGCAGCATCGGCGACCGCCTGACCGAAAAGGGCAGCGGCATCGTCATGGACGCCAGTCAGATCGGCACCGCCGCCGCCTTCTACGTCGGCGGCGCCTGCCTCGGCGCCCTCTTCTTCGGCCAGCTCACCGACCGGCTCGGGCGCAAGAAGCTCTTCCTCGTCACCCTCGGCGTCTACATCATCGCCACCATCGCCACCGCCTTCGCCTGGACCGCCTGGTACTTCTATCTCTTCCGCTTCCTCACCGGCGCCGGTATCGGCGGCGAGTACGCCGCGATCAACTCGGCGATCGACGAGCTGATCCCGGCGCGGGTGCGGGGACGAGTCGACCTGATCATCAACGGCAGCTATTGGGTCGGCGCCGCCGCCGGCGCCTTCGCGGCGGTGGCCCTGCTCAACACTTCCCTCTTCGCCATGGATGTCGGCTGGCGCCTCGCCTTCGGGATGGGGGCGATTCTCGGGGTGACGATCCTGATCGTCCGCCGCCATGTCCCGGAGAGCCCGCGCTGGCTCTTCATCCACGGCCGCGAGGAGGAGGCCGAGCGGATCGTCGCGGACATCGAGCACGATGTCGAGGAGGAGACCGGACAGAAGCTCTCCGAACCGGACCGCTCGCTCGTCGTCCACCAGCGCGAGCGCATCCCCTTCCGTGAGATCGCTGCCACCGCCTTTCGCAAATACCCGCGCCGGACGATCCTCGGGCTCTCCCTCTTCGTCGGCCAGGCCTTCCTCTACAACGCCGTCACCTTCGACCTGGGGACGCTGCTCGGCGAATTCTTCGAAGTCGGCTCCAGCACCATTCCGATCTACATCGCGATCTTCGCCGCCTCGAACTTCATGGGCCCGCTGCTGCTCGGCCGCTTCTTCGACACCCTCGGTCGCAAACCGATGGTCACCGGGACCTACCTGATCTCGGCGGTCCTCACCGCGATCCTCGGCATCCTCCTACTGGGCGGCGGGCTCACCACCTGGTCGTTCATGGCCTTCATCATCGCGATCTTCTTCTTCGCTTCGGCCGGCGCCAGCTCCGCTTACCTGACCGTCAGCGAGATCTTCCCGATGGAGACCCGGGCGCTCTCGATCGCCTTCTTCTACGCGGTCGGCACGGCGGCCGGCGGCATCGTCGGACCGATCCTCTTCGGCCACCTGATCGCCAGCGGCAGCGAAAACCAGGTCGCGACCGGCTTCTTCATCGGCGCCGTGGTGATGTCGGTCGGCGCCCTCGCCGAGTTCCTCTTCGGCGTCAAGGCCGAGCAGAAACAGCTCGAGGACATCGCCGAGCCGCTGACCGCGGAGGGAACCGAGACCGCGCGACCCGAGACGGCCGAGCCCGCGCCTCGCTCGGGTGCCGGTCGTCGGCAACCCGGGCGTTGGCGTCCCGGTCCCGGCCCGCTTTCTTCAGCCCGGGCGATGGGCGTCTCCGGCCCGCATCCGCCGGTCCCGCTCGACAGCGAGGTCTCGATGATCGAGACCGCCTTACGCGAGAAAGGCAGCGCGAACCGGCGCGAGCTGAGCCGGCGGGTCGGCGGCCGCTACTGGGGTCCCGGCCGCTTCAACGAGGCCCTGCGGGAGGCGATCGCCGAGGGCCGGGCAAAGCGCCTTCCCGGTGGCGAGGTCGCCCCGGCCGACGCCGATCGGGCGGAGGCCGGTGCACCGAGCAGCGGTTGACCGCAAGGCCGTACCCGCTTGTCGGTATGGTTGGCGGCGACGGTTTCCCGTCGCGCTGCACGGCTTCGGACTGACGCTCTCAGGGCAGCGACGTTGAATATGTATCGCGCCCCATCACCGACGTTGTGAACAGCGAGCAGACCCCGAGAGACGGAGACCAGTCGAGTCCAGGCCCAGGTGAGGGCCTGGCCAGTGAGCGTGCTCTCTGGGGGCGGTTCGTCAAAGACCGCGACCCGGCGATCCGCGAGGAGCTGGTGCGGCGCTACCTGCCGTTCGCGAAGAACCTCGCCCTCCGCTACCGCGGAGCGAGCGAGTCCTTCGACGACCTCCTCCAGGTGGCGAGCCTCGGGCTGGTCAACGCGATCGACCGCTTTGACCCCGAACGCGGCGCGCCCTTCACCGCCTTTGCCTCGCCGACGATCCTCGGCGAGCTGAAGCGCCACTTCCGCGACCGCGTCTGGACGGTCCGGGTCCCCCGCGGGCTCCACGACCGCATGGCCGAAGTCGAGAAAGCGATCTCCGAGCTGACCGTCGAGCTGCAGCGGTCCCCCTCGGTCCCCGAGATCGCCGAGCGCCTTGAGGTAGACCCGACCGACGTGCTCGAGGTCCTGGAGGCGAACCACAACCGGCGGCCGCTCTCGCTCGATCGGCCGGTCGGCGGCGAGGACTCCGAAGAATCGCCGGCGGCCGAGTGGGTCGGCGACGAAGACGCGGGCTACGAGCTGGTCGAGGACAAACTGGCGCTCGAGGGCGCCCTCCCCCACCTCGACGAGCGCGAGCGTCTGGTCCTGCAGCTGCGCTTCGTCGAGGACCTGACGCAGTCGCAGATTGCCGAGCGGATCGGCCACTCGCAGATGCACGTCTCCCGCATCCTGCGGCGCACGCTGGAGCGGATCCGGGCCGAGGTCGCCGAGCAGAGCGCGGCCGCGGGCGAACCCGACTCCTAAGCTCAGTTCGCCGAGATAGAGGAGATCGCGACGACGAGGTACTCGCCTTCGTCGCCCTCTTCGACCCGCAGCTCGTCGGTCAGCGCCTCCAGCGAGCCGCCCACCTCGGGCAGCTCGAAGCTTGCCCGCAGGCGCTCGGCGCCGCCGTGGGTCATCGGCCCGACCTTGAGCTCGATCCCCTTCGGCAGCTCGGCGATGCTGAGCGAGACGTGGCCGTCGGTGAAGCCTTGGGGGGCGCGGGCGGAGATCGCGTCGGAGAGCAGCATCGTGTCGGAGAGGCGGTCGACGCTGATGTCCTGACGCGCCGCGAGGGCGGAGAGGGCGCGGCTGAGGACGGGGCCGATGATCTCCGGCGGGCCCACTCTGATCCTGGTCGCGTCGTCGGCCATCACCGCGAAGGTCGAGCCGTTTTTGGCGGCGTCCTCGCGCGCCTGCAGCGGCACATGCATCCGGATCTCGGTGCCTTTGTCAGCGCCGCCCTTGATCTCGAAGCTGCTCGAGAGCGCGGCGATCAGCGTCAGGCCGATCCGCAGGCTCGGCCGTTCGACGTCGGGACGGGGCCGGATGCCGCTGCCGTGGTCGCGGATGACGACGGTCAGGCCGTCGTCATCGCTCTCCGCCTCGACCTCGAGCGGTCCGGGCTCGAGGCCGGCGTAAGCGTGGACCACGACGTTCATGCAGGCCTCGGTGACCACCGTCTTCAGGTCGGCGAGGGAGACCTCGCCCATCCCGAGCCGTTCGGCGAGGCCCGCCAGCGCGTGCCGGACGACAGCCACGTTCTCGGCCCGTGCCGGGAGGGACATTTGCAGCCCCGAGCGATCATTGGTTGAGGTATTCAAATTTCCAGCCTGCCCCCAGGAACCTCGAGGCCTTGTATCGAAGTCGCGAGCATATCCGGCTGTCTCGCGTCAAAGGGTGCTTACCCCTGCTGCGGGGGGACAAAACAGCATGCAGCCAGATGGCTCGCCTGCGGTAGGATCGGGGCGGTGAACCCCGCCCCATTCGAAGTGAAGGTTGGAGACCTTGAGCATGGTGTGCGGACGATCGCGGTTCGCGGCGAGCTCGACCTCAGCACCGCCCCCGAGCTCGAGGGGCCGCTGGAGCAGACGCTCGACGGCGACGGGGGCTCGGTCCTGATCGACCTCTCCAGCTGCGAGTTCATCGACTCGACCGGGATTGCCCTGATCGTCCGCGCCTGGCAGCGGCTCGACGGCAACGAAGACGGGCGGCGGCTGGTCATCTGCAGCGACAACGAACAGGTCCGCCGCGTGCTCGAGATCACCGGCCTCGAGCTCTCGATCCCGGTCCACGGGACCCGCGAGGATGCCCTCGCCGCGATGGCCGGCTGAGGCGCCGCCGCCGCTCGGTTAGCCGTGCGGGCCTGCCTTGAGGCTGCATAGGAGTCGGAACCGTGGGGTAGCCGGACCCCGATGCCCCCTCCGCCTCGTCGGCCGCGGCTCCCTCGGGAGCTGTTCGAGACCCGCAGCCATGCCTGGCAGGCCCTGGGCCTGGGCGACGAGCTGGCGCCGCGGTTCAGCAAACGGCAGTTCGGCGGCCTGTTGGCGGCGCTGCTGCTGATCGCCGGCACGCTCTTCGTCTACTACAACCGCACGCGCATCGCGCCCGGGTACGGGCAGTGGATCCGGGCGGGGACGGTCGTCGTCCTGATCGTCGTCGGCAGCGCCGCCACGCACTGGCTCGCCCGTGGCCTCTCCCCTCGCCTCTACCGCCGGCTCGACCCGGCGACGGCGGGGACCACCGGCTTCGTCATCCGCCTGCTGGCGACGACGGCCGTAGTCGTCCTGGCGCTGCGGATCGCCGGCGTCACCGCCGGCACCCTGGCCGTCGGCGGCGCCTTCACCGCCGTCCTGCTCGGCCTCGCCGCCCAACAGGCGCTGGGCGGGATCTTCGCCGGCATCGTCCTCCAGAGCACCCGGCCCTTCCGGGTCGGCGAACGGGTGCGGCTGGTCGGCGGCGCCCTGGCCGGCTCGCTGGAGGGGACCGTCTCCTCGCTCGGCCTCTTCTACACGACCCTGAGCCAGGGGGCAGACAGGCTGATGGTCCCCAACAACGTCCTCCTCAGCCTCGTCGTCGTGCCGCTGCGCGAGCCCGACAAAGTCGACCTGCGGGTCCGCTTCCCGATGCAGACCAGCCCCAGAGAGGTCGAGGACCGGCTGCTGGCGTCGATCACCGTGCCGACCCGCTACAAGCCGAGCGTCGCCCTGGAGGAGCTCGACGCCGACGGGGTCGTCTTCCGCGTCAACGCGACGCCGCTGCGGCCCGAAGACGGCTCGAAGCTGGCCGAGGAGGTGCTGGAGGCGCTGCGGCGCGAGGAACCGGCCGAGGCGCCGCCCTCCTGACGGCTGCCTGCGCCGCCGCCTCAGTCGACGATCAGGATCGCCGCGTTGATCACGATCGCCAGCGGCGTGATCGTCAGCGCCAGGGTGCGGAAGAACTTGGCGAAGCCGCCGCGGTAGCGGATGCTCTCGAAGATGCCGAGCCCGACCACATGGGCGAGGTTGGCGAGGGCGACGCCGATCGCGATCAGGATCGCCACCGCTTCCCAACCGGACTCGTGGCCGCTGCCGCCGGCGACGGCGGCGGCGAGGATCGCGACGATGATCGTGCCGAGCAGGCCCGCGACCATCCCGGCGAGGTCGGAGCGGGTCATCCCGGGGATGTAGGCGCCGCCGGCGACTTCCTTGCCCTCGAGCGGGTTGACCGTGCCGCGGCCGGTCTGCTCGACGTCGACGACGTGGTCCGGTCGGCCCTCGGCCTGTTCCAGCACGACCAGCCGCAGCGGCGGCTCGATCGATTCCTGAGCCCGCTCGTAAAGCCCGTTCTCAAACCACTGAGCCTGCCCTTCGGCGTGCTCGAAGATCAGCACCTCGTCGGCCTGGGCTTTCAGCAGCGCGTCCTGCGCGGCCTGGACCGGGTCGGGGTCGCCGACCTCGCCGCTGACCTGGAGATCGCCCTGGCGGAGTGCCTTCAAGACCCGCTCCAGCCGCTCTTCGGCCTGTTGCCGCGGGTGGTCGATGTCCCCCAGAGTGTGGTGCAGCGGGTTCGCCTCGACGGCGGGGACGACTACCCGCACCTCGACGCTGTCGCCGTTCGAACTCGCCTGCAGCTGCTCGATCGGCTCGGTCCCATGAAGCTCGTCGGTGACGACTGCGATCACTCGGTGGGGCACGGGGACCTCCTACTCGTCTTGATGGATCTCCTGATCCGGTTCGCCGTATGCGCTGTCGGTCGGCTCCTCCGGACGTCCGGCGTCGCGGTTCGGAAAGCGTTTTTCGTCGCCGTGCTCGGCGTTGCCAACCAGCTCGGCCTCGGCCAGCTCGAAGCCCTCGGCCTCGCCCTCGCCGCTCTCGACGAGGGGTCGTTGGGCCGGGTCGTCGACCGGGTCGTCGGGAACCGGACCGCCGATCCCGGCCGCTTCGGCTGCCGCGGCGTCCGCCTCTTCCTCGGCGATCGGGTCGCGCTCTTCCTCGGATCGCATCTCAGCGCTCATGATGGCCGACGCTCGCCCCAGATGCCGGTCGGGGTCTCGTCCTCGTTGTGGGGCTGGCGTCCCGGCTGCTCGGGCGGGGCCAGCTTCTCGTCGGCGCGGCGGTTCGAAGCGGCCCAGGCGAGGAAGGCGACGAAGCCGATGACGAAGACGATCAGCGCGAAGACCGGCGACCAGGCGACGGCGATCAGCGCCAGCAGGATGATCAGGGCAATCGGTATCAGGTACATGGCGGGCCGTTACCCCTGCTGCGCAGGCACGAAACTCGGCCGGCTCGTTTTCCCCCTCGGCGTCACGGGGTAGTCGCAGGGCACGAGCGAAAGCGACCTGAAGGAGTGAGCGAAACGATGGGCACTCAGGAGACCGGGCAAGTCACCGGCACCAAGGACAAGGACTACAACGTCATCTGGTTCGTCGAGCAGTGCCTCAGCAACGTGCTGCGACTCGAGACCTACATCGACGACGCCGAGCGCGACGGCGACTCCGACCTGGCGGACTTCTTCCGCCGCGCCCAGGAGACCAGCCGCAAGGGCGCCGAGCAGGGCAAGGACCTTCTCCGCTCGCGCCTCTCGTCCTGACGCGGAGTGTTCTAGGCCGACGGGACGAAAACCGGATACGCAGCCCGGTTTTCGTCCCGTCGGCGAACTAAGAGCCGGTGCCGGCCGAGGCGGTCGCCGCGGTGCGGCCGGCCTTCCAGCCGGCCACGGCGCCGAGCGCGCCGCCGACGCCGAGCAGCGTCGCCGTCCGCACCGGGTCGCGCTTCAGCTTCGAGGCGGTGCCGTGGGCGGTGTGCTTTGCCGCCGACTTGGCGACCTTGCGGGCAAGGGTGTTCTTGGCTGACATGCGAAGCCTCTACCCGCCGCCCCCGCCCCGCTACACCAGCTGCGAGACCGAGAGCCCTTGGCGCAGCGAGATCGCGTTCGGAGGAGCGAATTCCTCCCAATCGTTGTTGAAGTAGGCGAAGACCTCCCGGCGCGAGCGCCAGGCGGCGATCCGCCGCCGCCAGCGCTCGATCTCGGTCGCCGAGTAGTTGCCGTTGCGCCCGTGTGCGCCGTGGTGGAAACGAACGTAGACGAGCTCCCCCACCGGCTTGGCCTGCGGCAGCGGCCGGCGACCGTCGTGGGGAATGACGAGCGAGGCGCCGTGCTCCTCCAAGAGCTTCATCACCGCCGGCGCGAACCAGCTCGGGTGGCGGAACTCGATGCAGTGGCGGGCGGGCGGCAGCAGCTTCAGGGCGGCGGCGAGGACGGTGTCGTCGCGGTGGAAGTTACCCGGCAGCTGCCATAGCACCGGTCCGAGCTTCCCGCTCTCGCGCAGCGGCTCCAGCGGCTCCCAGAAGCGCCGCAGGCCTTGCTCGATCCCCCGCAGCCTTTTCATGTGGGTGAGGTAGCGGCTGCCCTTCACCGCGAAGAGGAAGCCGGGCGGGGTCCTCTCGACCCACCCCTCAACCACCTCGCGCTTGACCAGCCGGTAGAAGGTGTTGTTGACCTCGACGGTGTCGAAGATCTCGGCATAACGCTCGAGCCAGGCCGGCGGCGGCACGCCCTTGTAGATACCGCGCCGCCAGGAGTCATACGCCCAGCCCGAGCAGCCGATCCGCACATCTTTCATCGTCAAATGGGTACCCCCACTCCCATGCCACTGAACGCGATCCTTGACGTCGACGGCACCCTCGTCGACACCAACTACCACCACGCCCTCGCCTGGCATCGCGCCCTGCACGCGCACGGGCACCCGGTGCAGATGTGGAAAGTCCACCGCCACATCGGCATGGGCGGCGACCAGATCCTCGACTCCCTGATCGGCGAGGAGGCGGCGGTCGCGGACGGCGAGGGGATCCGCGAGGCCGAGGCCGAGGCCTACGGCGAGCTGATCGGCGAAGTCGAGCCGCTGGCGGGAGCGCGCGAGCTGATCGAGAAGCTGCGGCAGGAGGGGAACACCGTGATCCTCGCGAGCTCCGCCAAGCAGGAGGAGGTCGACCACTACCTCGACCTGCTCGAGGCCCGCAATCTGGTCGACGACTGGACCACCTCGGCCGACGTCGAGGCGACCAAGCCCGAGCCTGACCTGATCAAGGCGGCGCTGGAGAAGACCGGCAACGACGACCCCTCGGTGATGGTCGGCGACTCGGTCTGGGACGTCGAGGCGGCAAAGCGAGCCGGGGTGCCGACCCTGGCCGTCCTCACCGGCGGCTTCTCCGAGGAAGAGCTGCGCGAGGCCGGCGCCGCCCAGGTGGTGGAAGCCATCAACGAGCTGCGGGTCGACCGTCAGGCGCTGTCGGAGCTGGCGAGGTAGACGGCAGCTCGTCCCGGCGCCACCCGCAATTTCCGTAAAGGCCGATAGAGAAACCAAATAATGAGGGTGACCCGAGCGGCTCAGATGCAGGAGGTTTCCTGCCGTGGAGGAGAAGAAGCGCGGCGGGGGCAAGCAGGAAATCGTGCGGGCGCTGTCCCATCCGGTCAGGGTGGAGATCCTGCAAGCCCTCCACGGGAGGATCGCCAGCCCGATCGAGCTCTCACGCGAGATCGGCCAACGGCCAGCCGTCGTCTCCTACCACACCGGCACCCTGCTCAAGTGCGGCTGCCTCGAGCTGGTCCACAGCCGCCCCCGGCGCGGTGCGATCGAAAACTTCTTCGCCGTCGCGCCCCGGTCGCTGATCAGCGGCAGCTAACTCGCCTTCCTGACCGCCTTCTGCAGTTCCTGCTTGCTCATGTGCGAGCGGCCTTCGATGCCGAGCTTCTTGGCGTCGTTGTAGAGCTGCTCGCGGGTTTTGCCGCCCGGGCCTTTGCCCGACTGCTTGCCGCCGCGGCTGCTGGCGGAGCGGCCCCTTCTCGAGCCGGCGGAGGATGATCTGGATTCGCCCGAGCGTGCCTTTTCCTTGTTGACGGCGCGGGCGGCGATCTCCTCGGCCCGTTTCTCCGAGCGCCCGGATTCCTTCTCGCTCTTTTTGATGTGTTTGTACTGGCGGTCGCGTTTGCTGCCTTTTTTGACGCCGCGTGGGGGCACTGCCATCGCCTCCTCTTATCCTGTTGATCGAGCGGGTCCTGTTGATCGACCGGGGTTGATCGACCGCGTTAACCGACGTTCGTCTTCTCCCGCCGGCCCTCGTGCACACCCTCCGCGAACTCCTCGACGATCTTCGCGTTGAAGGCTTCGAGGTCGTCCGGTTTGCGGCTCGAGACGAGGCCCTGGTCGACGTTGACTTCCTCGTTGACCCAGTCGGCGCCGGCGTTCCGCAGGTCGGTCTCGAGGCTCGGCCAGGAAGTGAAGGTGCGCCCCTCGACGACGCCGGCGTCGATCAGCGTCCAGGGGCCGTGGCAGATGACGCCAACCGGCTTGCCGGCCGCGAAGAAGCCGCGGACGAACTCGAGCGCCTCCGGTTTCGTCCGCAGCTGATCGGGGTTGGCGACCCCGCCCGGCAGCACCAGGCCGTCGTACTCGCTCGCGTCGGCCTCGCCGACGACGCGGTCCACCTCGAAGGCGTCCCCCTTGTCGAGGTGGTTGAAGGCCTGCACCTTGCCGGCCTCGGGCGCCAGCAGCTCGGCCTCGGCTCCAGCCGCCCGCACCGCCTTCATCGGCTCGACGAGCTCGATCTGCTCGACGCCCTCGTTGGCGGTGAGGAAGGCGATCTTCTTGCCCTGCAGGCGATCGGACATCTCTTGCCCCTTTCCAGTGCTCGCTTCGGTCGTCTTGCCACCGTTACCCGAGCCCGCGGGGGGCGAAAACGAAAATTACGGGCGCGTGACGGCCCTTGCTTGCGGTCTCCTTACCGCAGGGCGGGCTGCGCACCCGCGGACGCTTCGGCCGCGGAGGCGGCCTGGTCGTGGAGGTCCCGGCGCTGCCAGCCGAGCTCGAAGGTCAGCGGCACCTGGACCTTCTCTTTCGCCAGGCACCTCGGGCAGGCCGTCCACGACGACGCCGCCTGGGCTGAGTATCCGCTTCCACAGTTGTCACACCGAAACATGGCCCTCCCGCTTTCTCCCGTCCGTCCAAATCTCTCGGCGGTTTGACTACCCATGGAACAAGGGGGCAAACCGCGATTACCGCAAAGCAGCGATAAAAGAAACAAAGTTTTCGAAGGGGGTAGTTTTTTGAGCGGGATGAAAGAGCCACAGGAACTTGAGCTGTGGCGCTACCTGCAGAGTCAGCGCGAGCTTGCCGCGCGCCTGATCGAAGGGGACTCGCTGGAGCAGGTGGCGCCCCGTTTCCTCGAAATCGTCGCCGACCTGCTGCGCTGGGAGGCCGGCGCGATCTGGGAAGTGGTCGACGAATCCCAGCCGCTGCGGCTGGTCGCGGGCTGGAGCAACAGGGACCTCGACGCGCGCCCGCTCTGGCGCCGCAGCCGCGAACTCAGCTTCAAGCGGGCCACCGGCCTGCCCGGCGACGCCTGGGACACCGGCCAGATCGCCCTGGCGCCGAACTACCGCGACTATCCGACGACCGCCCCCCGCTACGAGGTCTCCGCCGAACTCGGGCTGGAGGCGGCGCTGGCGATCCCGGTGCCGATCGGCGATCCCGAGAGCGTGCTGGCGGTCGCCGAGTTCCACACCCTCTCCTTTGAAGCGCAGTCGCAGGAGCTGATAGCCCTGCTTGCCGGGTTCGCCGACCAGCTCGGCACCTTCATCGCCCGGCGCCGGGCGGAGGCGAAGAGCGCCGAGGCCGAGCGCTTCCGCCAGCACCTGGCCGAGGTCGTCCGCGGCACCCAGGACGCGGTTCTCAGCAAGAACCTCGACGGGATCGTCACCACCTGGAACCCGGCCGCCGCCCGCCTCTACGGCTATACGCCCGAGGAAGCGATCGGCCGCCACGTCTCCTTCATCGTCCCGCCCGATCGCAAAGACGAGGAGAAAGTGATCCTCGAGCGGGTGATGCGCGGCGAACGCCTCGACACCTACGAGACCGAGCGGATCCGCGCCGACGGCGCCCGGATCTCCGTCTCCCTCACCGTTTCCCCGATCCGCAGCCCGATGCGCGGCCTGATCGGCGCCTCGGTGGTCGCCCGCGACATCACCGCGCAGGTGCGCCGGCGGCGGGCGCAGGAGTTCCTGGTCGCCGCCAGCCGTCTGCTCGACACCTCGCTGGACCCCGAGGAGACGGCGCGGACGATCGTCGGCACGGCGGTGCCCGAGCTGGCCGAGATCTGCCTGATCGACTTCCGCCGCACCGACGGCTGGTACGGCGACAGCATCGTCGCCGGGGCCAACCCGGAGATGGCGGCGCGCCTGGAGGAGATCCGCCGCGCCCAGCCGCTCGACCCGAACGGCGAGCACCCGGTGGCGCAGGTGCTGCGGCTGAACCAGCCGATGATCTGGCGTGACCTGAAGGCGCCGGAAGTGGTCGACAAGGTCTCCCAGAACGACGACCACCTGCAGCTGATGCGTGACGCCGGCTACAACTCCGCCGCCGTGGTGCCGCTGGTCGCCCGCGGCCGCATCCTCGGCGCAATCTCCTTCCTCCACGCCCACGGCGACCTCCGCTACGACCCTGGCGACCTCGACTTCCTCTCCGAGCTCGGCGAACGCGCGGCGCTGGCGCTCGACAACGCCCGCCTCTACCGCGAGCGCGACCGGGTGGCGAAAAGCCTGCAGCGGGGGCTGCGGCCGCCGCGCCCCGCCGAGGTCGAAGGGCTCGAGATCGCGGTCGTCTTCGAGGCGGCCGGCGAGGGGGTTGAGGTCGGCGGCGACCTCTACGACGTGCTGCCGAACGACGACGGCTGCTGGATCCTGGTCGGCGACGTCGCCGGCAAGGGCAGCACCGCGGCCAGCGTCTCGGTGGCGGTGCGCCACTCGGTTCGCGGCCTGACCCGCGAGATCGCCGAGCCCGCCGAGGTGCTGCAGCGGGTCAACGAGCTGCTGCTGACCGGCGACACCCTCAACGACTTCGCCACCGCGATGCTGGCGCGCCTGCAGCGCGACGAGGACGGCTGGCGCCTCAACCTCGCCTCGGCGGGCCATCCGCCAGCGGCGCTGACCAGGGGTTCAGAGCCGGAGATGCTCGGCGGCGGCACCGTGCTCGGCGCCTGGCACGAGGCGAACGTCGAGCGCCACGAACGCGTGCTCGGCCCGGGAGCCACCCTCGCCCTCTGCACCGACGGCTGGCTCGAGGCGGGGCCGATCGCCAGCCACCAGGGGCCGGAGAGCTTCGCCGAGATGACCCAGGGACTGGCGGGCCTGAAGCTGGAGGAGCTGACCGAGCGCCTGCGGGCCGACGCGGTCGCCCGCAGCTCGGGGACCCTGCGAGACGACCTCGTCGTCCTCGCCGTCCGCCCCCGCGGCGCCTCGGGCGAAGCCGGGGCGACGCGGGAGCCGGCGATCGAAGCTACCTAGCGCCGTCCCGCTTTAGCGGCGGCTTTTTTCGTCGGCGCTTTGCGTTTCGCGGTCGTTTTCCGCGTCGAGGCTTTTTTCACCCTGGCCCTTTTCGGTGACGGTTTGGCCGCGGTTTTCGCGGTGCCGGATTTTCGCGCCGCGGATCTCGGTTTCGCGGTTTTCGGTTTTTTGGCTTTGCGGCCCGAAGTGGCGCGGCGCTGAGCGGCGGGGATGTCGGACCGCACCACGGCAGCGGTCAGCTGCTTGATCTGGCCGAGCAGGAAGCCGGCCATCCTTTCCTCCTCGCGGCGGATCCCTTTCGCGAGTTTTGCCGTCTCGGGGTCGCCGACTTTTTCGGCCAGCGTCTCGATCCCCAGGTAGGTGGCGATCTCCTCGTGCTCGTTCCAGTACTCGGTCTTCGCGTTCTTCAGCAGTTTCTCGGCCTCGCTGTCGCCGCGGATCGCGTGCAGCGGTCCCTTCGCCAGGGCGGCGACTTTGCCGACGGTTCCCTGCAGGGTCTGGCCGCCGCCGCCGAGCTTCTTGATCCGGCGCTCGACCTGTTTGGCGTGCGATTTCGTCTCTTTGAGGTGCTGCTGCAGCCGTTTTTTGTAAGGGCCTTTCTCGGCCATCGCGATGTGAGCCTGCAGAGCGGCCTCCAGTTCGCGCTCCTTGCCGTAAGCCTCGCTCAGGTACTGGACCAGCTTCGCGTCGCGCTCGTTCATGTCCGCCATCGCGGTTTGCGCCTCCTCGGTCTGGGTGGTTGGTGCTGGAATCGTTGGTGCTGGAATCGTTGGTGCTGGAATCGTTGGTGCTGGATCTGCTGGTGAAGTCGGGTACCCAGCGCTATCGGCGTGAAACTGGGCGCGAGCAGGGTAATGGCTGCGGGTGCGAATGCTCGCCCGCCTCATCGTCGGCCTGCGTTTCCTGATCGTCCCGGCCTGGATCGCGGGGGCGATCTGGGCGAGCTTCAGCCTCCCCTCGATCTTCGGTGCCGAAGCCAACGACCTCGGCAGCCTGCTGCCGCGCAACTCCGGCGCGATCAAGGTCGAAGAAAAGGGGATCGAAGTCTTCGGGCTGCCGGTGCTGAGCCGGACGATGGTGGTCGCCCACCAGCCGGGCGACTTCAGCGTCGACCAGGGCAAGGCGGCCGCGCATTTCATCGCCGCCGTCGACGAAAAGCCCGAAGGGTCGGCGCAGCTGCGCGCGGTGCCGCTGCTCGACGCGCCCGGCCTGCTCGAATCGAAGCGGCTCGGCTCCACCCTCGTCGTCTACCTCTACGTCGACCCGGCGCTGACCGAAAACGAACAGACCGAAGCGGTCGACGGCTTCGCTTCCGAACTGCAGCAGGCGACGGGGGCGGCGACCGTCCACGTCACCGGAGCGGTGCCGGCGAGCCGGGCGGAAACCAACATCGCCGACGACGACCTGGTCTTGGTGACCGTGGTGACGATCGCCCTCGTCGTCCTCATCCTCGCCCTCTACTTCCGCTCGATCGGCATCCCGCTGCTGGGGCTGGGAACGGTGGCGATCGCCTACCAGATCACCGACCACATGCTCGGCTGGGCGAGCCAGCGGTACTCGATCTCGATCCCGCGGGAGGTCGACCCGGTGGTCGTCGCCCTGCTGTTCGGGGTCCTGACCGATTACCTCGTCTTCTTCGCCTCCGATTACCGGCGCCACCTGCAGGAAGGGCGAGGCTCCTGCGAAGCGACCACCGAGGTGACGACCGAGCTGCTGCCGGTGATCCTCACCGCGGCGCTGATGATCGCCGGGGCGACCCTGACCCTGCTGCTCTCCGGGGTGCGCTTCCTCTCCGCCTTCGGGCCCGGGATGGCGGTCGCCGTCATCGTCGGCGCGGCGGTCGCCCTCACCTTCATCCCGGCGATGCTGGCGATCTTCGGGCGGATCTTGTTCTGGCCGAGCCGGCCCGCCCCCGAGACGAGCGGCACCCACCCCGAGGAGCACGGGCCGCGCGGGCGCGTGGTCGGCTTCGCCGCCCAGCATCCGGCGATCGTCGCGATCTTCTGCCTGACGCTGCTGGCCGCCGCCGCCAGCGGGCTGCGCAAGCTCGAGCTCGGCAACCCGATCATCACCGGCCTGCCGCACTCGACCGACGTGCGCCAGGGCTACGAGGTCGCGAGCGAACGCCTCGGCCCCGGGGTGGTCGGGCCGACGATGCTGATGCTCGAAGAACCCGGGATCGGGGAAAAGCAGCAGCAGCTGGCGGCGCTGCAGCTGGCGCTGGGCGAACAGGACGGTGTCGCGGAAGTGATCGGGCCGGCGCTGGAACCGCAGGGAGAACACCCCTACGGCATCCTCGTCGCCGACAACGGCGAAGCGGCGCGCTACGTCCTCGTCCTCAGCGGCAACCCCGACGGCCCCGCGGGCACCCGCATCCTCGCCGGCCTCGAAGAAGAAATGCCGGCGATCCTCGAAGGGGCCGGGCTGGGATCGGCCCAGGTCGGGATGACCGGAGACACCTCGATCGCCGCGGAACTGAACGAAGACACCTGGGCGGCCTTCGCCCGGGTGGCCCCGGCGGCGCTCCTCGTCCTCCTCATTCTTCTCTGGGTGCTGCTGCGCAGCCGCATCGCGCCGCTCTACCTGGTCGGGGTGAGCGTGCTGACCGTGGCCGCGGCGCTGGGGCTGACCGTCTACGTCTTCCAGGACCTGCTCGGCTACGAAGGGCTGGCCTTCTTCGTCCCGATCGCGGCGGCGATCCTCCTGCTTGCGCTCGGGGCCGACTACAACGTCTTCCTGATCAGCCGGATCTGGAGCGAGACCGAGCGGCAGGACCTGCGGCCGGCGATCCGCACCGCCGGCTCGCGGGCGGCGCGGGCGATCACCGTCGCCGGGATGATCCTCGCCCTCTCCTTCGCCGCCGTCGCCCTGATCCCGATCGAGGCCTTCCGCGAGATCGCCTTCGCCTTAAGCGTCGGCCTCCTCCTAGACACGCTGCTGGCAAGGACCCTGCTGATCCCGGCGCTGGTCAGCCTCTTCGGCCGCGACTAGCGCGAACTGCATCAAATTTCCTACCTGCCAGGGCAGAAATTTGATGCAGTTCGGGTGTGGGACCTCTTGCGACCCTGCTGACCTCCGTGCTGCTTGCGGCTTCGCCTGCGCCTCCTGCGCGGGTGGCTCGGCCGCCGATCGCGCTTTGGCCGATTCCGTTCGGGGCGAAACGGAAGCGGGAGATGGCCGCCTACTCCGAGCGGCATTACGGGGAACGCACCTGGCGCTTGCGGCACCCGCATGTGATCGTCGAGCACATGTCCCAGACCGGCAGCGCCCGCGCCGTCTACAACACCTTTGCGCCCGACGTCCCCGACGTCGAGCTGCACGAGCTCCCGGGCGTCTGCTCGCACTTCGTGGTCGGCTCGAGCGGACGGGTCTTCCGCCTTGTCAACCTGCGTACCCGCTGCCGCCACACCGTCGGCCTCAACTGGACCGCGATCGGGATCGAGCACGTCGGCTACGGGGACGGCCACGCGCTCGGCCACCGACGCGAGCTGCGCGCCTCGCTGCGGCTGACGCAGTGGCTGCGGTGCAAGTTCCGGATCCCCGTCCACGACGTGATCGGCCACGCGGAGAGCCTCAGCTCCCCCTACCACCGCGAGCTGGTGCCGAGCCTGCGGCGGCAGACCCACGGCGACTGGCGCCACACCTCGATGCGGGTCTACCGACGCAAGCTGCGGCGCCTCGGTCCCTGCCCGTAGGGACCGCTCTACAGCCGCCCGAGCAGCAACAGGACCAGCAGGATGATCGCGATCAGGCCGAGGATCCCTCCGGCCACGGCGACCTTCAGCAGCACCAGCACCAAGGCGATCACGATCAAGGCGGCAATCAGGGCACCGACCATCGAAAGCTCCTCTCGTAGGTTCCAGCACGGACGGATCTTCTTCTACCCCCGGCGGACAGATCGGGAAACCGGACCGGTCGCGGCACAGGGAATACACTCGGTCGATGAGCGAAGAGCCGATCCGTGGGTTCAAAGAGGGGGACAAGGTCTGGGTCCAGGACGCGGACGGCAACCGCCACCCGGGCGTCTTCGTCGGCGACAACGAAGCCGCGGGCTGGTTCGGCGGCGGCCCCAGTGCCTACGTCGCCCATCCCGAGGCCCAGCAGGCAGAGATCGTCTCGGTCTTCCGCATCACCCCTCGCGACGACTGATCGCCGGCTTCCGACGGGCTTGTCGATTTCGCCCCCGCCCGTTCGTCGCCTGAGGTAAAAGGGCGGGACCGCCGCCCCGACCGAAGGAGGATCAGATGCGCTTCATGATGTTCATGTATCCCGAAATCGAGGAGAAGGACTGGGGGCCGCAGGAGGGCAACGTCGAGGAGTTCGAGGCGATGGGCCGCTACAACGAGGAGCTTCGCAAGGCCGGGATGCTGCTCTCGCTGGACGGGCTGCAGCCGCCGAGCGAGGGCGGCGTCGTCAAGATGACCGACGGCAAGGCGACGATCACCGACGGGCCGTTCGCCGAGGCGAAGGAGGTCGTCGGCGGCTACTGGCTGATCCAGGCCCGTTCGAAGGGGGAGGCGCTGGAGTGGGCGAGCCGCTGCCCGGCCGAGAACTGCCGGATCGAGGTGCGGCGGGTCTTCGAGATGGAGGACTTCCCGCAGGAGATCCAGGACGCCTTCGAGGAGAACTTCGGCGGCTGACCGTGGCCGAGGCCGAGCGCGCGATCGAGGCGGTCTGGCGAATCGAGTCCGCCCGCCTCGTCGCGGGCCTGGCGCGGATGGTCCAGGACGTCGGCCTCGCCGAGGACCTGGCGCAGGACGCGCTGGTCGCGGCGCTGGAGAAGTGGCCGCGGGACGGCGTGCCCGACAACCCCGGCGCCTGGCTGATGGCGACGGCGAAGAACCGGGCGATCGACCGGATACGGCGAGAGGCGAGCTTGCAGAGCAAGCAGGAGGAGATCGCCCGGGAGACGGGCGCCCTGTTCGCGATGGAGCGCTCGGACTTCGAGGCCGCCGCCGACGAGGAGATCGGCGACGACCTGCTGGCATTGATCTTCACCTGCTGCCACCCGCTGCTCGCGCGCGAGGCGCGGGTGGCGCTCACCCTGCGCCTGCTCGGCGGCCTGACGACGCCGGAGATCGCCCGCGCCTTCCTCGCCTCCGAGTCGACGGTGGCGCAGCGGCTGGTGCGGGCGAAGAAGACGCTGCGCGAGGCGCGGGTCCCGTTCGAGGTCCCGCGGGGGGCCGAGCTACAGGAGCGCCTCCCCTCGGTGCTCGAAGTCGTCTACCTCGCCTTCAACGAGGGCTACGCGGCAAGCGCCGGCGAGGACTGGGTGCGGCGCGACCTCTGCGAGGAAGCGCTGCGGCTCGGCCGCATCCTCGCCGAGCTGGCCCCGCGCGAGCCCGAGGTCCACGGCCTGATCGCCCTCCTCGAGATCCAGGCCTCCCGCCTAGCTGCCCGCCACGGCCCCAACGGCGAGCCGATCCTCCTGCTCGACCAGGACCGCGGCCGCTGGGACCCGCTGCTGATCGTCCGCGGCCGCCGCGCCCTGCAGCGAGCCGAAGAGCTCCCCGGCCCCCTCGGCCCCTACGGCCTCCAGGCCGCGATCGCCGCCTGCCACGCCCGCGCGATCCGCGCCGAGGAAACCGACTGGGTGAAGATCGCCGCCCTCTACGACGCCCTGGCCCAGATCCAGCCCTCCCCGATCGTCGACCTCAACCGCGCCGTCGCCCTCGGCATGGCCTTCGGCCCGGAGGCAGGCCTCGCGCTCCTGGACGAGATCGCAAACGAGAAGCAGCTTGCAGGCAACCACCTCCTCCCCTCCGTCCGCGGCGACCTCCTGGAGAAAGCCGGCCGTCCTGAAGAGGCAGCGACCGAGTTCAAGCGAGCAGCCGAACTGACGCAAAACGCCCGAGAGCAACAACTACTCCTCGAACGAGCAGAGACGCTCGTTTAGGGGGTTGGGGGACCCTCGCCGGACACTCCCCCTTCGTCCGCCGAGGGTCCCCCAACCCCCTCCCCCAACGCCCGAATCCCGTCCCTCTCGAGCCGGTGAATGATCCAGTCATCGAGCCGCTTCGCCCCCAACCCCTCGTAGAACTTCAGCGCCGGTTCGTTCCAGTCGAGGGCGACCCACTCGAGGCGGACGTGGCCGCGCTGGTGGGCGAGCTGGGCGAGGTGCTCCATGACGGCGCGGCCGATGCCGCCGCGGCGGTGCTCGGGGCGGACGTAGACGTCCTCGAGCCAGATGCCGGAGCGGCACTCGAAGCTGGAGAAGGTGGTGAAGAAGATCGCGTAGCCGATCGCTTCGCCGTCGGCGGTCTCGATCAGGAGCGCCTCGGCGGCCTTCTCCTCGAACAGGGTGCGGCGGAGGATCTCGGCGTCGCCGCTGACCTTCTCGGCGAGTTTCTCGTACTCGGCGAGCTCGAGGATCAGGTCGAACACCACCTGGACGTCGGCTTCGGTGGCGGCGCGGATCTGGACGTCGTTGGCGTCGGCCATCCGGCGCAGCCTAAGCGGAGCCGGTGAGGCGCGGCAGCACCTTGTCTTCGTAGGTCGCGATCGCCGCCAGCGGGTCGGCGCCGGAGTTGTTCATCAGGGCGACGGTCGTCGCGCCCAGCCCTTCGACCTCGCGGATCCGTTCGGCGTGGGTCTCGGGATCGGCGGCGACGATCAGGTCTTCCTTCAACTCCTCGTCGGAGACCTGGCGCTCGCCCTCCTCGTACATCGCCTTCGGGTCGTGCCAGTCGTCTTTGTAGAACTCGTCCGGCTGCGAGCCCTTCCAGACGCGACAACCCTCGAGCGCGGCGTCGTCGTCCCGCGCCCAGGAGAAGGCGGCCTGGAGGACGATCTCGCCCGGGTCGCGGCCCGCGTCCTCGGCGGCGCCGCGGTAGGCATCGAGTATTTCCGGCGTCGATTCGGGATCGGCGAGGGTCCAGAGCCCGTCGCCCTGGCGCCCGGCGACCGCCGCCGCCTGCGGGCCGAAGGCGGAGACGTAGATCGGCGGACGGCGGTCCCGCGGCCGGCTGTGGAGGTAGGCCTGCTTGGTCGGGAAGTACTTGCCGGCGTCGGTCAGCCGCTGCCCGTCCCACAGCGCCCGGATCATCTCCAGCGCCTCCTCCATGCGCCCGATCTGCTCGCCCACCGGCGGCCACTCGCCGCTGACCGGGAACTCGTTAAGCGCCTCCCCGGAGCCGACGCCCAGGTACGGGCGGCCGGGGAACATCAGCTCGAAGGTCGCCCAGGCCTGGGCGATCAGGGCCGGGTGGTAGCGGGGGCCCGGCGGCGTCACCGCGGTGCCGAAGAGCACCCGCTCGGTCGCCTGGGCGGCGGCGCCGAGCCAGGGCCAGGCGCTACCGGCCTCGCCTCCCTCCCACCACGGCTGCAGGTGGTCGCTGCAGCCGATGCCGTCGAAGCCGGCCGCCTCGGCGGCGACCGCCTGGCGCAGCAGCTGGTCGGGCGGGAACTGCTCGTGGGCGCAGAGGTGGAGATATCGCATCGGCATCAGGACGGTTTCAGCCGCCGGCCGGCCGCGACGACGCCGCGGCGCCTGCCGGCTACGCCTTGCCTTCGAATTCGTACTCGCGCAGGAAGCCCTCGAAGAGGCGCCGGTGCCCTTGCTCGTCGCGGAGGATCGCGATCACCATGTCCTGGGTGACCGGGTCGACGCCGTCAGTCTCCTCGACGATCCGCGTGTAGTGCTCGATCGCGCCGGTCTCGGCCTTGATCACGCCGCGGATCACGGCGACGACGTCGGTCTGGTGCTCGGGCGGCTGTAGAAAGCTCTGTTCGGGCTTGAACTCTTCCGAGCCGGGAACGACGCCGTAGAGCTCCTTGATCCGGTTGGCGAACTCTTTCGCATGGCCGAGCTCCTCTTCGACGTCGGTGGCGAGGGACTCGCGGATCTCCTGGGCGCGGACGCCGTCGAGGTTGGTGGAGGCGGCGAGGTAGCTCATCACCGTCTCGATCTCCATCCAGTACGCCTTGGTCAGCAGCGCGACGATCCCTTCGCGGGTGCCGGAGCGCTCACCGCTGAAAATCCCCTTGTCGAGGCTTCCGGTCTCCATGGGTTCTGTCCCTCTCCTTCTAAGTCGATTCTCGTCGCGGTCGTGTCGGTCGTCTACCCGTGGCGGCTACCCCGGGGGTCAGCGGGAGAAACGCTCTGGTTAGGCTGCCGCGCCATGGACACGATCGACCAGCTTCTCGAGAACAACCGCAACTTCGCCGCCGGGCTCGCCGAGCGGCACCTCGACGTCGAACCGCAGCGACACCTCGCGGTCGTCACCTGCATGGACTCGCGGCTCGACGTCTTCGCCGCCCTCGGCCTCGGCCCGGGGGAGGCGCATGTGCTGCGCAACGCCGGCGGCATCATCACCGACGACGTGATCCGCTCGCTGGCGCTCTCGCAGCGGCGACTGGGGACGCGCGCGGTGATGCTGATCCACCACGACGACTGCGGCATGCAGAAGATCACCGAGGACGGCTTCCGCCTCGAGCTGCAGGAGACGACCGGGATCGCACCTTCCTTCGCGATCGAGTCGTTCAAAGACGTCGAGGAGGACGTGCGCCAGTCGCTCCGCCGCGTCCGCTCCTCCCCCTTCCTCCCCCACCGCGACCTCGTGCGCGGGTTCGTCTACGACGTCGACACGCACCGGCTGCGCGAGGTCGAGGTCGCGGAGGAGGCCGCCTAGACTCGGGCGATGGCGACGGTCGCTCCCTACGGTTCCTGGTCCTCGCCGCTCGACGCGGCGAGCGTGGCCAGGGCGGGACGGCGGCTGGCGGCGCCGGCGATCGCCGCCGACGGGGCGGTCTGGTGGGCCGAGGGCCGGCCCGAGGAGGGCGGCCGGGTGGTGCTGATGCGCCAGGCCCCGGGCGGCGAGCCGGAGACGGTGACGCCGGAGGGGATGTACGTGCGGACCCGCGTCCACGAGTACGGCGGCGGCGCCTGGCACCTGGCGGCGCCCGACCTGGTCATCTTCGTCGACTTCGCCGACCAGCGCCTCTACCGGCAGCGGCTCGGCGAGGAGCCGGTGGCGATCTCGCCCGAGCCGGAGGAGCCGGGGGCGCTGCGCTACGCCGACATGCGGCTCGCGCCGGACGGGCGCACCGTGGTCTGCGTGCGCGAACGCGACGCCGAGCCCGAACCCGTCAATGAGATCGTCTCGCTGCCACTCGACGGCGACAGTTTCTCCGAGCCGCAGGTGCTTGCGGGCGGGCGCGACTTCTACGCCTCGCCGCGGGTCAGCGCCGACGGCGCCTGGCTCGCCTGGATCTGCTGGGACCACCCGAACATGCCCTGGGACGGGACCGAGCTGTGGGTGGCGCCGCTCGCCGACAGCGGCGAGGAGCGGCTGATCGCGGGCGGCCCGGAGGAGTCGATCTTCCAGCCCGAGTGGGGGCCCGACGGCCGCCTCCACTTCGCCTCCGACCGCGACGGCTGGTGGAACCTCTACCGGGCGCGCGAGCCGGGGACCGAGCTGAGCGGCGAGGAGGGCGCGCTGGTCCAGCTGACCGAGGAGGAGGCCGACCTCGCCCACCCGCAGTGGCTGTTCGGCGGCGCCACCTTCGCCTTCCTCGAGAGCGGCGCGATCGTCTGCGTGCGCTGCGAGCGCGGCGAGGAACGGCTCTTCCTGCTCGAGCCCGACGGCTGGGAACCGACTGACCTGGGGCTGCCGTTCACCTCCTTCGGCTACCCGATGCTGTCGGCACGCGGCAGCAGGGTCGCGTTCGCGGCGGCGAGCCCGGAGCGGGAGGCGGCGGTAGCGGTCTACGACGCCGCGAGCGGCGAGGTCGAGGTGGTGCGGGAGGCGAGCGACGACCCGGTCGGCTCCGCCTACGTCTCGCGACCGTGTCCGGTCGAGTTCAGAACCGGCGGGGAGGGAGAGGGCGAAGTCGCCTACGGCTTCTACTACCCGCCGACGAACCCGGAGTTCGAGGCGCCGGAGGGCGAAGCGCCGCCGCTGATCGTCGAGAGCCACGGCGGACCCACCTCCCACGCCACCCCGGCGCTCGACCGCGAGTTCCTCTACTGGACGAGCCGCGGGATCGGCGTCGTCGACGTCAACTACCGCGGCTCCACCGGCTACGGCCGCGAGTACCGCAACAAGCTGCGTGGGGCCTGGGGCGTCGTCGACACCGAGGACTGCGTCAACGCGGCGCTGCACCTTGCCGGCGAGGGCGAGGCAGACCGCGAGCGGCTGGCGATCCGCGGCGGCTCGGCGGGCGGCTACGCGGTCCTCTGCGCCCTCACCTTCCACGACGCCTTCGCCACCGGCGCCAGCTACTACGGGGTCGCCGACGCGGTGACGATGACCGGCGACACCCACAAGTTCGAGTCCCGCTACCTCGACCTGCTGATCGGGCCGTACCCCGAGCAGGCCGAGGTCTACCGGGAGCGTTCGCCGATCAACTACGTCGAGCGGCTGCGGGTGCCGGTGATCCTCTTCCAGGGGCTGGAGGACAAGATCGTGCCGCCGAGCCAGGCGGAGACGATGGTGGCGGCCCTGGAGCGCAACGGCGTCCCCTACGCCTACCTTGCCTTCGGGGGAGAGCAGCACGGCTTCCGCAAGGCCGAGACCAACATCCGCTGCCTCGAATCCGAGCTCTACTTCTACGGCCGGATCATGGGCTTCGAGCCGGCCGGCGGGCCGGAGCCGGTCGAGATCGTCGGCCTCTGAGCGAACTGCATCAAATTCTGGCCCTATGGCGACCAGAATTTGATGCAGCTCGGCTCAGCTGACTACGCAATGCTTGGGGCCGCCTTCGCTCGTCCCTTTTTCCGGGAAGGCGTGGGCCAGCGCCTGGGCGATCAGCTGGGCGCGGGCGGCGTAGCCGGGCGAGGTGAAGTGGATGCCGTCTTCGATGAACCATTCGTCTTTGACGTCTGAGGCCCAGTCGTAGATCCGCATGTTCGGGTAGGTCGCGCAGGCGCGTTCGAGTTCTTCGTCCCATTCGACCATGCCCCCCTTCGAGTAGGGGTCGCCGGGCGGGACCAGCGAGCGGACGTTGACCCAGAGCACCGGTTCGTCGCCGATGATCGCCATCATCTCGTCGATCCGTTCGCGCAGGCCGACGGTCGATCCGGCGGCGACGTCGGCCGCCTCGTTGGTCCCCAGCGCCAGCACCCAGCAGCCTTTGAAGCCTTCGGCCTGCCAGGCGGCGGCGACTTCCTGGGCATTGGGCTGGCCTTCGAAACGCTCTTCGATCGAGCGCGCTCCCTGCACCTCCATGTGGGTTTCTTCGACGCCGACTTCGGCGTAGCGGTTGGGGATCCGCTCGAGTTCGTTCGGCAGGTATTCCGGGTCGTCGAGGCCCTCGGAGGTCGAGTCGCCGATGTGGACCACCGCTTTGCAGGACGATCTCGTCGAGTCTTCCGCCTGCGCCTTGGTCAGCGGCGGCGGCTTCGTCGCCCCGGCGGCGCGGGCTTCTTCGACGCGGACGTCGTTGCCTTCGGCGGCGCTCGAGTTGAGGCCGGCCATGCCGGCGCCGGCGACCACCAGGATCAACCCGGCGGAGACGATTGCAACCCGCATCGGCGGCGCGAACCCCTCCCACTTCCAGCCGACCGCGCGGCGGCGGGCGAAGAAGCGGCCGATCGCGCCGTGGCGGATCGGCTCCTCGATGAAGCGCCAGGAGAGGCCGGCGACCGCGAAGATCGCGGCCACCTGCAGAGCTTTGCCGAGCAGGCTTTCGGGCGGGCGGCTGCCGGGGCCGGTGAGGACGATGATCGGGGTCTGCCAGAGGTAGATCCCGTAGGAGCGGACGCCGACCCAGCGCAGCGGCGGCGCCCCGACGAACCTGCCGAGGCGGCAGGCCGGGTGGGTGAGCGGCATCAGCACCAGCACCGTCGCCAGCGAAAGGACGACGAAGCCGCCCTGGTAGAGGAAGCGGTCGAACTCGCCGACCTGCCAGATCATCAGGGCGATGATCGCCAGGCCGAGGACGCCGAGGCCGTCGAGCAGGTTGCGGGCCTGCGGGGCGATACGGCGGCTGAGGCGACGGCTCGGCCAGACCATCGCCAGCCCGCAGCCGAAGAGCAGGCCGGCGGCGCGGGTGTCGGTCCCGTAATAGATCCGCGAGGGGTCGAGGCTCGGGTGGTAGAGGACCGCCATCTCGATGATGGAAATCCAGGCAAAGATGATGGTCAGCAACGCCAGGCGCGGGCGGACGCCGGAGGGCAGCGGGCGCTCGCGCACGAGCTTCACCCCGAGCAGCAGCAGGAATGGCCAGAAAATGTAGAACTGCTCCTCGACCGAGAGCGACCAGAGGTGGTTGAGCGGGCCTTCCGGGGCGAAGCGGGCGAAGTAGGAGACGTTGGCGAGGATCTGCTCCCAGTTGTTGACGTAGAAGACGGAAGAGGCGACCGCCTCCCGGAACTGCATCGGCTGAGCGGGGCCGAAGAGCGTCACCCAGGCGGTGACGATCGCCAGCATCACGAACAGGGCGGGCAGCAGGCGGCGGGCGCGGGCGGCCCAGAAGCCGAGGAACTCGATCCGGCCCCGCCGGCTCAGCTGCGAGAGCAGGATGTCGGTGATCAGGTAGCCGGAGAGGGTGAAGAAGATCCCGACCCCCAGCAGGCCGCCGGGCGCCCAGTCGAAGCCGAGATGGAAGACGATCACGGCGAGGACGGCGATCGCCCGCAGCCCGTCCAGCCCAGGCATGTAGCGCTGGTTGCGCTTGACGGGTTCCGGCATCTGTGAGTCGGATGCTACGGATCCGGGTAGTCGCCATCGAAGCCGATTTCGGAGGGGAGATGATGACCATGACCGTGACCACGCAAAAGCTGCCCAAACGCCGTCTGGGGGACTCCGAGCTGGAGGCCACCGTGGTCGGCCTCGGCTGCAACAACTTCGGCCGCAGGCTCGATCTGGAGGGCACGGCGGCGGTGCTGGAGGCGGCGCTCGACGTCGGCATCAACTTCTTCGACACCGCGGACATCTACGGCGGCGCCGGGGCGAGCGAGGAGCTGATGGGCGAGGCGCTGGCGGGGCGGCGCGACGAGTGCCTGATCGCGACCAAGTTCGGGATGGAGATGGAAGGGGCCGAGGGCGTGCCGGACGTGCCGCGGGGCTCCCGCGAGTACATCCGCTGGGCGGTCGAGGGCTCGCTGCGGCGGCTGCAGGTCGACCGGATCGACCTCTACCAGTACCACGAACCCGACGAGCGGACGCCGATCGCCGAGACGCTCGGCGCGCTCGACGAGCTGGTCCGTGAAGGGGTCGTGAGGGCGATCGGCTGCTCCAACTTCAGCGGCTTCGAACTGGAGGAGGCGGACCTCCTCGCCCGCGAATCCGGATTCGCCCACTTCGTCAGCGTGCAGAACGAATACAGCCTGCTCGAGCGCGGGATCGAGGCCGAGGTGACGCCGACATGCGAGCGGCTCGGGGTCTCGATCCTTCCCTACTTCCCGCTGGCCAGCGGCCTGCTGACCGGCAAGTACCGGCGCGGCGAGGAGGCCCCGGAAGGCACCCGGCTGGCAGGCCTCACAGCCGGCACCGATGCTCAGTTCGACGTGGTGGAAGCGCTGCGGGGCTATGCGCAGGCGCGCGGCGTCGAGATGGTCGAGGTCGCGATCGGCGGCCTGGCGGCGCAGCCCGCGGTCACCTCGGTGATCGCCGGCGCGACGAAGCCCGAGCAGGTGTGGGCGAACGTCGAGGCGGTGCGCTGGGAGCCGAGGGCGGCGGACCTGGCCGAGCTCGACCGGGTCGCGCCGACCCCGCGGGGCACCTAGCGCCGAAGGGTCTGTGCGGGCGGCTTCGGGCGGGGCAATGCGGTCTTTTTCTCTATCTATCTATCTATCTATCTATCCGCAGCAGCACCCGAAGATCGGAGGCGATCGCCTCCGGTTCGTCACGCAACTGGTTCCAGGTGAGGCGGGTCACGGAGTAGCCGGCGGCGGTAAGGCGCCGATCCCGCTCTCGGTCATCTTGGAAGGCGGAGCGGGTCCCGTGGCCTTCCCAGCCGTCGAGCTCGACGATGCGCCCGGTCCCGGGCCAGTGGCAATCGACCTGGTAGCGCTTGGCGCCGAGGAGGATCCAGTCGTTGAAGCGTGGCATCGGCAGGCGGTGGCGCCGGAGGAAGGGCGCGAAGCGTCGCTCGAGCTCGGAGCGCCTGCGGCCGGATGGCTCTTCGGTGACGCGCTGGAGGGCGAGGCGGACCTTCTTCACTCCGCGGCGGCCGGGATAGCGCTCGACCAGGTCCAGGAGCGAGAGTCGATCCCAGAGGTTGCGGTGTTCGGACTCGCGCAGCATCGCCGCAATGGTGTCGACGTCCTCGGTGGCGGCGAGGTCGAAGATCGTCCGCGGAACCGTCGTCACCGGGATTCCTTCGTGCACGGTGACCTCATCGGCCGGCAGCGCTTTATGGTGCCGCTTGATCCCGTCCCAGGACCGGCTCTTATGCGGGGTGGTCACATCGATCAGCGAGCGCGAATTCGGCCGGATCATCCAGAGGGCAGCAGCCGACCAGTGACTGAGGACAGCATCTGGTTCGGTAGCGAGGACGGCCGCCATCCACCGCCCTGCTCGCGGTACATCCCGGTGACCGACCGCATAGGTCCCTTGATGAAGCAGATGGAGACGACCGCAGGCGAGCCTGTGTTGAAGCGCGTCCTCGCCCAGGCCCATCCTCAGCAGCTGTTGCCGTCCCACAACCCCGTACTGACGCTCCGCCGTCCTCGCGATCTCGGCATCGATCTTCTCCACGCGCCACGGTGTTTCGCGAGACCGCGAACCACCGCCTATATCGCGATCGTTTGCGGTCTCGCGGGGCATGCTGGCGGTCTAAGGGCTTGGGGCCCTCGGTTTCTCCCCCTGGCGCGCTTGGGTAGGTGGCGCTCATGTCGTCGGCTGCGGACTTTTTGCCTCGGGAACGGACCTTGGAGGCGCTTGCCTCGGCCGCTTCGGGGTGCCGGGGGTGCCCGCTCTACGAGGACGCCACCCAGACTGTTTTCGGGCAGGGAGGGCCCTCGGCGAGGCTGATGCTGGTCGGGGAGCAGCCCGGCGACAAGGAGGACGAGGAGGGCGAGCCGTTCGTCGGCCCGGCGGGGCGGCTGCTTGACCGGGCGCTGGCGGAGGCGGGGATCGACCGCTCGGAGGCGTACGTGACCAACGCGGTCAAGCACTTCAAGTGGCGGCCACGGGGCAACCGGCGGCTGCACCAGACGCCGCGGGCCGGGGAGATCGAGGCCTGCAAGCCCTGGCTCCAGGCCGAGGTGGAGGCGGTCAAGCCGGAGGCGGTGCTGGCGATGGGCGCCACGGCGGCGCGGTCCCTGTTCGGGACGAAGGTGAAAGTGACCAAGGACCGGGGCAGGCCGCTGGAGTCGCCGCTGGCCCCGGTGGCGGCGGTGACGATCCACCCCTCGGCGATCCTGCGGCTGCGTGATCACGACGAGCGCGAAGCCGAGTTCGCCGGCTTCGTCGCCGACCTCGAAGGTGTCGCCGCGGCGTTGAAGGAGGCGGCTTGATAAAGCGCGTCTACTGCGAGACCGCAAAAACCCTTCCTCAAGACGGGTTTTTGCGGTCTCGCGGAGGGGTTGACGGTTGAGCGCGGCTGCTCCCGCAGCTCGGCGCGGCCGCTTGCGCCGCGCCGACTGCGCCTGGCCGGGGATCAGGCGGGTGCGGCGGGGTCGCGGCTTCTCGTTCAGCGACTGCGACGGGACCGCGATCGAGGACGAGGAGACGCTGGAACGGATCCGGCAGCTGGCGATCCCGCCCGCCTGGAAGGAGGTCTGGATCTGTCCCGACCCGTTCGGCCACATCCAGGCGACCGGTTATGACGAAGCGGGGCGCAAGCAATACCTCTACCACGAGCGCTGGCAGCAGCGACAGGCGGAACGGAAGTTCGAGCTGGTCCGTGAATTCGCCCTCGAGCTGCCGAAGCTGCGACGCGCCGTGACCGCCGACCTGCGCCGCGCCGGGATGCCGCGCGAGCGCGCGCTCGCCTGCGCCGTCCGCCTTCTCGACCTCGGCTTCTTCCGGGTCGGCAGCGAGGTCTACGCGGAGGAAAACGAGAGCTTCGGCCTCGCCACCGTGCGTCGCGAACACGTCACGATCGGCAAGACCGAGGTCGTTTTCGACTTCCCGGCCAAGAGCGCCCAGCGCCGCATCCAGTCGATCCGCGACGCCGCCGCCCGCCGTGCCCTCGAGGCGATGTACCGGCGCCGCAGCGGCCCCGAGGACCTGCTCGCCTTCCGCCAGGGCAAGGAGTGGCATGACGTCCGCTCCGACGAAATCAACGAGTACATCCACGAGCACATCGGCGACCGCTTCACGGCGAAGAACTTCCGCACCTGGCACGGGACGGTGCTCGCGGCGGTCGAGCTCTCCGGCGAGGAGAAGCCACGCTCCCAGGCGGCCGCCAAACGAGCGATCAAACGCGCTGTAGACCAGGTCTCCGAGGCCCTCGGCAACACCCCAGCCGTCTGCCGAGCCTCCTACATAGACCCCAGAGTCCTGGACCGCTACCGCGACGGCGTGACGATCAAATCGCCAGCTTCCACCAACGGCAAGCTCACCGCCAAATCCCGCCGCCAAATCGAGAAAGAAGTGATAGCCCTGACGGCATGAGGGGCCGGGCATACCCCGCCGGACCCTCCCCTTTTGTCCGCCGGGGTATGCCCGGCCCCTCCCCACCGCCCAGGCACACAACCAGCTTCTTCTTCCCGTTTCACCTTCCCCGGCCTCGGGGAGTTGACACCCACACACAGCTAGGGAAGGGACCAGGATGAATCACCAGCAGCAACGGCCGTTGGCGGTCGTGACGGGGGCATCGAGCGGCATCGGCTTCGAGCTCGCCAAGGTCTTCGCCGAAGAGGGCTTCGACCTCCTGATCACCGCCGAGGACGAGGAGCTCGCCGCCGCCCAGCGGGAGCTGAACCAGCTCACCGCCGGCGTCGAGTGCACGCGCGAGGACCTCGCCACCGAAGATGGCGTGCAGCGTCTCTACGAGCGGATCCAGGCGACCGGGCGCCCGATCGACGCGATCGCCCTCAACGCCGGGATCGGCGCCGGCGGCGACTTCGCCCGCGAAACCGAACTGCGCAAGGAGCTGCGGCTGATCGACCTCAACGTCCGCTCCACCGTCCACCTCTGCAAGCTCGTGGTCGGCGACATGGTCGCCCGCGACGCCGGCCGCATCCTCTTCACCTCCTCGATCGCCTCGACGATGCCGGGCGCCTACCAGGCCGTCTACAACGCCTCCAAGTCCTTCGTGCAGTCCTTCGCGCTGGCCCTGCGCAACGAGCTCAAGGACACCGGGATAACGGTCACCTCGCTGATGCCGGGGCCGACCGAGACCGAGTTCTTCGAGCGCGCCGAGATGCTCGACACCCCGGTCGGCGAAGAAGAGAAGGACGACCCCGCCGAAGTCGCCCGCCAGGGCTACGACGCTCTGATGGCCGGAAAGGAAAAGGTCGTCGGCGGCAGCCTCAAGAACAAAGTGCAGACGGTCGCCGGAAAGGTCGTCCCCGACTCGGTCAAGGCCGAGATGCATCGCAAAATGGCAGAACCGGCGACCGCCGGCGGGAAGGAGGAGCGATGAAGGCAGCCGTCTGGCACGGCCCCCGCGACGTCCGCGTCGACGAGGTCGAGGACCCGAAAGTCGAGGAGGCCACCGACGCGGTGATCCGCATCACCTCCTCGGCGATCTGCGGCTCTGACCTGCACCTCTACGAGGTCCTCTCCCCGTTCATGGAAGAGGGCGACATCCTCGGTCACGAGCCGATGGGAATCGTCGAGGAGGTCGGTCCGGAGGTCACCCACATCAAAGCCGGCGACCGCGTCGTGATCCCCTTCAACATCTCCTGCGGGCGCTGCTGGATGTGCGACCGCGAGCTCTTCGCGCAGTGCGAGACGACCCAGAACCGCGAGGAAGAAAAAGGCGCCTCGCTGCTCGGCTACACCAAGCTCTACGGCCAGGTGCCGGGCGGCCAGGCGGAGTTCCTGCGGGTGCCGCAGGCCCACTTCGGCCCGATCAAGGTCCCGGAGGGGCCGCCCGACGACCGCTTCCTCTACCTCTCCGACGTGCTGCCGACCTCCTGGCAGGCGGTCGACTATGCGGCGATCCCCGAGGGCGGCTCGGTCGCCGTCTTCGGGCTCGGCCCGATCGGCCAGATGACGGCGCGGATCGCCGCCCACAAAGGCGCCCGGGTGATCGCCGTCGACCTCGTCCCGGAGCGGCTCGAGCTGGCGCAGAAGCACGGGATCGAGACCCTGAACCTGGAGGAGCACGACGATGTCTCCGACACGATCCGCGAGATGACCGAGGGCCGCGGCACCGACGCGGCGATCGACGCGGTCGGGATGGAGGCGCACGGCGCCCCGGTCGGCGAGTTCGCCCAGAAAGCGGCCGGCCTGCTGCCCGACGCGGTGGCCGAAAAGCTGATCGAAAAAGCGGCGATCGACCGCATGTCGGCGCTCTACCAGTGCTTCGACACGGTGCGCCGCGGCGGCACGGTCTCGATCAGCGGCGTCTACGGCGGCGTCGTCGACCCGATCCCGATGCTGCAGCTCTTCGACAAGGGCGTGCAGCTGCGGATGGGGCAGGCCCATGTGAAGAAATGGATCGACGAGATCATGCCGCTGGTCACCGACGAGGCCGACCCGCTCGGGACCGAGGATCTCGCCTCGCACAAGATCGGGATCGACGACGTCCCCGACGCCTACGAGAAGTTCCAGAAGAAGGAAGACGGCGCGATCAAGTTCGTGATCCAGCCGAACGGGGCGTGAGCATGCGCGTCGTCGTCACCGGAGCCAGCGGCAACGTCGGCACCAGCGTCCTCGAGGCGCTCGCTGCCGAGCCGCGGGTGACCGAGATCGTCGGCCTCGCCCGCCGCCGGCCGGAGGTCGAGATGCCGAAGGTCGAGTGGGTCGCGGCCGACGTGGTCGCCGACCCCCTGGAGTCGATCTTCGGGGGCGCCGACGCGGTCGTCCACCTCGCCTGGGCGATCCAGCCGAGCCGCGACGAAGCGATGACCGAGCGGATCAACGTCGAGGGCAGCCGCCGTGTTTTCGAGGCGACTGCGGCGGCCGGCGTTCCGGCGCTCGTCCACGCCTCCTCGGTCGGCGCCTACTCTCCAGGTCCGAAGAAGCGGCAGGTCGACGAGTCCTGGCCGGTGGACGGGATCAGGACCTCCTTCTACTCGCGCCACAAGGCCGCCTGCGAAGACCAGCTCGACAACCTCGAAGGCCGCGCCTCGGAGCTGCGGATCGTCCGCCTGCGTCCCGGCCTGATCTTCAAGTCCGAGGCGGCAAGCGAGATCCGGCGCCTCTTCGCCGGCCCGTTCCTGCCCGGCTTCCTGGTCCAGAAGCGCTTCGTCCCGCTGATCCCGCGGGTGCCGCGACTGCGCTTCCAGGCGGTCCACTCGCGCGACGTCGGCGAGGCCTACCGGCAGGCGGTCGTCCGCGAGGTCCACGGCGCCTTCAACATCGCCGCCGAGCCGGAGATCGGCGTCGAGGAGCTCTGCGAGCTCTTCGGTGCCCGCAGCTTCCCGCTGCCGGCCGGGGCGCTGCGCGGAGCGGCGCAGCTGAGCTGGAAGCTGCGGCTGCAGCCCTCGCCCCCCGGCTGGATCGACCTCGCCCTCGGGGTGCCGATGATGGACACGACCCGGGCGCGCGAGGAGCTCGGCTGGGAGCCGAGGGTCTCCTCACTTGACGCGCTCGACGACCTGCTGCGGGGGATGCGCCAGGCCGAGGGCGGCCCGACGCCGCCGCTCGAGCCCACCGCCGGCGGGCCGCTGCGCTCGCGCGAGTTCGCGACCGGTGTCGGGCAAACCCAGGGCGTCAAGCGAAGCGCATAGGGAGGTCGGAAGCCGGGTCCTGGAAGCCGGCGTGCGGACCGGCGGTCTGTCCCGGCCCCCCGGCCCCGCGACCGGCGCTCCGAACGTGCCTCGGCGGTGTTTTGTGTTGGCATGGAGAGACGCGATCTGAAGCGGGATCAGGGGCAGCCGATTTTCCCTAATTTCGGGGATGGATATTCGTTTTCGCGTCGAAACCAGGGGTACCGAGGATCCATGGCGGCACCAAGCACGAAAACTGTTCCAAAGCCGGGCGAGGTCTGGCTGAGCTGCCCGCCGTACCTGTTGATGGCGCGGATCGTCGAGGTCGACACCGAGCTCGAGCCGCCGGTCGTCTCCTACGAGCTGCACGACGACGACGGCTCGCTGCTGCAGGCCGTCGAGCACGCCAGGCTCGACCACGGCTGGTGGCGCACCTTCCAGCGCCTCGAGCCGCGCTTCGGCTGATTCCCACTAGCCTCTCCGGGCGATGGGCCGGAAAGACTCCTATATGGAGGGGAATCGTCCCGTCGGCGCGCTGTTTGCACTCGCGGTGATGGCGATCGCGCTTGCCGGTTGTGGCGGCAGCGACGAAGCGACGCTGACCGTGCTCGGCGCCTCCTCGCTGACCGAAGCGCTCAGCCGTTACGGGGACGCCTTCCGGGGGGCGAAGGTGCGGAGCTCGTTCGCCGGCTCCGACCAGCTTGCGGCGCAGATCAGGCAGGGGGCCAAGGCCGACGTCTTCGCCTCCGCCGACACCGACTACCCGGACGAACTGCACCGGGAAGGGCTGGCCGGGAAGCCGGTCGTCTTCGCCCGCAACCGGCTGGTGGTGGTCGTGCCGAAGGGCAGCGAGATCGAATCGCTCGACCAGCTAGCGCGAGCGGGGACGAAGATCGTGATCGGCGACCCCAGCGTCCCGGTCGGCGCCTACACGCGGGAAGTGCTGGGCCGGCTTCCGGCCCCCGATCGCGAGGCGATCCTCGCCGACGTCCGCTCCGAAGAGCCCGAGGTCAGCTCGGTCCTCGCCAAGGTGGTCGAAGGCGCCGCCGACGCCGGCTTCGTCTACGTCACCGACGCGAAGACCGTCGCCGGCGAAGTGGAGACGGTTTCCGTTCCGCCGCGGCTGCAACCCGACGTCGCCTACGCCGCCGCGGTCCTCAGCGACAGCCCCGAGCCGGCGCTCGCGCGGCGCTACCTGCAGGGGCTGCTGCACGGCCGCGGCGCCGCCGAGCTGCGCGAAGCCGGGTTCCTGCCGCCGGGATGAGGCTGGCTCCACCATGAGGCTGCCTCCACCATGAGGCTGCGCTCGGGCTTCGGGCTGCTGGCGCTCGCCGCCGCGGCGCTGGCGCTCGCCTTCCTCGTCCTGCCGGTGGTGGCGATCTTCGCCGACGTCAGCCCGGGGCGGCTGCTCGACGCGCTCGGCGAAGAGTCGGTGCGGGAAGCGCTCTGGCTGAGCCTGCGGACGACGCTGGTCGCGGTCGCGGTCGTGATCGTGGTCGGAACCCCGGCGGCCTACCTGATCGGCCTGCGCCGCTTCCGCGGCCGCGCCCTGGTGCTGACGGTGATCGAGCTGCCGCTGGTGATGCCGCCGGCGGTGGCGGGGATCGCCCTGCTGGCGGCGCTGGGGCCGCACGGGATCCTCGGCGGCTGGGTCGAAGACGCCGGGCTCGAACTCGTCTTCCAGACCGCCGGCGTCGTCGTCGCCCTCGTCTTCGTCTCGGCGCCGTTCTACCTGCGCCAGGCGATCGCCGCCTTCGCCGCGCTCGACCCGCGGCTGCTGGAGGCGGCGCGGACGCTCGGCGCCGGCCCCTTCCGCGCCTTCGCCACGGTCGCGGTGCCGAGCGCGCGGCCCGGCCTCGCCGCCGGGCTGGCGCTCGCCTGGGGGCGGGCGCTCGGCGAGTTCGGGGCGACGCTGCTCTTCGCCGGGTCGCTGGCGGGGGTGACCCAGACGGCGCCGCTGGCGATCTTCTCCGAGTTCAGCCGGCCCGGCGGCTTCGACGCGGCTCTGGCGCTCTCGGCGGTCCTGATCCTCCTCGCAGGCCTGATCCTGGTCGGGGTGAAGCTGCTGGGGGCCGACCGCGCGGTCGAAGACCCGCCCGGAGAGCGGGCGCGGTGAGCGCCCCGGGCGCGTTGGCGATCTCGGCGCGGATGCCGCTGCGCGAGCTCGAGCTGGCGGTGGAGCTGGCGGTGGCGCCGGGAGAGCGGCTGGCGCTGGCCGGCCCCTCGGGCGCTGGCAAGACGACGCTGCTGCGGATCGTCGCCGGCCTGCTGCGACCCGCCGCGGGCCGGGTGGCGATCGGCGAGGAGGTCTGGCTGGACACCGCGGCCGGGCGCGAGGTGCCGACCGAGCGGCGGCGCTGCGGCGTCGTCTTCCAGGACTACGCCCTCTTCCCGAACCTGAGCGCTTGGCGCAACGTCGCCTTCGGGATGAACGGGGCGCGGCGCGAGCGGCGGCAGCGGGCAGAAGAGCTGCTCGACCGCTTCGGGATCGCCTCCCTCGCCGACGCCCGCCCCGGCTCGCTCTCCGGCGGCGAGCGCCAGCGGGTGGCGCTGGCGCGGGCACTCGCCACCGAGCCGCGGGCGCTGCTCCTCGACGAGCCCCTCTCGGCGCTCGATCCCGAGACCCGCCGCCAGGCCCGGCGCGAGCTACAGGATTTCCTTACCGAGCTGCCGATCCCCGTCCTCCTCGTCACCCACTCCCAGGAGGAGGCGGCGCTGCTGGCCGACCGGATCGCGGTGATCGACCGCGGCCGCATCGTCACAGAAGAAGCGCTTCGGCCCGCCGCAGATCCTCGCGGTCGTTGACGTTGAAGAGCAGGCGCCGCGGGTCGCCGAAGCGGGTGAGGTCCCCCTCGGTGAGGAGCCGCGGCGCGAGGGCCTCGATCGTCCGCGTCAGCGGCTCCTCCCGCTCCAGCGCCGCCTCCAGGCGCGGCAGCAGGCTCGGGTCGTAGCGGGCGAGCAGCGGCTGCGGGTGCCCGTCGAGGGCCGGGACGACGAGCGGCTCGGGCGTTGCGGCCAGCAGCTCGATCAGCCCCGGGGCGACGAACGGCAGGTCGCAGGCGACGGCGACGATCGGCCGCCCGAGCCGCAGCGCCGCGACGATCCCACAGAGCGGATGCCGCGGCTCGAGCGGCTCCTCCAGGACGGACACCGAATCGCGTGGTTCCTTTATCCGGCTATTCAGGACAAAGGAACCACGCGATCGCAACTGCGCCTCCCCCGGCTTCGTCACCACCACGGCCTCCAGTCCCGCCGCCGCGATCGCTTCCAGCGGATACTCGATCAGGGGGCGGCCGGCCAGCTCGACCGACGCCTTGCCGCCGCCGAGTCGACGGCCCCGTCCCCCCGCCAGAACCACCCCCAAGGCAGACGTGTCTGAGTTCGACCCCCACATATGGGGGGTTAACTCAGACACCCCCTTGGGCTGTGTCTGCTTCATGACGACAGTGTGTCGCAGGCGTGACCTGTGGGTACCCTCGAGCTGTGCGCCTCGAAGACGCCCATGGCCGGCTGCTCTCCGACCTCCGGGTCTCCGTCACCGACCGCTGCAACTTCCGCTGCCGCTACTGCATGCCGGCCGAGGGGATGCCGTGGATCGACCGGGCCGAGATCCTCAGCTTCGAGGAGATCGAGCGCCTGGTGCGGCTCTTCGTCTCGCTCGGCGTCGTGGACGTGCGGCTGACCGGCGGCGAGCCGCTGGTGCGGCGCGAGTTCCCGGCGCTGGTCGCGCGGCTGGCGGCGATCGAGGGGCTGCGCGACCTCTCGCTGACCACCAACGGCTACCTGCTCGCCCGCGACGCCGAGGCCCTGGTCGCCGCCGGGATCGGGCGGGTCAACGTCTCGATCGATTCACTCGCCCGCGGCCGCTTCTTCGAGGTCACCCGCCGCGACGCGCTCGCCCAGACCCTGGAAGGGCTGGAGGCGATCGCCGCCTTCCCGCAGGTGCGGCCGGTCAAGGTCAACGCGGTGCCGATGCCCGGCTTCGGCGCCGAGGAGGTCGCCCGTTTCTGTGAGCTCGCCCGCAGCCGCCGCTTCCAGGTCCGCTTCATCGAGTTCATGCCGCTCGACGGCGACCGTTCCTGGCGCCCCGACGACGTCCTCAGCGGCGCCGCGGTGCGGGCGCTGGTCGAAGCCGCGCACCCACTGCGCGAACTGCCGCGCGAGCCGCACTCGACCGCCCGCGTCTACGCCTTCGCCGACGGCAAGGGCGAGATCGGCTTCGTCAACCCGGTCACCGAACCGTTTTGCGCCGACTGCAACCGCGTCCGCCTCACCGCCGACGGCAGGCTCCGCACCTGCCTCTTCTCCGAGCACGAGACCGACCTGCGGGGACCGCTGCGCGAGGGGGCGAGCGACGCCGAGCTGGAGCGGATCGTCCGCGAGGCGGTCTGGCGCAAGGAGCTGAAGCACCGGATCAACGAGCCAGGCTTCCGGCCCCCGGCGCGGACGATGAGCGCGATCGGAGGCTGAGATGCGAAAGGACGAGTGTCCTGAGACCGACCGGAGGCCGGAATGAGGCGGGACGAGTGGCTTGCGAGCTTCTGCGAGCGACTGGATCTGGAGCCGCCGAGCAAAGAGGAGGTCGTCGCCCTGCTCGACCTCGCCGCGACGGCCGCCCACTCCTCAGAGCGCACCGCCGCCCCGCTCGCCTGCTGGGTCGCCGGCCGCAGCGACCGCCCGCTCGCCGAGCTGGGCGAGATCGCCAAGGAAGTGGCGCCGGCCGACGAGCCGAGCTGACTAGGAGGCGGGGCGGCAGATGTAGACGGCGGTCGGGTGCTCCTCTTCGTCGAGGTCCTCCTGAAGGCTCCCGTCCTTCTCGCCGAGCACGCGCACGCGGCGCAGCCCCGCCGCCTCGATCGCCGCCAGCGCTTCGGCTTCGCCGAAGTGGCGCATCCGGTGGAGGTCGTCCGGGTTCGCCTTCCCCGCCTCTTCGAGTCGGCCGCCGCCGATCGCGCCGGCAATCGGCTCGTCCGCTCCCAGCACACCCCTCCAGGTGAACTCCTTCCCCTCGCGCTCTACCGGGAACACCCCGGTGAAGAACGTCCGCGCGGTTTTGAGTGCCATCAGGTCGAACAGGACCACGCCGTCGGGCGCCAGGTTCCGCCGCATGCCCGTCAGGGCCGCGGTCAGCTCGCCGGGGCTGAGCAGGTAGTTCATCGCCGAGTTGATCGACCAGACGAGATCGAACTCGCCGAGCGCCGGCAGCTCGCGCATGTCGGCGACGTGCAGCTCGGCACGGTCGCCGACCTTTTCGCGGGCCGCCTCGACCATCGCCGGGGAGATGTCGCAGCCGGTCACCTGCCAGCCGCGCTCGAGCAGCGGGGTGAAGCTGAAGCCGGTGCCGCAGCCGACGTCGAGCAGGCGGTCGCCGTGCAGGCCCTCCGTCTCGGCCCGGGCGAGCAGGGTCGCCGTCCAGGTCTCGTACCTGTAGCCGAAGCCGAGGGTGAAGTCCTCGTAGGAGGGCGCCAGCGCCTCGTAGGTCCGCCGCGCAGCGTCGCCCCCCTCCCAGGTCGGGTTCACGCAGGAGAACCTAAACCACTCGCTCCGCCCCCGCGTAAACGTTGACCGAGCCGCGGCGGGCGAAGCCGGCGAGGGTGAGACCGCGATCGGCGGCGAGCTCGACCGCCAGCGAGCTCGGGGCGCCGACCCCGACCAGGACCGGGCAGCCGGCGACGGCCGCCTTCTGGACCAGCTCGAAGGAAAGCCGGCCGCTGACGCAGAGCAGGCGCTCGTGCAGCGGCAGCAACCCCTCGCGCAGGGCGGCGCCGACGACCTTGTCCATCGCGTTGTGGCGGCCGACGTCCTCCCGCGCCAGCAGCAGCTCGCCGGCGGCGTCGAAGAGGCCGGTCGCGTGCAGGCCCCCGGTCCGCTCGAAGCCCGGCTGGGCGAGGCGCTCGGGCAGGTCGGCGAGGAGGGCCCGCGGGACCCGCGGCCCGCTCGGCAGCGGCGCGCTCGCCACCGCCACCTCCTCCAGCGCCCCCTTGCCGCAGACCCCGCAGGAGGAGGTCGTGTAGAAGCGGCGGGCGCCGGGGTCGCGCCGCAGCGGGCCGGCCACTTCGACGACGTTGGCGGCGAGGTCCGCGCTCGGCCCCGCCTCCCGCGGGCCGTCGATCAGGCCCTCGCCGTGGAGGAAGCCGAGCGCCAGCTCCTCGTCGTCTCCCGGCGTCCGCATCGTCACGCTGAGCGGCTCGCCGTCGACCCGGATCTCCAGCGGCTCCTCGACAGCGACGAGGTCGCGGGTGCCGTCGCGCTCGATCTCGCGGTAGAGCCGCGAGCCCTCGACTCGGCCCGCCCCGTCGGAGGGGTGTAAGGGCGCCGACACCAGCGGTTTCGCGCTACCCCTCGCGGGTAAAGCCGAAACGTGACGCGTGTCGCCGCTTGATCCTCATAGCCCGGCATCACACCACATCGCCACGCTCTGGTGGTGGATGCTGGGGGTAGCTTCGATCGTCTTCCTCGGGGCGGTGGCGATGCTGGTGGTCGGCTGGGTCCGGCGCGACCGCCCGGGCCTCCCCTTCCTCGGCGAGAACGAGAAGGCGAACACGATCCTCGTCGTCCTCTTCGGGATGGCGATCCCGATCGTCATCCTCGTCGCCCTCTTCGTCATCTCCGACCTCGTGCTGCTGCCGGAAACCGACGCGCCCGCGGCCGGCAGCACCGCGATGACGATCACCGTGACCGGCCACCAGTGGTTCTGGCAGGTCCGCTACGAAGGCAAGGACGCTGAAACCGCCAACGAGATCCACATCCCGGTGCGCACGCCGGTCAACCTCCAGGTCCGCAGCGCCGACGTCATCCACTCCTTCTGGGTCCCGGAACTGAACCGCAAGATCGACACGATCCCGGGGCAGACGAACGCGATCGAACTCTACGCCGAACGTGCCGGCGTCTACCGCGGGCAGTGCGCCGAGTTCTGCGGGCTCCAGCACGCCCACATGGCCTTCCGCGTCTACGCCGAACCGAAGGCCCGGTTCGAAGCATGGTTGGCGAACCTCCGCAAGCCCGCGCGCGAACCGACCACCCCCCTGGCCCGCCAGGGCCGACGGGCCTTTATGCGGGACGGCTGCGCCGCCTGCCACACCATCTCCGGCACCGAAGCCGAAGGAACGGTGGGACCGAACCTGACCCATCTGGCCGGCCGCGAAACGCTTGCCGCCGACACCATCCCCGACACCCCGGAATACCTCTTCCGCTGGATCCAGAACCCGCAGGCGATAAAGCCCGGGGTGAAGATGCCCGGCCTCGGCCTCGGCCCGGCGAAGTTCCACGCGATCGTCGCCTACCTGACGGGCCTGAAGTGACGGTCGCGACCCCTCCCGCCGCCAAAGCCCGCCTCGACCGCCTCGAGCGGATCTGGAAGGAGAGTCCCGGCGTCCTCGGCTGGCTCACCACCGTCGACCACAAGCGGATCGGCATCCTCTACTTCTTCACCTCGCTCTTCTTCTTCGGCGCCGGCGGGGTCGAGGCGCTGGCGATCCGCACCCAGCTGATCGGCCCCGACGAATCGACCCTCAGCCCGGCGACCTTCAACGAAATGATGTCGACCCACGGGACGACGATGATCTTCTTCTTCGTCGTGCCGATATCCCTGGGCGCCTTCGGCAACTACCTGATCCCGCTGATGATCGGCGCCCGCGACATGGCCTTCCCGCGGCTGAACGCGCTCTCGTACTGGATCTTCCTCTGCGCCGGGACCTTCCTCTACGTCGGCGTCTTCACCGGCAACGCTCCCAGCGCCGGATGGTTCAATTACGTGCCGCTGGCCTCCAAGGCCTACAGCCCCGGCCCTGGCATCGACTTCTACGCCCTCTCGCTTCTGTTCGTCGGCATCTCGACCACGCTGGGGGCGATCAACGCGATCGTCACCATCTTCAAGTTACGGGCCCCGGGGATGTCGCTGAACCGGATGCCGCTGTTCTGCTTCGCCTTCCTCGCCGTCTCCTTCGCCCTGATCTTCGCCCTCCCGGCGCTCAGCACCGCGCTGATCCTGCTCGAGCTGGAACGTCTGCTCGGCTTCCACTTCTTCATCCCCGCCGCCGGCGGCGCCCCGATCCTCTGGCAGAACCTCTTCTGGATCTTCGGCCACCCGGAGGTCTACATCATCATCCTCCCGGCCTTCGGGATCGCGACCTCGATCATCCCCACCTTTGTGCGGCGGAAGATGGTCGCCTGGCCGCTGGTCGCGCTGGCCGAGATCCTCGTCGCCTTCCTCGGCTTCGGCGTCTGGGCGCACCACATGTTCGCCGTCGGCCTGGCCAGCGCGACGACGATCTACTTCGCCGCCGCCAGCCTGATCATCGTCATCCCCAGCGGAATCCAGCTCTTCTCCTGGATCACCACGATCGTCACCGGCACGCCGCGCTTCCAGACGCCGCTGCTCTGGATCATCGGCTTCATCGTCCTCTTCATCATGGGCGGCCTCTCCGGGGTGACGTTCGCGGCCATCCCCTTCGACCAGCAGACGACCGACACCTATTACGTCGTCGCCCACTTCCACTACGTGATCTTCGGCGCCGCGGTTTTCCCGCTGCTGGGCGGCATGTACTACTGGTTCCCGAAGGTCACCGGGCGGATGTACCACGAGGGCTGGGGCAAGGCGAGCTTCTGGCTGACCTTCATCGGCACCAACGTCACCTTCTTCCCGATGCACATCCTCGGCCTCGACGGGATGCCGAGGCGCAACTACACCTACGGCCCGGAAATGGGTTGGACCGGTCTCAACCTGATCGAGACGCTCGGCGCCTATCTGCTGGCGCTGGGCCTGCTCTCGGTGTTCGTCAACCTCGCGGTCAGCCTCTTCAAGGGCGAGAAAGCCGGCAACGACCCCTTCGGCGGCGACACCCTGGAGTGGTCGACCACCTCGCCGCCGCCGCCGTACAACTACGCGGTCATCCCCAAGGTCTCGAGCCCGTACGCGATGTGGGACACCGAAGACCGCGAAGAGGACGCGCGCAACCTCGAGCGCGGGCGCAAAGTGCTCGAACAAGGGCACGAGACGGCGGCGAGCACCGCCGTCGACGCCGAGTGGGACGAGGTCCTGGACATGCCCTCCAACTCCGCCTGGCCGCCGCTGGTCGCCCTGGCGATGACCGGTGTCTTCGCGATGGTCCTGCTGCAGCAGTGGTTCGCGGCGGCGATCTTCGTCGCCGTCCTCCTCTGCACCGTGGCCGGCTTCCACCTCAAGGAGCCGGAGGAAGCGTGAGCTCGATACCGCGCAGCATGGAGGCGGCCGGCTCGGGGCCGGTTGCGGCGGTCGAGAGGGCGCGGCGGACGCAGCCGAGCGGCTGGTGGGGTGCCGTGCTGCTGATCGCGACCGAGGCGACCCTCTTCGCCTGCCTGATCGCGACCTACTTCTACCTGCGCTTCCGCACCGATGAATGGCCGCTCGGGGGAATCGAGAAGCCATCGGTGACGCTGCCGTTGGTCTTCACCGCGATCCTCGTCGCCACCGTCGTCCCGATGTTCCTCTCGGTCCGGGCGGCGAAGGCGGGGAAGACCCGCTCGGCCTGGTGGCTGCTGCTGCTGGCAACCGCGGTGCAGGCCACCTACCTGGGCCTGCAGATCCACCTGATGGTCGACGACCTCCACTCCTTCACCCCTCAGGCGAACGCCTACGGCTCGATCTACTACGCCCTGCTCGGCATCCACCACGCCCACGTCGCGGTCGGCCTGGCGATCGACGCCTGGCTGCTCTGGAAGCTCGCCCGCGGCATCACCAACTACCGCCTGATCGCCCTCCGCATTGCCGCGATCTACTGGTATTTCGTCGCCGCCACCGCGGTCGCCGTCGTCCTCACCCAGCTCTACCCGTCGCTATGAGGATCGCGAAGCCGATACTGGAACGGATTCCGCCCGAGTCGCCGGTCTCGCCCGTCCTCTGGTTCGCGGTTCTGGGGGCACCGGGCGCCTACTCGGTGCAGCTCGGCCTCGGCTACTGGCTGACCGAGGCCGCCTGCAGCCCGACCGGCGGCCGATGGGGGATCTCACTGAGCGCCTGGGCGATCGTCATCACCGCCCTCGCCGCGCTGGTCGCGGTCGCCGCCGGGCTCATCTCGATCTGGCTCTACCGCCGCCACGGCGACCGCCACGACCCGCCGCCGGCCGGCCGCGTCGCCTTCCTTGCCGCGGTGGGCATGACCGTCTCGACTCTCTTCCTGGTGCTGATCCTGATGACCGGCGTCGGCGTCGTCACCTTCCGCGAATGCAACCAGTCATGAGGGCGAGGCGAAAGGCGCTCCTGGCGGTGGTCCTGCTCGGCGGGCTTGCGGCCGCCGCGATCGCCGAGGCACAGCCGCCGCCGAGCGGGATCACCTACCCCCCCGGCACCTCGAAGCAGAAGCAGATGCAGCTCGGCGAGGGTCTCTTCGCCGCCAACTGCGCCAGCTGCCACGGCTTCCGCGGCGAAGGCGTCCTCACTCCTCGGGAAGGCGGCGTCGGCGGGATCAGCGGCCAGGGCCCGTCGCTGATCGGGGTCGGCGAAATGGCGCCGGACTTCTACCTGCGGACCGGGCGGATGCCGATCGGGCACGCCGGCGAAGAGCCCGAACGGCAGCGGCCGTACTTCAGCTCGCACGAGATCGAAGCGATCTCCGCCTACGTCGCCTCCTTCGGCGGCGGGCCCGAGGTCCCCGAGCCCGAACCCGACTACGGCTCGCCGGCGGAAGGGATGTCGCTGTTCACCGAGCACTGCGCCGGCTGCCACCAGATCGTCGGCGAAGGCGGCTACGTGACCGGGGCCAAGGTGCCGGTGCTCGGGCACGCCACCCCGACCGAGATCGCCGAGGCGGTGCGGATCGGTCCCTTCCTGATGCCGAAGTTCCCGAAGAGCCAGATCAGCGACGACGACCTCGACAAGATCATCGCCTACGTGCAGCGGAGCAAGCATCCCGAGGACCCCGGCGGCTGGGGCATCGGCCACATCGGGCCGGTCCCGGAGGGGATCGTCGCCTGGCTCGTCGCCGCCATCGTCCTCGTCGGGTTCTGCGCCGTGATCGGAAGGAGGCTCTCATCGTGAAGACCGGGACGAAGCTGAAGCTCGCCCTGCTGACCGCCTTCGGCTTCCTCCGCGAAGCCGGGCGGAGGAAGAAGCCCGAGCGCATCGTCAAGGCGGAGGGCGGCGACCCGCGGGCGGAGCTGGTGGTCGCGCTGCTGCTGCTCGGCGCCGCCGCCTGCGCGGTGGCGTTCGTCGTCATCTACGCGCTCGACTGGTCGCACCTGACCCGCTGGCTCGGCCTCAGCCTCGGCGCCTGCCTGCTGCTGATCGCCGCGGCGCTGATCCACGCAGGGGAGACCTTCGTCCCGACCGAGGAGCTGGAGGAGGACTACCCGCCGCTCGAGCACCCCGAAGCGCAGGAGGAACTGGGCCAGATCGGCCGCGAGAGCGTCGGCGGCTTCACCCGCAAGCGGCTCCTGCTCGGCGCTGCCGGGGCGGCCGGGGCCGCACTCGGGGCCGCGCTCGTCGTCCCCGCCGCCTCGCTCGGGCCGTTCCTCGACACCGAGTCCTTCTACTACTCGCCCTGGCATCGAGACCGCCGTCTCGTCGACGAGCAGGGCAAGCCCTACCGGGCCGACGAGATCGAGTACGAAACCTTCTACACCGCCTTTCCGGAGAATGCCTACCGGGAGGAGCTGGCGGCACCCCTGGTCGTGGTCCGGGTCGACCCCTCCGAACTGGAGCTGCCCGAAGGCCGGGGCAACTGGGCGCCGGAAGGGATCGTCGCCTACTCGAAGATCTGCACCCACGCCGGCTGTGCGGTCGCCCTCTACCGCAAGCCGAGGTTTCCGCAGGCCGAGCCGCGGCCCGCCCTCGTCTGCCCCTGCCACTACTCGACCTTCGACCCCGCCGAGGGCGGCAAGGTGATCTTCGGCCCGGCCGGCCGCGAACTGCCGCAGCTGCCGCTGCTGGTCGACTCGGCCGGGGAGTTGCGAGCGGCCGGCGACTTCTCCGCCCCGGTCGGCCCCAGCTTCTGGGGCGTGCGGACGAGGAGGCCGACGGCGTGATCCGCCGCGCCGTCCGTTTCCTCGACCAGCGCAGCGGCGCCGCCCCGCTGCTGAAGAAGACGCTGCGCTACGCCTTCCCCGACCACTGGTCCTTCCTCCTCGGCGAGGTGGCGCTCTACGCCTTCGTCGTCCTCGTCGCCACCGGCATCTACCTGACCCTCTTCTTCGAGCCGAGCACGGCGAAAACCATCTACCACGGCAGCTACGCGCCGCTGCGGGGGATGGAGATGAGCCGGGCCTACGCCTCGGTCGTCCACCTCTCCTTCGATGTCAAGGCGGGGCTGCTGATCCGTCAGACCCACCACTGGGCCGCCGACGTCTTCGTCGCCGCGATCGTCCTCCACCTCGTCCGCGTCTTCTTCACCGGTGCCTACCGCAAGCCGCGCGAGCTGACCTACCTGATCGGCGTCCTGATGCTGTTCGCGACCCTGTTGGAGGGATACCTCGGCTACTCGCTGATCGACGACCTGCTCTCCGGCATGGGGCTGGCGATCGGCTACGGGGTGGCCCTCTCGATCCCGATCGTCGGCGCCAACCTGGCGCTGCTCATCTGGGGCCATCCCTTCCCCGGCGACCCCGACTTCTGGTCGCGGATGTATATCGGCCACGTCCTGATCATGCCGGTGCTGATCGGCGGCCTGCTCGCCGCCCATCTGGCGCTCGTCGCCTCCCGCCACCACACCCAGTTCCGCCGCGAGTCGGTCCCGAGCGAGCGCAAGCTCATCGGCATCCCCACCTTCCCCGGGCAGGTGCCGCGCTCGCTCGGGTTGATGGTCGCGGTCGCCGGAGTGCTGGTCCTGCTCGGCGGCCTGGTCCAGATCAACCCGATCTGGCTCTGGGGCCCCTACCACGTCTACGACGGCACCAACGGCGCCCAGCCTGACTGGTACCTGGGGTGGCTGATCGGGGCCCTGCGCCTGGTGCCGGCCTTCGACGTCGTCGTCTGGAACCGGACCCTGGTGCCGAACCCGTTCTGGGGCGGGATCCTCTTCCCGCTGGTGGTGATGATGGCCCTGATGCTGTGGCCGTGGCTGGAGCAGCGGGCGACCGGCGACCGCCGTGCCCACAACGTCCTCGACCGCCCCCGCGACGCGCCGGTCCGCACCGGCATCGGCGCCGGCTTCCTCACCTGGGTGGTGATGATCTTCCTCGCCGGGGCCTCCGACCGGGTTCTCGTCTTCCTCGGGATCAGCTACGTCAGCCAGATCTGGTTCTACCGGGTCGCGGTCTGGGTCGTGCCGGTCGTCGTCGGGCTGCTGGCCTGGCGGTTCTGCCTTGCCCTCAAGGGGATGGAGGAGGTGCAGGCCGTGCAGGAGGCCGCCGAGCGGGAAGCCGCCGTCCATAGCGCGCAGCCCGAGTAGCGACACGCGGCTCGGAACCGCTTTCCAGCAGCGACTGGCGCAGCTCGGCCTCGCGGATCCAGCGCAGGAACATCCAGGAGAAGAGGCTGACGGTGATCAGCGCCCCCCAGATGAACATCAGCGCCCCGCCGACCTGCTGGTCGGTGAGGGGAGCGATCCCCCAGGCGCGCTCGCCGGCCGCGTAGAAGGGGTAGAACGGCGTCCCCGCCCAGATGAAGATGTTGCCGAGGATCGCGCATCCGAGCGCGCGGACGACCAGCACATAGCCCGCCTTCTGGGCGGAGCCGAACCAGCGGGGGCCCGGAAGCGGCTCCAGCAGCGCGCCCCACATCAACAGCCCCGCGAGGAAGAAGCAGCCGTGCTCGAAGGCGTGCAGGAGCGTGTGATCCAGCGCCGCTTCGTAGAAGGCGGGCAGGTGCCAGAGATAGAGGTTCAGGGCCCAGAGCGGCAGCGCGATCAGGGGATGCATCAGCCCGCGCAGCCGCCGGACGGGGCGGAAAGCCAGGACCGGCCTCAGCATCGGGCCGCTGAGGCCGACGAGGATGAGCAGCGGCGCCACTTCCCCGATCGCCAGGTGCTGAGCCATGTGCGCGTAGAAGAGGTCCTCCTCGCCCAGCGAGTCGAGCGGCGAGAGCAGCGCCAGGACGAGGATCGCGACCCCGAGGTAGAAGCTGATCCGGCGCCAGGGGGCGATCCCGCGACCGCGCGCCGCGAGGGCACTCGCCCGGCGCCCGTAGAGGAGGCAGGCGAGCGAGGCGGCGGCGACCGTCAGCGGGTCGATGTTCCAGCCGCCGCTCTGCGGCGCGACATGACCGATCGGCAGCACTTCAGCCGGCAGGTACCCGCGCGGTCAGAGCGCGAACCAACCCCCTCCGGGCGAAGTGGGCGAAGAGTCATGATCCGGACATGCAGCGCCGGCTGATCGCAGCAGCGGCGACGGCCGCCGGAGTGGCGGTGCTGGCGATCCTGGTCGCGATCCGCCTCCAGGACCGAAGCGCGACGGAGTCAGCCGCCGCACCGCCGCCACTGCCGGTGGGGGTGGCGGTGAACCGGTTACCGCCGCCGGTGCGGCTGCGCGGCGCCGACGGCAGCCCCACCTCGCTGCGCGCCCTGCGCGGGCGCTGGGTTGCCCTGGCGCCGACCCTGACCAGGTGCGAAGAGGTCTGCCCGATCACCACCGGCGCGCTGCTGCAACTGCGGCGGCTGCTGCGCCGGGCGGGAGCGGGCGGCCGGCTCGCGATCGCCGAGGTCAGCGTCGACCCCTGGCGCGATACCCCGGCGGCGCTCCGCGCCTACGAGCGCCGGATCGGCGCGAGGATGCCGCTCTACACCGGCACCCTGCCGCAGCTGCGCAAGCTCTGGCACTTCTTCGGCGTCGGATTCCGCTGGACCGGCGGCGACGTCGAGCACACCGACGGCGTCTTCCTGCTCGACCCCTCCGGCCGCGAGCGGGTCGCCGTCGTCGGGATGCCGGGGACGGGCGGGCGGCTGCCGCCGCGCCTGCGCTCGCTGCTCGACGCCGAAGGCAGGCACAACCTCGACCACCCGCTCGCCCCCTGGACCGCCCGCGGCGTCGCCGCCGACCTGCGGCTGCTGATGGGGCTGCGCCGCCTGCCCCCCGCAGGTGCCGCGCCGACGCCGCGGGCGAGGGCGGCGACCCGCCTGCTCGACGGCGGCCTCGAGGACCGCCTCCACGCCCTCCGCGGCCGGCCGGTGGTCCTCAACGCCTGGGCCTCCTGGTGCCCCCCCTGCCGCGAGGAGCTGCCGCTCTTCGCCGCCGCCGCCGGCCGCTACGGCCGGCGCGTCGCCTTCCTCGGCGCCGACGTCGAAGATGCCGCCCCCGAAGCCGAAAAGCTGCTCGCCGAAATCCCCCTCGGCTACCCCAGCTACTCGGCGAGCCTCGACCAGCTTCGACCCCTCGCCCAGGTCACCGGCACCCCCTTCACCGTCTTCATCGGTCGCGGCGGCGAAGTGGTCGGTCTCCATATCGGCGCCTACCGCTCCGAGCAGGAGCTCGACGCCGGCATCTCCTCCCTTCTCGGTCCTTGAGCCCTGCGCTTCCTTCGGCGTCTCAGGGCACAGGGGGAACCACGACTCAGAGGAGGGGCCGGACGCCGGGCTCCCCGGCAACCTCGCCGGGATCGGCTTCGAGCGGACGTCCATCTCCGCCGCGGCCGATCGGGAGCGGGCCCGATCCCCCGCGAGCGTCGGCGAGGGTAAACGCCAGGCCGGCGTAGGCGGCAAGGAGGAAGAGGCCGAGGCCGACAAGGCCCGCGGCGTCTTCCCAGCCGCCGCCGGCGGTGAACTCGTAGAGGCCGGTGACGGCAAAACGCAGGGCGGCGCCGATCAGCACGGCAGTCGCGACCGCCCTGCTCGAGGCCGAGGCCGCGGCCGGCGCGAGCAGCAGCAGGCCGACCGCGAAGAGGAAGAGCCCGAGGGCGCGGTCGGTCGATCCCGGCGGCGAGGTGATCGTCACCAGGCCGGTGACCAGCCAGGCGCCGGCGAGCAAGCCGAACGCCTCGGCGGCAGCGCCGTCGCGGCTGAGGAAGGCGAAGACCATCGCCACCAGCTGCAGCGGGAAGACGAATCCGATCAAGACCAGCGCCACGTCCTTGCTCTCGCTCGCCGGAACCCAGCCGAGCTGCATGCCGCTCAAGGTCAGGGTGCCGGTGGCGAGGGCGAAGAAGGCGAGCGGCATCGGGTTGCCGACCGGGCGCAGGACGACGTGGGGATCGTTCATGCGCCGCCGTCGCCGTTCATCTGCGCGCGCTGGGCGCGAACCGTCTGCGTCGGGTCTTCGGCTGACTGGAAGCCGGCTTTGAAGACCGACCAGCGCTTGCAGACTGAGCCGGCGAGGAGGAGGGCGCCGCCTGCCATCGAGAGGAGGCTGCGGCGGCGGTTGCTCATGGGTATCGGGAAGTGGGGGTCGCCGGCTACAAAGGCTGCCGCTCCGCCGAGGGTGCAGGCGCGGGCGGCTTTCTGGAATTTGCCGGCCGTGCCCTTCTCGTAGGACGAGGCGAGCGGGCCGAGACGCTTGTGCATCAGGGCGGTGATGCCCTCCTCGGCGACCGCGGCGAGGACGCCGAGGCGCCGGGCGGGCTCGGCTTCGTCGGCGGGGACGGTGAGCATCGCCGCGCCGGCTGCGCTCGCCGTGGCGCTGGCGGCGAAGACGAAGGGCATCTCGGTCCGCGCCTCCGACCAGGCCGGGATCGCGCTGTGGGTAACGAGGGCGGCGGTGTAGGTCGCAAGCGGGGCGCCGAGGACGGCGGCGAGAACCTCGGGGGCGCCGGCGCGGCGGTCCTCGTCGAGCAGGTTGAGCCCGGCGGCGAGCGTGGTCGCACCGCCGTTGGCGAGCAGGATCCAGGCGCCGACGTTCATCGGCGAGGTGATCTTGAAGACGCGGAGCATGTTGAGGAAGCGGGATGGTTTGCCGAGGTCTTTGATCAGCAGGACCGGGCTGACGGTGACGCCGACGAAGGCGCCCGCCCAGGCGCGGCGGGCGAGGGCGGGCCGTCCCGCGAAGGTCGCGGCGGCGGCGAGGACGGCCGAGGCTCCCGCCAGGCCGCCGAAGAAGAAGTAGAAGGGGATCTCCGGCTTCCAGACCGGCGGCTTGACGATCGGCCGCCCGTAATAGGTAGTCGGCTGCTCGCGCGGGACCATCCGCTCTTCACGGCTGCGCGGCTTGCCGCGGTCGCCGTGGACGTAGGTCCCCTCGCCGCTGACCGAATCGTGGACGTCGCCGCTCATCCGCGCCTCCCGAGGAATCCGGCGGCGATTCCCGCCACCATCGTCACCGCCGCCGCCCCGGCCGCCTTCCAGACCGAGCCGGCGTAGCGGGTCGGCACCACCGGGTCGGGCGGCAGCCGGTAGGTCTCGGGCTCGTCCAGGAGGAGGAAGAAGGCGCCGAAGCCGCCGACCCCGTCGTCGGGGTCCTCGCCGTAGAGGCGCGCCTCGCCGCGGCCTCGCTCGTGCAGGAGCTCGACCCGCTCCGCCGCCCGCTCGCGCAGCTCGTCGAGCTCGCCGAACTGGATCGAGTCGGTCGGGCAGGCCTGGGCGCAGGCCGGTTCCATGTCGCCCTGCAGGCGGTCGTAGCAGAGGGTGCACTTCCAGACGCGGCCGTCGTCCTCGCGCTGGTCGAGCACCCCGAAGGGGCAGGAGACGACGCAGTAGCCGCAGCCGTTGCAGATGTCCTCCTGCACGACCACGGTCCCGAACTCGGTGCGGAAGATCGAGCCGGTCGGGCAGGCGTCGAGGCAGCCCGCCTCGGTGCAGTGCTTGCAGACGTCCGAGCTCATAAGCCAGCGGAAGCCGTCCTCGTCGCGGTGGGGGTCGAGGCCCTGCTCGAGCAGGTTCTGCCGCGCCGCCTCGGCGACGAGGTCGTCGGGCGCGCCGCTCTCGACCCCGACCGGCAGCTTCTGCTCGATGAAGGCGACGTGGCGCCAGCGGTCGGCGCCGAGTTCGCCGCTGTTGTCGTAGCTCTCGCCGCTGAAGCCCTGGTTGTCCTCAGGGACTTTGTTCCACTCCTTGCAGGCGACCTCGCAGGCCTTGCAGCCGATGCAGACCGAGGTGTCGGTGAAGAAGCCGACGCGCGGACGGGCCTCCTCGCCGTAGGTGTCCGGCCAGGCCGGCGTCTCGAGGTCCAGCACCCGCCCCGCCATCAGGCCCCGCCTCCCGCGGCCGCCCGGTGCGCGGCGACGAACTTCGGCAGGTCGGGCCCGCGCGGGCGCCGTCCCGGCTGGATGTCGCAGCTTGCCGCCTTGACCTCCTGGATATGGACGTTGGGATCGAGGATGAAGGCGAAGAGGTCGTTGGCGGAGTCGCCGGTGCTGATCCCCTTGTTGCCCCAGTGGTAGGGCAACCCGACCTGGTGCATCGTCCGCCCGTCGACCTGCAGCGGTTTGATCCGCTCGGTCACCATCACCCGCGCCTCGATCGCCGTGCGCGCGGTGAGGATCGTCGCCCAGCCGCCGTGCTCGAGCCCGCGCTCGCGCGCCAGCTCCGGGCTGACCTCGCAGAAGAACTCCGGCTGCAGCTCGGAGAGGAGCGGCAGCGTGCGGCTCATCCCGCCGGCGGTGTGATGCTCGGTCAGCCGGTAGCTGGTGACGACGAACGGGTAGGCGTCGGCCCCCGGCTCCTCAGCGCTGGGGTTGATCGGGTTCTCGGGCCGGGTGTACTCGTCGCGGACGGGGTTCGAGCGCTGCTCGTAGAGCGGGTTCGGAAAGGGCGACTCGCGTGGCTCGTAGTGGGTCGGGAAGGGACCGTCGACGATCCCGTTCGGGGCGTAGAGCCAGGCCCGCCCGTCGCCCTGCATGATGAACGGCTCGTCGCCGCGCAGCGCTTCCTGGGCGGTCGCGTCTTCGTCGGGGACGTAGTCGGGCCGCTTGTCCGGGGTGAAATCGGGGACGTCGGCGCCGGTCCATTCTTCTTCTGACTTGTCCCACCAGATGTATTTCTTGCGCTCCGACCAGGGCTTACCGTCGGGGTCGGCGGAGGCGCGGTTGTAGAGGATGCGGCGGTTCATCGGCCAGGCCCAGGCCCACTCCGCGGCCACCCAGTCCTGCTCGCCGGCCGGCTTGCGTTTGGCGGGCTGGTTGGCGCCGCCCTTGTAGCAACCGGCGTAGATCCAGCAGCCGCAGGTGGTCGAGCCGTCGTCCTTCAGCGGCAGGTAGTCGGCGAGCGACTCTTTCTCGGCGTCGAAGCCGCCGATCTCGGCCAGCACCGCTTCGGCGTCGGGCTCCTCGGTCGGGCCGACCGTCGGGTAGTCCCAGGTGAGGTCGAGGATCGGCCGGTCGCGCTCGGCCGTCGAGCCCGCCAGCCGCTGCCGCACCAGGCGCCCGAGGTGGTACATGAACCACAGCTCCGAGCGGCACTCGCCCTCGGGCTCGACCGCTTTGTGGTGCCACTGCAGCAGCCGCTGGGTGTTGGTGAAGCTGCCGTCCTTCTCGGTGTGGGCGGCGGCCGGCATCAGGAACACCTCGGTCCTGATCTCCTCGGTCCTCAGCTCGCCCGTCTCGATCTCCGGCCCGTCCTTCCAGAAGCTCGCGGTCTCGATTTCGGAGAAGTCCCGGACGACCATCCATTTCAGCTTCTCCAGCGCCAGCCGCTGCAGCTTCGAGTTGGAGGAGCCGACCGCCGGGTTCTCGCCCATCACGAAGTAGCCCTCGAGCTTGTTGTCCTGCATGTCGGCGACGGTCCGGTAGTGGGAGTGGTCCTCGTCGATCCGCGGCAGGTAGTCGAAGCAGAAGTCGTTCTCGAACTGGGCCGCCTCCCCCCACCAGGCCTTCAGCAGGCTGACCATGTAGGCCTTGGTGTTGCCCCAGAACCCGGTCGGCGGCGCGTTCCGCTCGACGTAGAGGTCGAGGCCGGTCTTTTCGTGCGCGTGGGGCATCGGCAGGTAGCCGGGGAGGATGTTGAAGAGGGTCGGAATGTCGGTCGAGCCCTGGATCGAGGCGTGCCCGCGCAGGGCCATGATGCCGCCGCCGGGGCGGCCGATGTTGCCGAGCAGCAGCTGCACGATCGCCGCGGTGCGGATGTACTGGACGCCGACCGTGTGCTGGGTCCAGCCGACCGCGTAACAGAAGGCGCTGGTCCGCTCGCGACCGGAGTTCTCGCAGAGCGCCTCGGCGACCTCGAGGAAGGTCTCCTTCGGCACCCCGCAGACCCGCTCGACCATCTCCGGCGTGTAGCGGCTGTAGTGCTTCTTCAGCAGCTGGAAGACGCAGCGCGGGTCCTCCAGGGTCGGGTCCTCGTGCGGCGGCTCGCCGTGTTCGAGTTCGCCGCCGTGGGCGCCGTGGGCCTGCTCGCCTTCGGCTTCGCCCATGTCGCGTTCGCCCGCCGAGGCCGCCGCCTCCATCCCCTTGTACTGCCAGCTTTCGCGTTCGTATTCGCCGCTTTCGGGGTCGAGCCCGGAGAAGAGCCCGTCGAGGTCCTCGGTGTCGCGGAAGTCGTCGGAGACGATCGTGCGGGCGTTGGTGTAGGCCTGCACGTACTCGCGGAACTCGCGTTCGTTCTCGAGGATGTAGTTGACGACGCCGCCGAGGAAGGCGATGTCCGAGCCGGCGCGGAGCGGCATGTGCAGGTCGGCAAGGGCGCTGGTCCGCGTGAAGCGGGGGTCGACGTGGATCACCTTCGCCCCGCGTTCGCGCGCCTCGACCACCCACTGGAATCCGACCGGGTGGCACTCGGCCATGTTCGAGCCCATGATCACGATGCAGTCGGAGTTCTGCAGATCCTGCTGGAAGGTGGTCGCGCCACCCCTACCGAACGAGGTCCCCAAACTGGGGACCGTGGAGGAGTGTCATATGCGGGCCTGGTTCTCGATCTGGACCGCGCCCATCGCCGTGAAGAACTTCTTGATCAGGTAGTTCTCCTCGTTGTCGAGGGTGGCGCCGCCGAGGTGGGCGAAGCCGAGGGTGCGGCGCAGCCGTTCGCCGTCGCGCTCCTCCTGCCAGCCGGCCTCGCGAGAGGCGAGTACCCGGTCGGCGATCATCTCCATCGCCTCGTCGAGGTCGAGCTCCTCCCACTCGGTCGCGTGCGAGCGGCGGTATTTGACCTTCTTCAGCCGGGTCGGGTTGTTGACCAGCTGCTCGGAGGCGCTGCCCTTGGGACAGAGGCGGCCGCGCGAGATCGGGCTCTCGGGGTCGCCCTCGATCTGGGTGACCCTGCCGTCCTTCGACCAGACCCGCTGCCCGCAGCCGACCGCGCAGTAGGGGCAGACCGAGCGGGTCATCTTCTCGGCCGCCTCGGTCCGCGGCCGCAGCGCGGCGGTGTGCGGCGAGCGCACGGCCTTCCCCCGTCCCGACGGATCCCCTTCCGTCAGCTGGCGGACGAGAGGCCATTTCCCCAGTGGGCCCAGCATCTCTACCTGGGAAGCTTCCCAGCGCCCGCGGGCGCGAAACATTGCGTCGTCAGCATGCGGACGGCGGCGGAACCGTCGCCGAGACGGTTTCTTCCCCCCGGCTGACCAGGGCTAGCGGCCGTAGCGCATCCGCTCGCCGAGCAATTCGCTGACCGTGGCGAAGCCGAAGCCGCTGCGGCGCAGGCCGCGGAGGATCGTCGGCAGCGCCCGCACCGTCTGCGGATGGTGGCCACCATCGTGCATGAGGACGATCGCGCCGGGCCGGGCTGCCGCGAGCACATGCGAGGCGATCGCCGCGGCGCCGGGATGGTGCTCGTCATGGGAGTCCAAGCTCCAGAGGACGATCTGCAGCCCTGCCTGCCGCGCCGCCGCAACCACCTTCGAGTTGAGCAGGCCGTAGGGAGGACGGAAGAGGCAGGGCTCGAAGCCGGTGGCGCGGTGGATGTAGCGGTCGGTGCGGGTGAGCTGGCGGTAGCCGGGATCGTGAGGATGGCTGAAGGAGTGGTTGCCGATCTCATCGCCGGCGGCGAGGATCTGGCGCATCAACGCTTCGCGGCCGTGGACGTGGCGACCCTCCTCGAAGAAGGTCGCGTGGGCGCCGAAGCGGTCGAGCGTCGCGAGGATCTGCGGGGTGTGGGCCAGGCTCGGCCCGTCGTCGAAGGTGAGCGCGACCTCGCGGCCGCTAGAGGCTCCTCCCGAGACGACGCTCCCGGGACGCGAAGCGCAGCCGAGCGGCTGCCGCCCCGCGCCCACCGGCGTGCCGCCGTCGGCGCCGGCCACAGGCGGCTGGGCCCTCCCGGCCGGGCCCGTCGCCGGACGGGCGTCGTCGATCCAGAGCAGGCCGATGGACACGGCCAAGACGAGGATCCAGGCGGGCCCCCGGCAGCGGTCGCCGATTGCTGCGGGCATCTTCAATTCTTTTACCCCATCACATGCCGAGTGCCCCGCGCAACGGCCCGGCATTCAAGGTCTCTGCGGCGCCTCGGTCAGCCGCCGACGACGGCGTCCTGCCAGGCGTCGACCGTCGGCAGCAGCGCCAGGGCAAGGATCAGGCCGCTGCCCATCGCGGTGCCGAGCAGGGTCGCCCGCAGGCCGGCGCCGCCGACCGCTTGGCGACGCCTGGCGCTCCAGTCGTCGCGCAGCGAGCGCAGGACGCGCGGCAGGTAGGCGAGGAAGTGGATCCCGAAGGCCGCCCCCCAGACGACGAAGCTCGCCTGGTGCAGAAAGAGCAGGGTGTCGGACTTGCGGCCGTCGAGCAGCAGGGCGACGCCGGTTGCGAAGACGCCGATGGTGGCGGCGACGAGGATCGGGGCGAGCAGCCGCAGGGGAAGCAGCGGCGGCCCCTTCTCCCGGTAGGCGGGCGCGTGGGTGTAGTAGCGGAGGAAGCGGTAGCCGGTGGCGCCCAGCTTCAGCCCGACCAGCGGGATCAGCATCAGGCCGATCACCATGTGCGGGACCAGCAAGGGGCCGAGCTGGAGGATCGTGATCCCCTCGGCGATCAGCAACACGGTGAGGAAGGCGGCACTCAGGCTGGTGAGGATCTCGTTGCCCTCGACCCCGCCCAGCGATCGGACTCGTTCCATGCGGCCGCAGGCTAAGCAGAGAACCTGAATCGAACTTAAGCGTCGTTTGCGGGTAGAAGCAGGGCCATGCTGAGCTGCCGCCTCCTCGGCCACCGCTACCGCTTCGGCAACGAAGGCGCGACGATGCGCTGGGCCTGCGAGCGCGGCTGCGGCGCCGGCGGCGAAAAGGAGTACCCGACCGCGGCCGAAGCCCGCCGCTTCGCCCGCGCCTTCGACTACGACGAGCGCGGCTCGACCGGCAAGCGGGCGCCGCTCTTCGGCCTTTTACCGCTGCGGATCTGGCGGTCGATGGCAGACCGTATGCGCCGGGAGGATGAACAGCGCTAAGTCCTCAGAAGCGGTGTTGCACCGACGACTTTTAGTGCTACACTTGACCGATGCCGACGACGAAACCCCGCTACACGATCACCGACACCGGCACCGTCAGCGAGCAGCTCGACGAGGCACAGCGGCGCTGGCCGGAGGTGCGTGACCGCAAGGAGTTGCTGCTTCGCCTGGCCGCGGCGGGCCGAGCGGCGATCACGCGGGAAATCGATCAGCGGCGTCAGGCAGTCCGGGAGACCGCCGGCACGCTCAGCGGCGTCTACCGCGAGGGCGAGCTGGAGCGCCTGCGCGAAGACTGGCCGGCGTGATCGTCCTCGACGCCAGCGTCCTGATCGCCCACCTCGATTCAGCCGACGCACACCACGAGAATGCGCAGAGCCTGCTTGAAAAAAGCGGCGGAGAAGCGCTCGGCGCCAGCGCGATCACCCTCGCGGAGACCTTCGTCTCCCCCGCCCGCGCGGGGCGTCTGAGCGAGGCCGAAACAGCCATGCAGCGACTCGGCGTGGAGGAGATCCCCGTCGGGACCGCGACCGCCAGGCGTCTTGCCATCCTCAGAGCCGAAACGCGGATGAAGATGCCGGACTGCTGTGTTCTGCTGGCGGCGCTGGAGCAAGAAGCTATCCTCGCCAGCTTCGACACTTCGCTTCTGGCTGCGGCTCGAGAGCTGGGGCTGAAGACGGCCCCCTAGGCCCCGAACAGCTGTCAGCTCAACGACATCCCCTGCTTTCGCCTCCCCGCCGCGGGGTAGTCAGGGGGTGTGAGCGACGGGCGTTCGAACGGAGCCATCGGGGCGCGCACCTGGGCGATCGCGGAGGGCTACATCCCTTCCGCGAGCACCGGGGAGGGGCCGGAGCTGGAAAGCCACGAGGCCGCCTGCATGCTGAACCCCGGCGGCGAGCCGGCGGAGATCGAGATCACCGTCTACTTCGAAGACCGCGATCCGGCCGGCCCGTACCGGTCGACGGTGCCGCCGCGGCGCACGCTGCACCTGCGCTTCAACGACCTCGACGACCCCGAGCCGATCCCCCGCGACACCGGCTACGCCGCGGTGATCGACTCCGACCGGCCGATCGTCGTCCAGCACACCCGCCTCGATTCGCGCCAGCCCGCGCTCGCCCTGCTCTCGACCGTCGCCCATCCAGCCTAAGGAGGAGCCTCCATGTCCGAAACCGTCGGCGCCTACATTCTCAAACGCCTCCACGAACACGGCGTCGAGCGCGTCTACGGCTATCCCGGGGACGGGATCAACGGCATCCTCGGGGGTTTCCACCAGCACGGCGAAGAGGTCGAGTTCGTGCAGACCCGCCACGAGGAGATCGCCGCCTTCGCCGCCACCGCCCACGCCAAGCTGACCGGCGAGGTCGGCGTCTGCATGGCGACCTCGGGCCCCGGCGCGATCCACCTCTTGAACGGCCTCTACGACGCCAAGCTCGACCATCAGCCGGTGGTCGCGATCGTCGGCCAGCAGAAGACGATGTCGCTGGGCTCGAACTACCAGCAGGAGGTCGACCTCGGGGTCCTGTTTAAGGACGTCGCCTCCGAGTTCGTCCAGGTCTGCATGTCGCCGATGCAGGCACGGCACCTGATCGACCGCGCCGTCCAGGTGGCGAAAGCCTCGCGCTCGGTGACCGCGGTGATCATCCCCGACGACGTCCAGGAAGCAGAATTCGAAGAACCCGAACGCGTCCACGGCGCCGTCTACTCGAGCGTGCGCGAGCCGGCGAAGCCGCGGCTGGTGCCGGCGGCGAGCGAGGTCCGCCGAGCCGCCGAGCTCCTCAATGCCGGCGAGAAGGTGGCGATCCTGGTCGGCCAGGGCGCCCGCGGCGCCGCCAAAGAGGTCGAAGAAGTGGCCGATCTGCTCGGCGCCGGCGTCGCCAAGGCGCTGAACGGGCGCGACGTCCTCCCCGACGACCTCCCCTACGTCACCGGGCCGATCGGCCTGCTCGGCTCGAAACCCAGCTACGAGATGATGAGCGGCTGCGACACCTTCCTGATGATCGGCTCCAGCTTCCCCTACGCGGAGTGGCTGCCGGAAGAGGGCCAGGCACGCGGGGTGCAGATCGACATCGACGGCCGCCTGGTCGGGATCCGCTACCCGATGGAGGCGAGCCTGGTCGGCGACGCCCGCGACACCCTGGAGGAGCTGATCCCGCAGCTTGAGCGCAAGGATGACCGCGGCTGGCGCGAGGAGATCGAAGCCGAGGTCGAGCGCTGGTGGGACGTGCTCGGCGAACAGGCGATGGTCGCGGCGCAGCCGCTGAACCCGCAGCGCCTCTTCCACGAGCTCAGCCCGCGCCTGCCCGACGACTGCATCCTCACCTCCGACTCCGGCTCGGCGACGAACTGGTGGGCGCGGCACCTGAAACTCAGGGGAGGGATGCGGACGGCGCTGTCGGGCACGCTGGCGACGATGTGCCCGGCGGTGCCGTACGCCTTCGCGGCGAAGATGGCCTACCCCGAGCGGCCGGTGATCGCCGCGATCGGCGACGGGGCGATGCAGATGCTCGGGATCAACGGCCTGATCGACCTCGCCAACCGCTGGGAGAGCTGGTCGAACAAGCAGCTCGTCGTCCTCGTCCTCCACAACGACGACCTGAACCAGGTGACCTGGGAGCAGCGGGTGCTGGCCGGCGACCCCAAACTCGAGGTCTCGCAGAGCATCCCCGACTTTCCGTATGCGGACTACGCGCGCTCGCTCGGATTTCACGGGATCAAAGTCGAAGACCCCGACCGCGTCGGCGAGGCCTGGGACGAGGCGCTGAACGCCGGGCGGCCCGTGCTCTACGAGGCGGTAACCGACCCCGAGGTGCCGCCGCTCCCCCCGCACATCAAACTCGAACAGGCGACGGCGCTGGCGAAATCGCTGCTCAAAGGCGACCCCCATGGCGGCCGCATCGTCAGCCAGTCACTGAAAGGCAAGCTGAAGGAGATGACGACGCGCTGATGGCGCTGGCGGCGCGGCAGCGGGCGGCGGGCGAGGCGGCGATCACCGAAGTCCGGGTCCGCGCCTTCACCGTCCCCACCGACGAGCCCGAGTCAGACGGGACGCTGGAGTGGGAGGCGACGACGATCGTCGTCGTCGAGCTCGAAGCCGAGGGCGAGTGCGGCCTGGGGTACGCCTACGGCGACCGCAGCGTCGCCGCCTTCGTCGACTCGATGCTGCGGCCGTGCCTCTACGGTGCCGACGCGATGCGCCCGGCGGCGGCCTGGCTGTCGATGCGGCGGGCGATCCGCAACGCCGGCCAGCAGGGCGTCGGGGCGATGGGGCTCTCCGCTGCCGACATCGCCCTCTGGGACCTGAAGGCGCGCCTGCTCGGCCTCCCGCTCGCGGACGCCCTCCCTCGCTTCCACCAGGCGGCGCCGGTCTACGGCAGCGGCGGCTTCACCTCCTACACGGAAGCAAGGCTGCGCGAGCAGCTCGAAGGCTGGGGCGAGGCGGGGCTGCCGCGGGTGAAGATCAAGGTCGGGCGGGAACCGGAGCACGACCCGCAGCGGCTGGCGCTCTGCCGCGAGGTGCTGGGTGAGGAGGTGGAGCTGATGGTCGACGCCAACGGCGCCTTCGCCCCGACCGAGGCGCTGGCACGAGCCGAGGAATACGCCGCCTTCGGCGTCGCCTATCTCGAGGAGCCGGTCAGCTCGCGGGACCGCGAGGGCCTGCGTTTCGTCCGCGAGCGGGCGCCGCGCGGGATGGCGATCGCCGCCGGCGAGTACGAGTGGGACCTGGCGGGGCTGGGCGAGCTGGCGCCGAACGTCGACGTGCTGCAGGCCGATGTCACCCGCCTCGGCGGCATCACCGCGATGCTCCGCGCCGACGGTATCTGCCGGGCCCTGCAGCGTCCCTTCTCCGCCCACTGCGCGCCGGCGGTCTCGGCCCACGTCTGCTGCGCGATCGAGTCGCTCGTCCACCTCGAGTACTTCCACGACCACGTGCGCCTGGAGCGGATGCTCTTCGACGGCACCCTAGACCCGAAGGGCGGTGCACTACGTCCCGACCCGGCGCGTCCGGGCCACGGCTTGTCCCTGCGGCCCGAAGCGGAGCGCTGGCGAACTGCATCAAATTTCCTACCTGCCAGGGGGGAAATTTGATGCAGTTCGGCTTGCTGTCGCGCGGGGATGGCGACCACGAGCTGGGGCACCGGACGCTGGCGCCCGCGGGGGTCGAGCGGATCGACCGGCGGGCTCTTAAGCGGGCGCTGAAGGACGCGGTCGAGGGCGAGGTGCGCTTCGACCTCGGGACCCGGGCGATCTATTCGCACGACAGCTCCAACTACCGGCAGCCGCCGCTCGGGGTGGTCCTGCCGCGCGATGCGGAGGACGTCGTCGCCGCGGTCGCCGCCTGCCGCGAGCACGGGGCGCCGGTCCTCGCCCGCGGTTGCGCGACCAGCCTCGCCGGTCAGACCGCCAACGTCGCCGTCGTCGTCGACACCTCCAAGTACATGCGGGAGATCCTCGAGGTCGATCCCGAGCGGCGGATCGCGCGGGTGCAGCCGGGGGTGATCCGCGACCAGCTCGCGAACCTGACCGAGGAACGGCACAACCTCACCTTCGCCCCGGACACCTCGACCCACGAATACGCGACCTTCGGCGGGATGATCGGCAACGACTCCTGCGGGGTGCACTCGGTGATGGCCGGCCGCACCGCCGACAACCTCGAAGAGCTGGAGATCGTCACCTACGACGGGCTGCGGATGCGGGTCGGCCCGACCTCGGAGGAGGAGCTGGAGCGGATCGTCGGCGAGGGCGGCCGCCGCGGCGAGATCTACGCGCAGATGCGGGATCTGCGAGACCGCTACGCCCAGCTGGTCCGCGAGCGCTATCCCGACATCCCGCGCCGGGTCTCCGGCTACAACCTCGACGAGCTGCTGCCGGAGAAGGGCTTCAACGTCGCCCGGGCGCTGGTCGGCTCGGAGGGGACGCTGGCGACGGTGCTGGAGGCGACGGTCCGGCTCGTCCACTCCCCTCCCTGCCGCTCGCTGCTGGTGCTCGGCTACCCCAGCGTCTTCGAAGCCGCCGACCACGTCCCCGAGATCCTCGAATACGGGCCGACCGGGCTCGAGGGCCTCGACCGCTGCCTGGTCCAGGACATGGAGGGCAAAGGCCAGCACACCGGCGAGATCCCGATGCTGCCCGACGGCGACGGCTGGCTCCTGGTCGAGTTCGGCGGCGAGACCAAAGCCGAGAGCGACGAAAAGGCCGAAGAGTGCATGGCGCGGCTGCGCAAGGACAGCCACGCGCCGGAGATGCGCCTGTTCGACGACCGCGCCGAAGAGGACCGGCTCTGGGAGGTGCGCGAGGCCGGGCTCGGCGCCACCGCCTACATCCCCGGCACCCGCGACAGCTGGGAGGGCTGGGAGGACGCGGCGGTGCCGCCCGAGCGCCTCGGCGACTACCTGCGCCGCTTCCGCGACCTGCTCGACAAGCACGGTTACCGCACCGCCCTCTACGGCCACTTCGGCGACGGCTGCACCCACTGCCGCATCACCTTCGACCTGACCAGCGCCGGCGGCATCCGCGAGTGGCGCCGGTTCCTCGACGAAGCCGCCGACCTGGTGGTCGAGTTCGGCGGCTCGATCTCCGGCGAGCACGGCGACGGCCAGTCGAAGGCCGAGCTCTTGCCGAAGATGTACGGGCCGGAGCTGGTCGGCGCCTTCGAGGAGTTCAAGCGGATCTGGGACCCCGAGAACCGGATGAACCCGCACAAGGTCGTCGACCCCTATCCGATCGTCTCCAACATGAAGCTCGGCTCCGGCTACGCACCTCCGCAGCCGAAAACTCATTTCGCCTTCGGGGAGGACGGCGGCAGCTTCGCCCACGCGGCGCTGCGCTGCGTCGGCGCCGGCAAGTGCCGCAACGCCGACACGGGAACGATGTGCCCGAGCTTCTCGGTGACCAAGGACGAGGAGCACACGACGCGCGGGCGCGCCCGGATTCTCTACGAGATGCTCGAGGGGAGCACGATCACCGACGGCTTCCGCTCCGAAGAGGTCAAAGAGGCGCTCGACCTCTGCCTGTCATGCAAGGGCTGCAAAGGCGACTGCCCGGTCAGCGTCGACATGGCCACCTACAAGGCCGAGTTCCTCTCCCACCACTACAAGCGGCGGCTGCGGCCGCTCCCTGCCTACACGGTCGGGTTGATCATGTTCCACGCCCGCGCCGCGGCGCGGATGCCCCGGCTGGCCAACTTCCTCACCCACGCGCCGGGGATCTCGCGGCTGGTCAAGCGCGCCGGCGGCATCAGCCCCGAGCGCGAGGTCCCGCGCTTCGCCCAGCAGACCTTCAAGGACTGGTTCCGCGAACGCGGCGCCGTCAACCCGCACGCCGACCCGGTCCTCCTCTTCCCCGACACGTTCAACAACTTCCTCCACCCAGGGACGATGAAAGCGGCGACCGAGGTGATCGAGGACGCCGGCTTCCGCGTCGTCGTACCCGAGCCCGAGCTCTGCTGCGGCCGTCCGCTCTACGACTACGGGATGCTCGACACCGCGAAGCGCTTCTGGCGTCGCAACCTCGACGCGCTGGCGCCCTACATCCGCGAGGGAGTGCCGGTGGTCGGGATCGAGCCGAGCTGCGTCGCGGCCTTCCGCGACGAGCTGCCCGGACTGATGGGCGCCGACGAGGACGCGAAGCGGCTCTCGCTGCAGGCGCTGACCTTGGCCGAGCTGCTCCAGCAGCACGCCGAGGACTGGGACGCCCCGCGGCTGGAGCGCCGCGCCCTCGTCCACGGCCACTGCCACCAGGAAGCGGTGATGGGGATGGGGGCCGAGAAGGAGCTCTACGAACGCCTCGGCCTCGACTTCGAAGTCCTCGACTCCGGCTGCTGCGGCCTCGCCGGCTCCTTCGGCTTCGAGAAGGAGCACGACGGGATCTCCCGCGAAATCGGCGAGCAGCGGCTGATGCCGATGGTCCGGCAGGCCCCCGAGGACACCCTCCTGATCGCCGACGGCTTCTCCTGCAAGACCCAGATCGAACAGCTGACCGACCGCAAGCCGCTCCACACCGCCCAGGTGATCAAGCTGGCGATGGAACGGTGAAAGAGACCTACGACAAGACCGTCGACTTCATCTCCGGCGAGACCGTAGTCGGCGGCACCTACCGCTGCCGCAACTGCGACGAGAAGCACACGATCCCCGACGGCAAGACCACCAACCTCCCCGTCTGCCCGAGGTGCCAGGGCATGCACTGGAAGGCGGGTTAGAGGACGACTGCGCCGCAGTAGGCGCTCGTCGTCAAAGGAGCTCCTCGTCGATCTGCTCGAACGGGGCCACCGCCTGTTCGAACTCACGCAAGTCCTCCTCGTCCCATGTGCCGGCAAGGCGGCCCAGCCCGTTGGAGCGAGTCCCCTCCACTCCGAGGCTCTGCCCGAGCAGATCGATCACGGTCTGGTTGAGCGATCGTCCTCGCCGTCGCTTCTCGAGCTCGAGCGCCTCCGCCACGGGAGCGGGCAGGTTGCTGATGGTCAACGCTTTGATCGGTCTTCTCTCATCTTCATTCACTTATTGCTTTCAATGAATGCAAGCTTGTCAGGCCAGCTTCACCGCGCACTCGAGCGTAAGGGCGTGGACGAAGGCCTGGGGGAGGTTGCCGCGCAGCTGGCGCTGGCGGACGTCGAACTCCTCGGAGAAGAGGCCGGGGGTGCCGCAGGCGGCGCGGTTGCGCTCGAACCAGGCGAGGGCCTGGGGCATGTCGCCCTGCTGGCCGTAGGCGAGGGCGAGCCAGAAGCCGCAGAGGAGGAAGGCGCCCTCGGCCTGGCCGAGGGGCAGCTCTTCGGCCTGGAAGCGGTAGCAGTAGCCGTCCTCGGTGAGCTCGTCGGCGACCGCCTGCAGGGTCGCCAGCGAGCGGGGGTCGTCGGCGGGGACGGCGCCGCGGACCGCCGCCAGCAGCAGCGAGGCGTCGAGGCGGGAGTCTTCGACCGTGCGCTGCCAGCGGCCGGAGGGGTGGAGCGCCGTGGCGGCGCACTCGGCGACGATCCGGTCGGCCAGCGCAAGCCACCCCGCCGGCTGCTCCTGCCCCGGCGCGTGGGCGGCGATCTGCCGCAGGCCGGCGGCGCAGATCAGGCGGCTGTGGGTCCAGAGCGCCGGTTCCAGCTCCCAGATCCCGGCGTCCGCCTCCTGCCAGCGCTTCTCGATCGTCTTCACCGCGAGCTCGGCCGCCCGCCAGCCGTCGGCGTCGAGGTGGTCGTGGCGCGCCGCGGCAGACAGCAGCATCAGGACCTCGCCGAAGGCGTCGAGCTGGAACTGGTCGCGGACGCGGTTGCCGACGATGTCGTCGCCGCCGGGAAAGCCCGGCAGGCTGAGGCGCTTTTCCTGCGGCACCGGCTTTTCCTCGACGGTGTAGGCGGGCATCAGGTCCGGGCCGTCGGCGAGCAGGCGGGCGACCGCAAAGCGGACCGCGTCGTCCATCAGCTTATGGGGACCGAGCGCGGCCACCGCCTGGCCCGCATAGCACTGGTCACGGATCCAGGCGTAGCGGTAGTCGTAGTTCCGCCCCCGCTCGGCCCGCTCCGGCAGCGAGGTCGTCGCCGCCGCGACCATCGCCCCGCTCTCGGCGGTCAGGCCGCTCATCACCACGTAGGCATGCTCGGCGTCGCGGCGGGCGCGGCAGTCGCCGACGTCCGGCGCCCGCGACTTCCACTCCTCCTCGGTCGCGTTCCAGAGCTCGCCGGCCGGATGCGCAGGCGCCGGCGCTTCGCCGTGCTGGAGGACGAGGACGAGGTCGCGTTCCTCCCCCGGCTCCAGCTCGATCGCCAGCGCCAGCGCCCGCTCGTGTGAGCTGCCGTCGGTCGGCTTTGCCTCTGCAGCGCCGAGCCAGCGCATCCGCGTCTCCCCCAGCTCCCCGCACCAGGCCCCGTCTTCATCCCGGCGCAGCCGCGCCATCCCATGGCGGTCGAACTCCGCCCCGGCGGCCAGCGCCACCTGCAGCCGCGCCGGTCCCTGCACCGCGGCGATCCGGCGCAGGACGATCGCCCGCTCGGGCGTCGAAGGCAGCGCCAGCGCCTCCCGGCACTCGACGATCCCCACCTCGGTGATCCAGCGGCTGCGCCAGATCAGCGTCCCCGGCTCGTAGTAGCCGCCCCAGACGAAGCGCCCCTGCGGCGCCACCGTGTAGCTGCTGACGCCGCCGACCAGGGAGGAGAAGAGGGCGCCGTCGTGCCAGCGTGGGAAGCACATCCAGGCGAAGTCGCCGCGCGGGCCGACGAGGACCCCGCGCTCGCCGTCGGCCAGCAGCGCGTAGTCGCGGAGGGCGTGGGGGGAGGTCGCGGGGCGGCTCACCGCTCGGCGCGCGCCGCCCACAGGCCCGCGGCGCCCGCGAGGACCGAGGCGCCCGCGCCGAGCAGTCGCCGGTGCTTGCTCGCCCAAAGCTGCGGACTGCGCTCGTGCGCTTTACCGCTGAAGCGGCCGCGGGCGCCGCGGTCCCCCGGCTGCGGCTCCATCAGGTTGCCCTCCTTGTTCTGGGCGTCCGGCGACCCTTCGGTCTGCTGACCCTTGACCGCGGTCCGCGCCAGGTACCACTCGGCGATCGAGGGGGCGAATTTGCTGCCCAGGACGGTGTAGACGGTGGAGATGCCGACGTAGACCTGGCGCCGCCGGTGGTGCGCGGCCCAGTGCACGGCGTCGGCAGCGATCTCCGGCTGGTAGACAGGCGCGACCGGCTGCGGGTGGCCGGGCGTCTTCGCTCGGCAGTGGTCGAACTGCGGCGTATTGACTCCCGGCAGGTGGACCATCGAGACGTGGACGTTAGAGCCCTTGTGCCTGAGCTCGGTGCGGACCGAGTCGAAGAAGCCCTTCGCCGCGTGCTTGGCGCCGCAGTAGGGCGCCTGCAGCGGGATCCCCTGGAAGGCCAACGCGGAACCGACGAGGACGATCTTGCCGCGGTCGCGCGGGACCATCCGCTTCAGCGCCGAGCGCGTTCCCCAGACCATCCCGTGGTAGGTGACGTCGGTTGCCCGCCGGTACTCCTCCGGCTCGATGTCTTCGAAGAAGGCGAAGACGGTCGTCATCGCGTCGTTGACCCAGACGTCGATCGGACCCAGCTCCCGCTCGACCCGCTCCGCCGCCGCCTCGACCGCCTCCGGATCGGCGACGTCGGTCGGGATCGCGAGCGCCGTCCCCCCCGCCGCCTCGACGTCCCGGCGCGCCCCCTCCAGCCCGTCCTCCCCCCGCGAGAGCAGCGCCACCTTGCAGCCGTCCTCGCCGAACCGCCGCGCGATCGCCCGCCCGACCCCGGCGCCGGCACCGGTGACGACGATTACTCTTTTTGGTTGCTCGGGTCCCTGCTCCGCCGGCACCCCGACCCGGTACCCGCTGTTCAGAGCGGCGAATCGGCCTTCTTCGTCCTAGCTCTGACAGCGACCTTCGCGGCGGATTCCAGCCCGTCGCGGGAAAGGTCGGCTTCGATCCAAGGGCTGAGGGTGCGGGCGAAGGTGGCGGTGAGGTGGTTGTCGTCGCGATAGACGAGGGCGTTGCCGATCACCGAGCGGCAGATCCCCGCCGGGCAGATCTCCGGGGTGAGGTCGATCAGCCGGCTGCCGGGGGCGCGGTCGGCGGCGCGACGTTCGAATTCCTTCTCCCAGGTGGGGGTGTGGGGAAAGTCGCAGGAGGCGAGGTCGTCGAGGTGTTCGGAAACGCAGGCGGGGATCTCCTCCGGCGCCGGCGGCGTGTCCCGGATGACGACCGTGCGCAGGCCGAGACCGTGCAGCCGCCGCAGGGTGGCGAGGTAGCCCGCTTCCATCGCCTTCGCCGCCTCGGGTCCCGACAGCTGTTCGCCGTCTTCGCCATATGGGGTGTAGGCGGTGTCGCTGGACATGATCACCACGGTCGAGCGGCCCGCCATTTCGATCCGTTCGAGCTCCTCTTCGCGCCAGGCGTCGCACTGCGAGTACTCGCGGTCGGCGACCATGCTTTTCACTTCGACCTCGGCCGGGGTGCATTCGGCCTTGGTCAGCGCGATCAGCCGCAGGTGGTTTGTCTTCGCCACCTCCTGCAGCGGCGGGAAGTACTGCATCGCGTGCGAGTCGCCGAAGAGGATCAGCGTGCGATTGCCGCGCGGGTCGCCGTAGAGGCAGCGGTTGGAGTTGGTGCCGGAGATCCCGACCAGGCAGCCGTCGGCGAAGCTCTCGCCGCGGTCGGCCCAGGCCTTGAGGGGGTTCGGGCGCACCGCCACGGCGCGTTCCTGGGGGGCGGCCCCCGTTTTCAGCGCCAGCGCCCCTTTGACCTCGGAGCGCGGGGCCGTCTCCAGCGTCGGCTGCAGGTCGACCAGCAGCAGCGCCGCGCCGAGGGCGATCGCCGTGCAGCCGGCGCCGAGCACGAGCGCCCGGCGGGGGAAGGCGACGAGGCGCTTGGAGCGGCGGAAGGGTTCCTCGACGACGCCGTGCGTGAGCGCGGTCGGCAGCCAGGAGGCGGCGATCACCGCGACCCCGGCGAGCGGCGAGAGCGTCCCCCAGAGGGCGACGGCGAAGATCAGCGCCGGCCAGTGCCAGAGGTACCAGGAGTAGGAGATCCGGCCGACGTAGCGGAACGGCGGCAGCGAGAGCAGGGCGGCCGAGCCCCAGCGCCCCTGGGCCTCCCAGGAGGCGCCGGCGAAGATCAGGGCGGCGGCGCCGAGGGTCGGCACCAGCGCCGCCGTTCCCGGGAACGGCGTTTCCGGGCCGAAGCTGAGCGTCGCGTAGGCGATCGCGGCGATCCCGAGCCAGCCGATCGCCAGCGCCGGCGCTCGGCGCAGGCGGACGTCGCCGAGCACCGCCAGCAGCGCTCCCAGCCCCAGCTCCCAGGCGCGGCCGAAGGTCGAGAAGTAGGCGGCCGCGGGCTCGCCCTCGACGTACCCCAAGTTGAGCAGGAAGGAGACGACAAGGATGACCACGAGGCCGACGGCGAGGACCGGACGGGCGGAGCGGCCGCGGCGGCGCTGGAACCAGGTCAGCCCCAGCAGCAGCGCCGGCCAGACGAGGTAGAACTGCTCCTCGATCGCCAGCGACCAGAGGTGCTGGACCGGGCTCGGTTCGGTGCCCTGGGCGAAGTAGTCGACCGACTGGGCGGCGAAGTGCCAGTTGGCGGTGTAGGTGGCGCAGCTGACGATGTCCCCCGCGACTTCGCCCGCCCGCACCGGCGAGTAGATCAGCAGCGAGAGGGCGGCGACGACCGCCAGCAGCAGGGCCGAGAGCGGCAGCAGCCGCTTCACCCGGCGGGCGTAGAAGCGGGGCAGCGAGACGCTGCCGGTGCGGGAGACCTCGCCGAGCAGCAGGCGGGTGATCAGGAAGCCGGAGATGACGAAGAAGACGTCGACGCCGACGAAGCCGCCGGCGGCGAACCCGAGCCCGGCGTGGCAGAGCAGGACGGCGCCGATCGCGACCGCCCGCAGGCCCTCGATGTCGGGGCGGAACTCGTGCTTGGGGTCCGGTGCCATCCCTCTACCTACCCGGCTCGGGTGCTTCGGCTTCGCTTGAGCGCAGCAGCCAGCGCAGCGCCCGGACGACGATCTGCGGGCGCGAGCGCTCGGCCCGGTGCCCGCCGGCGAGCAGCCAGAGGCGGACCTGGCGGAACTTCGCTGCGAAGGCTTCGCTCATCGCCGCAGGCACCACCTGGTCGGCGCGGCCCTGCAGCAGGAGCAGCGGTTGCTGCTCCGGGCGCCGCAGGGGCGAGAGGCGATAACGGGCCTCTTCGTCGAGGCCGATCCGCTCGTAGTAGTCGCTGCCGTAGGTCGAGAGCGGCCAGGTCCAGCCGACCAGGTCCGAGGGCGGCGCCTTGGCGACGGCGGCGGCGACGAGCCCTTCGCCCGCGAGCAGCGCCGCCAGGGTGCCGCCGGCGGACGAGCCGTAGGCGTAGACGTCTTCGACGCCGTACCGCGCCCGCAGCCGCGCCGCTTCCGCCCGTGCCCGCGTCAGCGCCGCGGGCAGGTCGCCGAGCGGGTAGTCGACGTAGTGCGGGACGAAGCTGGCCTCCTCCGCCAGGGGCTCGGTCGATTCCTCGAAGGTGGGGTCTTCGAAGAGGAAGGAGCCGCCGTGGAAGAGCAGCAGCTGCGGCGCCGGGGCGGGCGGCTTCGCGGGTTCGACCTGCGCCCTCGCCACCGCCGGCCAGACGAGGGCCAGCAGGGCAGCGGCAATCGGAGGTGTGCGGCGGAGGCTCAAGATCCTCAGGAGACGGCGATCCTGGGTTCACCCTCGACGAGGGTGCCGATCTTGGTCCCGGTCATGCCGGCGCCCGGCGGCACCGCGGCGAGCAGGCCACCGGAGGTCATCGCGTCGGTGAGGAGGGCGCGGCGCTCGGGCGGGACCTCGTCGCCCCAGGCGGTGAAGCGCGCGGCGTCCTCGGCGTTGCGGCGGCTGCCGCTGGCTTCGGCCCCTCCGGCTTCGGCAAGCTCGAGCGCTCCGCGGAGCGCCGGCACCGCGGCGGCGTCGACCTCCGCCCCTACCCCGCTCGCCTCGCAGACCTCGTGCAGGTGGCCGAGCAGGCCGAAGCCGGTGACGTCGGTGAGGGCGTGGGCGCCGCAGGCGCGGGCACTTTCGGCGGCCTCGGCGTTGAGGGTCGTCATCGCCTCGACGGCGGCATCGACCCAGGCCGGCTCGGCGATGCCGCGCTTGGCGGCGGTCGTGATCAGCCCCCCGCCCACCGGCTTGGTCAGGTAGAGCTCGTCGCCCGGCCGCGCTCCCGCCGCGGTCAGCAACTCCCCGGGATGGACGACGCCGCTGACGGTCATCCCGTACTTCGGCTCGGGGTCGTCGATCGAGTGGCCGCCGCCGATCGCCACCCCCGCCGCCGCGGCGACCTCGGCGCCGCCGGCGAGGATCTCCGCCAGCACCTCGCCGCCGAGCCGCTCCAGGGGGAAGGCGACGACGTTCAGCGCCAAGACCGGCCGCGCCCCCATCGCGTAGACGTCGGAGAGCGCGTTGGCGGCGGCGATGCGGCCGAAGTCGCGCGGGTCGTCGACGATCGGGGTGAAGAAGTCGAGCGTCTGGACCAGCGCCAGCTCGTCGCTCAGCCTGTAGACGGCGGCGTCGTCGGCGGGGTCAAGGCCGACCATCAGCGCCGGGTCGGAAAAGGTCGGCAGCCCGGCGCGGATCTCGCGCAGCTCGGCGGCGCCGATCTTGCAGGCGCAGCCGGCCCCGTGGGAGAGTTCGGTCAGCTTCGGGCGGTCGGGCGCTAGGGCCATCGCATCGAGGGTAGCCGTAAGCATCCATATGGACACCGAGAGCAAAGCCGGGGACAAAGCCGACCGCCGCCGCGGCCTGCCCTCCGTGGAGCGGCTCGCCGCGCGACTGCCGCAGGCGCCGCACCACCTCGCGGTCGCCGCGGCGCGGGAGGCGATCGAGGCCGCTCGGCGGGCGATCCTGGACGGCAGTCCACCTCCCGACGAGGAGGAGCTGGCGAGCGCGGCGGCCGAGCGGCTGGCGCGGCAGATGCGCCCCAGCCTGCGCCGCGTCGTCAACGCCACCGGGGTCGTCTTGCACACCAACCTCGGCCGCGCCGCGCTGGCGCCCGCCGCGGCGGCCCGGGTGGCCGAGGTCGCCGCCGGCTACAGCAACCTCGAGTACGACCTCGGGAGCGGCGGGCGCGGCAGCCGCGGCGCCCATGTCGAGGGGCTGCTGTGCGAGCTGAGCGGCGCCACTGCCGCGCTCGCGGTAAACAACAACGCCGCCGCGGTGATGCTGGCGCTGGCGGCCCTGGCCGGCGACGGCGAGGTGCTGGTCAGCCGCGGCGAGCTGGTCGAGATCGGCGGCTCCTTCCGGATCCCCGACATCCTCGCCCACTCCGGCGCCACCCTGGTCGAGGTCGGGACGACCAACCGCACCCGCCTCGCCGACTACGCCGGGGCGATCGGCGACCGCACGACCGCGATCCTCCGCGTCCACCGGTCGAACTTCTGCATCGTCGGCTTCACCGAGCAGCCGGCGGCGGAGGAGCTGGCGACGCTGGCGGGCGAGCGCGGGATCGCGATGGTCGACGACCTCGGCTCCGGCGCCCTCGGCGAGGTCCACGGCGAGCCGACCGTCCGCGCCGCCGTCGCCACCGGCGCCGACCTCGTCTGCTGCTCGGGCGACAAGCTGCTCGGCGGCCCGCAGGCCGGCCTCCTCTTCGGCGGCGCCGAGGCGGTCGAGCGCTGCCGGCGCCACCCGCTGGCGCGGGCTTTGCGGCTCGACAAGCTGCAGCTTGCGGCGCTGGAGGCGACCCTGCGCCTGCACCGCGACGAGGGACCGGCAGCGCTGCCCGCCCTGGCGATGATCGAGGCGCCCGAGCAGCAGCTGCGGCTGCGGGCGGAGACGATGGCGCAGGCGATCGGCCCCGACGCCGCGGTCGGCCGCGTCAGCGGCACCCCCGGCGGCGGCTCGCTTGCCGATGTCGGGCTCGAAGGGCCTGCGTGCTGGGTGGACCCCGGCGCGGCCGGCGCCGACGCCCTGCTCGCCCGGCTGCGCGAGAACGAGCCGCCGGTGATCGCCCGCATCGTCGAGGACCAGGTCGTGCTCGACCCGCGGACGATCAGCGACGAGGAGGCGACGATCGCCGCGGTCGCCGTGCGGGAGGCGCTCGCCTGAGGTGGCGCCGCAGCCGCTGACCGTCGGCACCGCCGGCCACATCGACCACGGCAAGACGGCGCTGGTGCGGGCACTGACCGGACGTGACACCGACCGCCTCGCCGAGGAGCGGCGGCGCGGGATGTCGATCGAGCTCGGCTTCGCGGAGCTCGATCTGGACGAGCGCCGCCTCAGCCTCGTCGACGTCCCCGGCCACGAGCGCTTCGTGCGGACGATGATCGCCGGGGCCGCCGGCATCGACATGTTCCTGCTCGTCGTCGCCGCCGACGACGGCCCGATGCCGCAGACCCACGAGCACCTCGCGGTGCTGCGGGCGCTCGGGATCGATCACGGCGTCGTCGCCCTGACCAAGGTCGACCTGGTCGACGAGGAGACGCGACTGCTCGCAGCAGCCGCCGCGGCCGAGCTGGTCCCAGGAGCGCCGCTGGTCGAAGTGAGCGCCGAGACGGGCGAGGGCATCAAGGCGCTGCGGGCAGGACTGGCCGAGGTCGCCGAGCGGGCCGAATCCAAACGGCGTTCGTCCTTTCCCCTACGTATGCATGGGAAAGGACGAACGCCGCCAGACATAAACGACGAGCCGGTCCTCCATGTCGATCGCGCCTTCACCGTCGCGGGACATGGGACCGTCGTCACCGGGACGCTCTGGACGGGACGGCTGGTACGCGGGCAACGGGTGACGGTGCTGCCGAGCGGCCGGGAGGCGCGGGTGCGCTCGATCGAGGTCCACGACCGGGCGCAGGAGGTCGCCGACGCGCACCAGCGCGTCGCCCTCAACCTCGGCGGGATCGAGCGGGGGGAGATCGCCCGCGGCGACGTGGTCGCCGGCGAGGCCGCGGGCGTCAGCGTCACCTACCGCCTCGACGTCGACCTCGGCGACGGCGGCGAGCCCGGTGCCGACGTCGAGGCCGGCCGCCCCAGCGCCGCGGCGATCCTCGCCGAGCCGCGGGTCCAGGTCCACCTCGGCACCCGCGACAGCGCCGCCCGCGTCGTCGACCTCGGCGACGGCGGCGCCCAGCTGCGGCTGGAGCGGCCGCTGCTCGCCCGGGCCGGCGACCGCGTCGTCGTCCGGCGGATCGCCCCGCCCGACACCCTCGGCGGCGGCGTGGTCCGCGATCCCTCGCCGCCGCGTCACGGCCGCGGCTGGGAGCCGCTCCCCCCGCCCGAAGAGGGAGCGCCGTCCCCGCCTCCCCCGCCCGTCGCCGAGCCGACCGCCTTCGCCCGCCGCATCCTCGCCGAGCTGGAGAAAGACGGACCGCGCCCGCGCGGTGCAGCCCAGCTCGCCGAGGACCTCGGCGCCGGGCGCCGCGAGGTCGAGAAGGCCTTCGGCGAGCTCGCCGCCGCCGGCGCCGCCGTCCGCGCCAAGGCCGACATCGTCTACCCCGCCCCCGTCTACGAGCGGCTCGCCCGCCTCGCCCTCGCCCTCGCCGAGCGCGACGGCGCGGCGACGATCGCCTCGGTCCGCGACGCCCTCGGCCTCAGCCGCAAGTACGCCCAGGCCCTGCTCGAACAGCTCGACGCCGAAAAGCGCCTGCGCCGCGACGGCGACCTCCATCTCCCCCGCGCCGACTAAGCTCGGCCCCGACCTGGGGCGGCAGGGGTCTGGTGGCCCATCCGGCCTTCAAAGCCGGCAGGGCGGTGCAGCCCACCGCTTGGAAGGTTCGATTCCTTCGCCGCCTCGTTTTCCCGTCGACTGGGTACGGCGGGAATACGCTCCACGCCCATGCGAGCCTGCGTCCTCCAACTCGACCCCGACCTCGCCGACGGCCTACCCCCGGAGCGACTGGAGGCGGCGCGGCGGGCTTGCCACGCCGAGACCGTCGAGGTGCGGCAGGGGGAATGGGACCCCGAGGCGGGCGATGCCTTGGGCGAAGACGGCTACGGGCTTCTCGTCCTCTCCGGCCTCTTCTGCCGCCGGGTCGTCCAGGGGCAGCGCTACGGCGCCGAGCTGCTCGGCCCCGGCGACCTGCTGCGGCCGTGGGACCGGATCGACGAGTGGTCGAGCATCCCCGTCGACTCCACCTGGCTGGTCATCGCCGACGCCCGCCTTGCCGTGCTCGACCGCGAGTTCGCCAGCCGCTGCGCCGGCTTCCCCGAGCTGAGCGTGGCGTTGATCCGCCGCGGCCTGATGCGCTCCCGCTACCTGGCGATGCTGTTCGCGATCGTCGCCGAGCGGCGGGTCGAGACCCGCCTGACGATGCTCTTCTGGCACCTCGCCGACCGCTTCGGGCGGATGCGCGGCGAGTGGATCGAGGTTCCGGTCCCCCTCACCCACCGCATTCTCTCCGAGCTGGTCGCCGCCCGCCGCCCCTCGGTCTCCACCGCGCTGACCAAGCTGCAGGACCAGGGAATCCTTTTGCGCACGCCGGAGGGCTGGCAACTGCACCGCGATTCCGGCCGCTCCGGCGCCTAGCCTTCGGTCCCATGTCGGACCTTCCGCAGGGGATCGACCTCCCGCGACACCGCGACTTCGAGGGGAAAGCGGCGGGACAGTGGCTGCGCCACGCCTTCCTGCTGGCGTTGGCGGTCTTCGTGATCGCCGCCCTGCTGAACGCCTTCGGCGCCCGGCCGCAGACGCAGGAAGCGGGCGCGGCCGCCGGGACGCTGAAGATCACCGCCCCCGAACGGGTGCGCGGCGGCCTCCTCTACCAGGCCCGGCTCCAGATCCACGCCGACGAAGCGATCGGCGCTCCGACCCTCGTCTTCGACAAGGGCTGGATCGAAGAAACGACGATCAACACGGTGCAGCCCGAACCGGCCGAAACCACCAGCGATCCCAGGCACCTGAAGCTGCGCTATCCGCCGCTGGCGCCCGACCGCACCCTCGACGTCTACATCTCCCTGCAGGCGAACCCGAACGACGTCGGCACCCACGACGCCGACGTCGCCCTCTACGACGCCGACGAAGAGATCGCCTCGATCGACCGCACCCAGGTCAACTTCCCCTGATGGACATCGTCATCCGCGCCGCGGTCATCTTCGCCTTCCTCTTCCTGCTGATGCGGATGCTCGGCCGCCGCGAGCTGGGCTCGATGGAGCCCTTCGACATCATCCTCCTGGTCGTCGTCGGCGATCTCGTCCAGCAGGGCGTCACCCAGAGCGACTACTCGGTCACCGGGGCGCTGCTGGCGATCTCGACGATCGCCCTGCTGACGGTGCTGGTCTCCTGGACGAGCCTGCGGGTGCCAAGGCTGCGGCCGGTCCTCGCCGGAGAGCCGATCGTCCTGATCGAGGACGGCGAGGTGGTCGAGCGCAACCTGCGCCGCCAGCGGCTGACCGTCGAGGAGGTCGAATCGGAGGCGCGGCTGGAACAGATCGGCTCGCTCGCCGAGGTCCGCTGGGCGATCCTCGAGACCAACGGCCGCATCAGCTTCGTCGAAAAGCAGGCCTAACGGCCGCCGTCCGCGGAGGCGCCGAGCGCCGCCAGGGCCTCCTCGGCGCTGTCGAAGACGAGCCCGTCTGAGGTGAGGCCGGTCATCGAGAGCACCCGCAGGACCTGGTCGGTCGGGGCGTAGACGACGAGCCGGTGGCCTTCCTCCTGCATGCGGTTGTGAGCGCGGAGGATCACCGCGATCCCGGAGGAATCGATGAAGGCGCAGCGCTCGAGCCCGACCAGCACCCGTTCGCACTGCTCGCAGGCCTTTGTGAGGACGGCGTCGAGCTCGCCGGCGACCGCCAGGTCGAGCTCGCCTTCGACCTGGATGTCGCGGGCGCCTCTGAGATCGCGCTCGCTGACCTTGAAGCGCTGCATCATCGGGAATCGTTGCGTTGAATTGGTGGCATGGTGAGACCTTCAGAAGTATCTGTTCTTCTCGTCAGGGTCCGCAAATCAGCCGCTCGACTGAATCCCGTGCCTCGTTTATCGAGAATGCGACGGCGCCGGCACCCCGCCGGCACCGTCGCGATCCTAGCGTTGAGGGCAAGGTGACGCAACAACGGAGAAAACTGCCGTCGCCCGAGGACGTCGTCGCCGCGATCGTCGCCCTCGCCGACGACGGCTACTGCCGCCGCATCGAGCTGGCGCGGCGCTTCCCGCGCCTCGGCGAGCGGGACCTGCGGCGCGCCGTGCGGCGGGCGGTCGCGCTCGGGCTGGTGCTGGAACGTCGCGGGCCCGACGGCGCCTGGCACGTCGCCGTCAGCAGCGAGGGTTGGGACCGGCACCGCAGCGGGTAGCGGAAGGCGGTGAGCGAGACGCCCGACAACGGCAACCTGCTGGAAGAGCTGCCGAACCCTGTCGCCGGCTACGCCGACCCGGAGGAGCGGCCGCCCCTCCTCTCCTACCTCACCTTCATGAGCATCTTCGGCTCGCTGGTCGCGGCGGCGCTGGCGGTCGCCAGGCGGCAGGGCCGCGAGCTGCCGGAGCGGGTTCCGGCCGGACAGCTGCTGCTGATCGGCACCGCCTCCCACAAAGTCAGCCGGCTGGTCGCCAAGGACAAGGTGACGAGCCCGCTGCGGGCGCCGTTCACCGAACTCGAAGGCAAGGGCGGCCCGGCCGAGTTCGAGGAGCGCTCGCGCGGGACCGGCGTGCGCAAGGCGATCGGCGAGCTTGTGATCTGCCCCTTCTGCCTCGGCCTCTGGGTGATCGCCGCCTTCTCGGTCAGCCTCCTCTTCGCCCCGCGGGTGACCCGCTTCATCGCCTCGCTCTTCG
>Ga0207702_10000089_pt1 | contig 105440 bp, 97 predicted proteins | sample KBSCornC62_FD_184302 | JGI IMG/M metagenome (GOLD analysis project Ga0207702, IMG submission 184302) | Corn rhizosphere microbial communities from Kellogg Biological Station, Michigan, USA - KBS Corn C6-2 (SPAdes) (version 2) | ecosystem: Host-associated > Plants > Roots > Rhizosphere > Soil ...
ATCTGCTCGGCAGGGCAACCTGAAGAGCACCCAGACCCGAAAAAACCGACTGACTCTGCGAGGAGCAGTTGGGGTTTGGAACTGCGAAAGCAGTGATTACATCAAGGGCTGTGACGGTGCATGTATCCACGTAGTTCGCTTCCTCGCAGGAGCTGACCTCTGGAGCATAACCAATGTCACAGCCTTTCCTATTTTGCTGCCCAACCCTCCTTCGATAGGCCCTTCTCCGGCTCCTTGCTGTTTCAACGCCTCTGTGAGCTCTGTGTAGCAGCCCTGGAATGGGCATTCGCGAAGGCTTCAGGGCTGCATTTAGGAATGGAAGGAGTGGTGACGGGATGCGGGAATGATGGGAAACTGAGATCTTCAAAACTCTGCTAACCTTAGCTGTCCGCGCATAAAGAGCTCAATGAAGAAGTTCCTCCTCCAACCGCTTCTGGCGCTCTCAGTTTTTGTTGTCCTGGCGATTACGTTATCGGGTGCGTCTCAGAGCACCTCCCCGGCAAAAGCCCCCCACCGACCTACCAGTACTCCGTACACGGGAGACTTGTCCGTATTTGATTCTCCCGGTCGGGAACAAAGACTTCAGATCAGTCGCGTGATGGACATTCTCGGCATTCAAACCGGCAAAGGCGTGGCTGACATTGGAGCAGGATCCGGGTGGTTTACGGTGCTGGCTGCACGGCGAGTGGGTTCTTCCGGAACGGTATACGCGGTTGACATCAATCCGGAAGCGATTCATCACATTGATCAGAGAGTACGCAGTGAGTCCCTGTCCAACGTAAAGACCATTCTTAGCAAGAGCGATGACCCTGTTCTGCCGAAAGAGGCCGTGGATGCAGTCCTGCTCTTGAAGACCTATCATGAGGTCGCCGATCCCGTTTCCTTACTGCAAAATCTGCGTGCATCCCTCAAGCCAGGAGCGAAAGTCGGAATCATTGATCGAAGCGGAGATGGCATGAACCACGGCGTCGATCGCAAGATCGTAATCGAGGAAGCGGGTCGAGCCGGATATCGCTTGTTGGAAACCTATGACTTCGTGAAGTCTGACGGCATGGACTATTTCTTGATTTTTGCCTTGCGCTAAACCCCCTCCCTCCGATGCTGCTGAGGGGCCTGGTTTAAGCTCAAAAACTTCCCCGTTTCACCAATTCTGACCCTTTCGAGCCGGGGATAGTCCCACCAGCTCTGAGTGGAAAATTTTTCAAGGTTGCGACCATTCCGGAAATTCTGTATCTAAAGAAGCATTCGAGCGTTCCCGTGAGTGTCGAGCGGTCTGGTCCTTAGTTTTGCGAGACTGACGCATGCCCAAGCCAATTTTGCTAAGCGTAGATGACGATTCCGATGTCCTGCGGGCCATCGAACGCGACCTCCGTTCTCAATACGGGGCTGAATACCGAGTGATTGGAAGCGACTCCCCGGAGAAGGCCCTCGACATCCTGAAACAGCTGAAGGTCCGCAGCGACAAAGTGGCCTTGATGCTTGCGGACCAGCGAATGCCGCAAATGAACGGGGTCGAGTTTCTGCAGGAGGGAATGCAGATTTTCCCTGATGCCAAGCGGGCCCTGCTGACGGCATATGCAGACACCACCGCTGCCATTAGCGCCATTAATGAAGCCAACATCAACTACTTTTTCATGAAGCCTTGGGACCCTCCCGAGGACCACCTGTATCCGCAACTCGATGATTTGCTCGATGACTGGCGCGCGTCGTACAGACCTGCGTTTGAAGGAATACGAGTGCTCGGGACGCGTTGGTCGCCTCGCTGCTACGAATTGCGTGATTTTCTTGCGCGCAATCACCTTCCCTATCAATGGATCGATGTTGAAGTAACGGCCAATGATCCTGAGACCAAACGGCTGCTTGACGTCCTTGGGCCGGATGCCTCGAACCTGCCGTTGGTGCTGTTTCCCGATGGTACGAAGCTTCTAGAAGGTGCGCCGGCGGAGATTGCGCAGAAGGTCGGGTTGCGTACACGGGCGCAGACGGATTTTTATGATCTGGCAATTATTGGCGGCGGTCCGGCTGGCCTTGCTGCGGCGGTGTATGGCGCATCGGAAGGTCTACACACAGTCATGGTCGAGAGGGAAGCACCGGGTGGACAGGCGGGAATGAGCTCGCGAATCGAGAATTATCTGGGATTTCCCACCGGGCTCAGCGGAGGCGACCTGGCGCGGCGAGCGGTGGTGCAGGCTCAGCGTTTCGGCGTCGAGATATTATCGCCGCAGGAAGCTCTCAGTGCCCGCACCGAAGGCTCCTATCGGATCATCAAGCTGGCCGACGGGAGCGAAATCTCTTGCCACGCACTTTTAGTCGCAACTGGCGTACAGTGGCGCAGGCTGGACGCGCCTGGAATCGACAAGTTGCAGGGCGCCGGAGTCTACTACGGAGGCGGAGCAACCGAAGCTTTGTCTTGCAAGGGCGAAATTATCTATGTGGTTGGTGGCGCGAATTCAGCCGGCCAAGCAGCGATGAACTTTGCAAGGCATGCCGAGAAGGTGGTCGTGCTCGTGCGCGGAGAAGGACTCGCTGCCACCATGTCGCAATACCTAATCGATCAGATTCAGCAGACACCGAATATCCACGTTTGGACCCATGCGAGCGTGGCTGAAGTCCACGGCGAAAAGAGACTGGAAGAAATATCTGTGCTGTGCTCGGATACGGACAAGGTCGAGCGAGTACCGGCGAGCTCGATGTTCATTTTTATTGGGGCGCTGCCACGCACGGATTGGCTTGCGGGTTTGGTGGAGCGAGACGAAAGGGGCTTTCTCCTGACAGGTCCGGACCTGATAAAGGACGGGGAGCGCCCGAAGGGATGGACGCTCGACCGTGATCCCTTCCTGCTGGAAACAAATGTGCCGGGCATTTTTGCGGTGGGTGATGTTCGGCATGGCTCGGTGAAGCGAGTGGCCTCTGGCGTCGGTGAAGGTTCGGTGGCAGTACAGTTCATTCATCAGTACTTGAGCAAAGTCTAAATGGCAACTTCATCAGAACTATTGCGGTTTGCCGCTTTCGCAGAATTGCCGGCAGATCAGATCGAGTGGTTTCTCAACCAATCCAAAGAAATACGCCTGCAGGCAGGCGAGGTCTTCATACGCCAAGGTGACCCGCCCGAAGCCATGTTTGTTCTTCTCGACGGGGACTTTGAATGGCGTGGCGACTTTAATGGCGAGATAGTCGTTATGCAGGGGAAAATCGGTGACGTCACCGGCGCCCTGCCCTTTTCTCGTATGAAGCAATTCATGGTTACTGGCAGGGCCATCAGCGCGGGGCGCATCCTGTCTTTTCCGTCATCCCTGTTTCCCGAGCTCATGCAGAAGATGCCAGAGCTGGTCAAGCATCTTGTTGGCATAATGACCGATCGAGTGCGCGAGGCCACGCGTCTGGAACAGCAGAGGGACCGGTTGGCTAGCTTGGGCAAACTTTCAGCAGGGCTTGCACACGAGCTCAATAATCCGGCTGCAGCCGCGAAACGTGCTGCCGCGCAGTTGCGCGAAACGTTGCACCGCATTAAAGATGCTAGCCTCCAACTCGGCCGGCGAGAACTGACCCCCACCCAAAAAGCGGAAATCGAAAAGCTGGAATCGTCCTTTACGCAGAATGATTCACCGCCGCCCGATACCCTTATGATCAGTGATCTCGAAGATCAGATTGATTCTTTGTTGCGAAGCCATGGACAGAACGATTTGTGGCAATTGTCAGCCGAGTTGGCCCAAAGAGGAATTCAGCCGGCCGAGCTCGAATCACTATTCGAGAACCTCGATGCGGGCACGGCACGGGCAGCGCTTGTACGGATTGCGGCATCGGTTGAGATTGCGAGCCTTTTGAAAGAAATCGAGCACAGCACCTCCCGAATCTCTGAATTGGTCCGCGCGATCAAGGAATACACGTATATGGACCAGTCTCCAGTTCAAAATGTCGACGTGGTGAAAGGCCTAGAAACCACGCTGACAATTTTGAACCACAAGCTCAAGCGTGGTGTGGCCGTCGAACGGGATTACCAACCGGCTACATTTCTTGTGAATTCGTTTGGAAGTGAGCTCAATCAGGTCTGGACGAATCTCATCGACAACGCCATCGATGCTATGGGCGGACGAGGCGAACTTCGAGTGCGCATCTATCGTGACGATGGCTGCGTCGTGGTCGAGATCGGCGACAACGGTCCGGGAATCTCGCCCGAGATACGGGCACATATCTTTGAACCGTTCTTTACAACCAAAGGGGTGGGCGAGGGCACTGGACTCGGACTTGATACCGTGCAACGAATTGTGCGAAAGCACAAAGGAAATATTCAGGTGAATTCGAAACCAGGCGATACTCGCTTTCAAGTTTCGCTTCCTCTATCACGCGCCAACGCTTGATTGCATTGGCGAACCGTTCTGGGTTGTTTATGAGACGGAGCATCAGAGCTGGCAGCGTTCAGGAGAAATCCCATGGCCGATGCGGTCAAAGTTTTCCTGCTCACCATCAGCGCCCTGTTCCCGATCGTGGATCCGCTCGCGGGAAGTCCGATCTTTCTCGCGATGACCGAGAAGTACCCTGTGCTTACCCGAAGAACCCTGGCATGGCGGGTGGCTACAAACAGCTTGCTGCTCATGGTCGGTTCGTATTTTGTGGGTGCTCATGTACTGAACTTCTTCGGAGTGTCTCTTCCCGTAGTGCAGATTGGCGGTGGCCTCGTGGTTGCTTCCATGGGGTGGGGTATGTTGCTCGAGAAAGAACAGACCTATGAGACCGCGCGCAAGAATGTACAGTGCACGGACGCCCTTCACAGCGCGTTCTATCCATTGACTCTTCCTTTGACGGTCGGGCCGGGATCGATTTCCGTCGCCATCACGCTGGGTGCAAATTCCACGCGGCACTATGGATTTCACATAACAGTCGTCTTGGCCGCGCTGATTGCCATGGTATGCGTCGCGATTAGTGTCTTATTGTGCTATGGATTGGCTGACCAAATCGCTCGCGTGATTGGAAAGACAGGGATGATGATCATCGTGCGACTATCGTCTTTCCTCCTCGTGTGCATTGGCGTTCAGATTATGTGGAACGGGATCAGCGCGCTGCTTTCCTCCTTGCACATGTAGACAGCGGCGATCGATACACCCAGGCCTAGGAAGTACCCTCGGGTTGGGATGGTGATAAACTTCGTCCATGCCATCGAAGAAAAAGGCCAAACGCAGGTCAACGGCGAGACCACGGAAGAAGGCACGTCGATCCGCTGTCAAATCCGGAGTTGCCAAAAAATTTGCCAGAGTTGCCCGAAAATCTGCCAAGCAAAAACCTGCTCAGAAGCGGACTCTATCGGAACCCAAGGGAAAGAAGCGAAGCAAGGCTTCCGTCAGTTCCGAAACTGAACTGAAGCGCGAATTTCAGAGACGGAACCTTACTGCCTCCGGCATCGCCTCGCCTCGACGAGCGTCCGACTTTAAAGGATCTTCCCGTGCCGAGAGGGCGGATTCGCAAAGTGTGGATGAACTGATCGAAGAGGGAAACCTGTTCGAGGCCGGAGCGGTCGCGGGAGTCGAGGAAGCCGATAATGCCGACGAAAAGGAAGTGCGGACGCGAGAGGTGCTCGTGGACGACGTTCCCGAGGAATATCTCGACAAGGAATAGCTTCGCTTGATTTTGACTGTGAAATCCTCTCATGTTTGAAAGCATTTTGTGTCAGATTACCGGGTACGATCCCGAAATCCTAGAGTCGCTGATCGAGCTAGCTGTCGAGATTGCACGTGAAGGTCGTGAAGGCCGGCGCATAGGCACCTTGTTTACAGTCGGCGACGAACAAACGGTTTTGGCAAAGTCGAGGTCATTGATTCTCGACCCCTTGGCTGGTCATCCGCAATCTGCCCGCCATGTAAGCGATCACAATCTGCGTGGAACAATCAAGGAGTTGGCCCAGTTGGACGGAGCCTTCGTCGTCAGTCACGACGGTTTTGTTCTGTCAGCGTGCCGGTACCTGGATGCGGTCGCCTCTGAGGTGCAATTGCCTCTGGGGCTGGGAAGCAGGCACATCGCGGCCGCTAACATGAGCGCGGTCACGAATGCAGTGAGCATTGTGGTTTCAGAGAGCGCGGTCGTGCGACTTTTCTGCCATGGAAAGCTCGTGGGAGAGATCATTCCCGAGCTATGGATGATCGATCGAACCGTTCAACTACGAGGCCCGGTGAAGAAGGAAACCTTCGGCGAATTGACTGTCCTTACGCCAAGTAACCGGCGCGCCAGCAAGGCTGAATGACAAAGGGTTCCTGGGCAGGGCTGTGAGGACTCAAGATCTTTTGATCACAAATGCGGTCTTGTCATCGATGAGCGCCTGGTCCCCGCGCTCGCGTAGTTGGTCATCTTGTTTCACCGCGTGCTCCAGCAAAGCATTGCAGATATCCTTCGCGGATCGCCAGTAGTGCTCGCGCATCACAACTTCAAGCTGTTGCCGCGCCTGCTCGTCGCTGCCATCGTAGACTCCATCGGTATAAAGAAGAAGGATGTCTCCCGGACTCATCAGCGTGATTTCTGCGACGTCCGATGAATTGAGCTCCCTCTGCCGGAAGTTGAGGGTGTAATACTTCTTGCGATCGGGGTGATCGGCTGGAATCTGCAATCCCAGCGCAAGGAATTGCGCCATGCGGCTCTCGTCGATGTTCATGAATCCGCGATACTCCGCCGAAAACACCAGGGGTGCGGGATGCCCGAAATTGGCGAAGCGAAAATGGCCGCCGGGGCGCACTTCGCCGTACAACATAGTCGCGATCTCTCGTGCATCTTCTTTCTCACTCAAGCCCAGGGCATTACGGGCAGTGACGGATTGCGCTAATCGCAAATTGAGGTTCTCAAGAAGCTCGGGGGTTGCTTTTCCGTATCGGTCGAGTTCGGTGAGCATCAGAGCATGGAATGTGTCATGGACCGTAGAGGCGATTTTGGCAGAGATAATTCCATGTCCTTGAGCATCGACGACTAGGACGCCGGCGGTCGAATAAAGCTCGCGCAAGTCTTCCGCAACCCGTGTCTGCTCAGAACTCCTCGCGAACCTGTACTCACCTTCCATCTCGGGCCGGTAGCCTTGGGTTCCCCTTAGCCACTGCACATGATCGTCGACGTAGTTACGCACAGGTGTGCCGGCAGGCAACGGATGGAGAAATTCCTTTGACAAGCGCTCTGCACGTTCAATGCGGGCGTCGATATCGTAGCGCTGTTGGAAGTTGATGTACTCAAACAAATCGCCGCCGACACTTCCGGCGGGAATGGAATTCCCGAACATATCGATGCCCGGAATCTGGGGAATGGCCCCTTCGACGGGCATCAAGCGCTCGCGCAAGTATTCATCGATCGTTGAAGGTGCATGGAGGTTGGTCATGGATCAATCGTTCGCCTCGCCCTGTCAGCTCTTCTCAGTGTCATCCCGTGCCCCATTCCAGTGTCAATTTATCCTAATCGATGGCAGAGCGTCAGATTCGAACCGGGGGCCGCGTGCTGTCCGTAGAGTAATCGGGCCAGTTGGGATCGCAATCGAGTTGTCGTGACCGCCCAGGGGAAGAAAGAGCGTGGGAGGGCTCGGCTTTGGTGGTCATCCGCAGCCGTTTTGCTCGATCTCTTCAACCATGTACGACCGACCAGACACCACGAAAAGGCGTCTTCTCCCTTGGGCGGAAGCCTGGACCGCAACCCAGGCTCAGGCGTTCCGCCGGGCAGAGCTATTTGGTGTCTCCGCACGATGGACCAAGCCATTTCGCTGTAAAGCTTGTATTCATCGTCATGGTATGGCCGCCACCGCTGGAAGTCATTTGCCCAGAACCTTTGACGCTCTCCGGACTAAGCACGTCAATATGCATGGTTCCGTTTGATTTCACGTCGTCGAATTCGCAGACCATCTTTACCTCCGCCGCGGTGCTGGTGGAGGAAATGATCGTCTGCTTGCATTGTTTCTCGTCATTGAAAAGCTGCTTCTCCAATTTTTCTTTGGTTTCGCAATCCCTGTTGGTTCGGGTTCTGCTCCTCTGCCCGGAGTTCTGTTGCATCCGTGCTTCGATCTTCGCCCGTTGTTCGGGACTCAGTTTTGCCAGCATCTCAGCGGGAATTGGCATTTGTCCGCTGGTTGTCGATGTGACTGTGCTTTCCCACAGTCCGGTTTTGACGTTTAACGGCTGAAGTTTGGTTTGTGTCCACGCCGCGGAAGACAGAATTACTGCGATCACGATTCCCTTCATTGACTCCTCCGATTGTTGCAGTTTTATCTCCGGTGCTCCTATTGTGCCTCTGGTCTTTCTTGTCTCCGATCCATGCCGAGTGGTTCGGTCCCAATCGGCCCCATCACCCATACCTTCACCGCATATTCCGACGCGGCCATCGTGAAACGAAACATTGGCGGGATAAACGATGAGCAGCTAGCGCTTGCCCAATTCACAGTAAGAGCGTGATCCTCGACTTTGGCGTTCGTGTCCCCGGAGCGCTCGGTGCGCGTCACGTCGCCGGGGCAAGCGGCACGGTAGTCCTGGATCTGTATGCTCTCAACCACCCATCCTCGATTGAGTGCAGAAAAGTCGTAGGTGTCCGAGCCCGGATCAAAAGCGTGGGTGTCAGACCGGATCACGAAGGCTGACATCTTCACTGCATCATCCGGGATGTCGGGGCTGGTTGGAGGCGAGACAAATTCGAACTGTGGTAGTGAACGGGACGACCTGTCTTGGGCGGAAAGCTTCACCCAGGATGCGGCAATGGTTTTCAGAGGGATTGGTTCACCCCGCACTGCTACGAAACGGCAGCCGTGAAGCTCAACCTCTTGCCCATCCGCAAGGCGCACTACCAGAGTTGTCATGGAATCCGGAATCCCGGCAAGGCGCGGATCAAGACGGACATCGATCTGGTTCTCTGACCAGGCAGTGGCCCGTTCCAGTTGCAGAAGCGTCCCTTGGATTCGAATGTCGATCGAAGGAGAGTCGGTCTCCGGCTCGAGTCGAACCTCTCCCGGTGCATTGCCGAAACCGCATCCCTCAATGCGAAAGTGATTATCACCTAGGTGTGGCGTGAACACGGGACCAACGGCACGCCCATTAACGGCAAAAATTACCGGTTTGAGACACGAAGGCAGGGTCAGGGCCTTGAGGAGGGACCTGCGGCTACCGGTCTCGGGACCTCGCCGAAGGGAAGTCTGGCTTACCCCTGAGTTGCGCAGATATCTCCGCTGCTGCTCGAGAACCGCAAGGATTGCGCGATCGATCCCGCCTCTTGAAAGCCGCGGGTTCCTGATTCGTGGACCAGGTTTGCCGATGACCTTTGAGAGCGCCTCCGCCCTGAGTTTTGCGTATTCATCCTCCGGAAACTCTCGCGCTTCCGTGGCTGCTGGAGGATTGTGCTGAGGAGCCGCTTGTCGGGTTTCCGCAACCGCGGATTGAGGAACCGCGTGCGTCCTTTCCCCCGCGAGGAGCCTAGCTGCAATCAAAAGGACTGCGACGAGTTGTGATTGTCGGTTCAATCGCTTTAGCGACATCCCTACCGCATGTTCGGAATATACCGATCGGCGTGCCGGGGTCAAAGGAACTCCACATGATTCCTTTGTGACCCGCTAAGTTAATCATTTCAAAAACCTTAGGCGACTTGCTGACGCATTCAAATCATCGTGCTATGATCACCCACATTCCTGTACCCGCCATGGAGCGAGCAGTAGCGTCGCCAAATATCTTCCGTTTTGGATTGTTCGAGGCAGATGCGGCCAATGGCACGCTGATGCGCAACGGTGTACGCGTCAAGATTCAGGACCAGCCCTTCCGGGTCTTGGTTTTTCTGCTGGAACGGGCAGGCGAAATCGTTACGCGTGAAGAGCTGCGCCAGAGACTCTGGCCCGAAGGCACCTATGTCGACTTTGACGGTAGCCTCAACGTCATCCTCAAGAAACTTCGCGCCGCCATTGACGACGATTCCGAGAACCCGCGTTTCATTGAAACGGTTCCCCGCCGCGGGTACCGCTTCATCGCTCCCGTTGCATCGGATCCGAAGCCTCAACCAGCCGTTCCAGGACCAGCGCAAGCCCCTGCTCAAGCTGTGCCTGCAACTGCGAAGGACGTCAAGCCGGCAGAGCCAGTTCCTGGTGAAAGATCCAAGCTCGTCGCGTTTCGCCGGCCACTCCTCATTTATTCATTCTCGGCCAGTATTCTTGCGCTGCTGATGACTGCCGCCTGGCTCGCCTGGCATGTCAAGCCGGCTTCCTCCGCACGCGTTTCCTCCCTTCGAGTGCGCAAGTCAATCGCGGTTCTTGGGTTTCATAGTCTTTCGGGCAGGGCTGAAGACACATGGCTTGCCACCGCGCTTGCGGAAATGTTGAGCACCGAGCTCGCGGGTGGCGACAGGTTGCGCCTAGTGTCCGGAGAAGAGGTTGCCAACCTGCGCATTGCTTCGCCTTGGTTGCAGACCGACAGTCTCGACCAAGGCACGACCGCTCGCATTGGCAATGCACTCAGCAGCGACATGCTGGTTTTAGGTTCTTACACGATCCTTGGCAATGCTGATCATGCTCAAATACGGATCGACGTGCGGATGCAGGACGCCCGCACTGGGGAAATCCTCACCGAGATCGCCGAGATTGGTAGTTCTCGGGACCTGTTTCGTCTGGTGTCTCGTGTCGGGGCGAAGCTCCGGGATCGCCTCGGGGTACCGGCCCTGGAAGATACCGACGAGGCTGGCATCCTCGCCTCACTTCCGCTTGACCCGGATGCGGCGCGTTTTTACGCCTTGGGTTTGTCCAAGCTGCGCAAGTTCGACGCACTCGCTGCCAAGGATCTCCTGCTCCAAGCAACCGCGGCCGACCCAAAATTTTCTTTGGGACACGCCATGCTCGGGCGAGCCTGGTCCCAGCTTGGATATGAGCAGACGCATCGGGAAGAGGCCAAGAAGGCCCTCGATCTCGGCGGAGATCTGCCTCGTGCAGAACACATGCTGGTCGAGGGCGACTATTACGAGAGCATCGGCAACCAGGAACGGGCTGCGTCGGTATATCACGCGCTCTACGAGCTTTTCCCGGACAATGTTGATTATGGGCTGCACTTTGCAAATGTCGAAATTCAAGCGGGTCACGCAGCGCAAGCGCTGGACGCCATCCACAGCTTGCGCGCCCTTCCGTCCCCTTCGTCCGACGATCCTCGAATCGACCTGACAGAAGCGGCTGCGACCAAGAACAGCGTGCCGGCGGCGCTCGCCCTCATCCGAAGCGCAATCAACAAGGCCTCAGCCCAAGGCAAAAAGATGATTTACGCGTTGGCTAGGAGAGATGAATGCTTGACTTTGTTGTACAGCGCGCATCCTGAACAGGCGTCTCCGGTATGCGAAGACGCTTACGAAATCTTTGTTTCGTCCGGGAATCGTTCGGGGGCTGCGGATGCCATCCGACTGATGGGTGATTATCAGGGCTCGATAGGCCAAATTGATCAGGCGATTGCGAGCTACCGGCGCGCTCTGGGTCTGCTGCAGGAACTCGGCGAGAACGAGAAAACCGGCGCCATCCTGAATAATATGGCGGTCGACTATGCCAACCAAGGCAATCTTGACCGGGCGGAGCAGCTCTATCGAGAGGCAAAAACGCACTTCGAGCAGTCCGGCGACAAGCAGAATGTCGCGACCGCGCTCTCGAATATTGCTGACATTCTTTATCTGCGTGGTCAATTGGCGGCTGCGGCGAAGACCTATCAGGAAACGATAGATCTCTATGCGGCGATTGATCATGCGGAAGCGTGGTACCCAATTTACCGGCTGGCCGACCTTACCTTGACCCAGGGAAATGTCCGCGAGGCAAAAAAGCTGGCGCAGCAGGCGGTCGAAGCGATCCGCCCAACTGAGGGCAGCTATCAGGCTTTGAGCCAGGCAACGATTGAACTCGGGGAAGCGCTAAAAGCCGAGGGCGATCTCGCCGGCGCACGCCAACAATTTCTTGCGGCACAAGACTTGCAGAAAAAGGTGGGGGACCAGGGACTTGTCCAGGAGAGCCAGGCTGAACTCGCGGACCTGGCGCTTGAAGAAAAGCACCCCGAACAGGCCGAATCTCTCATACGGCCGGCCATTGCGGAGTTTGAAAAAGAAAAAAGCGACCCCGCGCTGGCCAGCGGCTACACCATCCTGAGCCATGCATTGCTGATGCAAAATAAGTTCGAGGATGCTAGAACGTCGATTGACGCCGCGATTAAGTACAGCCAGACCAGTTCTGACCCCTCCCTGAAATTCTCGGCCATCATCCAGAGGGCTCGAGTGGAGGCGGTAAGCTCCCATGGCGAGAACGCCCCTGCGGCAGCTTTCGAAGACCTGCGCTCGACGATTGCAGCTGTCAAGAAGCTCGGTTACTACAACCTTGAAACCGACGCTCGCCTCGCTCTCGGAGAACTGCAGTTGAAGAGCAATTCCGGCGCGGGTCGCCTCACTCTCACCGAACTTCTCCGGGACGTTCAGGGCCGTGGATTCGGATTGATTGCCCGTCGCGCTCAAGAAGCCTTGGCAGCCAACGTCGTCGCCCAAAGCCAACCCACTCGATAATTTCCCTCGTTTTTGGGCCGTGCCTCATCTTCCGACTTTCGCCTTTCCCCGGCGATCGGACGAGTCAGCTAGCAAAAGAACTTATTTCGTTTCAGCCACTTACCTAGTCACCTCCGTTTCAGTTTCAGTTCCTTTGACCCATTGTCCAACCCGGGGTATTTCTCTCGCATGAGATCGAAAAAGACCTTCTGCGAGGGAGTGAGGAAGATGAACCGAACCTTGGTAAGGGCCATCCTGGCACGCCGCCTGACCATTCTGGCGACAATCTTTAATTTCGTTGCTGTAGCCGCTGCCTGCTGCCAGGCAACTGGGAACAACCGGATTCTCATGAAGCCGCAACCGAGGACTTTGCTTGCTGCTAGCACGTGCTCCATCAACCAGCTACGGTTCACCTTCAGAACTGGGAATGATGATCTCCGGGGCAACGGCAATGACCTGAACGTCGAAATCCATTTGGCCAACGGAGCCTCCCAGTTCTCAAAAAACCTGAACCAGGGTGCGAACTGGCGCAATAACAGCGTAAATTCCGTTTCCATTCCTCTTGACCACCCCATCCCACCCGACCAGATTAGAAGTTTTCGGCTGGTGCACTTGGCTCAGGGCAGCTTCCGTCCAGCCGTGCTGCCGGGAAGGAATGGACCGATAGACCCCGCGATATCGGCAATGAGCGGGATTCATAGCGAAGACAACTGGGACATGCTGGATGCCCAGATTGTCGGCATCGGTCAGACCGTGAGCGTGCCGATCGCCTCAGCAGGCTTCCACCGGTTTACTGGAAGCAATCCGTTTTTCGATGTCGCGGCCAGGCCAGACATCGTTTGCCCGACAGCGGATCAGGTGCGTCAACTGGAGTTCTTGTTTGCCACCGGCAACGACGACTTGCGTGGAGGAAATGACAACCTGGGCATCACGATTTACGGGGATGGTCTGGTTCAAATGAAGGCGAACGTGAACCAGGGGCAACGATGGGCCGATGGCAGCACACATGAGGTCACGGTGTATCTCGAGCGCCCTCTCACCATGCAGCAGATCCACAGGATAACCCTGGAGACAACCTTCACCGGGGGTTCTGGGGGAGACAACTGGAACATGGACTCGGTTCAGGTGGTTGCGGTGGTGAACGGGGTGAATCACCCTCTCACCACCTACGGCTTCCACCGGTTTAGTTCGAACTGGTCGGGCCCTAACGCGAAAACACTCACGATCATGAGCCACTAGCACGGCCGGTTAAGGGCGATTTACACGGAGGAGAACGTGGGTATGAGCTACAAGAAGATATTCGCCATTGCGTTCGCAACCGCGGTCTTGGCTTGCGGGAACCTGGAGGCACAGTCGGTCTCGCAGACCGCGCCTCCTCCCACCAGCACCCTCACGGCGCCCGGACCACAGAAACACCAGCCCCAGCAGCAGCGGCAACCGCCTCTTCCCGGCACCAGGGCGCCGCAACCGATTCTACAAGCGCCAAACCGGGGGAATGTGGAAGGCTTCGTCTATTGGGACGCGAGCAAGATCACGCACAAGCCATCCGGCAGTTGCAGCGGCCTTGCAATTACGGTCAGTGTGGGAAGCAATTCAGGTGGCCCATTGACCGCCTACACGCCAATCGGAACGCTCAGTAACAACTTCAAGTACCTGGGCCAGGTGAAGGAATTTCTTGCGGGCGGGAAAGTGAATGTTTATGAGGTCTGCACCTATGCATTTGATCATGTGCCTGTGGGCCCGAATCTTCAGGTCAAACTCGACGTCACCAATCCCTTCGCATTCTCTCCTTACGCTCTCCCGCAAAGCGGTACGCTCGGCCCAATTCAGGTCATCAACGGCCAGTGCAACATGCTTCCGCGGATCTCGAACCCCACGGTGTCCGACTTGCTCGCACCTTGGGGAACATGCCAGAACATGGCTTTTGACGTTAACTTCCCGATGGCAATCCCCACTCGACTTGGCGGCACGATTACGCCGGTTAACTCTGGAGGACAGTCGGGAATGCCTTCCGCCGCGCCGCAGCAAGGAATGCTATCTCCAGGGAACGGGCAAAGCGCTCCCGGGAATTCGGGAACTCTTCTGGGGAATCGCCAGTCTGGTCCAGGCCAGAGTGCGGGAACAGCGGGTCCGGGAGGTAATTCGGGTATTGGATCGATCGGTGCCACGCAGAACACAATCGGCGGGGCCACGTTGGTACAGGTTAAGCCTGCTGCCGGCACGAGCAAAACGCCAGGAGCGCCTTCCAACCGGCAAAGCCTTACTAACGCGGATGTAATCAATCTAATGAAGGCTGGTCTTCCGGAAACAGCGATCGTATCCAAGATCAAGTCGAGCCAGGGAAACTACGATCTTTCACCAACGGGATGCCGCCAGCTTCAGCAGGCGCATGTCAGCCCGAACGTGCTGAACGCAATGGGAGACGCGAGTGTGCGACCGTGCAGTTCCACTCCTCCGACTCATCGCACGACGGCGTTAGTCGTGGCTGACCAGTGCGAGAGGATTTGCACCGCACGCTGCGCTCAGTCGACAACGGTCAATCAGGCAGAGTGCCATAAGACCTGCCACGACCGATGCACCGTCAATCGCCCAACCGTTGTAAATCTTTTGCCACCCAAATCTCACGGAAAAGTGACGAACCCACGCGCCACGAAGCAGGACGAAGAGATCATCGCTGTGCTCCTGCAACAGAAGCAGGCAGCCGATAGAGAATCGGCGGAAATCACGGCCAGCCTAGGGATCCCTGCGGGTTCTGTCGGTTCTGTGACAACAACCCGCGTTCCAACGTCCGCGAGTCTTCAAGGCGCGAGCGGGGTTCAGTCGTTGGGGCCGGGAACCGTCCAAAACGTTCAGGGAAGCCTGAACTCGCGAATCGTTCATGCTCCATTCCTGAACACCATTGTTCTTACCTGTGCGAGCGATCCAACTCCGAGAATCATTCAGGTCAGCGGCGGACCTTCACACACGGTCTTTACTCCAGAACCGAAATACAACCCGTACACGATTCTTGGCTGCGGCTTTGGTTCAGCGAAGCCTGGAAACTCCGCCTACCTCTCCGCTGCCTTCGGATTCAAAGCGAATCTGAACATCGATTCCTGGACTGACCGCGGCATTACTGTTCATCTCGATCCGTGGCTCGCGGGCGTGCTCGATCAGGACAACGTGACCCTGATTCTGGTTCCGAGCGTAGGGAGGGGTATTCAGCGTTCTGGCTTCTCCTTCTATGCGGCTCGCGGTATGCCACGCATTCCGGACAAGACGCCGCAAGAGGTTCCTTTGGCCTATAACTCGATTCCGAAGTCGGAGGTGACGCTCTCGAAGGTGAACTTCGTCGAAGCGGGATTCGACGGCCTACCCGGCGACGCCACATCGAAGTTCCCGTCGTTTTCCTATCAGGGCAACCCGCTATCCGGCTGGGTTTTCCGTTATGCATACGGCCACGATGATTACGGAAATTTCTTCAATCAATACTTCAATGGCGAGGACTTGAATGATTACTTCTGTTACATCAATGGCGAGGCTCAGGAACAGATACAGTCCAAGGCTGATCCATGCGGCATGTTCTTCGATGCGAGAGTCAACGTTTGGGACGGTAATCTGTGGAGCATACCAGGCGCGGATCAGTGGGAGATCCCGCTGAACAGTCAATTCAGCATCAGCTCCTACGATATCTACTACCCCAACACTGATCCTGCACAAATTTGCGGCGCATTTGACGATTCCTCAAAAGACGAAGGTCACTTGGGCAATTGGGATTTCAATCTGACCGGCCCATATCAGATCACAGTTAACTGGACGATGTACTGGTGCTTCGACCAGGAAGCCTGGCCCTTCAATCGCGTGAACTCAACCAGGCAGAGCTCCTACGGTTTGGCCGTATGGGTATGGGGGCCCCGCTGCGTTGATCCCATACGCGGCCAGCCGGACCCGCGTTGCATAGACCACGTGAAGAAAATCTATGGCGGCTAAGACCTGCTGGAACCATTCAGAATTCAAATCAGGAGTTGATATGGCACACCTTACAAACTCATTGCTGTTTCGGACCTTGTCCTTTGTCATGATCGGCACATGTGTGGTCACTGCCCAACCTGCGCAGAAGACCCTCACCAACGACGATGTCATCGCCATGGTGCACAAAAAGCTACCGGAGTCGGTGATTGTCTCTGCAATTCAAGCAGGACCAAGCAAGTTCAACACGTCCACGAATGAGCTGATTCGCCTGAACGCTGCCGGCGTGACTGAGAAAGAATTGAACGCGATCCTTGCTGCCTCCTCTAGCCCGACGACGGCTTCGGCGCCCAGCAAAGAAAATGCGAGTCAGCCCTCCGACGTGATGCCGGCGTCCAAATCGCGAATGCCACGTGTTTCAGTAACGCAGGGCAACGCTACCCAAGAATTGAGGCTGGAGAAGACTCAGCTCGCCGAAACGAAAACCAAGCCCTCGTCTATGAAGGCGCTCGCAGCAGACTCGGCAGTAACGCAAGCCATGCAAGCGGGAGTCAACACGGCTACCTACAGCGCCGCCGCTCATATGAACTCCGGGATCGGCGGTTCCGCAGTGCAGCAGGCCGGAAGCATCTTCTCCGGCATGATGTCGCACCGCACGCCTACGGTTACCTACGTGTGGGGCGTGCCAAGTCCAACTTCGGGCAATGTCCTAAAGAGCACTAAGCCAAGTTTTACCGTGGATTTTTCGCGTGCAGTAGGAGTCAATGCGGAAGACTATGCCCCAGCAATGGTCAAGTTGACGCCGGCGCAAAATACCTGCCGAGTCGTGGGCGCGACCCAAGGCAAAGAAGACATCCGGTCCAGCCCAGCCGCCGATTGGCAAATGTATTCGCATTTCCTCGAGGAACGTGTGGCCAGTACGCCTCAGAAACTCGCCTCGGGGAAGTACAAAATTTCCGCGAATTCTGAACTTGTTCCTGGCGAGTACGCCATCGTCCTTCGCCCCGTTTCCAAAGACAAAAAGTTTTCCGGCGGCGACGTGGCACGTGCCCAGGGAGACGGGTTGATGTTCGATGCGATCTGGACCTTCCAGATCTCGGACGACGCGGAGTAAGGTCGCGATCGAGCGTTACAAGAGTACCGGTTCAAAGGTGGTGCTTCAGGTTTTACGTGGAGTGCTCGGCGAAACGTAGTGGCGCGTCATACGGTCATTTAAAGGAGAAACTCACATGGCATTCTGTGCGAATTGCGGATCAACTGTAGTCGACGGAGCGAAGTTTTGCGCGGGCTGCGGCAAGTCGGTAGGAGCGTCGCCTCAGCCCGTCGCTGTTGCGCAAACAGGTGGCGCTGCGGTTGCGGCGCAACCAGTCACCGCCCAGCCCGCGGCAACTGGACTCACTTCCAATATGGCGGCAGCGCTTGCCTATATTCTGGGCTTCATCACGGGAATCATCTTTCTCGTTGTTGAGCCCTACAAGCACGACCGCTACGTGCGGTTCCACGCGATGCAATCCATCTTGTATAGCGCTGCCGGGATCGTGTTCCGGATCGGCTGGGGCATCCTGGTGAGCGCTCTGATGGACGTGACCGCGTGGGCGGCAATGATTCTGGTCCCGGTCGGGCTCGTCATTTCTTTAGGCTTGTTCGTGTTCTGGGTTTTCTTGATGTATCAGGCCTATAACAATCGCGAATTTCGAATTCCCTTTATCGGCGCGATTGCAGCGAAGCAGGTTGGCTAGTTCATGAAAGGAGAACGAATATGAGGGTGAACACTCCAGGGCTGATGGCCGCGTTCGTGATGCTGAGTTTAGTGACGTTCACAGCATGCAAATCGAGGACGACAGCATCTTCCCCCAATGCCAGGGTTGCGGCCCCGAAGCCTGCCTCGAAAGAGGATGACCTGCAGGCTGCAATGGACAAGTTGGAGGAATCCATCCACAAGCCTGCGGAATCTTTCCATGCCTCTTTCAAGAAGAGCGGATCTGACGGATTTTCCTACGAGTGCCAGGCTGAGATTTCCTCCAGCGGAATTACTGGCCAGCAGATTGACAATAACCCTGCCACGAAGTTCGGAACCGATGTGTTTCCTGCCAATACGCGCACGCGCCAGCTGAACGGCACGCCCTACGGCAGCCCGGCGTGGCAAACCGTGTATGGGGGCATCAGTATGGCTTACCTCAACGGGCACATTGGCGACGCTCAGCCGGGAGTGAAATATTTTGGCGATGAACAAAGCGGAGGGTACGATGCCCGGCGCTACGACTTCGATCTCACGGGCGTAGACGCGAACATTAAGAAGGCCATGGAAATGGGAAACTCCTTAGGCATGCGCCAGACCAGAGACTACAACGTCAAAGGTTCGGCTTGGATCGCGAAAAACGATGGCCGTATGGTCAAGTTCTCGTTCGACAACATTTACACCTTCAACGATGGAAAGATCGAAAGTACACACTACGAAGGGATCATCACAAAGGAGTAACCTCCGACATAACCATGGACACCCATTCGAAAGAATTTCGGACTCTCGCCACGAGAATGCTCGCTTGGGGGGCGGGCCTGACGCTAATCACACTTTCGGCTTGTACCTCGAAACCGAACTCGCCCCTAACCAGTCGCACTCCAACCTCCCAGAATGCCCCAATCGCCGCAGCTTCCGCGAACAGCTTCGATGGCGGCTCCTACTGCGTGCAGACCTTTCTCGAGGGCCCCTCACCTGCCCTGGCATTGCATTTTTCTAATCAGGTAGTGGCAAGTGACCCTACAGCCAAGAGCAAAGATTTTCAGGCCGACTACGCTCAGGACGCGGTTGACCTGGTACATCGCGACCGATGGCTGGCAACCGAACAAGACAAACAATTCTTCGAAGAAAGCAAGAAGTTCACTGATCCGAAGATCATCCTGCGGACCATCGACAACGGCTTCGCCGAAGAAACCGTCACCACCCATGCGGCCCGTTCTGACCAGATCAATTGGAGGGGAGTCATCACCGGCATTGCCCAAGGCGGGACCCCCTGGAACCTGTTTGTTGCCAAGCCGAAGGTCAACCCCGTGGGTCCGGACAACGTGAACGGCTTTGAGACGATCAAGTACACCGTGGATACTACTCAACAGGGTCTAACCGACAAGGCGGCGCTCACAGCATTTGGTAAATTGCAGAACTACGAGATCGTGGGGACCGCATGGGTGCTGAAAGATGGCAATTGCGTTCTGCAGTACAACATCGACTATCAGGAAACCGGGAAAGACGGAAAGGTCAGTAAGACGCACTATGAAGGAACGGTGACGAAGAAGTGATCGGCTGAGGCCGCGTGCGGGGTGTGCGGCCTCCGGGTCGCCTTCTCTGGAGCTGGCAGCTTGCTCACGCGCACAACGCGGCGCCTCCGGCGATCCCTGAATGGGCCCCGTAATGTGAGGAACGAAGCGGAACTTGGTTGGCCCGCGGATTCACTGCGAGCTGAGAAGTCCGTTCGTGAAGCTGATCGTAAAACGGCTGATAGAGCATTGCCGCACCCCCGCCAATCACGATCACCTCGGGGTCAAGCAGGTCGATCATGTTAGCCAACCAGAGGGCCAGCATTTCGATGGTCTCGATGATCAGTTGTTTGGCAAACGGGTCGCCGGCCAGAAAGGCTTTGCCCACGGTTTCTCCGCGAATCGCATCCACGTTGCCGCCGGCAATGGCGACCATTGTAGACTTCGCACCCGCGGCAATTCCTTCCCGTGCGCGCCGGGCAATCGCATTGCCGGAGGCGAGCACCTCAATGCAACCCGGCTTGCCGCATCCGCAGACGGGCCCCTTGTAATCGATGCTGACATGCCCGCCTTCTGCTCCTGCACCGGTGCGCCCGTGAAACATCTTTCCGTCGAAGACGATGCCGGTACCGATCCCGGTACCAATGGTGGCGTAAAAAACGTTCTTATAGCCGCGCGCAGCGCCCCAGCGCGCTTCTGCCAAGGCTGCGGCGTTAGCATCGTTGTCCACTTTCACTTTGACGGGATAGACCTTCTGCACAGATTCAGCCAGCGGAAAATTCCGCCAGCAGGGAAGATTGGGCGGGTTCAGGATAATCCCGGCAAAGGGATCCAGCGGGCCGGGAGAACAGATCCCGATTCCCACAAGCCCGCTCGAGCCGGCCGTGATTTGATCAAGAGCATTGAGAACGGCTTTCAGCCCCGCCTCCGGAGAGGAATGGGAAATCATGGGAACACGAATCTGCGACAAGATTCGCCCACTGGCGTCCACCAACCCGGCGGCAACCTTGGTGCCACCAACATCAACCCCGGCGTAGAGAAGATCTGCCACCTAAGAGCGAGCTCCGGCAGCGCCGTAGCGTTCGCTATTCGGCTTCGATCCGCTCACGGCGTAGAACAAGATATACAGGTAGCAAGCGGCTGCGATGAGCAGCGCCCAGTGAATACCTTGCCCCCAACTCATCTCGCCTTGAGTCATTTCAGGATAGTAGGTTCTATTAATCCTCAGGGCAATCTGGCCGACGATATAAGGGATTACGGCGCCACCCACGATCGCCATGTTGAGCACGCCCGAGCCATCTCCCGTCAAGGGTCCGAGCTCAGCGATGCCACTGGTGAAAATGCAGGGGAACATAATCGAGTTGAATAGGCCAATGGAGAGCACCGACCACATAGCAACCTGTCCGCTCGTGAGCACCGAGACCATAACGAGAAGGGCTGCCATTGCGGAGCAGAAAGCCAGAACCTTGGATGTTTTCACCTTCTGCAGGACCGCTGATCCGATAAAACGGCCCACCATGGCTCCCAACCAATAAAGTGAAATGTATCGAGCGGCCACAGCCAAGGCAGAATGGTACCGTGCCGCGGGATCAGCGATTTCAAGTGAAAAGCGGCCGATGTTGGGTAGTGCCAGATAATTTGCGATATCACTGCCTATCGCAACTTCTGCGCCCACGTAGACGAAGATTCCGATCGCGCCATAGACGAGATTCGGATGCCTCCATACGGAATCGCCCACCTTCTGCCCAATATGGTGTTCAACGGCTTCCATCTTCGGGAGCTTGAAGACGGCAAAAAGAATTGCCAGCAGGACCAAAACCACAGCGAAGAAATAGTCGTAAAGCTTGATTACCGCGTCCTGCGATGCCGTCTGTGCCGCTGCTCCAACCGTTTCGTGCAAGATCAGGCGCGCGCCAACCCACGGAAAGACCGCAGTTCCGAGGGAATTGAAAGCCTGGGTCAGGTTCAAACGGCTCGAGGCCGTTTCCGGCCGGCCGAGCACAGCAACGTAGGGATTGGCCGCGACCTGCAGCACGGTGATCCCCGCGGCCAGAATGAAAAAACCTGTGAGGAAAAACGGAAAAGAGGGAATCCTGGCGGCCGGATAAAACAGCAAGCAGGCCGCAATCATCGTGCCCAGTCCAACAATGATGGCCCATTTGTACCCGATCCAATCGATGATTTTCGCCGATGGGATCGAGAAGATGAAATATGCCAGGAAGAATGCCGTTTGAATCAGCATGCTTTCGGCGATGTTTACTTTGAAGGTGTTTTGCGCGAAAGGAATGATGACATCGTTCAGCGATGTGAGCGAGCCCCAAATAAAAAACAAGGTGGTTAGAACAGCCAGTGCCGGGCCATAATTCGTTCCGGTGCTGGGGGGGGCAGCGGTCGGAGCAGTACTGCTGACATTGGTCATGGCCATGGTTCGGATGTGGACCTCGCGAAGGAAATAAAAGGACGTACAGTTTTATCACGAAATGCTGGCCACCTTGGGAAAAACGGCGGGCGTTAGAGTGCGGAGCGCAAAAAAGAGGCCAGCCTTGCGGCTGGCCAATGAACGAAGAGGAGAGAGACGTGTTAGGGGATTGCTGTGAGGGTGCCAAAAAGTCCGTGCGACTCGTGGTCAGGACCAGCGGTGAACAATAGAGTGTTGGTTGGTCCCGAAGTCCCGCCGGTTCCGAACGACAAGCCCCACAAGCCATCGATTGAGAGAATTGATCCATTCGCTCTCAGGAATCGGCCTAGCCACGCCCCGGTGGAGATGTTGTAGGCGTCAATGCGGCCATCGCCGAAGTTCCCTACGAGCAGGGCTCCGCTGAACTTGCCGAAGTTTGAAGGCGCAAGGGCAAGGCCCCAGGGTGAATTCAAGGCGCCCTTTGAGACCAGTCGCTTGATTTTGTTGCCGTTCAGGTCGAATACATCAACGAAACCTAGCCCTACGCCGGCAACGTCGTCGTGCTTGTCCGCATCCTGCTTGGCGTAAGTGACGTAGAGTTTGCCATTGATGTTCCGGATACCGAAGGGACCATAACCATCCGGAATATCCATATCGGTGAAGTTCTTGACCCACTGGAATTGCGAATCATAGATCTCGACCCATCCGCTGTTGAAGTTCGTGGCATAGAGGAACGTGCCTTGCGCGGTGGTGCCGATAGCAAGGCCTTTATAAACTGCGCCCATGCCAGAGTTGTCCACCATGCGTTTGGCGCGACGGGCGACAACGGTCGGATTCCAACCACTTATAGTTCCGTCTTCCGTATCAAAGATAAAGATCGAGGAGCCCGACCTTCCCCCGTCGGTGACATTGAACCCGCCGTTGCCGTTGAAGACGATTCCAGTCGGCGTAGCGGGCTCCATCCCTCCCGCGGGCCGCGGCACGGTTACCACTAGGGGGACGATCGCTCCCGTCCCGGTGTAGAGCGTAGATACGCCGGTGCCGTTGTCAGCTACCCACACCGGGCTGGTTGCACTGTAGGCAATCCCCCACGCATTCTTCAGGTGTGCATCAACCGTCGGCGCCCAAGCGGCGACGTCAGATACGAGATTCGTTTGTGAGTATCGTTGCGCGCTGGCCAGAGTGGAAAAACCAGTGGCGACCAGGGCAAGGGTGAAAAGCGCTGTGTGTGCGCTCTTTTGCATACACCAAGGCATAAGGATTCTCCTGGGAATCGATGTCGTGAGCAACAACGGATTCTTACCTTCGGTCCGGTGGCTTAGAAGGTTGAATTGGAAGGTCCCGGGACCTTTGCCACCAGGAACGAGCCGAAGCAAGACCCGTTCATGATGAAAACAGGCTAGGAGCGCGGACTTTGCGAGTTGTCAAAAATCCAACAGAAGAATGTAAATTTCTCGTCAGGCAAGTTTCTAGGGATGGTTGTAGCCGGAAGTATTGGGGGCTGGGGGTTCGTAGTCCATGCCGTACTTGTTCTTATGGGCGCTAGCAGCGCGCTCTGCTGTCACCTGCAGCACACCTAAGGTCGAACTGGATTCGGTCACGTTGATTTCGCGGGTTAATGTCTTCAGAGTCTCCGGGAGTGCAGTTTCATACCAGAGATGCATTGAATAGCGCCCCACCGGTACATCGGGGATTACGATCTCGCCTTTAGAGGTTGAAACGGAGTAGTAGGGCGTATCGAGTGCGATGACGACCGCACTCATCTCTGAATGAATGTTGCAGAAAATGTAAGACACTCCTGGGCGATCGAAACTCACGTTTCTGCTGCTGCCTGCTTCGTATAATCCAAGGTCGAATCGCTTCCCTTCGAATAAGGAAAAAACATTGTGAAAGAAGGGATCATGGTTTGGAAACTGAACCACTGCGCCGACTGGAACGATCAGGAAATGCGGTTCGAAGCTCTTGTTGTGTTGCACAAGCTTCAGCGGTCCCGCGCGGAACGGCTTTAACGCCGCGTGTGAATCTAGCGGCGTTAACCAGACGACGACACCCCCTGCCCGCGTAGATTCATTTTCCTTTTCAGAGGAAATAAGTTGTACGCGTCCCGAGAGGGTCACCTGTTGCGCCAAGAGTTGGCTGCAAAGCAGGAACAGCGCCGTGCTCGGGAGGAAATGCAGGAGTTTGCGCATCAGAACAGCACTCCCATCATTACATTTATTTGGTCAGCAGTGTTGTATCCGACAAGCTGCGAAGTGCGCAGGTGCCTATACTCGCCGGAGAACAACAGGTCCGACTTTGGCCGGAAGATTACGTTTGCCATCCCGCTACGGTTTGCCGCCAGCACGTATCCGTATGGGCCGACCGGAGCAGCGAAGGCATGGACATCGGAGCTAAAGGGGTTGTCCATGCCGAACACGCCGTTGAATTCCAGCCGAGAAGTGGGCGAAAACTTGAGTTGCGACCATCCGCCTGCAGAGTTCAAAGGCCGGAAGTAAGACGTGGGCTCAGAAGGGTCGCCGCTGAACACTAAAGACTGGCCGATCGCCCCCCCGACTCCCCCCACGGCTTTTCCGCGATAAAACTCGCCGGAGAGTTCCAGTTGGCGGGTAAGTGGAATTTTCCAGTCCGTAGCTACTGCCCAGCCTTTGACGTTCCAACCGAAGCCCCAGTGCTGTGGAGAATAATATCCACTGATCCCAAGGCCAAAAGGCCGGTTGTGCACCTCTGCATTCCACCCGGTTCGTATTGCGTACGCCGGGTGACCAGAACTTTCTCCGGCCTGCGGCTGACGGTGACTTCCGTAGGAGGGCTCTCCGGTCAGGTTGTCGAGAATGCCGGCCTGAAAGATAACATTCTGGTTCGCCTTCAACCAGAGCTCGTGCTCGATGCGCAGCTGCGGGGTCCAGGCCCAGAGATTTCCAGAGTATCCGAAGCTAGGCGTCAATAATGACGCGAACGACGTGGGCGAGTTTGGAGAAATGAACAACTCGTCCTGGCCAGCGACGATCGAGGTATTTTGCCAATCCAGCCGTGCGCTGGCGGTGCGCAATCTCACGATACCGGTATTGATGCCATCGAGTGCGTTGGTCGGGAATCCACCCCCGAAATCGAATTGAACCTGGCCGCTGGTTTTGGCTCCGCCCAGGGTTGGACCAAAGACTTCCAGTCCGACTTGTGATTGCCGCAAGGTCGCGCCAAAGGTGGAGCTCGAACCGTAAATGCTGCCGGGCGCTGCATAGGTCGGCACGTCCATGTTGTCGGTGGAACCCGAATTACCGAACAGGTTGAAGAGGACTATACCGGAGAGGCGGACGCGGTACTTAGAAGCGCTTTCGACTTTGGTTTGATACTCGGTCTTTAATTGGTTCTGCAGGAGTTGCGTGGTTTCGTCCAATGATTCCAACCGCTGCTCCACAGAAGTGGTTGGGCCAGTTGCTTGCTCAGTCCCTGCGGGCGGTGCAGTCGTGCTTGGCGTGGTTCGGATGCTCTCCAATTCTTTGCGCAGTTGCTCGCTTTCGGCCCGGTATTGTGAAGCCTCTGAACGGATTTCTGCCACCGCGGCCCGCAAATCTTCGACTTGCTGGCGCAACTCTTGAACCGATTGCGCAAGAGTTTGATCGCGAGAAGGGGGAGAAGCAGGACCTTGGGCGGCGGCATACGGCAGCCCCACAACCAGGAGCAGGAAAATCCAGAGCATACTAGCGGGGAAGTAGAAGCTTCGTGGTTTCAAGTCTTCCTCCCGAACGAAGAATTTTGAGAGCTTATGGCCCCAGTTCGCATCAGGCGAGTTTTGCCGAGCCGGCATGGGTTTTCGCAGAAGAGGCCTCTTGCACATCTGAGCCCTTACTGAGAGTTGCAGGGTGAGGAAGAATGATGCAGAACACCGTTCCTTGGGCTGAGGTACGCTCAAGGGAGATGTCGCCGCCGTGGTCCTGAAGGATCTTTTGCACTACCGTCAGGCCCAGCCCGGTGCCGTTTTCCTTGCCCTGGCTCACGAAGGGCTCAAACAGTGTAGTCCGGATGGAGGGTGGAATACCACGGCCATTGTCGCTCACCTGGATCTCTATTCTGGAGCCATCGTCGTCGAGTTCGATCATAATCCGCCCGCTGCGGTCCGGCATGGCCTCGCACGCATTGAGCAACAGGTTGAAGAAAATGCGCTCCAGCTTGCGATGGTCGAACCAGCCTTCTAAGCTGCCGCGCTGGCGGATCTCAATTTGCGTGTTATGAAATTCGGGGTTGCTTCGCACCGCCTGCGCGGCTCGCTCGACTGCCATGCGCAGATTCCCATAGGTGGGCCGCAAGGAGGCCCGGGTGCGGGAGAACTCCAGCAGGGAATCGATCAGTTCGGTCATGCGGTGCACTCCCAACTGCACCTCCTGATAGAGTTCTTCGCGCTGCTCCTGGGGCAGGTCTCGCTCGCTCAAAAACTCCGCGTTGGCAACGATGGCAGCTAGGGAATGGCGCAAATCGTGAGAGATGGAGTTAGCCATGCGGCCGATGGTGGCAAGCCGCTCGGACTCAAGAAGGCTCTGCTGAGTTTTGAGGAGGCTTTCGCGCATGGCGTCAAAGGCCCGCGAAAGCTCGGCAGCCTCGTCCTTTCCTTCGGTTTTAAGCGGATAGCGGAAGTCGCCTTTCTCCAAAGCCGCCACACCCGCCAGCAGGCTCGAGAGAGGCCGGGTAAACGTGTCGGAAATCAGGAACACCAAAACCGTGCCCAGCACGACCGCCAGGATACCCAAACCCAGCAACAATCGGTTGAGCTTCTGAAGAAACCGAGTGGCCTCGTCATAGGACTTCAAGACCGTGAGTCGCACATTAGGCTGCCCGCCGGGCGTGAGGTCGACTGTGGTCTGCAGAAAACGTTCCTTGCCGAGTTCCAAAGCGCGAGCTTTTCCAGATTCCGCCGAAAAATCCTGGGAGGCAAACTGAGGGTTGAGGTCGGCAGGAAGAGTGGTAATCACAACCGCCCCGTTATAAGAAAACGCCACCTTGCTGTTTGCGATCCGACCGATTTGCGAGGCTACGCGTGAGTCAATCTCATAACCAATCACCAGAAATCCAAGCAAGCGATTGTCCGCTGCTGGGCCAAAATAAATTGGCTTCACGAAGACTTCATAAAGATGATTGGCGCCAAACCACCACCGTTCCCTCCTCTGTAAGAGCGCCGAAAGGGAACTCTGGGCCATTTCCCGAGTGAACCCCTCGGTGTTTGTGTGCAGCGCAACGATTTTGGCAGTCGGGTCTGCCAGGACGAACAAATCGCTTCCGGCCAGCCGCCAGATGCCTTCTGAGCCGTCCTGAATCGTGGTTTCGTCGTGCGTGGTCATCAGGGCACGAGTGTTGGTAAGGTCCGCCAGCAAGTCGGCAAAGCGACTGAGGGTCAGCTCCTGCTCGTGCTGGAAACTTTGAAAGGTGGTAACGGAGTTTTGCAGGTCGGAGTAAATCTCGTCCACAACTTTCGCCTGAACCGTGTGGCGGACAAGCAGCAGGCTCAAGGATGTAAGTCCTGCCGAAACCAGAACCATCGAGAGCAGGAACTTGGTTCGTAGCCGGACTCTAACCATCACTGCTCCCCTTGTGGTCAGCTGACGAACTTATAGCCTACACCGTGGACCGTCCTGAAATGTACAGGATTCGCGGGGTCCCTCTCCAGTTTCTGGCGCAGCTTCAGGATATGGTTGTCCACGGTGCGGGTCGAAGGGTAGTTGTGGTAGCCCCAAACTTCATTCAAAAGCTCGTCGCGCGTGATCACGCGCTCCGGATTCTGCAGCATGAACTTAAGGGTCTTGAATTCCTGGGCTGTGAGGGTAATCGTTCTGCCCTCCCGAATGACCTCCATTTTGCTCACGTCCACGTGGATCTCATCAAACGAGAACTGCTCCCCGAGAGAGGATTTGACAGTGCGTCTGAGGGCCGCTCTTACTCGGGCCAGGAGTTCGCGCGGGCTGAAGGGTTTGGTGACGTAGTCGTCAGCCCCAAGTTCAAGCAGCAGCACCTTGTCGGAAACGTCGCTGGCAGCGCTTAGAACAATGATGGGAACCGTAGCCGCCACCTGTTTCAGCGTGCTGCAAACCTCGCGTCCTGACATTCCCGGGAGGCGGAGGTCCAGCACCACGGCCGTGGGGGAATAGCTGCGGAAAACCTCGACCGCGCTCGCGCCATCGTCCGCAGTTTGAACACCGTAACCTTCTGCCTCAAACAGGCGACGCAGGGCCCGCTGCACCGCTCGATCATCTTCCACCACAAGAATGCGGTCGGTCGCTGCAGTCACCGTCCGCGACGGCGACTTCTGAGGCACGTTCTGAAACGTCATAGCGGGCAGGTTCTCGGCTGCTCTTAGCATTTTCCTCCCCCGGGGCGAGTCGGCTCAACTGCATCGGATGGTTCCGGCGAGTTATGGAAAGATTACTATTCCCAGCCACCCGATCGCTTGATTCCCCGCGAGGCTTGACAATCTTTTTACAGCCGGAAGACCAAAAATCGGCAAAAGCGCGCGCCAAGGCAGGGACTCGAGGATTACTCCGTAAGGCGAAGCTTCAATCCCGGCCCGTTGGAAGATGCCAGGCTGAGGTTCGAGTATCGGGGCAGAATCCAGTCGGCCCCCGCCGACTTCAGTCCTTTTTCTGATTCCGTCGTGGGCAGAGCGATAACGCGGGCGCCGGCTGACTTACCAGCGCGAATGCCAGCCGGAGCGTCTTCGAAGACTACACATTCGGAAGCGGGAACCCCAAGCAGTGCCGCGCCTTTTAGATAAGGTTCGGGATCGGGTTTGCCTCGCTCGACGTCGTCCGCCGTGATCATCTTCTCGGGAATCGGAATGCCCGCGGCTGAGAGCCTCACCTGTGCCAGTGGCCTGACGCACGAGGTGACCAGGGCCCAGCGGCGTTTCGGTACGGATCTCAGAAAATCGCACACCCCTGGCAGGGCTACCACGCCTTCGGTGTCCTCGATCTCTCCGCGAACAATGACCTCATTTTCCAAAACCGGGTCGACAGCGTTCGGCAGAAGCTCTTTGACCGTCGATAGGCTGGGTCGCCCATGGGCATTGCGTACGGTTTCCTCAGGATCGAAGCCGTGCCCAATGGCCCACTTTGTCCACACGCGAGCGACTGCAGGAGTTGAGTCAACCAGAACCCCATCCAAATCAAAGAGTAGCCCACGGCAGGAAATTTCAACCATGACTAAACATAACAGGAGAGGAACAGCCCGCGCGGCCCCGTCATTGCCGGATTCGACGCGCCTGGAACTCACCTTCGAGTACCCAAGTCTTGCCATCCGGGCGTAATGCTTCTCCGATCCAGTGAAACGAATTCGCGGTGATTTCTGTGAAGCGCCAGCGGGTGGGGGTGCCGTCGGCGCGAGCGCCGATTTGCACGATCTCCTCGCCCACGCGACGACCGGTCTGGCGTTCTTCATGCCCGCTCACAGGATTCATCCAGCGGATTCGCCAGGCCTGAATTTGCGGGTCCCAAACCCGCAGGGTGGTTCCGTACATATCGTTGATCCGCTCTGACTCAGGCTTTCGATCCGAAGCTCTTGGCATGATCCAGACGTCCTGGATTGCCCGACCCTCGAGCACCCAGCTGAAGTGGGCCTCACCTTTAATCTTTTGTGACGAGACATCCACTCCTTTGTAATGCACTACATCGAGTTCCCAGCTTCCAACCAGCCAGCCATAAACATCTTCTGTTTCCGGAACTTCACGCGACCTACCACGGGCTTGCAGTAAGCCAGGAAAATTTTCTCCGAGTGTCACTTTCTTCCTCCTGTCAACCTTTCGCGCTGCTTGAACGATGGCTATCTCCGCGAGGCGGGCGGCACGATTCCCTGCAAACGCGCATATACAACCAACTGGCCATAGTGTTCGCAGTTGTGCTCGATAAACGAGATCACCATGTCGGATAGATCGATGCTCAAGCAGGGATTCGCTTTCAACGCTGCCGTTGAAGTGGATGCACTGCGTTTGAGTGCTGGGAGAATCTCGCTCTTCGTCGAGAATTTCTCTTTTGGGAGTTCATTGTCGCTGTCGTTGGGCTGTTTTCCGCGCGCCTTGTCTGCTACATAGTGGTTCCAAAACGCGATATGCCGCAGCAGTTCCGCAAGGTTGCGCACACCATCGGCCGGACGATCACCAAACTTCTCGGCCGGGAACTCCTCGGCCAGGGCTTCGAGCTTGAGGCAAACCTGTTCCCAATGCCCGACGAGCGTAGTAGAAACGTCTAGCGGAGCAACCCCTTTCTCGTTCACTGTAACTCCTCCTTGAGGCCCACAAATCAGGCCCGCCGCAGGGCCGGGCGAGTCACTTCAGGGAAAATAGCGTCGGCTCTCTATGTGTGTTGTATCGTTCTCGAGGGGGAAGTTCTTGGGGAAAATTGCGGTCAACATCGAATCCAGCCGAGAGCAGGGTGCACCGCCCCGGCAGATACTGGCGAGGGGAAAAGGCTGGATCGCGGCTGACGTAGTCTGCCGTGCAGGTCCGCGAGATCGCTCCTTTGAAGAACAGCATCGAGATATCGGAATCGCGATCGTAGTGGAGGGAAGTTTTCAGTACCGCTCCAGTTCCGGAAGAGAACTCATGACTCCGGGTTCGTTGTTGCTGGGGAACGCCGGCCAGTACTTCGAATGTGGGCATCAGCACGGGGTTGGGGATCGTTGCATTTCGTTTACCTACTCTCCCGAATTTTTTGAGAGTCTTGTCGAGGAAAGCAACCCTCAAACGCGATCCCGAGGCTTTGTCAGGTCCAATCTACCGCCCGTGCGAGAGCTTTCAAGATTGATCGCAAGGGCAACCGCGGTGTGGGCTCAAGCGACCCGGACGTGCCCAGGATTTGTTGATTCTGATCGGTGGGAGGAGATCGCCGTCGAAATTGCTGCCCGAGCTCTCGAACTGGGTAGCGGCGCGAGCCCCAGGCGGCAGAGTTTGCCGGCTTCCGAAGCCCGTATCACGCGTGTGGTTCGGCGCATCGGCGCGCATCCAGAGTGGAACCACAATCTCGTTTCGCTGGCCGCGGAGGCGAAGCTCAGTCGTTACCACTTTCTGCGCGTCTTTGAGAACCTAACCGGCCTTACGCCTGGTCAGTTTGTCTTGCGCACCCGGCTGCGCAACGCAGCCACTCGGCTCATTCTGGATGCTGAGCGGATCCTGAACATCGCCTTCGATTCAGGTTTTGGGGACGTTTCGAATTTCAATCACGCCTTCCGCACCGAATTCGGCATGAGCCCGCGAGAATATCGAGCCAAGTATTCGCGGCTCGTCCATCCGTGCTGCTAGCCCATCCTGGCAAACAGCGGCTTCAATGCGGGGTAGAGCAGTCGATAATTTTCATATTGCCGATGCAAGGCCGAGGCAGCCAAGGGATTCGGCTTAACGCGCTTTTGAACTTCGACCACAGCATCGCAAGCCTCCTCGACCGAGTTCCACCACTTCGCGCCCACGCCTGCGAGCAGGGCGCCGCCGTAGGCTGCGCCCTCTTCGGCAGCTAGAATCTCCACTTCGTAGCCGTAGACATCAGCCTGAATTTGACGCCACAAGTCAGAACGGGCCCCTCCCCCGCCCAGACGAACATTGTTTACCGGGACTTTCATCGCGGCAAACAGCGAGAAGGTGTCCTTCAAGCTGAAAGCGACACCTTCGAGGACGGCGCGGGTGACATGTCCGCGGGAGTGGCTGGCGGATAGGCCGGTTAGCGTTCCTCGCGCATTAGGGTCCAGATGCGGCGTGCGCTCCCCCATCAGGTACGGGGCCCAGAGCACTCCATCGGAGCCCGGGGGGGCCTGGCTGGCTTCTCGCGTAAGCTGGTCGTAATCAAGATTGCTGCCATTCTTGAGCAATTCACGCATCCAGCGAAGAGACTGGCCCGCGGCTTGCGTAACCCCCATTACGTGCCAACGGCCGGGGACCGCGTGGCAAAACGTGTGCACTCGGCCTTTCGGGTCCATCGCCGGATTGTCGGTCGCGGCGAACACGACGCCGGAAGTGCCAATCGTCGCGCTCACTGCTCCGGCGCGCACAATTCCCATTCCCACCGCTCCCCCCGCCTGGTCCCCAGCCCCGCCTACGACCGGCGTGCCCGCCTTCAGGCCGGTTTGGGCAGCGCCCTGGTCCGAAATCCGGGCGCAGACTTCAGGGGACTCGCAGAGTTTCGGCAGGCTGCTCACGGGAATATCCACCATCGCCATCATTTCGCTCGACCAGTTACGGTGGGCCACATCGAGCATGAGCGTACCGGAAGCCTCGGCTACATCCATCGCGTGCTCCCCGGTCATGCGGAAACGGACGTAGTCCTTGGGCAGAAGCACCTTCTCGAACCTTTTCCACACCTCGGGTTCGTTGTCGCGCACCCAGAGAAGCTTGGTCAGGGTGAAATTTGTCAGCGCTGGATTGCAGGTGAGCTCAATGATCTTGCGCTCGCCGAATTTGGAATTGAGCCAATCGCATTGCGCCTGCGTGCGTACGTCACACCAGATGAGCGACGGTCTGAGCACCTCTCCGGCGCCATCGAGCAACACAGCGCCATGCATCTGGCCGGCTAGTCCGGCGCATACGACACTCGAGCCCGGCACCTGTTTCAGGGCCGCACGGATTGCTTCGCCCGTCGCTCTCCACCAATCATGCGGGTCTTGCTCCGCCCACCCGGTTTTTGGAGAGGCGAACGGCGCATGTTCGCTGGTGGCAGAGCTTAGGATCTTCCCCCCGCGATCCACCAGTACGGCGCGGGTACCGCCAGTGCCGACATCAATTCCAAGTACGCAGTCCATAGAATGCCTAAGTTCCTGAAGGGAATAACTGCTGCGAGCGAGTCAGTTTAGCAGATTGCGAACAATCTACTAAATCGATCTAGAAAAGCACACCGAAACAGCCCGGATTGGCTAGCGTGGGGAATGGCCGAAGGGATATCCCGCCCGGCGGGTGCCATTCCTGAGGGATCGGGGCTCCCGGAGCAACCCTCTTGCGAAGCTCCGCGTCTGACACTGTCCGTTCTCAATTCTCAGGAGGAAGTATGCGAACCAGAATCATTACACTTGCAAGCACGCTGGCCGTACTGATCGGACTAAGCGTTTACTCGCTCGGCCGTCCGGCACAAACTCATGAGATGTCTGCACACGAGCCTCATATGAGCGCCGCATTGGGGCATTTGGAACAAGCCAAATCGGAACTGGAGAGATCCAGTCCCAATAAAGGTGGACACCGGGAGAAAGCGATTCAGTTGGTAGACGAGGCGATGCAACAGGTGCGCGAAGGAGAAGCCTACTTCGATCAGCACAAAGGCCACTAACAAGCAGCCTGGCGGGACTGGGCAGGGGCTGGTTCCGCCTAGGTGACGCTCACTTCTGTGTAAGTCCCGTAGACCTCGCGCAGCGCATCGCAAATCTCGCCGATCGTGGCATAGGCGCGAACGGCTTCGATGATGTGGGGCATGGTGTTGGCCGGTGAAACAGCTCCGTTCGACGTCGGTTCGAGTGCGGCGGCTTTTTTCAGCGCGTCCAATCGGCGGCGGACTTCCTTGCTGGACCGACGGGCACGCAGGGCTTTCAGTTTTGCCGATTGTTGCTTTGCCACCGACTCGTCAATGTAGAGGATCTTGGGTGATTCCTCGTCGATGACGAAGTCATTCACGCCAACGATGATCTTTTCTTTGGCTTCGACCGCACGCTGATAGTTGTAAGATGCTTCGGCAATTTCTTTCTGTGGGTAACCTCGCTCGATCGCCTTCACCATCCCGCCCAGGGCATCCAGCTTGCCGAAGTAGTCGAAGGCGCCGCTTTCCATCTGCAGCGTGAGGTTCTCGAGGAAATACGAGCCTCCCAGCGGATCGACCGTCTGGGTTACGCCCGATTCGTAGGCAATGATTTGCTGAGTGCGCAAAGCGATACGGGCGGCCTCTTCGGTGGGGAGTGCAAGAGCTTCGTCGTAGGCATCGGTATGCAATGACTGTGTTCCCCCCAGGACGGCAGCGAGCGCCTGCAAGGCCACGCGAGCGATGTTGTTCATGGGCTGCTGTGCGGGAAGAGAAACCCCAGCGGTTTGGGTGTGGAAACGCATCAGCCACGTGCGTTGGTTCTTGGCTGCGAAGCGCTCCTTCATCACGCGATACCAGATCTTGCGGGCGGCGCGGTACTTGGCGATCTCTTCGAAAAAATCGTTGTGCGCGTTGAAGAAGAAGCTCAGACGGGGGCCAAACTCATCGACGTCAAGGCCCCGGCGGCGTGCCCATTCCACGTACTCGACACCGTCATACAAGGTGAAGGCGAGTTCCTGCAGCGCGGTCGAGCCAGCTTCGCGAATGTGGTACCCGCTAATAGAAATTGTGTTGAAACGTGGCGTGTATTTGGAGCCGAACTCGAAGGTATCCACTACCAGGCGCATCGAGGGCGCTGGCGGGAAGATGTATTCCTTCTGTGCGATGTACTCTTTCAGAATGTCGTTCTGGATGGTCCCGGATATCTTGTTCCAGTCGGCGCCTTGTTTCTCCGCGACGACCAGATACATTGCCCACAGGACCGAGGCGGGCGAGTTGATGGTCATGGACACGGTGGTTCTCTCAAGGTCGATTCCGCTGAACAGAATCTCCATGTCTTCAAGGGAATCGATCGCCACGCCGCATTTTCCGACCTCGCCTTCGCTCGCCGGGTGATCCGAGTCATAGCCCATCAGGGTGGGAAGGTCGAAGGCAACCGAGAGTCCGCTGCCGCCGTGTTCCAACAGATATTTGTAGCGCTGGTTGGTTTCCTCAGGAGACGCAAAGCCCGAGAACTGCCGCATGGTGAAAAGTTTCCCCCGGTATCCCGTGGCGTGTATGCCGCGGGTGAAGGGAGCTTCGCCGGGATAGCCGAGATATTGTTCGTATCCCCAGTCCTCAGGCAAATCGGCGCGGGTGTAGAGACGGCTGATAGGAACGCCGGAGATCGTAGAAAATCGGGCCCGGCTATGTTCGTCACGGTTGACCCCGGTCGGGGCGCCGATCGGTTTCTCGGGGGACTTCTCGAGCGCGGGAAGCAGCGTCCGCTCAGACCATCTCTTCTCTGATTCAGCAGGTTGCCGGTCTGCAGAAAGCTCGGCTGTCGGAGTGGGTGAAACCGGCGCTCTATTGTTGTCGGCCATATTCACTGTCGATGATAGGAGAGGCCGTAAACGATGGGCAAGAGAAGACAGCGACCGCTTGGTCGGGCCCGATCACCCAACCGTCTTCCTTCCCATTTCCCAGGCCTTTGCATACTTCCACGAAACATACCCGGCATGGTACATGTGCAGCAGCAGTCCTTCCCGGCCGTCAAGGATTCCCAGGCGAATGAAGTAGTTGTAAAGAAAGGTCGCGAGCGGGCGGATGACGATCGCAGGAATGCTGAAGGGCCGGGGTTGCGCCCCCGGAACGCGGTTCCAGACGCTTGAATAGCGATTCATGTGTTCCAGGTAAAGGATCAGTGTGGGATAGGTATGATGAATCATGGCGCCGCGCGTCCGACCCACACGCTTGCTTTGTTTCATTTCGAACCGGTCGTGAGGATCGCGGCCCGTCGAATACGCCATATCGCGCCGGAACAGGCGAAGCTTAGGATCGGGATAAAAGCCTCCATGTTTCATCCAGCGGCCAAGGAATAAATTTTTGCGGGGAATGGAATATCCATCGAGCGGGCCGGAATTGGCAAGGACCTCGCGGACTTCCGCGGCTAAGTCCGAGCTCACCTCTTCGTCCGCATCGAGCGACAGAACCCAGTCTTTCGTACACAATTCGAGCGCGTAATTCTTCTGCCCGGTGTAGCCACGCCAGGGTTCGTGAATGACGCGTGCTCCGTAGTCGCGGGCGATCTCACAAGTGCGGTCGCTCGAGCCGGAGTCGACGACAACGATCTCATTTGCCCAGCTCACGCTTGCGAGCACCCTGCCGATGTTGGCCTCTTCATTGAGCGCGACGATAGCTATGGAGAGCGTGTCCGGCATATGGAAAGGATGGTGCAGGTATTCTCGCACAACCGTTTCCGGTGGACCGGGACGGAGGAGTTTCATGGCAAGCAGCGCAAGCTGAGCAGAGAAAGGGGGCACGCCGCTAAGACGTGCCCCCTAGAAAAAGCTTGCTGAGGCAATCTACGGTTGCGAAGGGGGCTGCTGCGGCATGACCGACTGCACATCCGTGCGCGGGGCCACATAAGGGATCTTTGGCATGTGGGTGACTTCGCCCTTTTCGGCATCCGCCATGTTGATTCCCGCATGCTCCAGCAGGAGCCCGGTCGCCCGATCCAGTTCGATCTGAGCTTTCTCATATGCCGCCATCGCGGAAACCAGATTCGACTCTGCTGTGGCCAGGGCCGACTGGTTCTGCAGCACTAAGGTCGATGTCGATGCACCCAGCGCGTATTTTTTTTGTTCGGCATCGAGCGATTGTTTTGCCAATTCGACAGCAGCTTGCGCGGCTTGTACTGCTGCCCGGTTTTGCGTAACAGCAAATTGGGCGTTGCGAACCTCGATTCGAACCTGGTTTTCAAGCTGCTGTAAGCGCATTTGAGCTTGCCGGTATTCCAGTTCCGATCGGATCTGGACCGATTGTGCCTGCCGATTGCGAAGAGGAATGTTGAGCGTGATTCCCATGCCCTTGTCAGGAGCGGTGGAGTTCACCAACTGATTCAAGGTTGAGTTGTAAGACACTGGTGCTACGGGATTGAAGCCGGTGCAGAAGGCGGAACTGGCCTGAGCTGGATCAAGGCAGACGTAATTCGGGTTCTGCGATCCTCCCACACCCGACCCACCGTAATACGCGAATAGATCGAGGCTTGGCAAAAGCGCATTCCGCAGCGCTTTGGTGCTGATATCACGATTTTTTAGGTCCATCCGCGTTTCCACAATTTCTGCTCGATGCTGCAACGCTTCATTGATCAGATCCTGCGTCGGAGTCACCGGCTCCTGCTGAGGCAGCGCCATGGTGGTTGTGGGGATCACTTCGGCGCTCACCAGGACGGGATCCTGCAAGCTCCGGCTCAGGGCGTTCTTCATGAGCAACTGTTGCAGATCTAAGTTCGTCTGGGCTTGGATTAGGCTCTGCTGATCAGCGGCGACGGTGTTCTGGGCACGAACCGTCTCAATCGGAGCCAGACTGCCGATTTCGACCTGTTTTTGGGTGTCGGAAAGGGTCTTCTGGGCAAAGGCCAGCGATTCCTGTGCAACGCGGACGTTTTCGTACGCGTATACAAGATTCCAATAAAGATTTTCAATTTGATCAACTGTCGTGATGACCTGCAGGCGGAATGCAACGTCGGTAATTTCGCGGTTGTTTTTCGTGATCTGGATCAGCCGATTGTTTGGGGTGAAGCCAAATCCCTGCAAGAGATGTTGCGAAAGCCGGAAATTAAAGTTCGAATTCAGTGCCGGACTTACAGTCTGGAAGAAACTGTTGGTGGTCGAGCGGGTGTTGTTGAATCCGACCAGCAGGTTGGTCCCCGACTGAAAGCCTTGCTGGTAGTTGAAGTTCCCGGTGGTGGTATTCGATGCGCTGCCTTGAAACGGGCTGGTCGTTACAAACCGTGCATGGTCGAACTGTAGTGTCCCGGTGAGAATCGGGTCAAAGCTCGTGATGAGAGGCCCCAAACCCTCTGTACTGGTAATGCCCAAGGTTCCAGCCCCGATGCCGCCGGCTCCCGAGCTGGTTCCACCTGGCCCAGAACCCACTGATCCACTCAAACCGCCCACGCCTCCACCCGGAGTGTTTTGCACCACCCCGAACTGAACCCCGAAGAACTGGTTGGCCCCTGACTTTGCGCGCATGACTTCGGTGTCGGCGATACCCGTGTTGTATCGCTGAATCGCGATATCGAGGTTGTTTTCCAAGGCGAGCGCCACCGCGTCATCCATCGATAAATAGATTTTGCCCTCGCGCATCAGTTGATCCATCTTGGGCGAATTCGTCAGGTCCGGCGGGGAGATGTCATGCGGCACATAGGGAGCAATCGGGTTCGGAAAATGGCTCTTTGGTTTCGCATAGTTGAACATCTCGTTCCTCTGGTGAGCTGGTGCTGCTGGCAAACCTGACTGCGGCGCACTCGGTTGGGCTTGAGCCGAGTTTTGTGCATCCTGGCACATGAGAGAAACCGGAAAGGCCCCGATCAGCAGGATCCCTACGGCCTTGCGAAGCTGAGACTGCAAGAAAGAAAAAGACATTCCATCCTCTCCATCTAAGACAACCTAAAGTCTGGCAAAGCTTGGAAACTGAACGCTCAGTGCGGCGAAGCGGCTCTTAGCAAACCTTTATTACGCAAAAAGGGACTGCCGGGTTCCACGTGGTACCAAAATCTGTGGATGCGTACCGCTTACAGAGACGGTTCAATGGGAACGCAACAGTATATCTCGAGCGACAGGTGCCCTCACGTAAATGACTGTAAACAATGTATTGTTGGATGCAGGCGCATTCTGCAGGATTCGTTTTCTTCCATGCGAACCTTGAAAATTATCCTCGCCTATGACGGCACCGAATTCTCCGGCTGGCAAGTCCAGCCTGGCGTGCCGACCATTCAAGCGACGCTCGCCTCAGCTATTGGACGTGTGACCGGGGAAAATGTCCTGCCACAAGGCTCCGGACGCACCGACGCCGGAGTGCACGCGCTTGGGCAGGTGGCCAGTTTTGCGCTTGAGTCCGTGATCCCGACGGCGAATCTTGCAATTGCGCTCAACGATGTCCTTCCGCCCTCCATTCGGGTGCTCGAGTGTATGGAAATGGCGCCCGATTTCCACGCCCGGAAGTCGGCGAGGGCCAAGACCTACCGTTATCGCATGTATCGACGGGATATTTGTCCTCCGTTTCTTGCGCGTTACGTGTGGCACTATCCGTATCCGCTAGATTTCGACGCAATGCAAGCGGCTGCGCTTTTGGTCGAAGGCGAACATGATTTCACCTCGTTTGCGGCCGTTGATCCCGAGCGTGGAAACGAACAAGAGCTCTCGAGTGTTCGAACCGTCTTTTCTTCTCGCATGAGCGCGGCAGACGGTGAATTTTTGTACGAAATCCGCGGCAATGGATTTCTTCACCACATGGTGCGAAACCTGATGGGAACTCTCTTGCTGGTTGGGAAGAAAACCAGAGCGCCGAAAGATCTGTTGAGGATTCTCGCCGACCGCACTCGCTCGGCCGCTGGTGCTACGGCACCAGCCTCCGGGCTTTACCTGGTCAGGGTTGAGTATTGAGAAGAGTCACGACGTGCCTGCGGTGGCGGAGCGCGCGCCTTTACTCCCGCTCTGCTGCTCTATTAACAGCATCTCCTTCTGAAGGGAGGAGAACCGGTGGAGGATTTCATTCATACGCATTCCCATGTTTCGGATGGTTTCGACCTGCGAGCGTAGCGAGGCAGGGAGTTGGTCAGCGTCGAGCAGAATCAGGTCGGAATTGCCCAGCACAGACGTCAATGCGTTGTTCAGATTGTGCCGCACCTCCAGCATGTACCGTCCGAGTGACGCCTCCCGTTCCAATGCCACATTCAATTCTTGCATGCGTTCAAAGTCTGCTCTAGCGCGCTCGTGATAGAGAACCTGTTGCGCAACCACCACGACCAACTCGGGCCATTCCAAGACCTCCGGTAAAGCGATCAGACTTCGGCCTTGAGGCGAGTGCCCGTTCAACGAAGAGACCAAAATCACCGGCTTGCCAGTGGCCTTCAGTACCTCAACCGCTGCTGCCAGCTTCTCAGGATTGATTCTGACGACGACCGCAAGGTCGAAGTCCAAAGCGCTGCCCCAGTCGGAGTCGCTCTCGATGAGGACAAAGGCGGGTATTTCACGTTCGATGAGCCATCGCCGGGTAAGAGCGTTGGCGAAAGCTGCATCATCGGTAAAGATTGCGACTGTTGGACGTTCCACGTTCTACTCCAAACAAAACTGCCTATCTGCCACGGGCCACACTGCTCGCCGCAGTTGCCGTCATCTTGTGAAATGCAGCCGACGCCTGAGGCTTGCTTGGTTGTGCCAGAGCCAGCTCGACTGCAGTCTTTAAATCCACCAGCAGGCAAAGCGGCTGGCCGGAGGAATACTCAGCCTGAAACATGACCCTCCAGGAGTTGCAAATCATGCGAATGCGCGCGATCGGTTCTTCGGCGCTGAACTGGGCCCTACGGCAATCGATGGTCGTCACGCCGCGGGACTCAAGCTCCCGGAGGCCATCCAGAATGGCATTCAGATCTTGTTGCATCAGCTGGAAGAAACGGCGCCGAATGAGATACCCGAAACGCGCAAACGCCCCCAAGGATTGCGGCTGAAAGAAGTCAGCGCCGCAGGAGTGCTTGATTTCCCGGCTGCGCTCGATGATGCGGGAGGTGAATAGCGCGTTGAGATTTTTCGCGCTGTCTGCTTCAGCGATCATTTTTTCCAAATTTTTCGTGAACCGCGCTGGCTCGCCCTCGGCCCGGCCGCATAGGGCTTCAAATACCTTCATGGCTGAGGTCAAGCTGATATCGGATCCGGTCGGCCTTGGAGGGAGGCGCATCGCGAGCAGTTGAACCACGAGAAAGTCGACTTTGTCCCGATCGCCATCGCTTTCCGGGTTCGCGTTCAACGCATGAAACAGCATGTCGGACACGGCTTGCTCAACCATCAGGGGGGAAGTTTGCGCGAAGTGTCTCAGGTGATGGATTTGTATGCGCGAATCCATTGCTGAGAACCACAGGGAGGCCTCCCTAACGGCTTCCGGTCCAGGAACTCCGACGCCAATATCCAAGTCAGGGCAAGGTGGAGCTTCGAGCACGAATTCGTGCGCCAAAGCGCAATACAGAGGGTAAAGACGCTGCCAGGTCTTCCACAGGGCCGCCGTATTGGGAGCCTCACTTCCCATCGGTTCTCCCGCCCCCGGCGAGTTTGCAGACGAGGGCCTAACTCCGGCTATGCACGATCAAAGCCAAATTAAAATCGGTTAATTGATTGAAAAATCGACCCGAAGCGTCTCAGGAGGAGAGATCCCAATTCGCGGATGTCTCACAATGACACAGTGTTGGCTGCCTACTGGAGCCGCTGGCTTTCGCCAGTGAGATCCTGCTGCTGAGAGCCGATGTTGTATCGCTTGAGTTTGCGGTACAAAGTTGCCCGGCTGATCCCGAGCATCTTGCCGGCCATCACCTTGTCGCCATTCACTTGCTCGAAAACCCGTTGGATCGTAGCCCGCTCAATCGCTTCCAGATCAGTGGACGGAACCGGGGTGGAGGTTGCAATCGAGGCGAGCTCGGTCGGAACGTGGGACAGCACGCTTGGTGGCAGGTCGGCAACGTCGATTGTTTTGCCGTCGCCGAGAGCAGTGGCACGTTCGACGCTGTTCTCCAGCTCCCTGACATTACCCGGCCAATCGTATTGCAGCAGGCACTTCATGGCTGCGCTCGTGACCTGCACGTTATTTCCCTTGCCATGTCGGTCCAGGAACCAGTGCACGAGCATGGGGATATCCGAACGGCGCTCCCGAAGGGAAGGCAGCCGGATCGTAACCACATCCAGACGGAAGTAGAGATCTTTGCGAAAGCGGCCGGCACGATATTCCATTTCGAGGTCGCGGTTGGTGGCGGCGATGACGCGCACGTCCACTTTGACCCTCTGGTTGCTGCCGACCGGACGCACCTCCTTTTCCTGTAGCACGCGCAGAAGTTTGGCCTGCATTTCCACAGGAAGTTCGCCAATTTCATCGAGGAAAATCGTGCCCCCAATGGCCGACTGGAAAAGTCCCGGTTTGGAGCGCACGGCTCCGGTGAAAGCGCCCCTTTCGTAGCCAAAGAGCTCACTTTCAATCAGCGTCGGAACCAGCGAACCACAATCTACGGCCACGAACGGCCGGTTGGCGAAAGCTCCACGGAAGTGGATGGCGCGGGCCACGAGTTCCTTCCCGGTGCCGCTTTCACCAACGATCAGAACGGGCGTGCGGGTGTCTTTCAATCGCGCCACCATGCGCAACACGTCTTGGATCTTGGGTGTGGACCCGACAATTCCGTGCAGGCCGGTTTCTGTGTCGACACGTTCGCGTAAGAACTGATTTTCTTCGACCAGTTCAACCTTGTCGGCCATGCGGCGGAGAAAGAGTCGCAGCTCCTCCAAAGGCGTAAACGGCTTTGTAATGTAGTCGTAGGCGCCAAGTTTCATGGCTTGGACCGCGGTTTCAACCGAGCCGTGCCCCGTCATGACCGCGATTTCGGCGCGCGGGAGAAGACTGCGGACTCGCTCCAAGAACTCGAGTCCCGACATTCTGGGCATAACCAGATCGGTCAAGATGATGTGCGCCGGTTGCTCCTCGAGCAAAGCTAGAGCTTGCTCACCGGTGGCGGCCTCCATGCAGGTAAATCCCATCCCCCCGGCTACGGTCACACATAGCTTGCGAATGCTCTCTTCGTCATCGACTACCAAGAATCGAATTGCGAAACGTTGGCTCAAATCGGTTTCCCCATGGTCTCTTCAACAACAGATATAAACTGCTGAACTCGAAACGGCTTCTCAACGCAGGGCACTCCGGTGCGCTCGAGAGTGGAGGCGGTATCTTCGTTGGCAATGTCGCCCGTGATGAACACCAGTCGGGAGGCCAGTGCCGGGCGGTTCGAAACGATCCAGTCGTACACATCGGCGCCGTTCACGCCTCCGGGAGTGCGCATATCGGAAACCACCCCCTGAAACTCTCCGCTCTCTAGGCGGCGCAGGCCTTCGGCCCCGGAATCACAACACAGGACGGAGTAGCCCGACCGCTCAAGGACTGCGCGGACGTAGCTCATGACCGCGGGCTCATCCTCAATCAACAGCACCGGCAATCGGGAAGGTCTTCGAGCAGGCGTGCTCATGGTTTGACGACTCCAGCCACTGCGGATAAAGACGCGAATTCGTTCACGGCCGGCAGGCGAACGGTAAAGGTTGCTCCCGGTTCACCACCATTGTTTGAACAAAAGATCTCCCCACCATGCTCTTTGACAATGCCGTAGCAAATGCTCAAGCCGAGCCCGGTTCCTTCCCCGACCTGCTTGGTGGTGAAAAACGGGTCAAAGATACGATCGGGCTGGTGAATTCCGTGGCCATTGTCGCGGAACGAAACCTCGACAAAGTCGCCCTTGCGGGCGGTTGTGATGTTGATTCGGGCGCCGCTGCCTGATTCGCGCACCGCGTCATAAGCGTTGTTGAGGATGTTGAGGAACACCTGCTGAAGCTGCTGCGAGTCCCCAATGACGAAAGGCAGGTCATCCTGAAACTGCTCGGAAACCGCGACGCCTCGGCTATGGAAGTCGTAGGCGCGCAGCTGGATCGTTCTCTTCAGGATCGCGTTCAGCTGAACCGGCTTGCGTTGTGGCGGCATCTGGCGCGCAAAGCTCAAAAGGTTTTGCACAATCTGCTTGGTTCGTTGCGCTTCCTGCAGGATCACCCGCAGATCCTTGCGCGCGCTGTCGGGAAGCTCGGGGTTTTCCATCAGCAGATCGGCGAATCCCAGAATCGCGGTCAACGGATTGTTGACCTCGTGAGCCACTCCGGAAACCAGTTGACCGACAGCCGCCATTTTCTCCGCGTGCATCAATTTCGCCTGCAACGACGCGGCGTCTGTGACATCGCTCATCACCACCACAATGCTGGTTACCTGACCTTGCTCGTCGCGCATGGGGCTTAAGTTCACCGAGAACTGCCCGATGCGGCTATCCGCATGCAGGACCTGCAACTCCATGTTGTCCACCTGTTGCCCATCGAGAACGGCGGCGTAGGCTTCCTTGAATGCATCCTGCCTTTGGGGGGCAATCACGGTTTCAAGAGGCCGGCCAAGAATTTCCGGCTGCTCATATCCTAAGACTCGCCATCGACGGTTGGCATAGCTGATCAGGCCGGCAGTATCGGCCACGAGAATCAGGCTCTGCGTATTGTTGAGAATCTTGCCCGAGAAGTCGCGTTCCCGCTGCAATTCCGACTGATAGGCTCGCAACCCGCTCACGTCGAGCATCAGGCCGCGATACTGAAGCACCTTGCCCTGAGCATCTTTGACGGCGAAGGCGTTGATAAGCACGTGAACCGGTGTGCCGTTCTTCTGCCGCAATACTTCTTCGCGGTTGCGCAACATGCCACCATGCTCCAACGCGGCAAACATTTCACGATGGCGCTCGGGGACGGGGAAGACGACTTGGCGGGGATCGGAATGGAGAAGTTCGTCGCGGCTCTCGTGTCCGAGCATTCGCACCAGGGCATCGTTGACTTCGATGAAACGGCCGTCAGGGCTGCAGAAAAATAAGCCTTCCTGGATATTGTCGAATAATTCCCGATAACGGCGCTCAGCTTCGCGCCGATCCGTGATGTCCTTGAGAACGTGAATCGTTTGCAGGCCTTCGCTGCTGGCGGCATGCACCTCGGAGGTAGATACAAGGTAGGTGCGCTCCAAGACCGGATGCAGGTATTCGTCCGTGAAGGCGCCCGTGCTGCGGCAGAAAGGGCAGGAGCGCGAAGGCGTATTCCCGCCTAAAGCCAGCAGCGCGCCCATATTGATACCGATCAGCTGTTGCGGCTTGACCCCGATAAACTCCGCCAAAGCTCGATTCACCCGCAGAACATTGCCGGACTGATCGTGAGCGACAATGAAGTCGGGGATCGCATCGAAGATTTCCACCCAGTGCCGATTGGCCTGTTCCAGGCGGACAAAAAACCGGGCATTCTCGAGGGCGACAGAGGCCTGGCCGCAGATGGCCTGCAAGAGTTGGCGGCTGGATTCTGACAGGGGCGCGGGCGGATCGAGCAGGCAAAGCGCTCCGAGCAGTTCTCCCGATGCGCCACGCAAGGCCGCAACCAGCACCTCTTTCCAGGGGTGCGCATTTGCAGTCTTGCTCCCGAGCAGCTGTTCTGCAGGAACCACGGTAAGCGACTCGGAACGGGTCGAAATCATACTTAAAGCAGCCCTGGAAAAACCGGCTTGTAATGCCTGAAAAGACTGAGCTGCCGGATCGGGCGCAAAGACGGCGCTCGGCACCGGGCCATCAATGATCAATCCGGCTACCGGCGCGTCCATAATCTCGGCGAAGCGGCCGACAAAGCTGCGTGCGAACTCACGCCCTCTCAAAAGCGAGTTGATTTCCAGAGCAAGCGTAGTGAGCGCTTCTGACTTGCGGCGGTGTTGCTTGGATGAGGCTAGATTTCGGCTGACCTCAAGAGCAACGGTTACCTGGGCGGCAAGCGCACGGGCCCGCCGTATATCTTCGTCGGAAATGCGCTGGCCGTCGGTGCGATCCAGCATTCCGAACATCCCGGCCAGTTGCTGGTCAATGCCGAGCAAAGGAATGGCAAACAGCTGGCGCACGCCGTAGCGGGCAAGCATCTCGAGTTGCGCGCCTTCGACTTTTGTAACGTCATCTGCCCGGAACGTCTGTTTTTCCCGCATGGCGCGAGTCAAAATGCCTTCCGGAATCAGGAAGCCTGGATCGCCAGCTTTGCGTTCTTTTAAACTCCAGCGGATGCGCAGGCCATCCTGCTCCATCACCGCCACAAAGGCCCGGCCATAGCCAAGAAAGTCGCTCGCCCGCAGCAAGAAGCGATTCATGAATTGATCGATGTCGGCGATCGAACCCAGCTCCGATGCGATGTTCAGGATCTGGTGGAGCTCATGTGCCTGGGCGCGGGCAGTGGAGTAAAGTTCGGCGTTGGAAATCGCGACTGCGGCAAAACTGGTGATCACGGGCAGGAGCGACTTCTCTTCGCTGGTGAACGGGCCTTCGCGGCGCGGGTAGACGAGGACGGCGCCCTCCCGCGTGGAAGTCCGAAACGGTGCCGCGAGCAGTGGCCCAGGGGGAACCAGGTCGCCGAGCGAATGCCCTGCCGGATTGATAACCACGTTGATCGGTTCGCCAGCTGCAATGGCGCGAGCGGCCAAATCGGAGGCAAAATGAAGATCTTTCCGGTCATAGCGCGCCCGCACCGAAATCGCGGATGCCGGATTCTCTGTGGCTACCGCCCACAGTTCGAATCCGCTCTCTCCACGCGCCAGTATGCAAACCAGTGGAGTGCGCAGCAAAACCCGAAGACGGTCGGCAACGGCATCTGCCAGAACACCCAGATCGGGCTGGGAATGCAAGCTCTGGACGACTTCGGCAAGAATTCCAGCGCGGCGTTGCTCTTCTCGCGCACGCTCGGAAAGACGCATGGCCTCAAGCAAGCCACTTAATTGAGTGGCGAGAATGCTCGCTTTGGCGGCGTGATCCGGGCGGAAGAAATCTGCGGCTGAGTTGTGCAGGAAGACGGCTGCCCCCAGGACCTCGTTCGAAAGAATGAGAGGCACGGCCATGATGGAGCGGGCCTGGAACTCGGTGGCCATGGGATCCTGCGAGGTGTCGAGACCGTTCATGAACAAAGATTGCTTCTTGAGAATTGCCTGGTTGGCGATTGCGGTCTCGTAGGTGTGCAGGCGGGCACTGCGGAACTTGGCTGCCATCCAGCCATCTGCCTCGGCCCCGACCAATTGATCAGGCGGAACCAAATGCCACACGTAGGTCCCGCTTACTTGAAAGTACTTCCGGGTTTCCTGACAGAATCGTCTCAGGACCTCTGCGGACGAGGTGGCCTTGGAGGCAGCCGTGGAGAAATCAAGGAGTAGACTTTGAAAAGAATCGTCCTCGGCCCCACCCGGGTAAGAATGCACAATCTGTTCGGACCCGATGGTCAGACTTCCCCCTGTCAAATCGTCGATAGCGCGGCCAAGTTATTGATAAATAGGAATCTATTTGTAATCTCAATTTGAGTCAAGTGAAAAAGGGGAGGCCTCGGATGGCTTTGAACCCAGTTTCACATGTGGGTTGAGGCGTATCGTAGTGAGACGGAGCATTCCCAATTGAGACGTTTTGTTTTTTCGGCAAGCTGCCCCGTTCTCCCCACCGACAACGTAAGTACCTGAAAAATCGAGAAGAGAACGGATCCGCAGGAACGATCTTCCTGGTGGAAGCCACATTGCATTGCGAAGAGCATTTCCTTTAGAGGGGGGAACTGTGTCTCTTCGCACGATTTTTCTCAACGTAACCAAAGCGTTGGTTTTTTCTGCCGCTCTCACCTTGCTGTTTTCGACTGTAGGAACTCAGACCACAAGCGCGCAAGAGTCTCTCGAGCGCAAAGTCAAGAGCAGGGTCAGTCCGATCTATCCCGAGATTGCACGCAAGATGAACCTTGCCGGGGTCGTGAAGCTGGAAGTCACGGTCACGCCAAGCGGCACGGTAAAAGACACCAAAGTAATCGGTGGCAACCCGATTCTTGTCAATGCTGCTGCTGACGCGGTGAAAAAATGGAGATTCGAGCCCGCGAACGATGAGAGTGTGGGTGTGGTGGAATTCAAGTTCGACCCGACGACGAATTAGCGCCAACAAAAGAAACGGGGGCGTGGAGAAATTGTTATGTCGCTGAGCAAAAAGCTCTATTTGAATTTCGGCTTCGTTCTGGCCATGGTGATCGTGTTGTTCCTGGTGATCGTGGTTGCCGTGCAGCGCGAGCATAGCGCCAAAGCGGCGGCCGCGCAGGCATTGCAGGTGACCGAAGGCACCGACAAGGTGCGTTCCCAGGTCATGCAAAACCGCCTGTACCTCAGCAATTACTTGCTGAGCGGAGACAACCGGGAAGTTCAGCACATGAATGATGGCATCCAGCAATTGCGAGATGAATTCCAGGCCAGCCAAAAGCTGGTCACCTCGGAAGAGCAGCGCTCGGCGATCGCCGCAGCGCAGAAAAACGAGGATGCTTGGGTGTCGGAATTCGCCGAGCCAATGCTCCAGAAACGGAAGCAAGTTGATTCCGGCAATGCGACCGTTGCGGACCTGCAGATTTACTACTTGCAGAAGGATGCGAATACGTTCCTCAAGGTGACGACCGATGCGCTCGAGATTGCCGATCACGATGCGCACAAGACCCTGGAGGAGCGCCAGAACGCCGACAAGAGCGCCAGCAATTGGACGCTGATCATTGCCCTCATTGCAACCCTTGTCGCGGTGGCGCTGGGCGCGGGAATTGCCTTCCGCACCGCGCGTTCCATCACCGAACCGTTGTCCGAGCTGATCAAAGTGGCCCGGCAGATCGGAGAGTCCGGAGACTTGGATCATGAAATCGATATCCGTCGCGACGACGAGATCGGCCAGTTGGGCCGCACCTTCGGAAGAATGGTTACTTATCTGAAGGAGATGGCAGCAGTTTCTGAATCCATCGCGGGCGGAAATTTGAACGTCGAGGTCAAGCCGCGTTCGAACAGCGACACCCTGGGGAACGCATTCGCCAGGATGACGAACGGCCTGCGCGGACTGGTACGCAATGTGCGTGACGCCGCTTCGCAGGTGGCCAGCGCATCCTCGCAGGTAGCTGGAGCGTCGGATGAGTCGGCGAAGATCAGCCTGCAAACTTCTTCCGCCATCGATGAAGTCACCAGCACGATGCACGAGATGAGCGTCAATGTGCAGAACATGGTGAAGAGCACGCAGGTGCAGGCCTCCAGCGTCAGCGAGACCTCCGCGTCGATCGACCAGATGGTGGCCTCCATTCAGCGCGTCGCGGATACCGCAAAAGTCCTTCTCGACATTTCCAACCGTTCGCGCGAGGAAGTGCACAGCGGCATCTCGACCATGGAGAAGGCGACCGAAGGCTTGAACAAGATCAACACGACCATCGGTGCCTCCGGGCAGATCATCGGAGCGCTCGGGCAGCGCGCCGATGACATCGGCAAGATTATCGAAGTGATCGACGATCTCGCCGAACAAACCAACCTGTTGGCGTTGAACGCTGCCATTGAAGCAGCCCGCGCCGGCGAACATGGCCTGGGATTTGCCGTCGTAGCCGATGAAGTCCGCAAGCTGGCGGAAAAGTCGGCCCAATCCACCAAGGAGATTTCCGAGCTGATCCAGAGCATTCAAAAAGAGGCCCGCAAGGCCGTGGAGAACATGGATCAGAGCACGAGCATCGTCAACGAAGGCCTCAGTTTAGGCGAGGATCTGAACACGGCTCTGCGCAAGATTTCCAATGTTGTCACCGAAGTCTACAAATTCGCGCAAGAGATCGGCGCCGCCACCAACGAACAGTCACACGGGTCTACGCAGATCGCTCGCGCAACCACGCGGCTGAACGAAATCACGCACGAAATCAACTCGGCGGTGGAGGAGCAGGCCTCGGGCGCGCACGCGGTGGTCAAAGCCATGGAGCGCATGCGCGAACTGGTACAGCAGACGACCTCGGGTTCGACGGAGCTCGCTGCTTCGGCTGAACAGATGTCGAAAATGTCGCGTGACTTGCTCGATTCCATGAACACCTTCAGCGTTGGGCAAGCCGAGGGATTTTCGGGAGAGCATTCAAACCGGCGAGCGCGTGCCGCAATCGCCGGATCGCAGGGGTAAGCCGGGGTGCAGGTATGAGCCGCGAACTTCATATTGTCGGGTTTCAGGTCGGGCGCGAGACCTATGGTGTCCCGATTACTTCCTTGCATGAGATCGTGCGCGTTCCGGAGATCACGGCCGTTCCGGATGCCCCCGAATACATGGAGGGCGTGATCAACCTGCGCGGGAAGATCGTTTCGGTGATCGACCTGCGCAAGCGGCTGGGGGAAAAGAAGATTGCGTTCAACCGCCGCAACCGGATTTTGGTGGTTGAGCACAACAGCCGGCTTGCCGGGCTGATTGTTGATTCCGCATCGGAAGTCCTGAAAATTCCGGCGACCGATGTCGAAGCCTCTCCGACCTCGCTGCAGGAAGGCCGAACAAATTGCGTTACAGGCTTGGGCAAGTACAAGGGGCGCCTGATCGTTTTGCTAGATATGACCAGGTTGCTCGATCTTGGCACGACCGCAAGAGCCTCTGCCGATGGCCGTCAGCCCGGGAATGGGGAAGCGCGCCGGGCAGCAGCAAAATAAACCGCCAAGGACGATCATGAGTTCTCCAGCTCTGGCAATTCAGCTCAGTGAAGCAGAAATGCGGCTACTGCAGACACTCGTGTATCAGGAGTGCGGCATGTATTTCGATGCGCGCCGCGCCCATTTCCTGCAAGACCGGTTGCAGCGGCGACTGCGCGAATGCCGCATGGATTCCTTCTACAACTATTATCGTTTGCTCATGAGCCCCGAGGGCCGCCAAGAGCTCATGAAACTGGTCGAGAACCTCACCGTCAACGAAACCAGCTTTTTTCGGAACAAGGCCCAACTGGAGCTGTTTCACAAGCAAATCCTGGAAGAACTCATCGCCCAGAAACAGGAGGGTGGTGACTTCCAGATCCGCATTTGGAGCGCAGGGTGTTCCACCGGGCAGGAGCCGTACACGATTGCCATGCTGTTGGCCGACGCCCTGGCGTATCACCAGCTGCGGATGCCAGCATCGGGAGAAATGGAGTGGCCAAGACCTCTGATTTCTCCGCCCTGGAGGGTAGAAATCCCCGCCAGCGACATCAACTACACCGTCCTGCGGGCCGCCCAAGAAGGAATCTACAACGAACACCAGATGTCCTCGGTGGACTACTCCTACCGCCTTCGCTATTTCGACAAGGTGGGCGAGCGCTATGCCATGAAAAAGGCAATCAAGGAACTGGTGCACTTTGACTTTCACAACTTGAAGACCGAGTTCTTGCCCCAGAAAAATGACGTGATCTTCTGTCGCAACGTCATGATGTATTTCGACGAAGCCGAGCAGAAGCGCCTGCTGGAGAAGTTCTATCGCTGCTTACGGCCAGGCGGCTATCTGCTGGTGGGACACGCGGAAAGCTTGTTGGGGCTTACCGACAAATTTGTGATGGTCTACAAGAACGCGGGGACCGCGTATAAGCGGGTTGAGGTGTGTCAGTGAGCCAATACTCCGACGAACGCGGCTCCGAGCTTCGTGCTCTCTTTTTTGAGACAGCGCAAGAACTGCTGCAGTCTCTGAATGAGGACTCTCTGAAGCTCGAGCGGAATCCTCAGGACCGGGAGATCATCCGCAGTATCCGTCGGACGGTTCATACTCTCAAGGGTGACTCGGCAGCGGCCGGGTTTCACGAGCTGAGTGAGCTGGCGCACACGCTTGAAGACGCGCTGGCAGTCGAGACCCCGAATGCCAATGTGTCTTTGGCGGAGATCGGGTTTACAGCTGCGGACACCTTCGGCGCGATGCTGGTGGCATACCGGCAAGACACGCCCCTGCCGGACAGCAACCCTGTCCGGGTTCTGGTACAGCAACTCTCATCCAGTTCGGGTGCAAGCGACGGCAAAGCATCCAAAGTACAGGACGATCCCGCCAATGTCGTATGGACTGAGTACGAACGTCTGGCCGCACAGAATTCCCGTGCCGATGGCAAGAAGATCTTCCATGTAACGGCACACATCGATCCGCTCTGTGCCATGCCGATTGCTGCCCGGCAATTGGTGGCCAATGCAGTGAGCAGCATCGCGCAGATTCTGGGTTCGCGGCCGGAGCCGGGAGCAGTGGTCGAGGGGCAAAAGATCGACCTGTTGCTGGCGACTTCGCACACCGAACAGGCGATCACAGCCAAGTGCCAGATTCCAACCGTCATCGGAAAGACCGTCTGCACCGAATTCGTGGTCGAGGCGGCCGCTGAGACCATGCCGGAAGCCGTGGAGCTGATCGAGCAGGGGCCAGGAGACGCAAAAAGTGACGCCGAGGCGAACGCCGGGCGGGACGGCAAAGCGCTTGGTGCCCAGACCCTTCTGAGGGTCGACGCGGAAAGGATCGACAACGTCCTAAATCTGGTGGGAGAGCTGATCATTGCGAAGTCGATGATGCAGCAGGCGATCCAGGAATACGCGCGCAAATCGCCAAAGGATCCCTTACGGGCCCGGTTTGCCGACGCCATGTCGTTTCAGGCGCGAGTGCTCAATGACCTTCAACGTTCAGTGATGAAGATTCGCATGGTCCCGGTGGAGCAGTTGTTCCGCCGTTTCCCGCGAATGGTGCGGGATACCGCACAGCGCTGCAACAAGCAGGTGAACTTGCAGGTCACCGGGCAAGACACAGATTTGGACAAGAGTCTGCTGGATGCCATTGCAGAACCTCTCACGCACATTGTTCGCAACGCGGTGAGTCACGGGTTGGAGAGTCCGCTCGAGCGGCAGGCGGCCGGCAAGCCAGCCACCGGAACGATTTCGCTGGATGCGTATCACCAGGCGAATCAGCTGATTGTGGAAGTGAGCGACGACGGTCGGGGCATCGACGTAGACCGGGTGAAGGCCAAAGCCATTCGAAATCGCTTGGTCAGTGCGGACGAAGCTGGTCGCATGACCGATTCAGAGCTGCTGGACCTGATTTTCCGCCCGGGCTTCAGCACGGCGGACGAGATCACCGAAATTTCTGGCCGGGGCGTCGGTCTCGATGTGGTGCGTAGCGTTTTGCATCGCCTGAAGGGCACGGTGGAACTGGAGACCCACGTAGGCCAGGGCACCAAATTTCGCCTGAAGCTGCCGCTGACGCTGGCCATCATTAAGGCCTTGCTGTTCCGGGTCGAGCAGCGGCTGTACGCAATTCCTTTGAACACGGTAGCCGAGATTGCCCGCGCCAAAGAAGGTGATCTGCATCACGTAGACACCTGGGAAGTGCTGCAGTCGCGCGGTCAAGTTCTTCCTCTGATGCGGCTTGGTCAAAAACCAAAAGAAGACGCGGAATACGGCAAGTCCAAGCTTTTTGTTCTGGTCATCAATTTCTCCGGACGCAAGCTGGGTCTGATCGTCGACGCGCTCGAGGGCGAGGAAGAACTGGTGATCAAGACGTTGGATGACCAGACCATCGCGACCGATCTGGTGAGCGGGGCTTCGATTCTCGGCGATGGGCGAGTGGTTCTGATCGTGAACTTGCCAGCGGTTGTCGATCGTTTTACCTCGGCGCTGTCCAGTACGGTTCCGACCGGGTTGTTCCTTGCTGATGGAGAGCGGGGAACGGCTCTGACGGCGGGAGTAGGGCAATGAGCGCGAAACCAATTCGGGTCCTGGTTGTCGATGATTCTGCGCTGATGCGCAAGGTGATCCCGCAGATTCTCGAGAGCGACAACTCCATTCACGTGGTTGGTACCGCCATCGATGGAAACTTTGGCTTAAAGAAACTTGAGGAACTCCGGCCGCAAGTTGTGACCTTGGATCTTGAGATGCCGGGCATGGGCGGCCTCGAGATGCTGAAGGAAATCATGCGCCGCCATCGCGTACCGGTGATCGTCGTGAGCTCGCACAGCACGCAAGGAGCTTCGGTTACCTTGAAGGCGCTTTCTCTGGGAGCATTCGACTTTGTCGCCAAGCCGACCGATGTTTCAACCCGCATGCAGGAAATTGCCCGTGACCTGATTTCAAAGATCAAGGCGGCTGCACAGAGCCGGGGGATTCAGATTCAGTCGGAAATTGAACTTCCGATCCCCGTCCCGCGATCGAAAGGCAAACCTGCAGCTCCAAAAGAACCGACGAGAATTGTTGCCGTTGGCATTTCCACCGGCGGACCGCAGTCGCTGCAATACATGCTGGCGCAGTTTCCGACGGACTTTCCTGGGAGCATCGTGGTGGTACAGCACATGCCGGAAGGGTTTACCGAGATGTTTGCTCGGCGTTTGGACGAGTGCTGCTCGTTGAACGTGAAAGAGGCGCAATCGGGAGACTTGTTGCAGGCCGGCCGGGTACTGATCTGTCCCGGCAGCCGGCATATGAAGGTGAAGAAGCTGCCTTTAGGCGACATCGCGATCTTGAGCGATGACCCGCCCGTGAATGGGCATCGTCCTTCTGCCGACGTGATGTTCAAGAGCGTTGCTGAAGAGTTTGGTTCGAAGGCCATCGGTTTGATCATGACCGGCATGGGTGAGGACGGCGCGAACGGGCTGGGACTCATCAAGGCGGCAGGCGGAATGACCATCGCGCAGGGTGAGCGGTCTTGCGTAGTGTTCGGGATGCCGAAAGCTGCGATTGAGCGTGGTCACGCGATGAGGGTTGTTGATCTGGAGGCTCTGTCGGGTACGGTGCAGGCACATTGCCGTCCCGGCCGCGCTGAGGTTGGCAAGGCGATGAAGGCGGGGCAGGACTGACATGGTTGTGACCGGTGGCGTAACGCCGGTGGGTTTGCTTGGTTGACTTTGAGCAGTATAGGAGGATGTATGGAGCAGTTTGCACCAGTGAAGCGGAGCAAAGACGGACAGCCCGTCCAGTACTTGATCGTGGACGATTCTGTTTTTGCGCGCAAGAACCTGGGCCGGATCATTGAAAGCTTCGGCGGACAGGTTGTGGGCGAAGCGGGAGATGGCTTGACTGCCATCAGCGAATACGACCGCCTGAAACCAGACATCGTGCTCATGGACATCACCATGCCGCAGATGGAGGGGATCGAGGCAGCAGAAAAGATCGTTCAGAAGACTCCCGAAGCGCGGGTTGTGATGGTGTCCTCCGTCGGCTATCAGGAGAACATTGTTGCCGCACTGCAGCGTGGAGCACGTCACTTTGTACAGAAGCCGGTAAAGCCGGAGGTGCTTTACGAAGTGATTAAGTACGTGCTCGGAGAAGACGGAGTAGTTGCGAACGCTGCTAGCGCAGGGGCATAACCATGAAGATGGAGTTGATCCAGCCGTTTATCAATGCGGCCGATGCCGTATTGTCGCAAGGCTTGCAGTCTCCCATGTCGATCGAGAATCTGAGCATGGAAGAGGAAGCCTATCGCTTTAAGGGCGTAGCGGCGATGATTGAATTGAGCGGAGACATTGAAGGTCGAATCATTTTCGATCTCGCGCCGAAGACTGCCGCACGCGTAGCCAGTCACTTTGCGGGAACCCAATTGCCGGAAACCGACGAATTGGTGCGCGAAGCTGTATGCGAACTGGCGAATCAGGTCATCGGGAACGCCGTCGCGGTCCTGAACGACCAGGGGTTCAAGTTCCGTGTTCATCCCCCTGCGCTGCACACCTCCGAGCAAGGGCCGAAGAGTACGGAAGATACTGAGGCGTTGGTGCTTTGTTTCGACACTGCCGACGGCAGTGTCTATATGAACATCGCTCTGCGCTATCACGTTTCTTCTTCGATGGCTGCTCGGGCGGGTGCCTAAAACTTCACCGATCGCGGGCCGGTTCGCAATGCAGGTCCCTGCCTCTGCCTGAGCGCGAAGTCGCATCGGTTGCGACGCTGTTTCTGGCTCATTTTCCCACACTGAGTGTCTGCTCGAGGTCCTTTGAGCCCGAAGCCTGTTCTAAGGAGCCGGGGCCAAGAAAACTGGGTTTTGCGGTGGGAAAACCGATCCCGTTCCGCTTTGTCCAGTCACATTGCTGCAAGGAGTGGTGGAAGAGGTTGAATTGCAAGCCGGATTTGCCACGGTAAAAGTGCCCGCCCCAACCGCGGTAACCACGAATGCCCCGTTGTCGCGCGCCTCGCTCATTCCCGCAATGTAGACGGTTGTGCCAAACGATGGTGGGGGCCCGCTCAGAATGGAGTAACTGAAGGTGGTGGTTGCTGGCGTGGCCGAGGTTGCCGCGGTCTGGGCACCGTTGATGGATATTTGCGAAGACTGGAAAGAGCTTACCGGCGGAGCCACCCAGCTCACGAATGAATCGGCAGGGTGCGGGCTGGGTCCAATACTGAGAGCCGCGGTATCAACAATGGCCACGGTTCCAGCGTCACACTGCGATACGTAAACCTTGAAAAGGCTGTTCGATGCCCCCAGGGAGGAAGCTGCGAACACACGGAAGCGGGCCTGATCACAATTGGACTGCGCGGCCGTGTCGCCGGCAACGAACAGAGGGATGATCTTCGTTACCGTATCCGCAGCAACGTTAACCACCGTCACCTGCGCGCAGATCAGATTATTGCCCGTCTGATAGCTGGCGACATAAGCGCGAGACCCATCTCCCAAGACCGTCACTGAGGTCGGAATGGGATTGCTGCTACACGGGGATCCAGGTGCGGCGGAGATAACGGGAAATCCGAGGAAACCGTGGGGCGTCAAGGTACTGTCTGGATTTCCGCTGGTCCCGGTGACGTCGAAGATTGCTAACTTTGGTTGCGCCGCGTTTGCATCGGTTGCGAACACGCGGTTGAAAACCTTGTCGAACACCAGATGGTTCGGCAAAGCCCCGGGCGCGCCGTAGACAACGGGTGAGGCGGTATCGGTGGTGGTGTCAATGATCCAGATGGATCCAGCACTGTCAAGGACATAGACGTGCAAGTTGTCGTCATTGGCCGCCCCCCAGACCGGGGAAGGGCCAACGGGGATCACTTTGTTAATGTGGCCGTCGAGGGTGTTGATGCTGGAAACGGAATTCGTTCCCTTGTTGATCGAATAGATCTTAGTTCCGTTGGGCAACTCGACGAGGGCGACGGGCTGGGAACTCGTGTCCGGCAATGGCAAGGGAGTGCCGGCTTGGGCAGGGTCAACCGCCCAGGTTTGCACCACCGCATTCGCGTTGCTGTCGATGGCAGAAATGGTGCCGTTTCCCATTCCCGCGACATAGACTCGTGCCGCTTCGGTGGTTTCGGCATAGACCGGGTGAACCGCGGGGCACGAGGCACCGTTGCACACAGGTACCAGGTCAATGATCGAGCCTTGAAGGGCGGTAGCGATCGGGGTGGCAAAGACGGTGTCGTCGAGGCTATTGGGGACATACATCCGACCGTTGGTGCTGAGAGCTCCCTTCGCAGGGGCTTCTCCAGCCAGCGCGGTCGAGACCATCGAGTCCCCCGACACATCGATGCGCCCGATCGAACCAGAGCCCAAAAAAGGATTGCCCGGGGAGATCCCGTTTGTCGATACCACGACCATGTGGCTGGCGGAGCCGGGAGTTGGAGGCTGACCCGGGATCGGCAAAGCAATGGGCCGGTATACGTCGCCGCAATTGCTGCCCAACAATGCTACAAGGATTGGCAAAGCTAGTTTGCCGACAAGAAAGGCTCTACAGCCAAAGCTACGCCGCTGCGGTCGATAGGCAGAAGTCATCAATTTGAAACCTGGTGGAGAAGTTCCTATTTTAAAGGCGAAACGAGATATTCGCCACAGAGGTAGGATGCGGGCAGATGCGTAAGCGTGAGCGTTAGCGGCGAACGGGCCCTGGTTCGCGGTCCCGGAGAAGGGCGGCCACCTATTTCCGCGAACGCTTTCGACCCGAGGTTGTCTCTGCCGTTGCCACCGTCGCCGCCGGCTTCTTTTTGCCTTCCATCTGTGCCAGGCTCTGTTTCAGCGCGGCCATCAGATCAACCACGGGGGCGAGCTTTTTGGGCTTTTCTACCTCGGCGATTTCCCCGCCCTCAAGCTTGGTTTCGATCAGCTTCCGCAGGTTTTCCTGGAATTCGTCCTTGAATTTTTCTGGCTCCCACTCCGCGGCGAGAGCTTCGATGAGCTGGTGGGCAACTTTTACTTCCGCGTCCTTGAGTTCAACGTCGGGTGCTCCGAAGCCTTCGACCTTGCGGACCTCCTCCTCGTAATACATGGTGTGGAGCATCAGACCGCCCTCGTGTGGGCGAAGGAAGACCGTGTATTCCCGGTTGTGCATGGTCAACTTGGCGATGGCGACGTATTCGCTTTCTTCCAGTGCTTTGGTCAGCAGGGCATAGGGGCGGCGTCCAGCCTCTTCCGGCATCATGTAGTAGGAGGCATCGAAGTACACGGGATCGACGTCGCTTGATTTCACGAACTCGAGGATCTCCATGGTCTTCGCGGTTTTCGGTTCAATCTTCTTGATTTCCTCAGGATCGACCACGACGTATTCGTTCTTGCGATATTCGTAGCCCTTGACGATGTCGCTGCGATCCAGGACCTGATTATCGAGCGGGCAAATGAGCTGCTGCTTGACCCGATGGAGATCAGTGCGATGGAGCTGGTTGAAGGAGATGCCGGAGCTGCGGGCGCCGGAGAAGAGACGCACAGGCATTGAGATCAATCCAAAGGTCAAGTATCCAGACCAGACCGAAGCAGCCATTGTGTTCTCCCTAGGGCGGCATACACCTTACCCCCAAAGCTCGCCGGGTAGCAGTTTAGACTAGCCCAGGCGTTTTGATGCACTGGAATTGTCGAGGTAATCGAATCTCGAAGCAAGATAACTGGGGCCGGGCCCAAGCGCCGCCCATATGTGGTGTTTGCAACCTTGATTCGGCGTTCTGGTAGGCAACACAGATTTCTTTCTGCGGGTTTGGCCGCTTTGAATGAATAACTTACAGAAATTTGCGGTGGAGCTCGGACTCGCCCCGGCGCCTAAAATCGCGGTTTTTGGTCTCACAACCCTGGGTTTTGCCACCGCTGCGAGGCTCCTGAAGGGTGTGACCGCTTCCGGTGCCGTGGCAGGGGGCGCAGTTTGCTTCCTGCTCATGCTGGGGGCGGGATGGGGCGGATTCGCTGCCCTGGGCGTGGTATTCGTGATGACCTGGGTGGCAACCCGTGTGGGTTATCACCGCAAGCTGCAACTCGGCTCAGCCGAAGGGCGGAGCGGGCGTAATGTAGGGCAGGTGCTAGCCAACCTGGGACCCTCGACCCTGGCTGCCGTCCTCTACCTCTGGTTGCAGGATCCGCCTCTGCTGGTGGCAATGTCGGCGGCCTTGAGCGAAGTGGCGGCGGACACGCTTTCCAGTGAGATCGGGACCGTTCTTGGCGGAACACCGCGTCTGCTGACGGACTGGGAGCCGGTCCCCGCCGGGACCGACGGGGCCATTACCTGGCTGGGTACGCTCGCGGGCTTGGTTTCGGCGTTGTTGGTTAGCCTGGTTTGTGCCCTGGCCCAGGTGATTTCATTTCACGACCTCCCGCTCTGTGCAGCTGCGGCGATGGCGGGAACGCTGGTGGATAGCTTGCTCGGCGCGAACTGGGAGCGAAAAGGCCTTCTTTCAAATAATGGCGTGAACTTCCTTGCGAGCGCGAGCGCGGCAATGCTTGGTTGGATATTTACCAGATAAATCGCCTGCAGAGAGGTCGCGATCTTCCGCCGCGTGCAAAACCGCGGGCTTCGCCATGCATTACGGATTCAAGATGCGGTGCATGTCAAGCGAGGGCGGCTGAATGCCGCACCCGCTCAGCATTACATGGAGCTGCCCGCGATGATGCGTCTGGTGGTTAAACATGTGCAGCACGGCAGGAACCGCCGCCTCTTCATAGGCCTGGCCCTTGCTGTTCGTATAAGACAAGGTGTCGGTCAGGAAACTCGGGGGCGCATTCTGAAAGAACTCTTCCATCCGAACGTCCTCTTGCTCCCGCGCGATCCGCAATTCCTGAAATTGGTCGTATAGAACGGTATTGAGCGGCGGCGTAGTTTTGCCTCCGCCGGAAAAGCGGGACATCCATATGCGATCGGCGAGCAGGTTGTGATTCAACAGGGCATGAATGCTCCCAAATGAGCCAGCGCGCTGGCGGCGGTAATCCTCATCCGCGATTTGGGCACACGCTAGGTAGAGACGTTCATTGGCAATCCGGTTGTATCGTGCCAGGGTGCGGAAGACGCTCAAGACGGTCATGAGAGATAGATTCATCCCTACAATGGCTAGCAGCAAAGTTTTTTGTAACTGATAATTTGAACCCTGACCGGAAGATGCGCAATCTAGTTGGAAACTCAGTTCCACGGAGAACCATGATGAGCGATCCACGTTTCCCGATCGGCAAATTCCACTATGAAGGTCCTCCCTCGGAAGCCGCGCGCCAGGCCTTCATCGCGGATATTGCAAACGCTCCTGCGACATTGCGCGCTGCTCTCAATGGCCTTTCGGAGCCGCAACTCGACGCCCCTTATCGCGCCGGTGGCTGGACTGTGCGCCAGGTAGTCCATCACGTTCCGGATAGCCACCTGAATGCCTATGTCCGGTTCAAACTGGCCCTTACAGAAGACGAGCCTACGATCAAACCCTATGCCGAGGACCGCTGGGCTGAACTGGCAGACACAAAATCCACACCGATTGAAGTTTCACTGGTGCTGCTTGAATCCTTGCATGACCGCTGGGTGCGGCTGCTTCGCTCGCTCAGCGGGGAGGATTGGAGACGCCAATTTCGGCATCCTGAGTTGGGCGTGGTTCCGCTCGAAAAAAATGTTGCCCTCTATGCATGGCACGGGAAGCACCATGTGGCGCACGTAACGCAGTTGAGGAAGCGGATGAATTGGTGAACCACTGCTCCACCACAAAGCCGGCTGCAGAGCACAGAAGAAGAGATCGGTGGACTGCCGGCCTGCGTCTGAGGAAGCGGTCGGCGGACGCTCGCCTGAACGGGACATTCGATCTAGCCCCGTACTCCCAGCCTCCAGAGCAAATAGCTCGAGCTTTCTCGCAGAATGGCCGTGCCTCGCTGCCACGCTGACTTCGGCTTTGAGTCCGCGCGAGGGGCGACAAATACCTGAAGCCCCTCGTGCTCCAGCATCTTGCGGATGCGAAACACGTGGTAGGCGTCGCTCACCGCGATGCAAGTGTTCATTCGATTCGCGCGCATGATCACTGCCACACGCTGCGCCGATTCCGAGGTGTCGGAAGCTTGGGTTTCCGCAATGAGCGCCATTTCTGGAATGCCGCGGCGCATGAGGTAGTCGTGACCGACACCGCCTTCGCTATAGTTCGGATCGGCCGCGGCTCCGCCGGTGGTGATCACCATAGGGGCAAGCGCTTTGCGAAACAGATCGTAGCCATGGTCGAGGCGGGCGCGGAATACAGGCGAGGGTCTCCCATCGTACTCCGCAGCACCGAAAATCACGATTGCGTCTGCCGGCCTCAGTTGCTGCTCGCGGGCATCGTGCACGACTGCGTGGGCGAGGTATGCGAACACGACCGCGAGAACAATCACCGGGACCAGAAAGCTAATGATCCAGGGTTTGGGAATGGCCTTTCTGGCGGCCGCGGACGGATTGGCGGTCTGGGTCGAGAGCGTCTCGATCACCCCTGCGCAAAGAATTCCGAGATATGATCCGCCGGAATCGCGCCCTCGCGCAGAATTTTCCAACGTGCATCGTCATCGGTGAGGTCAACGATCGTAGAGGCGACTTCGCGGGGAGAGGCGCCACCGTCGACAATGATGGGAATGCGAACGCCAAGCTGTTCCTTGACAGCTTCAGCAGAGGTACATTCGGACTCGCCGCTCAGGTTTGCAGACGTTGCGGTAATAGGAATGGCGGCCGCCTTGACGACTTCGAGCGGAATTTTGGCATTCGGCACACGCAGGGCGACGTTCCCGGTGTTCGCGGTCACCTTGAGCGGAAGCCGAGATCCTGCTCTTACAATCACGGTCAACGGCCCGGGCCAGAACTTTTTCGCCAGGGCATAAAATTCATCGGGCAGCGGTTTGGCTAGTTCTTTTGCCTGCTCGACGCTCTCGATCAACAGCGAAAGCGGCTTGTGGCGGGAACGCGACTTGATTTCATAAACTCGATCGACCGCGCGGAGATTAAAGGGATCGGCGGCGAGTCCATAGAACGTGTCCGTGGGCATTCCGAGCACTTGTCCGGCGCGAATCTGATCGGCAGCGTAGCGGATCAACGAGGATTCCGGAACCTCACTGTTGATCTTAAGGATTTCTACGCGCAATGGCTTTCTCCCAGGTTGGTTGTGTTTACGAAAGGTAAAGATAACACGTCGCCGGCCTTTGTTGATGATGCGATCCTTGAGCGGGGAGGCACCATGGTCGCTCGCTCGCGTATGATTTCATGCGGAAGGAGCCGCCTTGAAGACCGTCCGTCACAATGATAGCCCTCGCTTGCGTAAGGTCGAAGGCCGGCACAACTCACTCGTCAAGGAGTTGCGTCAGGCGTTTAGCCGAGGCGAACTGACCGGATCGGGCGAATGTGCGATCGAAGGCTTTCGCATCGTCGAGGAGGCGGTGCGAAGCGGGTTGAGGTTCCGGGCTGTATTCTTCAGTGAATCCGGAGAACCCCGGGCACACAGGCTCCTGCCGCAAATTGCATCCCAGGCTGAGTCCCTGCTGCTTCCGGACAAGTTGTTTTCGAGCGCCGTTCCCAGCCAGAGCCCCCAAGGGGTTGCAGCTCTGGTGCAGGTGAGGCCCTTTTCCGCAGAAGAGGTGATCGCAAACCCCTCGCCCGGACCCGTCCTGGTCATCGCCGGGATGCAAGATCCCGGGAACCTGGGAACCATCCTGCGCTCTGCCGAGGCGTTTGGGGCGAAGGGAATCCTGCTGGGGGAAGGAAGCGTGGGCGCTTACAACAGCAAAGTAGTGCGGGCTTCGGCGGGATCGGTTTTTCGGGTTCCGAGCGCCAAGACGAGGCTGGATTTAGCCATTGAATTATTGCGTTCGAAGTCGCTTCGGCTGCTGGCAACGTCGTCGCATAAGGGGGTGCTTTTGCCGGAAGCCAACTTGAGCGATGCGGTCGCAGTCTTTATCGGCAACGAAGGCGCGGGAGTGGACAAGAAGCTGCTCACGCAAATGGACGAACTGATCAGGATTCCGCATTCGCCTAAGGTTGAATCGCTGAATGCGGGTGTGGCCGCGAGCATCCTCTTATATGAGGCGGCCAGGCAGCGGGGATGAGATTCCGTCCTGGCGATGATGTATGAACCTATTTGCTGCGAATCCGTCTGGCGAAACATCCGTCGACCGCACCCGTCCGTTGGCTGATCGCATCCGTCCGCGAACCCTGCAGGAGTTTGTTGGCCAGGAACACCTGATCGCTCCGGGCAAGCCCCTGCGCGTCGAGATTGAGCGCGACGGTATCGGTTCCTTGATTTTGTGGGGCCCGCCCGGGACAGGGAAGACCACGCTCGCCAAAATCATCGCGCACATGACGCGCGCCGATTTCATCGAGTTCAGCGCTGTGCTTTCCGGGATCAAGGAAATCAAGCAGGTCATGGCCGATGCTGAGCGCGCCCGGCAGTATGGGACGCGAACGATTGTCTTCATCGACGAAATTCATCGGTTTAATAAGGCCCAGCAGGATGCCTTCCTGCCGTACGTCGAGAGCGGGAGTATCCGTCTGATCGGCGCGACCACCGAGAATCCCTCGTTCGAGATCATCGCTGCCTTGCTCTCACGCAGTCGCGTGTATGTGCTGAACCCATTGACGGAAGATCAGGTCGTGGTACTGCTGCGTCGGGCCCTCGAAGACAACGAGCGTGGGCTAGGCGAGATGCACCTTTCTGCCCCTGATACGGTTCTACGGCAAGTCGCGGCGTATTCGAGCGGGGATGCCCGGACCGCCTACAATGTGTTAGAGGTCGCGGCAGCGCTCGCGAGCTCCGCCGGGGCCGCGAACGCCGGGAAGCAACCCGCTCACGGCGGCCGGAGCCAGGCGGGGGGCGAGGCATTCTCGCCTGAGAGCTCGAACCGCGAGATCACGCCCGAGATTATTCGCGAGGCGCTTCAGAAGCGCGTTCTGCTTTACGACAAAACCGGCGAAGAACACTACAACCTAATCTCTGCGCTCCATAAATCTGTGCGCAATAGCGACCCGGATGCAAGTTTATATTGGCTGGGACGCATGCTTGAGGCCGGAGAAGATCCGTTGTACATCGCGCGCCGGGTAGTTCGGATGGCGGTCGAGGACATTGGCTTGGCCGAACCGGGCGCACTCGCTTTGTGCATGGCGGCTCGCGATGCGGTGGACTTCATCGGCATGCCGGAAGGAAATCTCGCACTGGCGCAAGCCGTCGTCTATCTGTCGCTCGCGCCCAAATCGAATGCACTGTACGCCGCGTACGGATCGGTGCAAGCCGATGTCGAGCAAACTGCCGCCGAGCCAGTTCCGTTGCATCTTCGCAATGCGCCAACCGGTCTGATGAAGAACCTCGGTTATGGCAAGGGATATCAGTACGCGCATGATTTCGACAACAAGGTTGCCGACATGCAGTGCCTGCCCGACAACCTGAAAGACCGCACCTACTACCATCCGACGACTGAAGGAGTCGAGAAGCGCATCCGCGAAAGGATCGAAGAGATCCGGGGAAAGCGAGCAAGCTCGACGAAATCGGAGAAGAAGAGCTAGAAGACGTCTGCAAACTTTTACTTCAGTCCATGCCTGCTGGCAATCGCACCGAGGATCACCAGGGTTGAGTTGTAGGAGACGTGAACCACAAAGCTCGATCCTACCGAACCCGTTTTGGCGCGAACCAGGGTGAGCACCAATCCCACGAGAAAGACGATCAGGACGAGCCCCGGCGAAAAAGCCAACTGGGCACTGTGAATGAGCCCGAAGATCACCGATGTAATAGAAATGGCGGCGAACAGCCCCCATCGCCTTGCCAGCACCGGGTATAGAAATCCTCGAAAGAACAGCTCTTCCATCAACGGCCCCAGGCTGACGGCAAAAATGGCGGTCAACACCGCGGCCGATGGGGTTTTTAAAAACTCTTCCATCGGGATGTGTTTCGGGAGCCGGAAAAACTTCTCGAGACTTTGCAGCAAGACCAGGACCATCCCCAGGGGAACAAGGGCCATCCATGTTCTACGCGGCCAATTCCAGCGAATGGCGTCCCAGAAACGCTGGCGATACGTGCCTTCGACAAACATCACCATGTATACGGCGACGATCAGATACCAGATGAATTGGGTACAGAGTGCAATCCAGAGCTTCTGTCCGACCTGCACGAAGCTGAGTCCTCGGTAGATCGTCCTCTGCGCCAGCAGGACGGCCACGGGAATAATCACGAGAAACGGAATTACAAACTGAATCAGCGCCAGCCGCAATACATCCCAACCGTTCCAAGGCGGATTCTCCGCCGGAGCCTTAGAAGGGGCAGGTCCCGGTTCCGGGGCGGCAGCAGGTTGCAGTTCCTCGGTCTGGGACTCGGGGTTGAATTCCATGGTTTGAATTTACACGAAAATGATGTGATTCGAAGTTTGGCGCGAAGGTTCTAGCTGGCTGCGATTTGCGGTGTTCCAGTTCCATGCTTGCGAAAGAACTCGGCGAGGGCTTGGCCCGTGTAGGACTTCTTGTTCCGGGCCACCTGTTCGGGTGTTCCCTGGGCGACAATGCGGCCGCCCTCTTCTCCGCCCTCAGGCCCAAGATCGGTGATCCAATCGGCGTTGCGGATCACGTCCATGTTGTGCTCGATAATAATGATGGTATTGCCGAGATCGGTAAGCCGGTGCAGCACGTCGAGCAGCTTGCGAACGTCGTCAAAGTGCAGGCCCGTGGTGGGTTCGTCGAGCAAATAAAGCGTGCGGCCGGTCTGGCGCTTGCTCAGTTCTCTGGCGAGCTTAATTCGTTGCGCTTCGCCGCCTGAAAGCGTTACCGCTGATTGGCCCAGGTGCAAGTATCCAAGACCAACATCGACGAGCGTCTGCAGCCGCTGCCGCACTTGGGGAATGTTCTCAAGGATTGGCAGGGCTTCTGAAACCGGAGTCTCTAGCAGATCGGCGATCGAGCACCCGTTGTATTTCACTGCCAGAGTCTCCTGGTTGTAGCGGCGCCCGCCGCAGACTTCGCACACCACGTAAACGTCAGGCAGAAAATTCATTTCGATGCGGCGCTGCCCTTCGCCCTGACAAGCCTCGCAACGTCCGCCGGCCACGTTGAAAGAAAACCGGCCGGGTTTGTAGCCGCGCTCGCGTGATTCCGGCAGAAGGGCGTACAGCTCGCGAATGTGCGAAAAAACGCCGGTGTAGGTGGCGGGATTCGAACGCGGCGTTCGCCCGATGGGGGATTGATCAATGCGAATGACCTTGTCGATGTTCTCCCCGCCCCTGATTGCCTTGTGTTCCCCTGCCTGTTCTCGGGAGTGATAGAGGGCCTTTGCCAAAGCGCGGTACAGGATATCGTTCACCAGCGTTGATTTGCCTGATCCAGAAACCCCCGTCACCACATTGATGAGACCGAGCGGAAAAGTCACGTCAACATTCTTCAGGTTATTTTCGCGTGCGCCAAAAATGCTGATCGCGGCGCCGTTCACCCTCCGCCGCTCCGGGCGCATCGCAATCTTGGTTTTGCCCGCAATGTAGGCGCCGGTGAGGGACTCAGGAACGCGGGTGATCTCCTCCGGTGTGCCGTGGGCAATGATCTCTCCGCCATGACGCCCGGCCCCGGGGCCGAGATCAATCACATAATCGGCACGGCGAATCGTCTCTTCATCGTGCTCGACCACCAAGACCGTATTGCCTAGATTGCGTAACTCCTCGAGCGCATTCAGCAGACGCCCATTGTCGCGGTGATGCAATCCGATGGAGGGCTCATCGAGCACATAGAGCACTCCGCGCAGCTTGGAACCGATCTGCGTGGCTAGCCGAATGCGCTGGCCTTCTCCACCTGAGAGCGTGGCGGCGGAGCGATCGAGAGATATGTAGCCGAGCCCCACGGCGTCCAAAAACTGCAAGCGTTCGATGATTTCGTGCATGATGCGACCGGCAATCTGCTCATCACGGCCAGCCAGCTTAATCGCGCGCGCCTTCTCGAGTGCACGCGTAACTGGCATTGCGGTGAAGTCGGCGATGGATGCTTCCGCAACTCGAACCGCGAGGCTTTCCGGACGCAGCCGCTGGCCATGACACGCGGGGCATTCGGTGGCCGACATATGTTCCATCAGCCAATCGCGATATCCGTCGGACGTAGCCTCATCCAAAGCATTTTTGAGGTATCCAAAGATACCTAAGAAGCCGGTCTTTCCGCCCCTGCCTGGCTCACCGTAGAAAAAGAGATCTTGGATCTTTTCAGGAAGCTTTTCGAGGGGAGTCGTCAGGTCGATGCCATAGGCAGCAGCGACAATCTCGATCTGATGAATCAGGTTTTGGGACGCAGAGCCCGGCCCCAGGGCGCCCTCCAGCAGGGGCTTGGACCAATCGTTGATCACTTTCGCCGGATCGAAATCGTACTTACTGCCGAGCCCGTGACATTCCGGGCAAGCGCCGTAAGTGCTATTGAAGGAGAAGGATCGCGGCTCAAGTTTGGGAACATCGATGCCGCAATCGGGACAGGCCAGACGTTCGGAGTAGAGCTGTTCGTCGCCTCCAACGATGGCGACCTGGACCAACCCCCCCGCGAGTTTCATCGCTAAGCTAACCGATAGCTCAAGACGCTGCTCGATGCCCGGTTTCACCAGCAGGCGATCGACCACTACTTCGATTTTGTGGTTCTTGCGTTTGTCGAGCGCAATCCCGTCCTCGAGTCCCACCAGCTCGCCGTCGATCCGCGCCCGTGTGTAGCCGTGCTGAACGAGCTTTTCAAGCTCCTGTTTGAACTCGCCTTTGCGGCCGCGAACCACGGGAGCGAGGACCATGACGCGGTCTTCCGGTTTGAGCGCCATCACTCGCTGGACGATTTGCGTCGCGCTCTGGCGCGAAATTTCTCGTCCGCACCTGGGGCAATGCGGCACGCCGATCGAGGCATAGAGCAGGCGGAGGTAATCGTAGATTTCAGTGATCGTCCCCACCGTAGATCGCGGGCTGCGGCTGGTGGTCTTCTGCTCGATCGAAATCGATGGGCTCAGGCCATCGATCGAGTCCACATCGGGGCGCTCCATTTGGTCCAAAAACTGGCGGGCATAGGCGGAAAGGGTCTCCACATAACGACGTTGGCCCTCGGCATAGATGGTGTCGAAAGCAAGCGAAGACTTCCCGGATCCGCTCAAGCCAGTGACCACGGTCAACGTATTGCGCGGTATCTGGACGTTGACGTTCTTCAGGTTATGTTGCCGGGCACCGCGAACCGAAATTTCCCGAATGGCCATTGGCTCAACCGTACTGCACCTTCGTAATGTGGACGGGCTACCAGAAATGTTGGAGAGTGGAGATGCGCAGTTCTACTCACGTATCTTATAAGTAAACAGCAACCAGGGTCAACGCGGGTAGAGTAAGCGCACTGGACCCCGCGCAACCGGGGTGTACCGGACTTAAACCGTTGATTTTGTTGCTGGTCGACGGGAAAGTGGGCCGAACGTGGGGAGTCTGTTGACCGCCGCTGTGATGATCTTTACCGTCGCCGGATCCGTCATTTTGGGTATCGCTCTGGCCTACTCTAGCGTTCTCGCCCTGTTGCACGCCTTCGCCGCCCGCCGCCACGCTCCTAAGCCCGCGCTCGTGCTCGTTCCCAGCCAAGGGCAAGTTGGCGGAGACTGAGCAAAAGCGATTGAATGCGTTCCCGCCTGAGGCAGTTTTCTCCTGATCGATCTTCATCGGATTGAGACCGCAGCTTTTGAAGCGCGGAGTGGTGGTGCTCGCCAGAAAAGCCGTACTCGAAAAGGCGCTACTGCTGTGGCGGCTGGTTCTGTTGTTGCTGCTGTTGCTGTTGTTGCTGCTGCAGCTCGCGCAATAACTGCTCGGGTGTCTTTACATTGGGACTGCCCGGAGTGGCCTGTGGCTGCGGTTGGTCCGCCTGAGGTTCTTCTTGGTCAGGTGGCGAAGGCTCGGGCTGCACATCGTTATTGACCTCATCGGGGGGTTGATCCTGCTGTTCCTGATCGGCCTGCGGCGCGGCCTGCATGCCACCGTTATAGCCCGGGGCCGGGTTGGTTGCTTGCTGCACTGGTTCGGGGCCGGTAGCTCGCACCGTAAGCACGATCGTCTTTAAGGCTCCCGGATCCGAGGGCGCCCCGAGAAGCACATAATCGTAGTGCGATCCGTTCAGCAGTTGTGCCATTACATCGCGGGGTGCGCCAGGACCAAACTGACCGACGACCCGTTCCGTGGATGCGGGAGGCATTTCTACCGAAGCTCCGGTCTTGCTGCGCACGGCATTCAAGACATCTCCCAAAGTTGAGTTCCGCGCAATGATCGTGAGCTGCCCATTGCGGAGCGTTACTTCCGGAGGAGATGCTGGTCCGTGCTCAGGAGTGGCCGGAGGTGGGGGTGGCGCGGCATGCGGCGCAGGCGCTGGAGCCGGGGCTTGTTGGACGAGAGAAGGTTTGCTCTTTTTAGCGCGAGCGTGTTGTTGTGGCGCAGCAGACGCAGCTATGGCACTGCCTAGAAAGATTGCGACGAGAATAAAATGCCGCGAAGACATGGCAGAAACTCTAATGGGTTGGATGCGATTTTAGCATTAATCGAAAGAAGCTTCGGCTTACTGTTTGGGAGCAAAATAGCCGGTCCGAGCACGAACCTGCAGATCCTTCTTGAGGGCTGTGATCTGAATCGAGCGGTACCGTCCGTCGGCATCGAAATCTGCCGGATGGTAGGAAATTGCGTACTGGCTGCGGAGTTCGTCTTCAATGGCTGAGAAGGCATTCTTGATGTCCTTCATCTTGTAGGGAAAGAAAGCGCGTCCACCGGTCGAATCGGCTAACTGCTGAAGCACCCCATCCCCGCGGAGGATCAAGCCGCTGTCGTCGGTAGAAATGGTGTAAATGATGACCTGTGCGCGCTGCGCCATTTCGATCGCCTGAGCCCGAGAGTGCTCGCTCTGGTTGTCCTCGCCATCGCTCACCACGATCAATGCGCGGCGGACCGGGCGGTCGGAATCGTCGTTCATCATGTGTGTCTTACTGGCGTTATAAATGGCATCGTAAAGCGCTGTGCCGCCGCCGTCCTCAAGATGGTGAATGCTCGTCTCGAGCAGCGATACGTTGTCGGTGTAATCCTGCGCGATGCGGTTTCGTGCGTTAAACCCCATGACAAATGCGTGGTCGTAGTTGGCCCGGATTGTGTGTTGCAGAAATCCCGCCGCAGCATTCTGCTCAAACTCAAAGCGTCCATGGATCGATAGGCTGGTATCGATCAGGAGCCCCAGCTGTAGTGGCAGGTTGGTCTGCTGCGCGAAACGCACGATGGATTGCGGGGGCTTGTGATCGTCAAGAACGTGGAAGTCGTCTTTTTTCAGGTCGCGGACAAACTTGCCATGCTTGTCCATGGCAATGAAAAGCACGTTCACCTCATCGACCCGCTTCTGGATGGTGATGATGTCGGACTGGGTTCCATCATAGCCGGTTGAGCTGGCCGAAAGCCCTGAAGCAACGTAGGCCTGGCCTTGGGCGGCCGCCCGACCGGCGGTTCCACCGAGCGTCAGAATCAGACAAAAAATAAGCCCTATGTACTTCATTCCCCAACCATCCCAAAATTGCACAAATAACACGGCCTAAAACGCTACTAGCTATTGGATGCACGTCATTTGCCGAAGGCCCGCTTTCGGCCAAGGGCAAGGCCTGCATGAATTTATAGGGGAGGCGGCTACTACCTACTGGGTTGACTCTAGGCCAGTACAGGAAGTTCGCCAAGTTACAAAAGGAGCGCGACGGTAGGTCCCGCTCCTTGTTATAGCTGGCATATAGCTGGCAAAACGGGCGCGCACGCCAATGGTTTTTTTTTGCATCGGGTGCCGCTTGATGGGGGAACTCGCGAAACTTAAGCGTGGGTTGCCCTAGCCTTCTCCTGAAGTCGCGCGTGCACATAATGAATCAGCTTGTCCGCGGAGCAAAGCCGAAAAGAATCGTCCGCACTGATTTTGATGTCGAACTTTCTTTCAATCGCGCCCAGCAACTGAATGTGATGAAGCGAATCCCACTCAGGTGTGTTCACCATCGTGGTGGCGTGATCGAACTTCGGAATCTGAAGCACGGTTTCCGCCAGCGGTCCCAGGGTAGCAAACAGTTCTTCTACCGTGATCGTGGCCTCGGTCTTGAGGACGGTCTTGCCATGGTTGCTGGCCACGATGGGTGCCTTCGGCGCGTGACTGGCAGCGAGGGTTTCAAGGGCCTGGCGAAGATTATCGGCGCCAACGGCAATTCCGCCGTTTTCCTCGAACATGGCAGAGCCGGCTACAAAGCCGTAGTCGAAGTTACCGAGAACCGAGTAGCACTGCCCGACATCCTCGGCGCGATTGCCACCCGTCGGGAACGGAAACGCAGGAAGGATGGGACCGAGCGGATCGGTTGCGCCCTTCAGGTTGGCGACAAATTCCTCGGTGGCAACATCGAACCGCGAATTTGGCCGCGGGAACGTCAAAATGTCCGCTCCCGACATGCGGAATAGCTTCAGCATCAGCGGCAGTTCAATGCCCACATGGGCGTAGCGCGTAAACAGCGTCAACATCGAATAGTGGGCGATGATCGGAAGCTCGGTGCGGCTGCGGACGAAGGTCAGCAAGCTGGGCGTGAGTCGTGGTTGGATCATGTAACCATCCACTTTGGCAGCCTCTCCAACCTTGAAGAACTCGTCGAAGCGGCTCACATCGCAGCCAAGATGCAAGACCCACATCTTCGGCTCGCCTGTCTTTTGTTCAGCTTCGCGGGCGGCTCTCGCACAGAGGGTGGCACGCTCCTTAATGGGACAATACGGCGGATCGACCAGCAACTCATCGTCCTTGACGATGTCGCTGCCGGCGGTAAGAGCTTCAAAGGTAATCTTGGAATATTCCACAGGCGCGAGGCCGACTTCAGGACGCATGGGCCCCATCAGGAGGGGGCGATGATAAACTCCCAGCCGCTTTCGTACCCCAGGGATACCATGGCGCGGGCCGGGTAGGCTGTTCATCATGTCTTCGGGAAAGCCGAGGTCAACCATCCGGAGTTTCAACATGCCCTTTACGTGGCTCGATTCCCCCATCACAAAGGTCAGGGCGTCTTCCAGAGGATTCCCGGCGTGGCTCATGGATTCCCACGGGAAATCAACTTCGGCGTATCCAGAGTCGACATCGCCCACCGATGGCAGCAAACGGATTCTGTGCACCGTCGCCTGAAAGGGAACAAGCCTCGCAGCAGCGGCGCGTCCTGCCAGGGTGTCGTACCCGGTGGTGGTTTGCTCGTGGCACATGCGGGTCAGAATTTCTTCCGGTGTGCCCGCCGCACGTGAGGTCTCAAAGTAAAACGTAACTGAAAGCGATGGCGCCGATGTGCTCATACTCCATGACTCCCAAGGGCAGGTTTCGCCCGAATTTTCAAGACTGTCACTACAACAACCGAAGCTCAAAACTATTGAAGCGCGGACAATTCTACTTTCCCGGGGAATAACGCGAACAGATTACATGCCAATCTCCAAAGTCCATGTCCCCGGGGAAACTGCGGCATTTCGGATTCTCGCGTTCGCCTCCGCTGTTGCCAACGTGAACCCCGCGTCGGGGACGACATCGGCAATCGACTCCAGAAACCTGAGCATGAATTGATTTCGCCCGCTCGCCTGGTAGCGGAATACGATCTTCGAGCAGCCTAGTGATTCGGCAGCCTGAGCGAGACCTAGAACGACAGCAAACTCCACCTGTTTACCCAACACGGGACAGCTCAAAGCCAGATCCTCGACCACCAAGGAAGTTGATTCCGTGCTGAATGACGCGACACCTGAGGGTCCGTAAGCGGACAATTTGTCGGAAACCGATATGAGCAGGCATCTCCCGCGGAGAAGCCGATCAACGTCGCCTTCAGAGAGGTCGCGTTTTTCGCCGCTGAGAGAGAATGCGGCCGCAGTTCGCAACACGCGATCGACGTGAGCGCGCTCGCTTGGTTGCGGAGGCGCCATGCGAACTCGTACTCCAAGTTCGCTCAGAAATTTTGCCAGATCAGCGTTTCCATTCGACGAAGGGCTGCTCTTGCTCGATTGCTCATGAAGCCCTGCTTCGATCTCTGGTCCGAGGAATTGCCCCAGGTGCTCAAAAGCCTCGCGGGTGAAAGGGATTTGCCCCAGCCGATCCGTATTGCAATCGTCGAACTCAGAGGAGGCGAGTGAGCCGGGCCAGCTGAAAACCTTCAGGTTGGCGGTTCCCCGGAGCCGGGCAACAAGCAAATTTGTGTAGGTGCGGCATAGCGGCACCAGATTGTAGGACTCGGCTACCCATCCGGTCGAAGGACAAGGCAACACCCACACTGGCTTCCCACGCTTCGCGAGACTTGTGATTTGCCCGACGATGTCATTGACCTGCGCGGTCAGTTGCTGGCGAACTTTCGCGTTGATCTCCGCTACGGTGACCCCGTTTTTCAGTTCATTTCGTAGGGCGTCTTCGACCCGAATGAGCACCAGGGTGCCCAGGATGTGCTCCGCATCGGACGCCGGCCCGAACATGTATTCGGCAACTTTTCCGTATTCGACGAACTCGATCGAATCGGCAATGCCAGCTCCTGTCAGGTAGACCTGAAGAGCTTTGCCCAGGGGGCGGGCGGTGAAACTGGAAGCAACCTGCAGCACTCCGGTCTTAACTTCAGCGGGCTTTTGCGGGGCGAATGAGGTACCCATAATCCGACTCTCAGTCAGTTATGCAGTTCTTGTGCCACGGAGGGTCTCAGAAACCAGAGGGTTTCCGAATTATACGCGGGGGCGGGGGGACGGCAGCCAAGTGCTAGCGTACAAGGCGACAAAGTCGCGAACGCGGTTGGCACCTCGATTGCTCGATTAACGATTTAGTGAATCGTCCGAAGAGCCAACAAGCGGGACTATTTTGTGCACCAGCGGGGGTTTGCCCCCGACACTAGCTGCAAAGATTTGCACAATTTGGTTTACCTAAGGAAATTCAGGGGATATGCTGGCGGAGATTACCCCCCAATCATCTCTGGCAACAAGGAGGTTTTATGGCCGCTGATTCGGCCCAAGATCTGGTGGCGGTGCGTCTGCCGCGCGACTACGATGTAGCCCTTCTGCAGCGCGATTTGCAGGCCCTACAGGGGATTCGCAGCGCGTCGCAGCCAGGCCCGTACCACAAAGGCGAATGGACCGGGATCGCGCTCTATTCGATGGGGGGGAAGCAATCGGTTTTTCCGAGCGCCGCGGGTACCGAACACTATCAGGAGACCGAGGAACTCAGCCGCGCACCCTATATGCGCCAAATCTTGAAGGAATTGGAATGCCCCAAAGAAGTGGTCCGCATCTTGTTCTTGCCTCCCGGTGGCCACATCAAGGACCACTTCGACTTTCACACTAGTTTTCAGTTTGGGCTTTTGCGCCTGCACATCCCCATCGTTACTCATCCCGATGTGGCGTTCATCATTGACGGCCAGAGAATGAAATGGAACGCGGGCGAACTATGGTACGGAGATTTTTCGAAGATCCACTCCGTCAAGAACGATAGCGAAATCGTTCGCGTGCACATGGTCATCGATGTGCAAATTAATGATTTCGTCCTTAGCTTGTTTCCTTCTGAGTTCATCGAGCGGCGCCGCGCAGAAGGCATGTCCATCACCACGGCGCCTCTGCCCGCGTCAGAAAGCGAATTGCGTCGATTTGCGTGCGATTTCCGCATACCGGGCGAGTTCATGCCCATGTTCGTGATCGGCAAACCGCTGGCCTCCCTGGCGAAGGGAGCCGAAGCATCCGTGCGGCTGATCGACGGGACCTTAACCGTCCTGATCGACAACACACCCGCTTTCCGCCTGGAGCGCTTGGCCGACGATGTATTTGGGATTTCCGGTCTTCCCCCGGGAATGACGCTCGAACTGAAGCGCGATAACCATGTGGTGCGCGATGTCATTCTGCATATGAAGGGACTACCCAAAGACCTCTACTCGGCTCGCCTCGGTATCTTTCGAGGGCCGTTAATGCCGGAACAAAGTGTGTCGCTGCCGGTCACCAGCCAGGTGGTAAGCGGGGGTTCGTTCAGCTAAGAGGATAACGATGCCGGCCGATGAAATTGGAAGTGTCGTAGCCGTCGACGTAGAACAAAAGGCGGAGCGTGTCGCCAATCGTCCGCAGACTGGCTTCCTGGCGGGCGCCGCTCGCTCGACGCCGTGGATGGTTGTGTTCCTGCTGGCAGTGGCGGTTTTGCGGATTGTGTCTACCTACCATGTTTTCAATCAGACCATTGATGAAGCCTCGCACATTGCGGGCGGAATCGAGTGGTGGGAGAAGGGCACTTACACACTGGAAACCAAACACACGCCCCTGGCGCGCATTTCCGTGGCCCTTGGCCCCTACCTTGCCGGCGTGCGGGGCAACGGGGCTACACGCTGGGAGGACACCTACACCATCCTCTCTGAAAACGGAAGATATTGGCACAATTTGACGCTTGGCCGGATCGGCGTCATCCCTTATTTCGTCATCGCGACCCTGATTGTTTTCTTTTGGACGAAACGACTCTTCGGTGGAGCAAGCGCGGTGCTTGCGGTTGCGATTTTCACGCAACTCCCCACGGTCCTTGCTCACTCGTCCAACGCCACGACCGACATGCCCCTGACGGCAATGCTGTGTTGTGCGCTCTATGCCTTCGTTTTGTGGCTGCGTGAGCCGGGCCTGCGTACAGCTTCCCAATTCGGAGTTGCCACCGGATTGGCTCTGGCGACAAAATTATCCACGGTTGTCTTCCTGCCCGCTTGCGCCTTTCCGGTTCTGCTGATGTTTGCAAGGTCAGGCCAGGCGCGATGGCGCTCACATCTTCGAACCAGCTTGCTTGCCGCCCTGTGCGCGTTTCTCACGTTATGGGCGGTGTATCGCTTCTCGCATGTACCCCTTTCCCAGGCAACCCATCTCCCCGAGCGCGTCTCGGCCCGGTATTTTGGCCCCTCATCCTCACTCACCGCTGCGGTTCACAGCATTACCTCTCATGTCCCGGTACCTGCCCCGGAGTTTTTCGATGGCATTCGTATGCTGCGGGATCAAAATCGCCAAGGGAGTCGAGGATACCTGCTCGGCCAAGTGCGGGATGGCGGCTGGTGGTACTTCTTTTTCGTTGCGCTCGCTCTGAAGACTCCACTCGCCGTTCTGCTGTTGTCCGGATTAGGGAGCGTGCTCGTGGTGCGCCAATACTGGCGGGATCCTCAGAAATGGGAAGTCGTCGCACCCTTCGCGGCATTTGCCATGATCATGCTCACCAGCATGCCTTCCCATCTGGATAGCGGCATCAGGTACGTGCTGCCGATTTTTGTGTTTCTCAGCATACTGGCAGGCTTTGGCCTTACCAGCTTGTGGAACGCCGAGGTTCACCGCACAATTCTCCGCTCAGCCGCCATTCTCTTAGTGGGATGGCTCGCGGTTTCTTCTGCCCTCTCCCACCCGGATTATCTGGCCTATTTCAATGAATTTGGCGGCAAGGATCCATCCCACAAGATTGTCGTCGGCGACCTCGACTGGGGGCAGGATTTTTCGCGCCTCGCGACCTATCTGCGCGCCCATTCCATCCCGCATGTGACCGTGGCAGCGGACACCTTCATCGAACCGGCACCGCTTGGATTGCCCGAAACCGATTTCCTGAAATGCAGAGATCCGAAGCCCTCGGGGTGGGTCGCAGTCGAATTGCGCCGGGAAAGGCTTCATCTTGAGTGCTATCCCTGGTTGCCAGAGCAGCGGGCCGTGACCCGGGTTGGGAAAACTATGACGATCTACTATGTGCAGTAGAGTGAGAGTCGGATTTCAGAAATCATGCAGCCAGAGAAGAAAACGTTCCACATTCTGAAGCCGCGGCCGTACCCGGGAAAGCTTTCCTTGGTTATTCCCATGTACAACGAAGAAGCTGTGGTCCAGTTGCTGCGGAGCGCCCTCGAGCAGTTCATGGGCGAAATCCTTTGCGAAACGGAGATCATTCTGGTCAATGACGGGAGCAGCGATTCTACGCTCGAACAGATCGCTGCCTGGGCTGCGGAAGACAGCCGGATCAAAGTCATCCACTTTTCCCGGAATTTTGGACATCAGATAGCCTGCACGGCGGGACTGGATTTCGCAAGCGGCGATGCGGTCGTCGCGCTCGATGCCGACTTGCAGCATCCCTTGCCGGTGATTCACCAGATGATTGCCCGCTATTGCGAAGGCTATGACGTGGCATACGCCGCGGGGCTGGTTCGTGAAGGCGAGAGCTGGTTCAAGAAATTCAGTGCATGGTTGTTCTACCGCATCATGCGCAAGCTGGTTCATAAGAGCCTGCCGGCCGATGCGGGAGATTTTCGGCTCATCTCGCGGGAATGCCTGGACGGGCTGAAGCAAATGCGAGAAACCCATCGTTTCTTGCGGGGAATGGTGGCCTGGGTCGGATACGCGCAGATTGCGATTCCCTATGAACGTGGCCCGCGTGCGGCTGGCGAGAGCAAGTATTCGCTCGGCAAAATGCTCTCCTTCGCTTGGACCGCCGCCACATCGTTTTCCACTCTACCTCTGCGCATCAGCATGTATATGGGGATGGTTGTAACCCTGTTCGGGTTGATCGAAGCCGCACGGGCCGTACTCGCACACCTATTTCGCTGGTATACGGTCACCGGTTGGACTTCCCTGATGGTCACGATTTGCGTCATCGGCGGCACGCTGCTGATCAGCATCGGAGTGCTTGGGGAGTATGTGGGCAAGCTCTATGAACAATCGAAAGATCGCCCTTTGTACCTGGTGGCGAAGACCTTGAACTTCGAAGTGCCGGCTAGCAACACAGCGCGAAAGCAGTTCGCCACCCGCGACTAGCGATGCTCTGAAAATTCCTCGATCAGGGGCGCCCAACATGCTCGGAGCTTCGCGCTCGCCTGCCCAGAACTCGAGCCATACGAATGAACTTCTGAAAAGCTCATCGCTCTGGCACTATGTTTGGGAATTTTGCGTGTAGCGCGGCGCGCAAGGCCTCTGCCCGCGCGGGTTCTTCGGCGCTGCGGTCCACGTTCCAGAGTTGTGCCTGGTTCAACGGCCGCAGCGCGCTCTTTCCGGTGTCGAGATAGAACACGTACTGGTCACGATCGTCAATGACGCCCAGAGTGCCATGGTGGAGGGGCCTGAAAAGGCTGTTCTTCTCGAGATATTGCGTGAAGGCCAATCCTTTCCCCTGGGGTAGGGTCCCACCGTTCAGCAACGGCGCCAGTGATTCTCCGTGCATCCAAGCCGGCTTCTGCTGGCCAGCGATCGCCAGAATGGTTGGGGCTAGCGCGGTTTGATCGGCGGGATAGGATACCGTCCGGCCTGATTGTTGTTCCGGGGTCTTGATGATGAGAGGGATGTGAATCACCGGCCGGGTCAAATCTGGGGTTTGATGCTGGTAGATGCCCCCTTCAAAACTTTCTCCATGATCAGCGGAAACGATGACGGTGGTATTGCGAAGCCGTCCGCTGTTCTCCAAATCTGACATGAACTCGCCAAATGCGCGATCTGTGCTCATCACAAACTCGTCATAGGCGAGGCGTCGTCGGTCGACCTGCGGCTGAACTTCGGGGCCATAATGAGGCTTCCAAAGGGTCCACGACTCTTCTGTGAAACTCTGCACTTCGGCTTCGGGGATCAACCGGCCTTGGTCCGCAACGTCCGGAAGGTAGGGATGATGGGGCGCGATGACATGGACCCACAAGAAGAACCCCTCGGGTAAGTGATGGAGCAGCTCGCGCGCTTCCGCGAAGGTGGCATTGGGACGCATGCGGAAGGCGAGGCTTTCCTCCTTGCCCTGCCACGACTCCCATTGGCCCTCCAAATCGAAGTACTCCGCGATGCGACTGCCAATCCGCGAATCCTGGTGAAGGGGGGTCGAGAGTGTCCAGATGTGCTGCATTCCGCCGGGATGAAAGACGGGCTCGGGCAGTTCCTCGAACCCGCCTCTTAAGCTTTTCGCCAAATAGTAGGCCCAGGGATTGCTTAGAAATCCGCCGGTTGCATATCCCGCCGCACGCATAACCTGCGGCAAACTATGGTCAGCATGAGCCGCAGGAACCTGCCCGGCTAGGCCATACACGCCATTTTCCGAAGGATAGGCGCCGGTAAGCATCACTCCAATACAGGGGGTCGTAAATGTGGAACCAGCATAAAAGTTGCTGAACACGGTCGCCTTTTTTGCGAAAGCCTCCATGTTCGGGGTGGTCGGTCGCTGGTAGCCATAGAGCGACATCTCTTCTGCGCTAAAGGCGTCAAAAGAGATCAGAATGATATTTGACCCTGGCCGTTCGGCCGCCTGAGCCGCTTTGACCGTCGGCGCGGAGGGACGAGCGAGAAATTCGAACCCGATCACGGCTACGGTTGTAATCACCACCCCGAGGGCCATGCGCCGGGTCATTTTCGGGCTGAGAAAATCGTCCAGGCTGGAGAGCAACCGCGGTCGCAGAGACGGAAGCAGTAGAGCTACAACGAAGAAAAGAAAATGGCTGACAAAGACTGCAATTACAAAACGTTGACCTCGCCCGGATCCCTGCAAAAGCATCGCAACGGCATACCTGGAATCGACAAAGATCACAGCTAGTACGGCAATCTTCGTGATCGCCTCGAGTACGCGCGGGCGCGATGCCGTAAACAACCCCAGTAGCGGCGTAAGAAGTGCCGTCACAACCGTGCCGAGTACCATGGCCACGATGGCGGCAAAAAGCAGCCGTACGAGAACCTCGAACAACACTTCGGAGGTGGTCAGATAAAAGGTCCAACCCTGAATTCGGTGCTTTGCCAGGAATACGGCGTAGGCAAAGAGAATTCCGACAATGGAGAGGCTCATCAGCCGAAGCCATAGAGATGTGAGCGCAGAACGAAAACTACGCATGGGCTTGCTCGCACGATGGAGAACAGGTTGGCCTAGGTAAGGACCTGGCTTCGGTTGGAAGCAGAGGGATCGAGGTTCGACCCGAAACTGCTGCGGATGGAGAATTTCCCTGAGACTTCATTGAACATCCCCTGAAATCATTCGGCGATGAGCGATCACCGAACAATGTTCAATACATCTTTAAATTTTTAGGACTCGACCTCAGGCCGTAGCGCCTGCGGGTCCCATTCTTACTGCCGTGCATCGGCAGCCTGCTGTAAATACCAGCGGTGTCCGAGAACAAAGGTACCATTCCACGGCACCCTGCCGGTGCCATAGAAATCGGATTCGAGAACCGTGATTTTGGCCGCGTCTTCTATGGCGTCGGCCTGGTCGCGTTTCAAATCGAGCCACACCTTGACCGAATACTCTCCGGGCATGAGCGTGAAGCTTGGAATCTCACAAGTGTAGACCTGAGGTCCGACATGCGGCGTCAGAACCTGTTCCGGTTCAAACAGGCTGTGGGCGGTAAAGATCCGCTGGCCATAAATATTGTCGAACCCGAGCCCAACGTTGAATGTGTCGGTCGGGTTTGGAAGTTCGAAATGAACCCGGATTTTCAATCGGCCGCCAATGGGGATGCCCTCAAGCAGCGGCTGATCTCCCTCGGTCAGGAACTCCATCCTTTTCAGCAAAGGGGCCACAAGCACCCGGCGCGACCCAACCTTATCGAGATCAATCACGTTTCCTCTACCTGCCTGGGACGAAAGGGTATGCAAGTAGTGTTGGATTGCCTCCTTCGGTGTGCCGTCAAACTCAAGCCTTCCTTGGTGCAGAACGACCGCGCGGGAACAAAGGTTTTCGACCGCCGGCATGTTGTGAGACACGAACAGAACGGTGCGCCCGCTACGGCTCACCTCTCCCATTTTCCCCAGACACTTTTTCTGGAAAGCCATATCGCCGACCGCGAGGACCTCGTCCACAATGAGGATCTCGGGATCAAGATGCGCGGCAACCGCAAAGGCCAGGCGAACATACATCCCGCTTGAATAGTGTTTCACGGGGGTGTCGAGAAATTCCTGAATCTCCGCGAAGACCACGATCTCCTCGAAGCGGCGCGCGATCTCCGCTCTGCGCATCCCGAGGATGGCGCCATTGAGAAAAATATTCTCGCGGCCGGTGAGTTCAGGGTGGAATCCTGTGCCAACTTCAAGCAAGCTCGCCATGCGGCCCATGACCTTGACCTCACCGCGGGTTGGGCTGGTGATCCGGGACAGGATCTTCAACAGCGTGCTCTTTCCCGCGCCGTTGCGCCCGATGATGCCAATCACCTCTCCCGGGGCGACGTTGAAAGTCACATCCTCGAGCGCCCAGAAGCTTCCCGTGGGCACGGGCTGATCGTCTTCCTGATTTGGTCGCCGGCCAATCACGGAAGCAAGGCTTCGGCCGAGCAGTTCCCGCAGATTGTCCATTTTCGGACCCCGCCGAATGCCCAGCTTGTACTGCTTGGAGACCCCGCGGATTTCAAGAATCGGTTTCATCACAGGATGTCGGCGAATTCAGTTTCCAGGCGCCGGAAAATGAAAAGCCCCACGACAAATAGGAGTACACAGGTTGCCAGCGAAACCCCCACCACGTCCCAGGAAATCGGAGTTCCAAGTAATGCGTGCCGGAAGCCGATTACGACTCCGGTCATGGGGTTCAACCCCATGAGTAGCTGCCAACGAGCGGGAACGTAGTGTACGGGATAAATCACGGGTGTCACGAACAGTCCCATTTGGATCATGAATGGAACTGCGTACTTCACATCTCGAAAGCGCACATTTAACGCGGATAGAACCAAGCCGCTACCTGCGGCGGCAAGGACGGCAGAAACCAAAAACAAGGGAAGCCAGACCACCGCGGATGTCAGCGCCCAGCGGTAGTAAATCATCAATGCTGCCAGCATGCCCAAGGACAAGACCAGGTCCACCACCAACGCGAAGATCGCACCGAGTGGGATAAAAATGCGTGGGAAGTAGATCTTAGACACCAACTGAGTGTTCGCAAGCAGACTGTTGCTGGACTGAGTTACGGCTGTCGAGAAGAACGTCCAGGGCGCGAGCCCGGCAAAGGCGAACAGATTATAGGGTGGTCCGTCACTTTGAACATGGGCTAGCCGGTTGAAAACGAAAGCAAAAATGACCATCGCCATGAAGGGCTGCAACACCGCCCAAAGCCCGCCGAGCAAGGTCTGTCGGTACCGGATCTTGATGTCCCGCCAGATCAGAAACAAGAGCAGCTCGCTGTAGAGATAGGCCTCTTTTAAATCAACAGCTTGCCATCCCTTGCGGGGTCGAATTGTGAGTTCAAAAGTTCCCGACATGAAGCCGCCAGCTCGGCTGAGATTTTATCTTTATTAAGTTGATGGGGGGTGTGATCCAGTCCAAACCGCTAATTGTTGTGCCGCAGGGGGGAAAACGCCACCCTCTGCGGTCCTGACGAAAGGGTGTCACAAACGTTCCTGATTGTCCAGATTACGCCTGGAAAGAACCGGTGCCCTGGGCCTGTGGCTTCCCCCCGGCAGGCGTTTCACATGAGCAGGCTGCGCTCGGTCTTCAACTCCCTGGCTAAAACCCGAACCAGCATGCCATCGTACTTGGTTCCGCTTTGCTTTTCGAGCTCAGCGACCGCCTGCTCCCGGCTCTTGCCGGGCGAAAGGGAATGATCCGTTGTCAGGTTCACATAGCCATCGGCCACGGCCAAGATTCTTGCCCAGAGCGGTATGTCTTCCCCCTTGAGGCCCTCGGGATAGCCGTTGCCATCCACGCGCTCGTGATGAAAAGCCACGGCTTTTTGCATGCGCTCACTGTTCGGTAATGTGCTGAGAATCTCTGCTCCCACGCGAGGATGCATTCGCAAGAAGTGGAAGTCATCTTCGGGAACGGGTCCTTCGTGATTCAGAACGCGTTCAGGAATGAAGATTTTGCCCACATCGTGCACGCGGCCGACAAAGGCGAGCTCGCGAATGTCTTCGGGCGGGAGACCGAGTGCGCGCCCGATGATCTCGCAATACTGCCCGACGGCTTCGCCATGTCCTGCCACATTGAGTTCTCTCGACTCTGCGGCCCGCGTCAGGGCTTCGATCGAGTCGCGCAGCAGCGGCAGATTCTTCTGCTCCGTGCCGGAGGATAGCTTGCGCAGCGTGCCGACCAGTTCGCCAACCTGTTCCGGTCCGGTGCGCTCGCGCTGTAGAAATCCTTCTACATAGCCTGAAACCAATTGCCGCTGTGCCGTCACAGCTTGGTCGCTTCCATACTCTTCGGAGGTTGATACTCGGTCGCCTCCGGCGCGTTTTGAAACATACATGCCGGCGTCGGCGACGCGAATGATGTCTTCAGCCGAGAAACCGTGCAGCGGGAATGTGGCCACGCCGAAGCTTCCCGTGATGTGGTGCTCGCTCAGCATCGGATCGGTCGCCAACCACAGGCGCAGGCGTTCTGCCAGAATCTGTGCCTGTTCGACCCCGGTCTCCGGCATCAGAATCACGAACTCATCGCCTCCGTAGCGAGCCACCACGTTCGATTGCCGGCATTTCTGCTCCAGGAGTCGGCCAACGCGAGCCAAAACCAGATCGCCCTCCATGTGGCCGAAGTTGTCGTTTACCTCCTTGAACTTATCAAGGTCAACGAGCACCACCGAAAATGGGCGTCCCGAACGGGAGGCGCGTTTCCATTCCGCGGCCAACGACTCCCAGAAGAACCTGCGGGTCTTAATGCTGGTGAGGCCGTCGGTGATGGACTGTTGTTGCAGCTTCTGAAAGACGAATGAGTTGTGCAGAGCGGTAGCGAGGAGGTCAGCCAACGTATTCATGATCAGCTGATCTTCCGCAGAGAATGCATTCTCCTGCTCGCTTTCGACATTCAGAACTCCGAGCGTCGATTCGCCGTAGGTAATCGGAATGCAGAGTACAGTGCGGGATGTCGTGAGCAGACCGCGAGTTTGGCCTTCCCCTCCGGTATGAACCAGCGCGGTTTCACCCGAGCGTGCCACTCTCCCCACGATTCCTGAAGAGACGGGGATCTTGGTGCCTTTTTCGTGTGCCGTCGTACCGGCCTCGGCGCGGATTTCAATCTCCTTGGTGGCGTAGTCGAGAATGCCGATGCCGATGTGATCGAAGCGGAAGTTCCTCTGGATATGTCCCACAATCTCTGCCAGCATTTGCTCCGCATCCTCGCTCGAGATCGCCGTCTTTGAGACGCTGTTCAGAAACGCGAACTGCCGCGACCGGCGCTGCTCTTCCCCGAAAAGGCGTGCGTTCTCGATGGCCACCGAGACCTGCCCGGCGGCAGTTTTGAGCACATCCAGGTCACGTTGCTGAAAGACATGTTCGCGTTCCGTGCTGAGCGCAACCATCACCCCAGAAGAACGTCCATTGACCAGGATAGGAACACCACAAAAGGATTTGGCCGGGCGGTTCGACTTGAACGTGACTCCCAACCGCTCGCGCGCGCGCTCTAGGTCAGCCCGAATCAGCAATGGTTGCCCGGTTCGCAAAATGTATTCGGTCAACCCGTTCGCCACTTTCCGCTTCCTGCGAGCGAGAACTTGTCCCGTTTCGACTTCAAGATGGAATGCGATGTCGTCACCCTCCTGGAAGGCGACATAGAAATTGGAAGTGTCGAAAATCTGCCCCAGTTCTTTTTGGACGGTGCGCAGAACTTCCTGTTGATCGAGGCGCGAACTGATGGCCTGACCGATTTGGGTCAGGAGTTGGTATTCTTTGGTCCGGCGCTGGGCGTCGTGCATGACGACGTAGTTTTCTAGCGTCAGCCCGATCTGCAACGCCAAGCCAATCAAAAGCCGCAGATTGGAGGCGCCAAACAATTGCCGTTCCGCATGCGGAAACAGCAGCACGCCGAAATTGTGTTCCCGCGTTTGCAGGCTCACGGCAGTGACATTGCGAATGTTCTCGGCCGCCATGCTCTTGCGAAACTGCTCGAATCGCCCGCCGGGGAAAACTGGAAGGGGTTCAGTCATCTCGACAATGTTGCGGAAAGTGACGAATCCACCGCGTCGGTAGGCTAGCTCGCAGACGTATTCGCCGGCACCACTGGTGTCCAGTGCGGAAGTGAACTCTGGAGAAAAGCCCAACTGAACCGAAGGCAAAACCGAGCGCCAACGTTCCGAGATGCAAATCGCAGCGCGGTTTGCGGGCAGGGGCACGACCAGCCGATCAAGGACATCTTGCATCGCCGGTCCCAGATCTGAGGCGGAAAGCAGTCGCATGGGGTCGACGCCAAGAGTCGAAAATGCCAGGGCATTTTCCTGTACTGCATTCCGCTCGTTTTCAAACAACACCATCAACATCGCAATGCCAAGCAACATCTGCGGAATGGGGCCTAGTTGTCCAGAGACCCCGAAAATCTCTGAGAATCCAGGTCGGTACTGACCCAAAAGCATCCACACCGCCCACAGGGCCAGCGAGAGGCAAAGTAAGTAGAACGCCGGAGAACTTCTTCGCTGCGCCGCCAGATAGAAGTGAAACGAGCTGTAGGTGAGTACGGCTGCAATGCCAATCTCCAGATGCAGGTGTGGATTGACCAGCGTGACCGAACCGCGAGACAGGAAGTCCCAAATCGAAAGTCCAATGCCGGCTGCTGCCACCAGCAACTCGTACCATCGCGGATGGAGGGCCTCGGCTCGCTCCGAACTGGTCATGCGCCGGGTAAGCCGAGTGGATACCAGAATGCACAGCGACATTGCGACCAGCAGCAGGGAAGCGATCAATTCGATGGGGCGGTTGGCGCTAGAGAGTTTTGACCACAGATCCAGCCCGAAGTGGAGCGTGTAGGCAGCCCAGGCCATCTGCCAGGCTCGGAAATATGGCTGCAAGCTCTGAACATAGAGGTAGGTGAAAAGCAGAAAAAGCAGGAGTGGCACCACTCCGGGCAGGACGAGGCTGGCTGTGATTGAACTATTCATGAGGCGGCGTGATGTGAGCCTCGGTCCTTCCGCGCGGGGGACGCTAAACCTATGTTTCCATAGGTTCGATGCTTAAACAATAGTGTTCTGGGCGCCGGAACGTTACGAGGGTATTGGGGCTGGCTTGACGCTCTGGAATTCGCGCTCGTAACATCGCAAATGGTTACCTAAAGATGCCTGCAACCCCCAGTTCCTCCTTAGAAATCCAGGGCAATCCCGAAACGCCGCAAAAGCCTCGCGTCCGCTTCGCTCCTTCTCCGACCGGATATCTTCACGTCGGGGGGGCGCGCACGGCCCTATTCAACTGGCTTTTCGCGCGTCATTTTGGGGGAGCTCTGATCCTTCGGATCGAGGATACGGATCTAGAGCGTTCCACCCCGGAGATGGTTGAGGGCATCCTCCAAGGCCTCGCTTGGCTGGGAATTCACTGGGATGAGGGTCCTTACTATCAGAGCCAAAGGACTGATCTCTACCGCACCGCAGCGAGAAAGCTGCTCGACTCCGGCGCCGCATACTACTGCTTCTGCAGCAAAGAGGAGCTTGAGAAAAGGCGTGCGGTTGCGGCGGCGGAAAAAAGGCCGCCGCGTTATGAAGGGACTTGTCGTTCGATCGCTCGAACCGAGGCCTTGGCCAGGAAGAATGCCGGTGAGCCAGCCGCCCTGCGTTTCCGCATTCCCCAAGGAGGAAGCACCGGGTTCGAGGATGCGGTTCTTGAGAGGGTTGAATTTGCCAACGCAGAACTGGAAGATTTCGTTCTCTTGCGCTCCGATGGCAATCCAACCTATCACCTGAGCGTCGTGGCCGATGATATTGATCTTCGCATCACTCACATCCTTCGTGGTGCAGACCACATTTCCAACACGCCGAAACAAGTTTTGCTTTACCAGGCGCTCGCTGCCCCGCTGCCGAGGTTCGCGCACGTGCCGCTCATTCTCGGACCCGATAAGACGCGTTTGAGTAAGCGCCACGGTGCCACGAGCGTGATGGCTTATCGCGAAGAAGGCATCGTTCCTGAGGCATTTCGCAATTTCCTCGCGTTGCTCGGATGGACTCCCCCGGAGGGCTCTCCGGAACTGTTGAACGATTCCGAACTGGTCCGACTTTTTGAACTGGACGCCATTTCCCGATCGAACGCCGTCTTCGATCGCCCTAAACTCGACTGGTTCAACGCCGAGTATATTCGCGCCTATTCTCCCGAACGGCTGCTTCCGCTCATCGAGGAGGAATGGCAAAGGGCTCGAATGAGGCCGCCGGTCCACGATCGTGCAGGCCTGCTGTCCACCATCGATCTGCTGAAGCCGCGGGCGCGCAGTCTGCACGATTTCGCAGGATCTTTCCGCGCCTTCTTTGTGGACGACTTTGCCGCCGATCCGGCAGCGCTCGACAAATTTCTCAAGGACGCAAACGTCCGCCATTTGCTGGTCGAACTCGGCCAGCGTTACGAAAATCTCACCAACTTCACCGAGCAGGAAACCGAACGCGTGCTGCGGGACTTCGCGGTCGAGAAGAATGTCAAAGCAGGCGCATTGATTAATGGCGCCCGGGTGGCGCTTACCGGCCAAGGCGTCGCACCGAGTCTGTTTGCAGTCATGTGCGCGCTCGGGAAACCCAAGACCTCGTCCCGATTGCAAGCCGTCGAGCAACTGGCGAGTGCGGTGGATATGGCGCGCTAGGCGATCGCGGCAATTCTAGAGTGTCCCTGCCGGGGCTCAGCCTCACTTGTGAGCGTGTGGACTTTGCGCGGGATTGTGATGCACCGTCCCGGCGGTACCCTTCAGAACCTTAATCTCGAAGCTGACCGGCAACTGCTTCGGCGGATAACAGGCGGCGTTGTCACAGGCCTGGTACTTCAGGACCCCGTGGACGGCATACCTTGCCGGCACCACGGTCCGCAAAGGCCGCACCAGCACCTTGAGCGAAAAGTCCCCTGTATAGACGCTCAACTTCTCGTTGGGATCAAAGGGAAAGCTGCGATCCTCGCCCGCCGGATAGGTGACTCCGGCAATGGCGATGTCGGTCGGCGCGTCCACCTTGAGTTCGGTCTTCTTCAGGTAGTCCTGCTTGGGCTGGTTGGAGTTGATGTGGTATCCGGCGGGGATCCGGAAATGCAGCACCACACCGCCCAAGTGTCCGCGATCAATCGACGTCGATTCAGGCGGGCTGTAGACAACCGTTGGTTGGCGTTTAGAGTACTCCTGCGCCGATGCTGTGACGATCACAGCGAGCGACAGAAGATATCCTGCGACAATGCGACGGGCCTTCACTTGGTGGCTACCTGCCCCGACGCGGAAAGTGCCTTCTTGATGTTGTCTTCGATCTCAGAGCGGCTGACGAGTCCGAAAACCCGATCCACAACCTTGCCTTCCCGATCGATGTAGAACGTAGAAGGCAGATATGGAATGCCGCCGTATTGATTCCCGACCGCTTCTTTCCCGATCGCGATGGGGTAGTTCACGCCCATTTTCTGAGCGAACTCTTTAATGTCTTTCGGATCGGTGTCGTCCATGGCGACGCCGAGCACCTGCAGCCCTTGCGGTCCATATTGCTGCTGCAGCTGCACAAACCAAGGCATCTCGATCTTGCATGGTTCACACCAGGTCGCCCAGAAATTCAGCAACACAGCTTTCCCTCTGTAGTCGGAGAGCTTTAAGGTCTGGCCGTCAACAGAGGCAAGCGAAAAGTCGGGAGCAGGTTGCCCCTGCAACTTCCCGGCATTGGGCGGACTCGTGCGGCGAGTCTTCTGTATGCTGAATACCAGCATTAGCGAGATGACAACCGCGACGATGATGAGAATAATCGGATCTCGCTTCACAAATCTCCTTTACAGAACGAACCGATTCAGGAACGAGAAATAACGCGATAACACGGTAAATTTCCCGAATATTAAAAGCCCACCCAAGGCGATCAGCAGCACACCGCTGGCAACTTCGACCACGTGCATGTGACGGCGGAACCCTCCATAAAACTTCATGAAGCGTTCAATTCCGACAGCCGTCAACAAGAAGGGTACTGCCAGGCCGAGAGAATAAACAATGAGGAGCAGGATTCCCTTGGAAACCGAGTTTTGCGCTGCCGCGATCACCAGAATTCCAGACAGGATGGGCCCTACACAGGGCGTCCAGCCAAAAGCGAATGCGAACCCGATCACGAAAGCACCCCACGGCGTATTCCCGCCTTTGACGTTGTGGAGGCGTTTGTCGGCGTAGAGCGCCTTAATCCGTAAGATGCCGGTCAGGTGCAGGCCGAAAACGATGACCAGCACTCCCGCTACTCGAGACAGAGTGGATTTGTATTGCACGGCAAGTTGGCCGACTTCGGTCGAGAGCGCACCCAGGGTGACAAAAACGATGCTGAAACCCAGAACGAATGCGATCGAGTTCAGCATGACCTTGCGAAGCAAAGCGGTCTCTTGCGCTTTGAGCTCTTCTATGCCAACTCCGGAAATGAGGGACACGTATCCTGGCACCAGCGGCAATACGCATGGCGAGAGAAACGACACCAGGCCCGCCAAGAAGGCGGCCGGAATTCCTATGTCATGCATGCAAACTCATTGTACCTGGGTATGGCCCTTCGGCGGTTCGCCGGCCTTGATTACGCAGGGCCACAACCAGCGCCTGCGCTACCCTGGACTGGCGTCACTTGCCCGAACCGCTCGGAGTCAATCCCAACGGGGCTTCGGCAACCAACTTTCGAACCAGTTCGGAAGGAACCTTTGCGGTCAGAACCACTCGCTCGCTTTTCTGCTCGACCTGAATGCTTTTCATGATCTTGTCAAAATCGGCATCCGGCTGCTCTCGGGAAACCGAGGCTTCTGCCGATTCGAAGATTTTCAGAAAGGTATTGGCCTGCAGGCTTAGCTGCTGGGCGGCGGTATCGTCCTTGGTGAAGGCTTCAGCACGGAAATGGACATCGCCCAGGTACTGCACGGAAGCCACAATGGTTGCAGGTCCAGGGAGCGCGATCGGCACACTCGCCGCCGGTGCCGACGGGTTCACGTGAAAGATGGCCCATCCCAAGCTGGGTAAAGGAAGCTGTGGTACGTGTTTGTAGAACTGGCGAAGCAGAGCTGGTCCGGCAAATGGGGACGCCATCTTGTGTGACCGATGAATCATCCCGTGCAGGACATCCAGGTCGGGATGATTCGAACCGGCTACCATTGTGCATATGTGAGGTGCGCAGAATTCAACCCCAAGAACAGCGATTCGGAAGGTGTGTTCCGCAACCGGAATGCTGTAGATATCCACGTGCTCGTAGTTCTCAACCGAGGAGGCTACCTTCTTCAGGTAGTCCCTCAATTTGTTCCCGTTGAGGCGCGCCACAATGACCTCGGAGTACCGCGTCTCTTGACCGGTAGAAGCGCCGGGGTAGTGGATGGCAATAGCCGCCTGGGCCAGATCGCGCTCAAAATCGAAGCCAGTCTCCTGGATGAACCTTTCGTATTCCGGATCGTGCTGAGCGGGGGCATGGCTGCCCATTTCTGCCCGCCGCATCCATTGCAGATTGACGTAGGCGAAACCATCGGCACCAGGAAGGAGGCGGGCAGCTTCGGGTGGCGCATGCTTGCGCAGAAAAACCACCACCGCGATTGCCGCCAGGACCACCAGCAAGCCGATCAGAATAGGGAGTCTTCGACGAAGTCGCATTCCGAGATGGGTAAGAATGATAGCACCCAAACGAGTTGTGGGGTGTCTTTCGACCGGGGAATCGATGTCCTGCAGAAAGCCTCGAGCTTCGGGCGGACACGCTTGCACCTCAAATTCCACCTGTGATAACTTCTATAATTGTCCCGTTGAAGAAAAAGGGATTAGTGTGAGAGTCGAGCTTAGGCAGGGACTCTCGACTGCTGGCGTAGCTCAGCTGGTAGAGCATCTGATTTGTAATCAGAGGGTCGGGGGTTCAAATCCCTTCGCCAGCTCCAGATTGAGGCGCTTTGTTGGCGTAAGTAGGCCCCGGGCATCTAGGGACAAAGGACGCCAAAGGCTGAAATCCTGAGCGAAGGCAACGACCTCTGGTTTCGGCAGGCGTCAGTTTGATTGGCAAGCAGAGCTGCGGACAAGCTTTCCATCAGCACTCCATAAGGGAATTCCCAGATGAGTTGTTAGCGCGGATAAGTTCTCACGCGCGTTTCTGATCCCCAGATGGCGGTCGCGTAAATCGCAGGAGATGGTCGCGGCGTGTCCGGATTGGCTTCGAGCCGTGAGCAATGAGCTGTGAGCGAAGCAGGCAAGAATTGCTCAGCGCGTCGCTGCTCAACGCTCACCGCTGAAATGCACAGGTGGGTGAGTGGTTAAAGCCGACAGACTGTAAATCTGTTCCTCCTAGCGAGGTACGGAGGTTCGAATCCTCCCCTGTGCACCAGATTTGGTTGTGACCAAGAGATTGGCAATCGCGTTTACCGCCTACGTCGCGCTGGCTGTTTTGGCGCTGGCGACGTTAGAGGATCCGCGATTCCGCTTCGGGACGTTGGCGATTTTGGCCATGTTTGCGGTGAAGACCTGGGTTCGGCGCAAGGATTACTTGCACTCGGGTGACGAGAGCGGAAGTGAGTAGCGCCGTTTGCCTGGGGGTGGTGGCTGGTTTTAGCCGATGTAGCTCAGTTGGTAGAGCACTCCCTTGGTAAGGGAGAGGTCACCAGTTCAATCCTGGTCATCGGCTCCAGAAATCGGGAAGGGAAACTCATGAGTGGCTTCCGCCGCTGATTGCTCCTAGGGCCTGAGCGGAATGCGCAGGACGTGGCTGAGAGAGCTTGGGAGTGCGGGGGGGTAGCTCGGTCGTGGAGTTGCGGCCTTCCGAGTGCGGGGAAGGCAGCAGTAGGAATGCGGGAGTAACTCAGTGGTAGAGTCACAGCCTTCCAAGCTGTTGGTCGCGGGTTCGATTCCCGTCTCCCGCTCCATTTTTGAGCCGCTTGGCAGGCGCTTGAGCCAAATGGCGAAATCCCGAGCGAAGCAAGGGATCTGAGGGGTGGGCGCGGATGGCATTCGACCAGGCTACGATCAAGGTTGAAAAGGAAAAGGAATTCGGCGAATTGAAGAACGCGGTTCTGGCTGCCTTTTCTGCAGAGAATGTTCAGAAGTTCTTGAAGCGGGTCTCGAGCGCTGGCATTCGAATTCGCGATTTTGAATTGATCCTGGCCAAGGGCTTATTCGAGCAGATCGAGGGTGCCGTAGCCAAAGGGCAGAACGCGCAGGCTCTGTATTCGAGTCTGACGGTGACGGACCAGGGACAGTTGAAAGAGTTTTATCTATTCAAGATTGAAGATGTTGCCCCGGAGCTTCGTGCGAAGTTCCAGAAGATCTACCAGTATTACTGAAATGCAGCGTCCTTCGGCGAGTCGAAGGCCGCCTCAGGGCTGACAAGGTTTTAAGCTAAAAGCTAAACAGCGAATAGCGAAGAACTTAAGGAAGACGAGATTATGGCAAAAGAGAAATTTGAGCGCACAAAGCCGCACGTAAACGTAGGGACGATCGGACACATCGATCACGGGAAGACGACGTTGACGGCGGCGATCACGAAGGTTCTGTCCAAGCACAACCCGAAGATCCAGTTCCGGTCGTTTGACTCGATCGACAATGCGCCGGAAGAGAAGGCGCGCGGGATCACGATCGCGACGGCGCACGTGGAGTATGAGACGGCGAACCGGCACTATGCGCACGTGGACTGCCCTGGGCACGCGGACTACATCAAGAACATGATCACGGGTGCGGCGCAGATGGACGGGGCGATTCTGGTGGTGGCGGCGACGGACGGGCCGATGCCGCAGACGCGAGAGCACGTGCTATTGGCGCGGCAGGTGGGAGTGCCCTACATTGTGGTGGCGCTGAACAAGTGCGATGCGGTCGACGATCCGGAGCTGCTGGACCTGGTGGAGCTGGAAGTACGGGAGCTGCTGAAGACCTATCAGTTTCCTGGAGACGACGTACCGGTGGTGCGGCTGTCGGCGCTGGGGGCATTGAACGGGGAAGAGAAGTGGGAGAAGCAGATCGACGCGCTGATGGAGGCGGTGGATAAGAGCGTGCCGCAACCGGCGCGAGAGCTGGACAAGCCATTTCTGATGCCGATCGAAGACATCTTCTCGATCTCGGGACGCGGGACGGTGGTGACGGGGCGAATCGAGCGTGGGAAGGTGAAAGTAGGCGAGGAAGTGGAAATCGTGGGGTTCCGGGAGACCCGGAAGACGGTGGTGACGGGTGTGGAGATGTTCAAGAAGCAGCTGGACGAAGGGCAGGCGGGGGACAACGCAGGCTTGCTGCTGCGAGGGACGGCGAAAGAAGATGTGGAGCGCGGGATGGTGCTGGCCAAGCCGGGATCGATCACGCCGCACACGAAGTTCAAGGCAGAGGTCTACATTCTGACCAAGGAAGAAGGGGGGCGGCACACGCCATTCTTCAAGGGATACCGTCCGCAGTTCTACTTGAGAACGACGGACGTGACGGGTGTGGCGGAGTTGCCGAGCGGAACGGAAATGGTGATGCCTGGAGACAACGTGCAGCTGGTGATTGAGCTGATCACGCCGGTGGCGATGGAGAAGGGCTTGCGTTTTGCCATCCGCGAAGGCGGACACACCGTGGGCGCCGGCACGATTTCGGAGATCATTCAGTAACCCGGCGGTCTTCGGCCGACGGTGTCGAGCGAGATCAACAAGAGGCAGGGTCGAGCGGTTCGGCAGGAAACCGCCAGACACCTCAAGATCTTTCCTCCCAGATACGCTGGGAGGGGTTAGGAAAGAAGAAACGTGATTGGAAACGAAAAAATTCGCATCCGGCTGAAGGCGTACGACTACCGTGTGCTCGATCAGTCCACGACGGAAATTGTCGCAACCGCAAAGCGCACCGGCGCACAGATCGCCGGTCCGATTCCGCTTCCGACGATGAAGAACAAGTACACGGTGCTGCGTTCGCCGCACGTGGACAAGAAATCGCGCGAGCAGTTCGAGATTCGCACGCACAAGCGTTTGCTGGATATTCTCGATCCGACGCCGCAGACGGTGGATGCGCTGATGAAGCTAGATCTTCCAGCCGGAGTGGATGTGGAGATCAAGGCGTTTGGGAAAGAGCATAAGTAAATCGCTCCCCAGCCAATAGCGAAAGCCACGCTGGGACGGAGAAGGAAATGGCAAAGGTAGCAGGAATTCTGGGAAAGAAAGTCGGGATGACGCAGCTTTTCGATTCGAAGGGCGAGGTTCGTCCGGCGACCGTGCTGCAGGCTGGTCCCTGCGTGGTCACGCAGCACAAGTCGCAGACCAAAGATGGCTACGATGCTGCGCAAATCGGCCTGGTCGAATTCGTGAAGGAGTCGCGCTTAACGCAGCCCATGCGCGGCCACTTGGGCAAGAACAACCTGCCTCCGGTCAAGTTCCTGCGCGAGGTCCCGCTCGATGTCGAAGAAGGCGGCGATGGTAACGGGGCGGTGAAGGCGGGCGATCGCGTGCTGGTCGACATTTTTGACGGCGAAAAGTTCGTTGATGTGGTCGGCGTGAGCAAGGGTAAGGGATTTCAGGGCGTGGTCAAACGCCACCACTTTGGCGGCGGCCCGAAGTCGCACGGCTCAATGTTTCAGATTACCGGTTCGATTGGTTCCTCGGCTTTTCCATCGCGCGTATTCAAGGGTATGCGCATGTCGGGGCACATGGGCAATTCGCGCGTGACAGTGCGTAACCTGCGAGTGCTCGGCGTCGACAAGGACGACAACCTGCTTGTCGTTGAAGGCAGTGTGCCGGGGCCGACGGGCGGATACCTGGTGATCACCAAGTCGAAGAAGCCACCGAGAGAGCGCCGCGGATTCGCGGGTGCGGCTACCGTCGATCCGTTGAAGGCGGCAAAGAGGGCGGCGAAAAAAGGATAGTGGAGCGCGGGCAAGGCACCGGCGCCACGTGAGAAACGAAATGGCAACCATCGATATTCATGATTTGAACGGCAAGGCGGTTGGCTCGCTGGAACTGGCCGACGAAGTGTTTGGCGCGATCAACGAAGCTCTGTTGTGGGAAGCGGTGAAGCACTACCGCGCGGGACAGCGCGCGGGAACGCACGCTACCAAGAACCGCTGGCGGGTTTCGGGATCGGGTAAGAAGCTGTGGAAGCAGAAGGGCACAGGACGCGCCCGCATCGGTTCGATCCGTTCGCCACTGTGGCGTCACGGTGCCACCGTGCACGGGCCGCAACCGCGCTCTTACGCCTACGACTTCCCCCGCAAGAAGCTGCTGGGCGCGTTGCGCTCGGCCCTGGCGGCGAAGTTCTCCGATGGCAAGCTGATCGTCGTGAACACGTTCGACGTCAAGGAAGCCAAGACCAAGGTCTTCCGCGAGGCGCTCGACAAGTTGAAGGTCGATAAGACCGCGCTGCTGGTTGAAGTCGCAAACCATGGCAATCGCAATCTGGATCTCAGTTCGCGGAATCTGGACGGCGTCGAGCTGATTGCGAGCAGTGAATTACATCCTTATCACCTGCTGCGCTACGACCGTGCCGTCTTTTCGCAGCCTGCCATTGAGAAGTTGCAGGCATCGTTGAAGAAGTCGGCATCGAGCAAGTCGCGCCACGCTGGGGAAGGCGAACAGAAACCAGCCAAGAAGGCGACTCGTAGCCGCAGCAAGAAAACGGCGGAGGTGGCGTAGTGAAGACGGCATATCAGATCATCCGCCGGCCGGTGATAACCGAGAAGGGCCTGGGTATTAAAGAAAACCAAAACACCCTGGTGTTTCAAGTTGCGCCGAAGGCTACAAAGACTGAGATCAAGGAAGCTGTGCAGACGATCTTCAAGGTGAAGGTGAGCTCGGTTCGCACGGCCAACTATCCCGGGAAAGAGCGGCGGCGCGGTAAATTCGCCGGTTACCGTCCGGATTGGAAGAAGGCATATGTGAAACTGCGTGCCGGGGAGAAGATGCCGGAGTACGCACAGAACCTGTAGATGGGGCTTGATCAAGGTCGCAGGTGAGCAAGAAAGTTAAGAGCTAGGGCTAAACAGCAGGCTAAACAGCTAAGAGCGGATTTTTATGGCAATTAAGACTTACAGACCGACAACGCAGACGCTGCGCTACCGCACGACGCTGTCGAGCGCAGACCTGACTACCAGCCGGCCGCACAAACCGCTGACCGAGCGGAAGTATAAGCAGGGCGGGCGCCGAAACTCCGGGGACGTCACCATGCGGTTCCGGGGGGGTGGGCACAAGCGCAAGCTGCGCACCATCGATTTCAAGCGCGAAAAGCTGGGTATCCCGGCGACCGTGGTTTCGATCGAGTATGATCCGAACCGCTCGTCGCGCATCGCGCTCGTCGCCTACGCTGACGGCGAGAAGCGTTACATCCTTCAGCCCGACGGCTTGAAGGTTGGACAGAAGATCGTCAGTGGTCCGGACGCCGACATTCTGGTGGGGAACGCTCTTCCGCTAAAGAACATCCCGCCGGGCACCACCATTCACAATCTGGAACTGCGTCCTGGAAAAGGCGCGCAGATGGTTCGATCCGCCGGCGGTGCCGCGCAGCTGGTCGCAAAAGAAGGCGAGTACGCGCTCGTAAAGCTGCCTTCGGGTGAGACCCGCAAGGTGTCGCAAGACTGCATGGCGACCATCGGCCAAGTCGGCAATATCGACCACGAGAACGTCACCATCGGCAAGGCGGGACGCACGCGATGGATGGGAAAGCGTCCGCACAACCGCGGTGTCTCGATGAACCCAGTGGACCATCCGCATGGCGGCGGCGAAGGCAAGACCTCAGGCGGACGTCACCCGGTGACGCCGTGGGGGCAGCCCACCCGTGGATACAAAACGCGTAACAACAAGCGAACGGATAAGTTCATCGTGAGTAGGCCGAAGTAGTCATTGCTGCTCGGCAGGAATGAGCAGGGTTTCGGGAATTGCTAAAAGCTAGGAGCTGACAGCTAAGAGCTGGTTTTATGGCACGTTCAACAAAAAAAGGTCCGTTCATTGACGGCTATCTGGCGACGCGCATCGAGCAGATGAACTCGCGCAACGAGAAGAAAGTGTTGCGCACTTGGTCGCGCCGCTCGACCATCATCCCTGAGATGGTGGGACACACGATCGCGGTGCACAACGGTAAGAAGTTCATTCCGGTGTACATCACCGAAAACATGGTGGGGCACAAGCTGGGCGAATTCAGCTTTACGCGCCAATTCAAGGGACACTCGATGAAAGCGGCAACGGAAGCTGCCGCCCGTCCGGCGGGTGTACCTGGCGGCCCGGGAGCTCCGGCTCCGGCGTCAGGCGCGGCTCCAGCGGCACCGAAGGCATAACGACATGGAATTTCGAGCTCAAACCAAGTTTGTTCGCGTCTCGCCGCAGAAAGCGCGGCTAGTGCTGGAACTGATCAAGGGACAGCGTGTCGAAGACGCACTCAATACGCTCGCTTTTACCAAGAAGCGAATCGCGGGCAAAGTCGAGAAGCTGCTCCGGTCGGCGGTGGAGAACGCCAATTACCTGAGCACAGAAAAAAATGTTGATGTCGATCTCGATAATCTCTACGTGAAGCATGCTGTGGCGAACGATGCGCCTCGCATGAAGCGCATTCGCCCAGCGCCCATGGGGCGTGCGTACCGTTACGTTCGCAGGTTGGCGCACATCGAGATCGCATTAGCCGAGCGCGGCAAGAATGGCGCTGGAGATTTGGCGACGGTGGTCGGGGAAGAGCAGGCCTCAGCGCCAGCCCCGGCGAAGAAAAAGAAGCGCGTCGTCGCTAAGAGTAAGAAGAAGTCGGTTGGCAAGAAGGCGGTTGCAAAGAAGTGATCGGCTGCCGCTGGCAGATGCCAGTGACATTCTGATGAGCTTCCACTGACCACTGGTCACGGACCACTGGCAACTGAAGTTTCAGGAGCTTTATGGGACAGAAGGTACATCCTTACGGATTCCGGCTCGGATACACGAAGCCGTGGAAGTCGCGTTGGTTTGTGGAGCGCGACTACGACAAGCTGTTGCTTGAAGATGTCAAGCTGAAAGCTGAGCTGAAAGACAAGCTCAAGTCGGCGGGCGTGAGCACGATCGAGATCGAGCGTCCGGGCAACAAGTTGCGCGTCATCATCAAGACCGCCCGTCCGGGAATCATCATCGGCCGCAAGGGCGCCGAGATCGACAAGCTGAAGCAGGAAGTGCAAAAGCGCACCAATCGCGAGGTCTACATCGACATCCAGGAAGTGCACAAGCCGGAGCTGGATGCGCAGCTGGTGTCGGAGTCGATCGCGTTGCAGCTCGAAAAACGCGTGGGCTTCCGGCGTGCAATGCGCAAAGCCGTTGATTCGGCGCTGCGCTTCGGATGCAAGGGAATCAAGGTTCGCGTGAGCGGGCGGCTGAACGGAAACGAAATCGCGCGCTCGGAGTGGTACCTGCAGGGGCGTTTGCCGTTGCACACGTTGCGCGCCGACATCGAGTACGGCTTCACCGAAGCCCGGACCACGTATGGCGTGATTGGGGTGAAGGTTTGGATTTACCGCGGTGAGATCCTGCCGACGAAAAAGCGGGAATCGCAGGCGGTAGGAGCGTTCTAGTTAGGAATAGGCTGCCATAGCCACCACGAAGAGCTGATTCTATGTTGATGCCGAAAAAAGTTAAGTACCGCAAGCAGCAGCGCGGGCGTATGACGGGGAAAGCCTGGGCGGGCAGTACGCTGTCTTTCGGAGACTACGGACTGAAGGTCCTCGAGCCCGGTTGGATTACCGACCGCCAGATCGAGGCCAGCCGTGTGGCCATGACCCGCTTCGTCAAGCGCGGCGGAAAGATCTGGATCCGTTTGTTCCCCGACAAGCCGGTCACCAAGAAGCCGGCCGAAACCCGTATGGGCAAGGGCAAGGGCGCGCCGGATCACTGGGTTGCGGTTGTGAAGCCGGGGAAGATCTTGTTCGAGATGGAAGGCGTGACGCCGCAAGACGCCGCCGAAGCCATGCGGCTGGCGTCGCACAAGCTGCCATTGCGTACGACGTTCGTGCAGCGCGAGTCGGCCCACTAGAAGCCCGGGGCGGCGAGCGATCGGGGATCCGGTTGCTCATAGCTCACAGCTAGGTAGGAATTTATGGATGCAGAAAAAATCAGAAACCTGACCGACGAAGAGCTTCGGCATCAGGAACGCGAGACGAGCGACGAACTGTTCAAGCTCAAGTTTCAGCTCAACATGGGCCAGACGGAGAGCTTGAAGAAGTTGCGCGGTCTGCGTAAGGACATCGCGCGGATCAAGACCATTGCCCGCGAGCGCGGGGCTGCAGGGGAGAAGAAGTAATGGCGGAAACTCAAGCTGCCGGACGCCGCAAAGAGCTGATCGGCCACGTCGTTTCGAACCGGATGAACAAGACGATTGTCGTCCAAGTGGTTCGCCGCAAGTCGCACCCGCTGTACACGAGGGTGATTTCGAAGGCGAAGAAATTTTACGCGCACGATGAGAAGAATGAGGCCCACGTCGGGGACGTCGTGAAGCTGGAAGAGACGCGGCCGCTTTCGAAGCTGAAGCGCTGGAAGTTGAAAGAGATATTGCGCAAGACGGCTCTGGTGCCAGAGGTGGCGACGTCGGAAGAGCAAAAGTAGGGCAGCTTCTAGCAGGCTAGCCCCTAACTACCAGCAGGCAGATGAGTTTGACTGCTAGTAGCTAGTGACTAGAAGCTAGCGGCTTCGTACCTGGGGGATGGTTATGACAGTGATGATGCGAAGCATGCTCGAGGTCGCCGACAACAGCGGCGCACGCAAGCTGCAGATGATTCTGCCGCTCGGCGGGGCAACAGGTCTGCGGGCGGGTTTGGGTGACGTGGTCACGGCCAGCGTGAAGGAAGCTTCGCCGGATGGCCAGGTGCAGAAGGGCAAGGTTGTGAAAGCGGTTATCGTGCGCACGCGCAAGGAGCACCGCCGCCGTGACGGCACCTACATTCGATTCGATCAGAACGCGGCAGTGCTGATCAATGAAGCGGGTGAACCGGTGGGAACGCGCGTCTTTGGTCCGGTCGCTCGCGAGCTGCGGGAAAAGAAGTTTTTGAAGATTGTGAGTTTGGCTCCAGAAGTTCTGTAGGGAGAAGGTTAGGTCATGGCAGCGACGGCAACAGCACGCAAAACGGTTGATATTCGCCGCAACGACACTGTGAAGGTGCTCAGCGGCAAGGACAAAGGCAAGCAGGGCCGCGTTCTGCGCGTGTTCCCCGATGTCGGACGGGTTCTTGTCGAGCACGTCGCTGTGGTCAAGAAGACAGTCAGCACCAAGAGCAACCCTCGCACCAAGGGCGGGATCGCCGACCAGGAGAGCCCGATCTCGATTTCCAAGGTACAGCTGGTTTGCTCCACCTGCGGTCCGATCCGTGTGGGGCATGAGGTGCGCGGCGATCGCAAAGTGCGTGTTTGTCGGAAATGCGGAACAACGCTCGACAAGACATAGGGATTGGCTCACGAAGCGGTAACCACTCCGAGACCGTGAGAATGGACTGAGGAAATGGCAAAAGAGAAAAAAGAAAAAAAGGGCGGGACGCAGCCGGAAGAGCAGCGCGCACCCGAGGCAGCACGGCATAGCGCGAAGGAGACGCCACGGCTGAAAGATCGCTTCCGCAAGGACGTTGCCCCCGCGCTCATGAAGGAGTTCGAGCTTAAGAATCCGATGGCGGTTCCGCATCTGCACAAGATCGTCGTCAACATGGGGGTTGGCGAGGCGACCCAGAACGCCAAAATCCTGGATCCTGCGGTCAACGAACTTGGTCAGATCACCGGGCAGAAGCCGGTTGTGACGCGCGCGAAGAAATCGATAGCCGCCTTCAAGGTTCGCGAAGGCATGCCCATCGGAGCCATGGTGACCTTGCGGGGCGACCGCATGTACGAATTCTTTGACCGTTTGGTGAACGTGGTTCTGCCTCGAGTGCGCGACTTCCGTGGAGTTTCGACGAAGTCTTTTGACGGACGTGGAAACTATACGATCGGCTTGCATGATCAGCTGATTTTCCCGGAGATCGATTACGCGAAGGTGGACAAGCTGAAGGGCATGAACGTAACCATCGTGACCACGGCGCGTGACGACAATCAGGCCCGGGCGCTATTGAAACATTTGGGGATGCCGTTTCGTGCGTAGGATTTTTGAGCTACAGGCTAAGAGCTAAAGCGAGGAGCTGATTTTTGGCAACCACAGCAAAACGAGTGAAAGACGGCGCGGAGAGCAAAGTTAAGCCGCAGAATGTGAAGAAGCCGAAGTTCTCCACGCGCAAGCATAACCGCTGCAAGATTTGTGGACGTCCGCGGGCGTACATCCGCAAGTTCGGCATCTGCCGCCTGTGTTTCCGGGGCTTGGCGCTGCGCGGAGAAATTCCCGGGGTTTCGAAGTCATCGTGGTAGACCCAACTTTCCCGTAGCGGGAAGGGATGGGCGCCCGAACAGTAGGTTGAGTATTAGTCATCGCTGGTTCTCCGCTGTGGCGGAGAGAACGGGTGACCGAGGAGAAGCAAAACGATGAAGTTGACCGATCCGGTCGCAGACATGCTGGCGCGAATTCGCAACGCGATCCGTGCGCGGCACCAAAAGGTGGATGTGCCTGCTTCCAAGCTGAAGCTGGAGATTGCCCGCATTCTGAAAGAAGAGGGCTACATCTCGAACTACAAGCCGACGGAAGAGGAGGGCCATAAGGTCGTCCGTATCTACCTGAAGTACGACAACAACAACGAAGCCGCAATTTCGAATGTGGCGCGCATTTCTCGTCCCGGCTGCCGCGTGTATGTGCGCCGCACCGAGATTCCGCGCGTGCTCGGCGGGTTGGGGATCAATATTCTTACCACCCCGCGGGGAGTCATGACCGGACGCGAAGCGCGTAGAGCCGGCGTCGGAGGGGAAGTCCTCTGCGAAGTTTGGTAGAAAATCAACTCTTAGTCTTTAGTTGTTGGCGTTGAGCCAATAGCTAGAAATCGGCTAAGAGCCAATGGCGAACAGTTAAGAGCTTCTTATGTCACGAATTGGAAAAAAGCCGATCGCACTGCCCAAGGGCGTGACGGTCAAAGTTGAGGGCAATCTGGTCGCGGTCCAAGGACCCAAGGGCAAATTGGATACGCGAGTCCCCGTCGGCATTAAGGTCGAACAACAGGACGGGCACATCGTTGCGCTGCGTGAGAATGATTCGCAGGCGGCGCTGCACGGCCTGACCCGGGCGCTGGTGAACAATGCTGTCGAAGGCGTAACCAGGGGCTGGACGCGCGAACTGGAGATTGTCGGAATCGGGTACCGCGCCGAAATGAAGGGTAAGGGCACGGTGGTATTCACGCTTGGCTACTCGCACCCCATCGAATACCCCTTGCCGACAGGGATTGAGGTTGCTGTCGATCCCAAGCAGACACGGTTAACCGTGACCGGAATTGATCGCCAGAAGGTGGGACAAGTTGCCGCCGAAATGCGTTCACTGCGTCCGCCTGATCCATACAAGAACAAGGGTGTGCGCTACGTAGGCGAGCGCCTGAAGAAGAAAGTTGGAAAGACGGGAGCGAAGTAGTAGAAGCAGCTATTGGTGGTTGGCAAACTCCAAGGAGTTGGGGTCCATGCCAACGATCAAAGCCGAAAGCCAAGAGCCGATTTTATGCTGACACAAATCTCCAAGAATGGAACGCGCCGCCGGGTGCACGATCGCATCCGCAAGAAGGTGCTGGGCACTGCGGAACGGCCGCGTCTGAATGTGTATCGTTCGCTGAACCATATTTATGTCCAGGTGATCGACGACCTGAAGGGCGTCACGCTGGTTTCGGCGAGTACTGCGGAAGGCAAGAAAGAAGCGCGCAATAGCGGCGGAAACGTCGCTTCGGCCAAGACCATCGGCAAGGCGATTGCCGAGCGCGCCAGGGCCAAGGGAATTAGCAAGGTGGTGTTTGACCGCGGCGGCTACATTTATCACGGGCGCGTGAAGGCAATTGCCGATGCCGCTCGCGAGGCAGGGTTGCACTTTTAGAGCAATGCGCGGCAAGGAGTGAGCCCAGCGAGATTCAGATCCGCTTACCGCTCACCCTTCAACGCTCGGAGCTACGAAATTATGCCAACAGTCGTAAAGAAACTCGATGCGGGCGCGTTCCAACTGAAAGATCAGGTGGTCGCGATCAACCGTGTGACCAAGGTCGTCAAGGGAGGCAAGAACCTCTCGTTTGCGGCGCTCGTCGTAGTGGGAGATCCCGCCTCTGCTGTCGTCGGATATGGTTCGGGCAAGGCGAAGGAAGTTCCCCAGGCTATCCGCAAGGGAATTGAGTCCGCGAAGAAGAACCTGGTGAAGGTGAACCTGACGCAGACCAGCATCCCGCACACGGTGCTCGGACGCTTCGGTTCCGGCATGGTGCTGCTCAAGCCGGCTCCGGAAGGCACCGGCGTCATTGCGGGCGGGGCGGTGCGCGCGGTGATGACCTCGGCGGGAATACAAAACGTGTTGACCAAATCGATCGGGACGACGAACCCGCACAACGTAATCAAAGCCACTTTCGACGCGCTGAAGAAACTCAAGAACAAGGAACTGGTTGCCGGAATGCGTGGCAAGGCAGCGGAGGAGTTGTAAATGACGGCGAAGAAATCAACCGCGAGCGGAGGCAAACTGCGCCTGAAGTATGTGCGCTCGGCTATCTGCACTCCGGTGAAACACAAGAAGGTTGTGCAAGGGCTCGGGTTCACGCGACTGAACCAGGTGATAGAGCGACCGGACACCCCGTCGATTCGCGGCATGGTCGCCAAGGTGCCGCATCTGGTGGAGATCGTGCAAGGCTAGGGCTCGAAGTTGCTGAGGCTTTCAAGTCTTCTGTCTGGGACTTGGAACCCTGAAACTTTGGGATTTTGAGAGATGGAACTGCTATGAATTTATCCAACATTCGTGCACCGCGGAAAGCGGCAGCAAACAGGAAGCGCGTGGGACGTGGTATGGGTTCGGGGATGGGAAAGACTTCGACCCGCGGACACAAGGGCCAGCGGTCGCGCAGTGGTTCGCGCCTATTGCGTGGGTTTGAAGGCGGTCAGATGCCATTGCATCGTCGCCTCCCCAAGCGCGGCTTCACCAACATCTTCCGCGAGGAATTCAGTGTAGTGAATCTGGATAAGCTGGGTGCACTGGGGGAGAAAACCATCACCCCCGAGGTGCTGCAGAAGGCTGGGCTGGTCAGCGCGAAACGCCGCGTCAAGATCCTTGGGGACGGCGAACTGAGCGTCGCGCTAACGGTTCAAGCTCACAAGTTTTCCAAGTCCGCGCAGGAAAAGATCACGAAGGCGGGCGGCAAGGCCGAAGTGTTGCAGTAGCGGGTCGTGAGCCACTAGCAACAAGCAGTGAGCTAACCTGAGAGTGGTGGCTGGATGCTTCAAGCAAGCTCACAGCTGAGGGCTTTTTATGTTGGATAAGTTCGCAAACATCTTCCGCATTCCAGATCTGCGCAAGCGGGTTTTCTTCACACTAGCGCTTCTTGCCGTCTACCGTGTCGGCGGACACATCCCTATCCCAGGGGTGAACTGGGTCGCTTTCGCGAACAATTTCGGGCAATTTCAGGGCGGATTGTTGGGCTTTGTCGATTTGTTTTCTGGCGGCAACATCCGCCGGATGACCATCTTCGCCCTGGGCATCATGCCCTACATCACCTCCTCCATCATCCTGCAATTGCTGACGGTGGTGTATGAGCCCTTGGCCCGGTTGCAGAAGGAAGGCGAGCTGGGACGCAAGAAGATTACGATGTGGACGCGCTATTTGACCCTGGGTCTCAGCGCGGTCCAGTCACTAGGAATCGGATACAGCCTGGGCAAGGCAGGGTATGCTCTTCACCCCGGCCCGTCCTTCGTGCTGCTGACGATCCTAACCCTCACGACCGGCAGCGTGTTCATCATGTGGCTCGGGGAGCAGATCACAGAGCGCGGCATCGGCAACGGCATGTCGTTGTTGATTTTCGCCGGCATTGTGGTCGGGCTACCGCGCGGCATTAAAGACCTGCTGGACAAGGCGAGAAACAATGCCTGGGGGCCGATGACCTTACCGCTGATGCTGGCATTGCTCGTATTGATGGTCGCGGTCGTGGCCTTCATCGTCTATGTCGAGCGCAGCGAGCGCCGGATTCCGGTGCAGTACGCGAAGCGCATTGTTGGCCGTCGCATGATGGGAGGACAGTCCACCCACTTGCCGATGAAGGTAAATGCTGGCGGTGTGATGCCCGTCATCTTTGCCTCGTCCATCGTCACCATCCCGCAAACCATGTTTTACGGCCTTCGCGACAATCGCGTCATTCTGTTCCTGCACTTGGACTGGTTGTTTGATCAGTTGAAGTGGGGCGAACCGTTGTACACCGTGTTGTACGCAGTCGGGATCATCTTTTTCGCGTATTTCTACATCTCGATCGTCTTCAACCCCAATGAGGTTGCAGACAACATGCGCAAGTACGGAGGGTTCATCCCCGGCATTCGCCCCGGGAAGCGCACGGCGGACCATATTAATGAGATCCTGACGCGGATCACGCTGGTGGGTGCGCTTTACCTGATTATCATTTCGTTCATTCCGGAATGGCTCATGGTCGGCGTTCATTTGAACCACTTATACGGGCCGCTGGGAAGGTTTTTCGAGCGACTGCCGAACTGGGTGTTGAATGGGCTGAACGTGAACTTTTATTTCGGCGGGACTTCGCTCCTGATCGTAGTGGGCGTTGCCATGGACACCGTCAACCAGATCGAGTCGCAGCTGATCATGCGGCACTACGACGGATTCACGCCCAAGAGCGGGAGAATTCGCGGGCGCCGCGGCTGGTAGGCAGTCAGCATTTGTCAGATGCCGGTCGATAGGTTCGGGGTGGAAGCGAGCCTTCTCCCTGAAACTTGGAACGGACGCGGATTGGGGAGCGGTCGGGAGACCGGGTACGATGTGTCAGTAATTCTGGGTCAGGAGCAGGCTGGGGCCAGGTCGATGGCGGAGCAGGCGCTGCGAAACATCGGGCCAGTTGTGTTGCTCGGACCACCAGGAGCAGGCAAAGGCACTCAGTCCAAGCGGATCACAAAGCACTACCGGATTCCGCAGGTTTCTACCGGCGATCTGTTGCGCGAGCATGTTAAGCAGGGAACTCCCTTGGGGACGCAGGTGAGAGACGTCATCGCCCAAGGGGAGTTGGTTCCCGATCACCTGGTTTGCGACATTGTGGCCTGGCGTCTCCGGGAAACGGATGCGCAACGGGGATTCATCCTGGACGGGTTTCCGCGTACGGCAAAACAGGCAGTTTGGTTGGACTCGTTCCTGAAGTTCGAGTTTGGCGACACGGGTAAGTGGGCGGCATGGCTGCCAATTGTGATCTGTATCAAGGTGGACTATAATAAGTTGTTGCTCCGGATCACTGGACGCAGGACTTGTCCCACCTGTGGGCGGATCTACAACGTCCATTCCCAGCCGCCGCTTGTTGACGAAATCTGTGATGTTGACGGCTCCAAGCTGGTCA